>JACKQG010001287.1_pt1 | contig 31061 bp, 17 predicted proteins | sample 8237621 | NCBI WGS metagenome assembly JACKQG01 (sample SAMN15677084, study PRJNA649215) | marine metagenome | biome: marine; feature: Black Sea; material: saline water; isolation source: suspended particulate matter (SPM) from the Black Sea western gyre | collected 2013-06-09/2013-06-10 | depth... | reverse complement strand
CCACCGGGCTGCGCCAGCCGATCACCATGGCATGCTCCGGCCCAGGGGCGACGAGCATGTCACCGGCTTTGAACTTCAGCCCCACGTCGTACTCGGCGGTCACCTTTCCCAACAGCGGTGCCAACCGCTGTCCCGCGCGATACGCCCAGCCGTCCAACGGCGAGTCGAAAAGCTTGTCGCCTTGTTCCGACAGCGGAACGTACTTGCCATCCCGCAACCACTGGCGCGATTCGACGGGACCATTCATCCCGGTCGTTCGCAGAAAATGCCAAGTGGGCTCGCCATCGCGATCGACATTGGGATTTGCCTTCTTCGCCTGGCCAAGGAATTCCTCGCCGATGTTCCAGCGCAACTCGCTGGCGACGGGCTCATCCGCGACTGCGAGACTGGTGAATCCCAGGCAGAGCAAGGCCACCAGCATCGGGCGAGTCATCATTGGTTGTCTGCCGCCAGGCATGTGCTGTCTCTCCTCATTTCAGGGGCCTGTCCCGTCGGAATCTCCCAGAGAGCGACGATGATATCATGTTATTCCGACCAGAACGAATAAAGACGGGCGTTTCGCAGCGACAACCGCAGGCTCACGGACTTTCCTTTGACGCTGTCCAGATTGCCCGATTTCCAGCGGAGGGACCCGCGTGGTTGGTCTCCTGTGACCGGTTCGGAGACGGCGAGTGTCTGGCCGTCTCCATCGAGCACCGTGACATTGAGTTCGCCGGCCTTGGCATCGACATTGACGTGCAGCGTTGTCCCCGCGAGCACGAACGGTTTGGTCAGCAGCGTGCCTGGTTCTTCGCCCGCATCCAGCGAGACAAAACCATCTCGTCGCAGCACAGCCAAGCACACGGCGCCTTTGTCGGGATAGTAGTCGTCGTAGCCAGGTTCGTTGCCGGACGCCACGAAGGCGTAGTGCTTGATGCCGGTGTAATAGAACCACAACTCATCGTCGCGGACGACAGGTGCGGACGGACCGATGATCGTCTGAGTGTCGTAGGCACCGGCTCCCAGCGGCGAGGCTTCAATAAACGGAGCACGCTCGGCCACGCGCTGCCAATGGATCAGATCGCGGCTGGCGGCCAGTTGGATGTTGTAAAAGCCCGTGTAGTCGCCGTACCTGCTGACCGCATCCTTCATGGCGGGTGACAACCGCATTTTGTCGAAACCCGGCCAACCGGGCGGTACTTTACCCGTGTGGTGGTAGATCGACGGCAGGCCGATGTACAGCCCCTCGTAGCGGAACACGCCCATGTTGTAAATCTGCACGCTGTAATGTTCGGGTGTGTTGTACTCGGTTTGCTTCAAAGACGGATTGGCCAGTCGTTCGGCAATTCGCCGCTTGCCGATCTCCTGGTCGAGTTCGTCAGCGTGGAACACTACGCCGTAGTCATGCCATGACTTGAAGTCGCGGCTGGTGGCAATGGCGACAGACCGTCCAAACGGACCGCTGCGTTTCACGGAGTGAATAAACAAGCCTTCGTGCGGATCGTAACTGAAGTTGCCTTCGTCGCTGCTTGGGATGGCGGGCAGGTCGAGCTTCGTCCATTGCACGCCGTCCGGCGAAACGGCAAAGCCCTCGTTCAGCAGCGCCGCCTTGAAACGTCGAGCGGGGTCTTTGTCGTGCGGATCGTAGACCGCATGATCGATACGCAGATTGGGTCCGGGCCCGGCTGTCCAATGCAGCCCATCCCTGCTGATCCGCAACGGTTCGTCCGTACTCATGACCCACAACTTGAAATGATTTGCTTCTGGGTCCCACACGGGAGCGGTTCGTGTCTGGATCGTCTGAGACGGGTTGGCGCTGCGAATCACGGCGCCCCGTTTTTCCGGCTGATGCAACGTCCGCTTGAGATTCTCGATCTTTGCAATCGCGTCGTCATCGAGAAACAGTTGCCGTTGTCCGGCAGGAATACTGCGGGCTTCCTCGGCAGCCGCGACCGACAACGATCCCAGCGACAGTACGAGCAACACCGCGGCGATCACGCATTTTTTATTGTGAGGCAACATCATGGACATTATTCGCCTTTCGCCTGAATGGTCAGTTTGCTGAGCGTGGCACACGCTTTGTCGCCGTTCTCGACGCCCGAACTGCTGTGCAGCGTGACATGCACATCGAAGTCCTGAAGCGATTCCAGTTCGCCAACTGGAACCTCCAACCGCAGAGGGCCATTGTGGACTCCTTGCGTTTGGACTTCCCACTTCGGTTTCTCACCGCGCGGTCCGACGCTCAGTGTAATCGATCCCCCCAGACTTGGCCCGTTGGCAGAGCAATCAGCCGTGACGACGAGCAGCTTCAATGGTTGCGGCGACGAGAGTCGCTGCACCAGATGAGTCGACGTGGCGAAGCCGCCCTTCATTCCTACCCAAAAGCCGTGGTCACGATAGCCGCCGTGAGTCGGGTGGTCCGCTTCAAGTCGTCCGAAGTGTTGCCAGCGTTTCGTGGTGAAGTCGTCCTCGTAGGTCAGGTTGCCGTACAAGTCCGACGACAACTTCGCCGCCGCGCCTGCCCGCGGCGGTTGATGCGTGCAACGAACACGCAGGCGATCGAGACGGTTTCCCGCCAGACCGGCCTGCTGTGCCGCATTCTCCATCGAGACGCGAACGAAGAAGACATGTTTGCCCTTGAGCGATCCCTCATCACCCAGCCGGAGCGAATCAATCGTGTCCGCGTGGTCTTGCGTCACTTCCAGCGGCCAATCGCGGCCAAGCTCATCGGTGGAAACAGCCAGCGTGTTGCGGCAGCGGGCGTCGGTGGGGGCAGCCGATTCCAGAGTGACTTCGACCGATTCGAGCGGAAAGTACGACACAAACCGATAGACCAGCGACGCGCGTGATGTTTCGCCGGACCGAGTCTTGAGTAACAAGAACCCCGGTTCCTCAGGGCGGCTGGTGAGCTTCAGGCCGAGAAACCCCCGGACGTCGGCATCGTGCAGCCATTGGAATCCGGAGAACGTCTCTTCGTAAATGCTCGGTTCTTCGCGATCGCCCCCCACCGGCACGCTGCGATCGCGAACGGAGAAGTTCGCTGAAGGCAGCGGAAGCGTCCCGGGCCGCGTGTCATGCATCTCTTCTCGCTTGAGCCGCAGCGCAGCCCGCAACTGAACCATGTCGGCGGAATCACTCCCCATCCAATGGTTGACCGATCCGGTCGGACCAGCCACCGCGAATGCCGCGCACGAAACGTTGAATTCGCGAGAGGTATCGAACTGGTGCCATTCCCTGTTGATCAGTGCCTCCGTTGTTGGATACTGCGTCCACTGCGGCCAGTGCGGATCGGTCGCCCACGGGACGCAGATCGCCGGTTTGCCGAGGGCCACAAACTTCATCAGATGCTTGCGAAACCCGACTCGGTCCCATCCGTACGAATCCCAGATCCAGCCATCGGCGGTGAGGTTTGGATCAGGTGGAAACGGGTCGGTGTACCATTGGAATACGGGGATGCCGTACTTCTCGCGGACATACCGAGCTAGGCCGTCGAGCACCTCAACACGGCCGCCGGTGTTCTCTTCGCCCAGGCAAATGGCCGGAATCAACTCCGGAAAGGTCGGGCAGTCCTTCTCCGCCGCCAGCCATGCATCGAGTCGCCGCTTTCCTGTTTCCAGGTCCGCATCCCGTTCACCGCAGTAAACCGTCCACACGTCATGGCGATGTGCGTCATGTCGATCCGCGCGGCTCGCCTTCACTCCGGCCCACCACGCAGCCTTGTCGGGAAACGTGTCGCCCAGACTGAGCTTGCGGAGAAAGTAATCGAAGTGCTGTTCCGGCCCGCCAGCGTAAACTCCCAGAAGCCGGTAACCGGGGTCCGGGTAGGAATGAGTCGTTGTCTGTGCGTCTGATGTATTGCTGACCCCGCCGAGCAGCACCAGACTCAGCCAGCAGCGGAGGACGGATCGCTGGCGATGATCTCGGTTAGCTAAATGCAACCAGGCTGCATGGGGCATGTCTGATTCTCCGATTCTGGATTCTGTCGACACGTTTAGTCGACCAGGCTGGCGACAGCCATTCCGATGCCGGTCCCGCGGACGACGGAACGGGCGGTTTGGCGAAGTTCCGCTAGGCCGCTGACTATGGGTGGCGATCAAATGCGAACGAGTACGAGTCGAGCTTCGGCGTCTGGGTCGGGTCCGTCGTCGAAAGGTGGAAGGCGAGTCGCACTGGCTCGCCGATTCGCAGGTCCGTGTCCGAGGCGACACCCTCGCGCAGCGGACGCTCGTTGGCCGCCAGCACATCGACGCGGACCTGAGCACCGGCTGGAGTCTCGGCGGCGAATTGAAGTCGGCGGAATTCGCAATCGGGAGGCAGCTTCAGCAGCTCCGTCACGAATCGGCCGTCGCGAGCGTAGCCGCCCTCACCCTTCGCCAGAACGAGATTGTCCGTCAGGTTGGTCACGCTCTGCTTCTGGCCCCGTTCCATGAAGAAACTGTCTTCATAGGCCCACGGGCGGACGTTAAGTCGCTGATAATTGCGGCGGCGCTGAAAGTGCTCGGTGTTCGACCCAAAGCCGCTCGTTTCGAATACATCGAGACCGCCATATCCCGAGACGACGAGTTCGAGATAAGGATCGTCGTCGAGGTTGCAGACGAAGGCGTGCCCCCAGTACCGCGACTCGCCCAGGTCCAGTTCATCGAGCACATTGCCGCGTGCGTCGAGAGCCGTCAGCCTGGCGTTCGGTTTCTGTCCCGGCGTGGGTGAGTATTGCCCGTGGGTCATGGCGAGGATTTCGAGTTGCCGGTCCCCGTTCAGGTCGCAGAGGATCGGCGTCATATACATGTGCTGGCCGTCATCCAGTTCCGGCCGCAGGTCGCGCCGCCATTGGAAGCGGCCCTTCGCGTCCAGGCAGTAGACCTCGCCGCCGAATGTCATGCCGACGATCTCGACCGAGCCGTCGCCATCCAAATCCGCGACGTTCGGCGAGTCCTCTTCCGATAACCCTTCCACTTTCCAAAGCAGCTTGCCGTCGATCGTGAACGCCATGACGGCGTCATGAGCATCGTCCTGCTTGTAGTTGTCGATCGACTTGATGATCTCGACGATGCCGTCGCCGTTGATGTCGACCAACACGGCATCGGCGCTCGATGCGTTGTCGTTTGTCGGAAAACTCCACACGCTCGCCAGCGTCAATGGATCAAAGCGGTGCAGCACTCCTTTCCCGGCGAAGTCGTCCCCGCTGCCGGCAAACAAGTCCCAGCGGCCATCACGATCGACATCCAGCGCCGACGTGTAGCAGCCGCACTGGACCCAGTCACTCCGCCGCCGGAGCAGCGACAGGTCGTTCATGTTGACACGAGCCACGTAGCGGGAGCGGGTGCCGAGATAGCCGTCGAGCACTCCGTCTCCGTCTCCGTCGATAATCACGGGCGAATTGCCGAGCTTGCCATCTTCCGAATCCCACTGCCGCAGAACTTTGCCGTTGTGATCGCAGACGTACATCACGCCTGGATCGGACACGGTGTACAACACTTCCCACCGGCCATCACCATCCAGATCGAACGCGGACGTCGATTGTTGCTGCCCCTTGAGTTCACGGCTCCAACGGACCCGGCCGTCGGCAGCGTCAAGCATCTGCAACTTGCCGGGCGCTCGCGACGCGTACAGCAATTCGCGTTGCCCGTCATTGTCGAAATCGACGCACACCTCAGAACCGCAGAACTCCCGGTCATAAATGGTGTACTGATGCCGAAAAAGCTTGCTCCGCACCCGCTCGACCGACCGTTCGCCCGTCTGCGGCTCCCCGGCCGAGGTCAGCGTCGCGAACGCGATCCACGTCAACCCGAAGAAGGTACATGTCGATGTCCAGAGTCGTCTCATTGGTCCTCCAAGGCCGAGAACGCGAATGGCGGGAACAGGAAGATCCCGGAATAGTAACCGGTTTGCCCGACGGATTCACCAGCCTCCAGCGTTTTCATGCCGGCGGCGATCGCGGTCCGCAGCGCGTCGCGCATGATGCGGCCATGCTCCTGATTGCCGGTCAGCCTGGCTTCGTAGGCGAAAGCCTCTGAAGCATGGAACGTCGCGGAGCTGTAGGCCGGCGGCGACGAGCGCGAGTGCTGACACGATGTCAGATAGAACGACTTGTGCTCCTCGCTCCAGGCCTCGCGGATCATTTGCTCGACTCCGGCGGAAAGAGCACGGAGCACTTCCGGATCCTCGGTCAGCCGGTGATAGCGCGCCAACGCCGTGAGAGTGAAGCCCAACATGTAGAAGTTATTGCCCCGGCATCGCTTTGATTCGGCCGCTTCCGAACAGTGCCCGTGGGCCAGCATGATTACCCAACCCTTCTGCGAATCGAGATTGTCTTTCAATACGTTCCATTGCTTGCCCGCCGCAGTCAGATATTTTTCTTCGCCGGTCGCCTCGTAGGCATTCAACATCAGATGCAACGGCCAGCCGACCTGCCGAATGTGGTCGGAGTAACCGGTCGGACACAGTGCGGCCATCGTGTCGCTGGCCAGGATTCCCACTTCAAGGGCGCGCCGGTCTCCCGTCAGCAGATAGTGATCGAAGACCCCGCCGATCCAGGTGTGTCCGTGGTCCCACAATCCCACCTGATAGGCCCCGGCCTGCCTAAGCCTTGCGAGCCCCTCGTATTGCCCGTTGACGTAACGCCCGTAGTAGCCGCCCGTGTGGCCAACCAGGTGCGGCCAGACCTGGCCGGCTCGCATGTCGGTCGTGCCCGGGAAACTGCGAATTTCCGGATGTGTGACGTGCAGAATGTCCACGTCCTCGAAATGGCGGGCGGCCTGCTCGGCCCGGTCAAAGTACCGACGATCTCCGGTGCGCAGGTATTGCTGGAACCAGATGCGGGCCGTGTCGTACTCCAGGTTTCCCCAGGAGTCCCAATTCGTGTTGTACCAGTCGCCAAAATTCAACATGCCGAACTCACGAACCCGTTCGCGGTCCGCCAGGTGCTGATCGAAGTAATCGTCAACCAGGGTATCATAGGCGCCATGCTTGTTCGCATCGGCGGGCGACAGCGGGCCCTTGGCCCGACTGGCGACGATGTACGCTGGCTCGCACTGAGCCAGCAACGGCGTCTCGACGGCGCGAAAGAACTGGTCGAGGCCGGCAGATTCCGGCGCGCCGCTGAAGAAGGTCGCCCAGAGTTCATGCGTGCGAGCCTGGCCGCACTTGAACGAGTAAACGCCGTTGCGCAGATAATAGTAGAGCTTGCATTCTTCCGTGATCGGCTGGTTGTCATACCGCCCCGCGGAAAAATCCGGGCAGATGTCGACCTGCAACTCGCCTGGCTTTTGTTCAAATCCCTTGGGCCAGTTCTGCCAGAATTCCCGCACGCCGACGGCCATTCCGCCGAGCGAACTTCCTTGCGCGATCCAGCCCCGCGCTCGTTGCCCGGACGGCTTGCCGTTGATCTCGCAGGTTCGATCGTCGATCTGGTCCACTCGCCCCGCGTCCGTCTGCCGACCATCCATCAGGTACACGGGATTCGCCGTGTCGCGCAATTGGAATCTCAACGCCAGCGAGTCGATGCGTGCCATCAACTCAGGCTGATAGTCGTTCACGAACGTGTAACACAACTTCAGATAAGGTTGCCCGCGAAACGCATGAATGCGGACAACGTAACCAAACATCGTGCCGCGCTGCGAAGCGTGCTGCCCTTCCAGCCGGACGCATGCGCGCAGCGGGCCATTCTGTTCAATGTTCACCTGAGCGAGCGACAAGTTGGCTGTGAAAATCTCTCCGTCTGGGCCGCGCAGCTCGATCCCAGCCGTACCAGTCGTGGTCACTCTTTCTGCGTCGGAGAAGCGGCCGTCGCCGTCACGATCGAGCCGCACATCATCCAGCAGACGGAAGCTCTTTGGAGAAAGAGCAACCCGCATGAGGCCAGTATCAATGACGACCGCATCGTCCCTCGTCACGGCTCTTACGCCATTCGCAACTGGAGCTCGTCCGACGGCACTGCCGCATTGCAAAGTCAATTGTTTGGTTTCGCCCGCCGCCAGGTCGATCGAGAAATCCAGCAGCAGCCAGCGCACGGAACCGTCGGGCCATCGGGACAGCACCTCGGTCTGCAACGGGATCTGAAGTCCGTCGCCCGCGAACAATGCAGCCTGTTCTCCGTCACGCACGATTCCCTGGCCAAGCGGAATTCCTGACGTAACTGGCCAGTTGCGCCGGGCCAGGCCACTCGGCTCGGCCACAGTGAGCCGCACTGCTGTCGTCTCGCCGGCAGTTCCTTGAGCCAGACTCGTCAGCAGAAACAGGAGCATCCCGCTGATGCTGGTGAACTTCATCGTCGTTCTCCCACAGGTACTGAAGCGGCGTTGTCATCGTGATGGACGATCAGATCTCGAATGATCTAATCATCGTAGAGCATCGCCGCCACGGCCATGCCCACACCGGTTCCTCCGCCGCCGGCTCCGTTATAGAACATGCGGATTGAACCGTTTTCCGGCAGCACGCAGGGATAACCGATCATGCCGCCGTCCCACTTTCCCGGTTGCAACGTCAATGAGACGTTGTCTTGGTCGCCGCCACGATTCCACGTGAGGCCGTCCGCGCTGGCTGCCTCCGCCAAGGCATAGGTCTTGAACTTCGTACCCAGACCGGTATAGATGCCGCGATAACCGTTCTTCGTCTTCCAGACGTTGAGACCCACCACGCCGATGTCTTCCGTCGGTACATCGCGACGGCGCTCGAGCACGATTTGGCGGTCGCTCCATTTGATGCCGTCGTACGAGTGAGCGGCAGCGCAGACCTTGTGCTCGATGACGTGCCAGGTCCCGTTGGCCAGATAGTTGGGGTCCTTCAGTCCCGGCAACAGTGTGTAGTGCATGCGGTACAACATTCGGCCATCAGGCTGCGGCATTGCGATGAGGTTGCCCAGGCCGACGAGCGCCTGACAATCGGGATATTCCTTGGCGCCGTCTCCCTGCAGTACCGGCTCCACCGAGTGCTTTTTCCAGTGGCGCAGATCGTCGCTCTGCGCCAGGCCGATGCCCCAGTAGTTCGAAAAATGCTGCTTCCCTTCGCGGCTGCTGCGACCGGAATAATAGAGATGCCACTTTTCCCCAAAGCGATGGACGCAAGGGTATGTGGCCGACCGTTCGTCAAATGCGTCTTTCGGTCCCAGATTGAGGATCGGCCCATGCCGCTCCCATTCGGTCGGCTTTTCGGGATTCGCCGTCGCCAGGCAAATCCGCTGCAGGCCGTCCTTGCCGATTCCGGCATAAAACATCCACCATTGGCCATCCTGCAGCACGACAAACGGCCCTTGCGCGCCGCGGGCATCAAAATCGGATCGAGGCACAAAGATCGGATTGCGCGCATCGCGCTTCCACGCGTGCAGCGGCATCTGGTTCTTGATTGTCGCAGTATCTTCGGCGGCGCATTGGCGTAGCGACAACGCCGTCGACGACAGTGCTGCTGAGGCGGCCAGGAATTCGCGGCGGGAAATCGTCATCCAGAAGGACCTTTCATGATGGAGCTGTCTCGTTAATCCCGCATTGGTGCCGTGACCATGCCGATCCCCGTCGAACCGTAGCCGCGCGCGCCGTTGTAGAAGACTCGCAAGGAGCCAGCCTCGTGCAGCACGTGCGGGTAGCCGATCGTACCGCTTTCCCAGGTGTTGGGCCGGATCGTGAGCGAGACGTTTTCGCCCGGGGCGCCTCGTTCCCAGGTCAGTCCGTCATTGCTCACGGCTTCGCACAAGGAGTAGGTCAGCCCGGCATCCATCCCCGTGTAAATCGCCCGATAGCGAGTCTTCGTTTTCCAGAAGTGCAGTCCGACGACGCCGGTGTTCTCATAGGCCGCGTCCTGGCGACGGTCGAGCACGACTCGCCGATTCTTCCACTCGATCCCATCGAACGACTCGGCGGCGGCACAGACTTTGTGATTCGGATCGCGCTCTGTGGTGCCGGGCAGAATGGTGTATTGCAGACGGTACAACGTCCGGCCGTCCGGTTGCGGCAATTCCAGGATATTTCCGAGTCCCACGAGCGCCCGGTTGTCCGGATACTGCGGCACTCCGTCCCCCAGCAGGACGGGGCTATCGGGATGCTTCTTCCAGTCTCGCAGGTTGTCGCTTGTCGCCAGACCGATTCCCCAATACTGAGAGAAATTCTGAGGTCCCACACGCGTGCTGCGGGCAGAATAATACAAGTGCCACTTGTTTCCGAAACGATGCACGCACGGGTAGATGCAATGCACTTCGTCGAACGATCCAGGCCCTCCGAGATCAATGACCGGCCCCAGTCGTTCCCATTCCGTCGGCTGGTCAGGTGATGCCGTCGCCAGGCAGATCCGCAACTTATCGTCGGTCCCATGTCCGCCATAGAACATCCACCAGCGGCCGTCCTTCGGAATCACGCACGGTCCCTGTGACCCGCGCGCATCGAAGGGCGACTTGGGGACGAAGATCGGATTGCGTGGATCGCGCTCCCAGGCGTGCAACGAAAACTTCCGGTTTTCATCCCCTGATTCGTGTGCGCTGCCGTGGCGATTCCACAGAACGCTGATCGACGCGGAGGCTGCGGCGATTAGAAACTCGCGGCGAGAAGTGGTCATGGAATTCGTTCCTGGGTAATGGATGTTCAGTTGGCCGAGCCCGGCGGTTCACCAGTGCGTGGATCGAGCCAGTTGCGGAGATTGGAATCGGCGGACATCTCTGGGTGACGACATGCCCTGGGCGTTCGGCTGTGAGCGATAGGCGTCGACAGTTCATCTTGATATTCTCCTGACTTGCGATGTTGAACGTCCCGAGCGAATCGTGGGATAGGCATCCTGTGTCGCGGCACTAGTGGAGCCGAGGTTTTGCTGCGGGAAAGGCATTCCAGACGGTCCACAGCGACCAGTTCTGTCCGTCCCGGCAACGGGCGCGTAGCATGCTCCAGCGACCGGCCGGAACATAGGAATGTTCCACTGTCCCACCGTTGTTCGCGAAGCCGGGTACGGTGGACGAACCGATGGGGCATCAGGGGCTTTGACCACGGCAGTTCGTGCGTCATTCCGAGTCGAGGGCGTTTTTTGCCCAGAACTGCAATCGTGTCCTTTCCGCCCGACAGCCATTCGACGTTGAACTTCGCGAGCACGAGGTTTGTTCGATTCTCGCCAAACTCCTTGTACGATGGCCATGTCTCGTACAGACAAAGGACTTGATGGTCGCCGGTAACTGCCAGGTCGGAATATCCACCGAGATGAGCCAGCGGCTCGGAAGCAATCGGCCAGGTCCGGCACTCGTCATAGCTCATCCGGACTTTGATGTGGGCCCGCGTATCCGGGTTCGTAGGGCAGGCGACCAGAACCCGGTTTTTGTCCGAGCGACGACTGTCGCTCAGCCGGATCAGCGCCCCATCGCATGACGGTTCTGGCTGAAGGGGATCGTATTGAACCGCTGACCAACTCTGCCCGCCGTCCTTGCTGAAGGCATAGGCGCGTTGTTTCTGACCACGGGACCGCGCGTTGAGATAGACCGCACCGTCTTGCAGTTCCACGACGTCGCATTCGTCGGAAGCGTTGCGCGTCAGCGGCTCGCCCCGTTTCCAGGTCACTCCGTGATCGTCACTGTAGATGCAGCACGACGACTGGATCTCGCCGCAGGTGGGTGTCACGTCAAACCAACAGGGAATCAGCAATCGTCCACTCTTCAATTGAATTCCGTGCCCCGGTCCCGTCCCGACGAACGTCCAGGACGGATCGGTCACCGACTGATGAATGCTGATCGGCCGGGACCAGGTCTGGCCATCATCGGTGCTCTTCATCAGGAGGACTTCGGCATTGCCAAGTCCCGGCTTGCTGCCTCGACACAGCGGCAGCCAGATCGTGCCTGTCTTGTGATCGATCACCGGGCACGGTTGATTGATCGTCAACTCTCCCTCGTCGGCGATAATCTGCATCTTGCTCCAGGTGCGACCGTGGTCGGTACTGCGTCTCAGAGCCAGGTCGACGTCATCCCAGTCGTGGCCCGTCTTCTTGCGCGCTTCGCAGAGCGCCAGCACGGTGCCCTGTGTCGTCACCACCAGGCTGGGAATGCGGTAGTTGAAGTATCCGTCCTCACCGGCCTTAAACAACGGCTGCTGGTCGATGCTCGGCGCAACCGGTTCGTCGCTACGGACAAGTCCGCTGACCGGTGACAATTCGACAGCACGTTCCTGAAACTTCAAAAACGCCGCACCAAATCGCTTCCCAATGACAAGTTGGCTGTCCGCGCTGAAATGATGAGTGTTGACGTTGGGCAGGTCATCGACGTCGATCCAGGCTGCGAAGGGAACCGACGTGCCAACTTTCACTTGAGACCGGCGTACGACGGCCATGGGTGAATCATCTCCGGCATTGGGGTTCGGCTGTGCGATCCGCGAGTTCACGCTCCGAGCAAGTAGGAAGGGAGCATGTTCGTCCGCATAGCGCTTTCGCAGGACGCTGATCAGGTCGGTGAGATTACGCTCGTAGTGACCGGCCAGCCTTCCGTGGATCGCATCGTCGATGCCCTGGTGCCAAACAAATCCTCGGACGCGAATGGTGTGTCCTCTGGCGACGAGTTCGGCGATCCGAGCATCGGCGAATGTCGTCCAGTCATTAAACAACGCCCCACGTTCGCTCCACGGCCAGTCCTGAACGTCGCGGCCAAAATTCGCATGGACTTTGATAATGGCCAGATTACGCCATCCGGCAGCGTGTAACGTTCGAGCAAAACCAACCTCGGGGCCATGCACGAGTTTGCCCTTCGACTCGTGGCCGCGAACTTCGCCCCAGGGGACGTACTGCTTCGATTGCTCTCCGTCGGGAAGCGGAGCGGTGGTGAAGAGTGTGTCCCGATCGGCGGTTGTCCGCTGAAATCCCGGCGGCACCGCGACTTCTGAATCGGCGCCGGCCATATTGGATTGTCCGGCCAGCAGGAATACGTTTAAGGGGGGCTTGAGGTCGCTCGAGCGCTGAGCATAAGTCGGACTGCCCAGGAGAATCACTATCGCCCACACGGTAAACCAGCCGAACGTCATTGTTGGTCTCAACAGATTCATGTCAGTCGCTCTCTGAGTTAGTCACTCTCTGGATATCACAGCCAGACGCCGGTTACGTTCGTGATCATTTTCTTGGCTTCAACTCTATTTTCGTCATGGTTGTCAAAACGGCTCGTCCTCCGGGATATCGAGCGCTCGGCGTACGGCCGCTTGGGCGTCCTTGATCCGGCGCGCCTCGTGGACCATTTCGATCTTGAGCATTGCACAGAGTTCAAACAGCGTTTGCGCGCTCTGGCGGAGGCGTGCGCGCTGAGGCTCGGTCGCGTCTTTGGGCTTCTCACCCAGCCACGTCTTGCCAAGGGATAACCGATAGGCACTCAGGGATGCCTTTTCCACCCGTGCCTTCAACTCCGGTGTCCGTGCGCGTTCGAGGGCCTGGTTGAACAATTCGATTCCCTTCCATCCGAGGTCCTCTGTGTATCCATAGGCGGCAAAAATGTCGGGAGCATTGCAATTGGGATGCGTCGCGGCCTGGCGGACCTCGCGATCCGCCAATCGAAGAAACTCAGCAACGGGCCCGGCCGACTCGCCGTAGTACAGATCGACGAATTCCTCGATGACCTCATGGCTGTCCAGCCGCGGATTCCAAAGCAAACGAGCATAGACATACTGCAACAGTTCGCTGAAGACGACCGGATCCCCCTGCACGAAAATGCTGCTGGCTTTGCTTTCGATCAGCGTGCGCATGTGGGGACCGGCCATGCGCAGGGTCACCGGTGGCGCGAAAAAATCGGTATAGCTGCCCATGCCGTAGTACCAGTACATCATCCCTGTGGAAATCCGGTTCCATTCCTGGATGTCGCGCTGGTAACCCAGGTTGGTCATCGAGGCGAGCGACCCGAACGGATGAAGCTGGTCGGCATTGTACGTCGCATACTGAATGCGGACGCTCGGTTCCATCTTCAGGTTCTTGGGAGGACGTGCCGACGGCGCATACGCGTACGTGGCGATGGTCACATCTGGACGCACTTTCGCCGCCTCCCGCGCCACATGGTTGACCATCAGAAACAACGGCGTGCCCCAGTTCTCGCCCCCGTTGCCGAAGGGGTCCATCCCGTCTTTCCGAATCAATTCCTGGCATCGGTCGCACTGACACAGGCTCGTGTCCTCCTGTGCCATGGGAATCATGGCGCCTTCTGCGAAGTCTTTCAGGCTATCCAATACGTTCTTAGTGATTCGGCTGATCACTTCGGGATGGGAAAAGCAGGGCTGATGACTGGCCGGCCTTTTCCCCTTGTCATCGGCGGCGTAGAAGTCGGGATTGTCTTTGGGTGACGAGCGCAACCATTCGTTCACGTTGTGCAGAATCAATCCATTGCGATTGAAGTCGCCAACCTTCTTGATCCATTCCGGTTGCACGCTCGGATCGCCTCGGTAGCGGCCATTCATGCGCAGGCGGGCTGCAAATTGTGCGGTGGAATCCTGCAACTCCGGGAACGAAACGAATCGGCATGCCAGCACGGGATCGTAGGAATAGTCCGCTGGCGCGAGGATTCCTCGTCGGGGCAGCGGATCGGTCGGCGCTAATTTCGGCACATGCGTGAAATCGCGACTGAGAAACCGCACACCGAGAAGATCTTCGAGAAACTGGTACACGCCGTAGAGGACGCCTCGAGGCCGACCCCCGACGATGGCGATGTTCTCTGCTGCGATGACGATCCGAAGTTGCTCCGGCTTGTACGTCTCGCTGAGGACATGGCCAATCTCACTCTTCTTGAGAGAATCGCTGGCGCCGACGAAGATGTTGTGCTTGGCTGCGGAACTCTCGCCGCCAATCAGGAGTCGATGCCCGGTCGCCAGAGCAAAAAAGTCGCGAAACTCTTCGGCCGCGTATCGTTCGCTCTCCAGCGCGTCCTTGGACACGACGATCGACCAGTCCTTCATGTCGCGCACATCCACGCGCTGGGGTTCGAGTGCGAATACCGGCGTCTGGCCGACGAATAGCGCCAGGACCAGCGAAACAACTGTTTTCATCGCGTGCTTCCACATGTTGAGCGGTTTCCTTGATTAGAATTCGATTCACTCCCGAAAACGGATCGAATACAAGTCGGCGTCGGTCATCACGAAGCGCAGCCGTACCGGTTTCCCCGCCAGCGTGCTGACATCCGAGCCGGCCTTCCATTTCACGACTTCTTCGATGGCATCGCCGTAGATCGGCGGGCAATCACCCAATGCGAATCCCGGAATCGCTGTTCCCGCATCATCTTGCAGTTCGACTCGCACACTGCCGACAGCCGAGGTTGAGAAATTCATCGTCAATTCACGCCCCTTGAAGGTCAGCGGCTTGGTCGTGAATTCGCCGCCGCCATACTTGGCATGGACCGAGACGAAGCCGTCCAGGCGGAGTGTGCCACGCTGGAGCTGCGGCATCGACTTCAGTTGACCGCTGTGGTCCTGCCAATAGATCGAGATTTCTTCCGGCGTGGTCTGCAGCATGCCCCAGGCGGGCGCCGTGTTGCCATGAATCCACGACTTCCGGTCGGGGTCGAGCCCCGGCCGAATCCAACCTTCCAGGAAGCTGCGATCAAAATGCACGCCATCACGCGAGGACATGAACACGGCGTCGGAGACCTCGTGTTCAGGATGTTCCTTCACCCAGACTCGTCCGGGGACGAGGCGCATGATCATGCCGAGATGAAGATGCGGCGCGCGAAAGTAAGGCAGGATCGCGGGATTGTACAAGTGCTCTTTGGGCGCCCCGCCTGTTTCGATCAGCTTCGGAGGGTCCGACCAGTTCAGGAAGTCTTTCGACGTGGTCGTCTGGATGGACCGCATTCTTCCCGGACCCCAGACACGGTTGTAGCACACGTACTCACCCCGCACTTGATCATAGAAGGCCACGTTCTGGGCGTCGGTTTCGGTCTTCTTGATGATCCGCTCGTCCCGCATCAGCGACCAGTGAATTCCGTCCGGCGACTGCAAGCCGACGAGTCCGGCTCCGGGCGGCCAGGGGTAACCGGTGGCATCGGGTTCCGGAGGAGACGGGTCCGGTAGGTTCAGCCAACGTCCGATCGCTTTGTAGCGAGCCTCCGGCGGGCAATCGGGATTGCTGTCCTTGAACGGAACGAAGTTGTCGTTGGAATGAACCTGCTGCCCCTGCCCCAGCCACACAATGTTATTCATCGCCGGAACCGTGAAGGACCGTTTGTAACGATCAGTGAACTCGCCAGAGAACAGCTCCAGATTGGGCCGAGTCCAACGGATCCCATCCCGGCTTTCCGCCGTGCAGACCACCGCTGGCCCGTAGATGTTGGGGAAATCGCTGTATTCGCCCCGCATCGGCACGCCGACGTAGTACATGCGGTAATGCGGAACACCGCCGGGGATTCCATCATCGAACACCGTCACACAGCCCGTCGCCCCGCCTTCCCACGGTCGATCAAATGTGAAGACCGCTCCCTTCCGCTCCGGGGAATGCAACTCACGGGTCACGCCCTGCAGCGTGTCAATCAGGTACTGATCGACGAACAGTTCGAGCCGGGAACCGATGTTGATGGGCTTCAATTCCGCCGGTTCATCGGAGCGAACCATCGTGATTGCCACACACATGAAGATGCAGGATAGGAGCCTGACAATAAAGTGCGTCTTGATCATCTCTGTTCCTTGCTGTACTTCGTCAAGTGCTTGTGTCGACATCGTCTTGCGAAAGACGGGAGAGTTTCGACTTCAATATCGCCTGACGTTCGAGATGCGGATTTCACCGATCTGGCCAAAAAAGTTGCCGGGGCGGTGGTAGTTGAAGCCGCCTCCGTACTTGGCGTAGCCGGTCAGCCGCGAGATGACACTGAATTGGGCCTCGTGCTGCCGGTTGTTCACCAGTTTCCGCCCGTCGGGGTTATTCATCTGCCAGACGAGGTCGCCGTCGAGAAACAATTGATGCAAGTCCTCGGCATAGCTGTATTGCCAGGCCACGTGATGCCACTCGGTATCCTTGATGCCAGCGTTGGCCGGATCGCCCACAATTCCCTTGGTGCGATGCCACGGATGCAAATCCTGCAGGGCCTGGTCAGGCTGGGAGCCGAAGAAATGGACCCCTGGAGCCATGCTTCCGTCGTTGGACTTGATGTCGGAGAGGTACAGCTCCCAAACGCCACGCTCGGATCGGTCATAGGTGCCGCAGATGTGCCCGAAACTGAAAGGCTGTTTGGCTGGGCTCTCTTTGTCACGAAAAGCCTGGAACGGCCCGCCGCGTCGAACCCACGCTTCAACTGTCCACTCCTTGTCGCACGTTTTCAGGTCGAGCTTGGGGTTGCCTTTCACGGGGGTCGCCCAGCCGTGCTCGCCATGACCTGTATCCTGCGGGAATCGCCCCTCGCGGCCAGGCCAGGTAAATCGCCTGTCGCCGCCCATGTTCGTCCAGGTCAGGGCCAGCTCCGTGTCGCCTATCACGTCAGGGATCAGTCGGCCATTCAGACCCTGCCAATCATAGAGCACTACGGTATGCTTGTCGGGTCCGATCACGCGCAGGGCCTTCGGCAGTACCTTGAGCGTCAGTTCTCTCTCATCCTTCAGACCGTTGGCGCCGGTCGCCTCGACGCGGATGGTGGTTTTGCCCTTATCGGCTGGCGTGCCTCGCAGTTCGCCCGTGCGACCGTCGAGTTGAACGCCTTCAGGCAACCGACCGGTGAGCACTGTCCACTGCACAGGCTGGGCCATGTGCTCTGTCGTGATCACCGTCCGGTATTCGGATCCTGGAAAGGCTGGCGGCAGCGACTCCGTGATGATTCTTCCTTGCTCGACAGACAGAGTGAACGAGTGCTGGTCTGTCTGGCCTCCTTTGTCCGTCGCGCGAATCACAAAGGCCTGTTTCTCAGCCGCGACGGTGGCTTTCCCACGCAAGGTGCCGGTTACGCTGTCCAACTCCAATCCCGTCGGAAGTCGCCCTTCAACGACTTCCCAGTTCACATCGCCCTTCGCGGCGTCCGCCGCAAGTTGCACCGAGTAGGGAACCTGGAGTCCGGGCACGGGAAGTTCCTCACGAATGATGGACAAGCGTTCGGCCGCCGGGTAGCGCATGATCTTTGAGATACGGATCTCGTCGATCTCGCCCTCAAAGTTTCCATAGTTGAGATAAAACGGCGGATCCTGCGAGTGGAAAAAGCCGCCGACCACAAACGGCACGCCGACGTTCTCGGCGTCGTTGACGACCTTCCCTTGCTGGTCTCCGGGCAACGGAAGCTGGAGCTTGCGGATCAGCTTGCCGTCGAGAAAGAAAAAATGCGTCTGGTCCCGATAGCGGAACTGCCAGGCCACGTGATGCCATTGATGGTCGATGATCAGGGCGGGCTCCGCGCCGGTGAAGTTCCCGAACTCGGCCAACAACAGGCTACTGGTGTCGTGATTGGGATCCTTGCCCCGCGGTGAGCCCATGAAGCGTGCGGACGGGGCAATGCCGTTTTTCAGCGGGCCTTGCTTCGGTCCACTGTTCAGCGAGAAGTTCCAGCCGCCACGCACCCCGACGGGGAGACCGAAACCTTCGTCTTCGGTGCCGAAGAGATTCGCGTAAGTGCCCGCGCCGTCCTGGCCGCCTTCGCCGGTATAGCGCACCCAGGCTTCGATGGTCCATTCTTGTGTGCAAGGCCGCAAATGGAGTTTATTGTTGTTTGTAGGACCCATCAGGAGATTCGCGTCATCGGCGCGGCGTTCAAATCGCGCTGTCGCGCCGAAACCCGGATGCATGCCCCATAACGCCTGCTTGTTGGCCCGCAACGTCAAGTCAGGGTCGCCCAACGCATCGCGGGCTGTGTTTCCTTCGCCCTCGTCAAAGTGGTACAGCACGACCGTGTGCTCGTCCGCCTGGAACGGTTTGCTCCAGTCCGAACCCTCGTCGCCTCGAACCACCGTGATTGCCAGGAGCACGACGGTGAAGATCAGGAGTCCGGCATAGGATTGCGTCTGGGTCATTTCGGTTCCATTCACTTCAGGGGGCGAGAAACTGGAAAGGTTTCTCGATGATCGATTTCCATGAGTCACCGGCCTCTCATTGTTTGTATTTGACGGAGAGTTCGATATGCAGCACGTCGGCCAGTTTTCCGGAATCTGGCTTCGCCGAGGTGGCGTGAAATGAAAGCTCATTGCGCCCTCGCCGAAACTGCGCGCCGCGAGGATGGAACACGAGCCAGCCGTCGGCGGCGCTCTTGCTCGCCACTTCTTGAACCATGCCATTCAGGCGAGTTTCAACGACATCCAGGGCCCCGGGATCGCTCAGATGAACGCGTAGTTCCACCTTGGCGAGCGTCTCTTGTTGATCGGCGCTCGGCAGGTCGTCCCCCACCGGCAGCACGCAGGTCAGTGGTTTGCCGTCGCCAGGAATGGTCTGGGGCAGTGCCTGGGACTGCTCGATCCCCTGGACCAGATCGCCTTCGAGAATGCGGATCGGATCAATGACGAACAGCTTGTCTTTTCCCGTCAGCGTCTCCGGCGAGCCTAGGTCGCTGAACCGGGGTTCCGTGTTCGTGGGAAAGATATTGAAAGTGACAATCCCATCGACACCCGCCCGCCACATGTTCGCGGCCGCTCCGCGCCACGCTTCGTGGCTGCCGTAGCGGTTCTCGGGGCCGCGCATGCCCGAAGCACTAATCGTTGCGTAGGCAGGAACGCCGGCGCGATGCGCGATCGCCACGAGTTCCTCCAGAGGCTCGGTGAACGGGACGTAACCTCCGCCGATCGTCAGCACATCCACTAGCCTTTCCTTGATCCAGCGTTCGATATCGATTCCCACATGGAGGCAACGCTCCACTGTCGCCGGCACGCGCGCGACGGTCAGAATCGGGCGGTTCCGTTTCGTACCGGCGCCCAAGTGCAGTTCGCGCAGACGGCGTTGAAACCCGGTGAGGATGTCTCTGTGGGCTGGGGTGGCTGGCTGGAAGTTGAGATTGGGCCGGAAGAACATCGGCGAACGAAAATAGTCGATCTCGACGCCATCGATGTCATACCGGCCACAGACTTCCGCCTGGATGGCAGTGAGATGCTCAAGGACTTCGGGACGTTCGAAATCGAGGGCCGACCACCAGTGGCGGGGTGAATTCGCTCCGCCGGCTTGCGCTGCGTTTTGCGGTGTATTGATCCAGTACGGTGGATGTTCGCGAAACCAGGTGGATCGCTCGACCTCCAGAAACTGATTGTGGATGTCGTTGATGCGGTGCGAATAGACGACCTCGAACTGGTGCTGGCGGCAGAATTCAATTGTCAGTTGAACCGCGTCGGTCCCCGCCTTCTCGAGCGCCCGCATGTTGTCGCGCATCAGGGCCCATTCGCCGCCGATCTGGTACTTGTCGGTCACATCGGCATACGACTCGGCGACCTTCGTGGGATGATTGAGCACATGGGTCGCTCCCGAGCAGATGAAGACGCTGTCGACCTGCGTGCCGGGCAGCGGCCGCATGCGGCTGTTGGCCCCGTTCAGGAATCCCTCGGGCGTATCTCCGCCCGGTTGCATGATCGGCCCGCAGCCGTCGTCGTTATAGATGAGCCGTCGGCTCCGCTGGACGGCTGTCTTGCGAAGCGCCGCCAGCTCCGGCGTCTCGCCGACTGCCGGCGCTGGCTCGGCGGCGATCACCACCGATGTCGTCGCTGACGGGTTGATCCCGATACAGGCTCCGGCGGCGACGGTCGCCGCTCGTTTGAGGAATTCGCGTCGCTGAGAAATGTGACTCACTTGTTGCCTCTTGTTGCCTTTTGTCATTAGCCAGTGTTTTCTGATCATCCTCACCAGTGCTGCGAAGGACGATGTTACTTCCCGTGATTTGCCGACCGGTAGGTGACGTGGACTTCGACCTTCTCGATTGTGATCGGTTTCACGCCCGCCGGGACGGGGTGGCGTATAGTCAGAAGGTTGCGCCCGACGGCCATCTGTTGCGGTTGCAGTTTGTAGACCCACCAATCGGCCTCAACCGCCGGGTTGCGGAGTTCGATGCCGTTAAACTTCACCAACACAGATTGCGGATCGGGACCGCCGGAAATCTGGAGACGCAACCGGAGGCTTTGTACCCGGTCAGCGCAGGCGGCCACTTCATCGGCCACGTAGATTTCGACCCAGGCCGGCTCGGGCGAGATCGTCAAGGGCAACGGCGCCTGGTGGTTCATGTTCAGATAGCTATTCCAGCGGTCGTCCCAACCGCCGCCATACCGGCGCGAGACGACAAACCACTTGTCCAGCAACGCCAGTCCCTTGAGATCGCCCATTTCCCGGTAAGCCTGGGCATGCACCGACTCGCCCCCGGCCATGCGCTGCAGCGCCCGCCGGCTCTCCGAATCGCCATACGCCACTCCGACGAGGCGAGAGGCCATTTCGGGCAACTCGTTCCAGAAGTTGAACGTCGCCACCCCGTCGGCGCCCTGATGCCGCCAGTTGGCTGCCAGCCCCCGCAGCTGCTCGATGCCGAGGGAATGGTAGCCATCCGGGGAATGGTGCTGGTCAATGCAGGGATACAGCTTGATGTGGCTGCCCTTCGTAATCTCGCGGAAGCCCGACAGGTCCACCTGGATCGAGCGGGTGCCGATAACGATCATGTCCACCAGGTTCTGCCGCACCCAGGTCTCGACATCCATGCCATCGAAGTGGCAGCCGGGAACGGTGTCCGCCACTCGCACCGAGAGTAGGAATGGCCGCCCGCGCTGCTTCGCCACTTCCTGCAGCTTCAGCCGCACCTGCCTCACGAAATCCGTCAGCGCGTCCCGATGCTCCCATTGGCGGCCGATGGGCAGGAAGGGCGGGTGGCGGCCAAAATCCAGGTTGATGCCGTCCAGGTCGTAATTCTCCGCCAGCTCACGCAGGATCGCCACAATGTGCGCGCGCACTTCCGGGATGGCGTAGTTCCACAGGCCCGGGCCCCACCACCCGCCCTCGACCAGCCATTCGGGGTGCTGGTCCTTGAGCGCAATTCGAGCGGGGGTGCTGATGTCGGCCTCGCGGTCAGCCCCGTTGATGCGGAATTCCCAGAACGCCTCGATCTTGCGGCGCTGGCTCTCCTCGATGATGAGCTTCACGAGGTCAACGCCTTCCTTCCGCCATTTCAACAGCGTGGGATACTGTAGTTCGGGCAGGACCTTGCTGGGGTAGGCAGCAATATTGCCTTCATCCAGACACCAGCCCACGCAGTCCACCTGACTGCCGGATTGGGTGAAGGCGCTGAAGCGTGCCTCGATCCATTCAGCGGGCGTGATCGCACTGATGGTTGGCCCCATCGGCGCGCCGTAGCCCGCATCATTGTTGACATAAATTCGCCGCCTGCGTTTGACCGCGGCGATATGTTCTTCCGATAGCTCGACAATTCGGAGCGCCGCCAGCTCGGGCGTCTCATCGACTGCCGGCGGCTCCGCCGCGCTCAACATCGGAACGGCTGGCGACGAATGGATGCCGACATACGATCCCACGGCGACGGTCGCCGCCTGCTGTAGAAAGTCGCGGCGTGTGTTTGCCATCATTAATCTCCGTGAAAAGGTCATTCGGTCGCGTCATGGCGGCACCCGATCACAATTCGACAAGGCGTTCATTGGAGTCGCCGAACTCCTTCGGGTGGATTCCGAATTTAACGAGCAGCGACAGGTAAAGGCTGCACATCTTGCGGTTTGGCTGACTGGCGTAGTCGAGCACTCGACCGCCCTGCAATTGACCGCCGCCGCCCCCCACGACCACGCACGGCAGATTGCTGGCATCGTGGCTGCCGGTTTGCATGCTCGACAGATACATCAACACGGAATTGTCGAGCGCGGTCCGCTCGCCTTCCTGGATGGCGTCCAGCTTGCGGGCGATGTAGGCGAACTGCTCCAGAAAGAACTGGTTCACTTTCAGCCATTCGGGTGACATCTTGCCGCGATCCGAGTGCGACAGTTCGTGATGTCCGACCTCGACATTCAGGTGAGGAAACTGCAAGTAGCTGTGGTCGTTGTTCAACTTCAGTGTGCAGACGCGAGTCGCATCAGTCTGGATGGCCAGAACGAGAATGTCGCACATCAGCCGCATGTGGTCGGCGAGGTTTTGTGGAATGCCCTCGGGCGGCCGCGGCACGATGGGCTTGTCGAGTGTCGGCCGCCAGCCCTGGAGTTCCCCTTGCTTGCCCGCTTGTTCGAGACGCTTCTCGACCTCGCGCACGGAATTGAGATACTCGTCGAGTTTCTGCTGATCGCTGGCGCTGATCTTACCGCGGAATCTGTTCGCCTCGCCGAGCACCGCGTCGAGCACGCCACGATCTCCTCGCTCACCCTCACCTTTGAAGAGCCGGTCGAATGCCAGAGCAGGATACAATTCCAGCGGCGTGGGTGCGGTCGGCGAACTCCACGAGATGTGCGAGCTGTAGAGCATCGAATAGTTCTTGTGAATCCCCGGATTTGACCGCTCGCAGCCGAGGACCAGGCTTGGCACTTTCGTCGAGTGTCCGTAATGTTGCGCGACAAGCTGATCGAAACTCGTCCCCGAACGAATCTCGCCACCGGCAGCCAAGGGTGCTCCCGACAACAGATTGCCCGTCTGCGAACTATGAATATTTCCCTTCAGAGCTTCCGCGTTGTACAGCCCGTTGATAAACAGCAGCCGTTCGCGGAAATTGGTCAGCGATTCCAGAACCGGTCCGAGCGTCATCTCTTTGCCGGCACCCTTGGCCCACCACTGACCGGCGTGGAAACCGTTTCCCGAAAACAACACGGCCAGTCGGACCGGCGGATCATTCGCGTGCTTCGTGGACGTTGAGGCGTCGGCGCCCCACACCGCGAGCGACTCCATCCACGGCAGCGCCATGGAGACGCCTAAACCACGGAGGAAAGTACGGCGCTGGAAGAGTTGGTTTCGCATGGAGGAGACTCCGAACAGGAGGAATGTGCTTGCTGTGATCGGGTGGAACTACGGGGTCTCGGCAGATGGAGTGTTTCGGCCGCGAATCTCCCGAAACTGACGACTCTGGACAATGGCGAGAACGGCCGTCGACGTACGATAACCATTCTCAGCCAGTTTCTGCTGCATCTCTGTCAGCAACGGCTGATCTGACAATTGTGTCTCGCGACCGAGCGCATATCCAAGCAACTTGCGGCAGAACTGCCCCACCACGGCTTGGCGGCGCTGCTCCAGCAGATAGCTGCGCAGCCCCGTCAGCCCATCCAGTTCGTGACCGTCGGGCAGTTTCGTTTTGGTGTCAATGGCTAGCCCCGTCTGGCTGATTTCACGTCGGCGGCCGATGGCGTCAAAGCCTTCCAGAGTGAACCCCAGTGGATCGACGCGCTGATGGCACTTGGCGCAGGCGGCATCGCTGCTGTGTCGCTCGATCATCTGCCGTTCGGTCAGGCCGTCCGGGACATTGTCCGAGAGTTGCGGCACGTTTTTGGGCGGACGCGGCAGCTTTTCGCCGAGCAGCACTTCACTGACCCAGTTGCCGCGCAGAATGGGGCTCGTGCGCGATGCGCCGGATTGTTTGGCAAGCGTCGCCGCCAGGCCAAGAATCCCGCCTCGTCCGTGCTGCTGGATCCCCTCGATCCGCCGCCACGATTCACCCTCGACGCCCGCGACGCCGTAGAACTTCGCCAATCGTTCGTTGACGAACGTGTGATCGGCGTTCAGAAGACCGAGCAGCGAAGCGTCGCCTTGAAACAGATCCGTGAGAAACAGGATCGACTCCTCGTACATGTCACCGCGCAGTTCCGTGAACTCGGGGAAGAGCTGCGCGCTCTTCGCTTCAGTTGCGGGAAAGTCGTAAATGTGCAGCCACTGGCAGGCGAACTCCGTCCCCAGACGGCGCACGCGAGCGTCTTTGAGCATGCGTCGCGTTTGCTGTTCCAGCACCTCCGGTTGCCCCAGACTCCCGTCGGCCGCCTTCCTTCGCAATTCTTCATCGGGCAGTGATGACCAGAGAAAATAACTCAAGCGACTCGCCAGCTCCCAGTGGGAGACCTGGGCCGACGACGCGCCGTCGGGAACCGACTCGAATCGATACAGGAAGGGCGCCGCGACAAAAACTCTCGCCAGGACCAACCGGAAGGCGTCCTCGTGCGACAACTCTTCCGAGCGCAGTCGGCGATACAAGGCCCGCAAGTCTTCGGCTTCCTGTTCGTCCAGCGGACGGCGAAAGGCGCGCGAAGCGAACTCGATCAATGCGTCGAGCTGCTTCGGTTCCATGTCAACCAGTCGCTTGCGAAATTCATCCGCCCGCTCATGAAACGGTTTGACGGCCTCGTCGAAACCACCGTCCTGAGGATGGTCTTTCGTAGTCTCGACCAGTGAATCGAGAACGGCCGCCAGCTTCAGCGGATCCTGGCTGACGAAACGCAGTTCGTCCCAGAGTTGGTCGATTTCCCGCTGCTCGGCCTCGTCCAGCACCAGTCGCACCAAGTGCTCGTCTTCACGATGGAACTGAGTCAGGGTCAGGACTTCATCGGTCGGCACAACCTGCGGATAACACAGCGAGATCGGAAACAACTGGCGGTGCGTCTCCATCGTCACTTCGAACGTTTTTCTGGCCGCACCTTCCTCCGCGACCAGAATGGGATTCTGGTACGACAGCGTGCGAGTGTCCGGATAGAGCGCCGTGACGGTCGATAGCGTCGCCGTCGTGGTCGCGGCCATCAGCCCGGACTTGACTTCCGCCTCGCCGAGCACCACATCTGGTTGAACGCTCGCGTCGCCGCCCGCTTCCGCATCGAGCATGGCGGACGTCACCAGCGTCCGCCCCGCGGCGATCGCACCGGGCAGATGCAGGGTGATGACCGAAGGCGCCCGCACGCCGAGCGACGCCGCATCGATCGACTTGCCGTTGGAGTGCTTGCCGAATGCCGCGGGCTCAATCCCCTTCAACTCCGGGATGTCGCGCAACAGGACATCGGGCTGCTTGTCAGCCACCAGCCGTGGCTGATGCCAGACGGCAAAGTCCTGTGCATTGCCGTCACCGCAGTCGCCGATCACCAGCGAGATGACAACGTCCTTCGCCGCCTCGCCCTCCTTCACGGCGGGAATCGGAAGACGAAATTCCTGCTGCGCCACGAGCGGACTCGCCGGTTCCTGCCACTGTGTTCCGCTTCCCTTCCGACCCATCAAGCCGACCACGTTAAACGCCCACAAACCCCTTTGCCACGCGGCGACCTCGGTCACGAGCACCGCGGCATCCTCTGGCCTGGCGTCGCGCCAGCGAGTACGAAGTCCATCGAGCAACGGCGAAGGCTCAGGTGCGTTCAAACTCGCCCAGAGCAATCCCAAATACTTAGCATTCAGGCCACGTTCCACAGCCACGACGGAGATCGTCTTCTCGCCCGAGCGGAGCGCGGCCCGTTCCGCGAGTGTCGCGGCGAAGTATTTTTCGAGCGGCAATGTTCCCGCTTGCCCAAGGCGACAATCTCCGTGCAGATTCATAAGGCCGACCGATGTTCCGACCCCCAGTTCAACGATCTCGACCCGCTGGCGGTAGAACTGCCGGATCCTCAGCAGTGTTTCATTCGTCCAGTCCCGCTGCGTGCTGAACTTGGAGAAGCGAATTCCATCCGGGAGGAGCACCGCATGACGAGCGATCTCTTTGCCGGCATCGAGATACTTCGTCAGCAGCGCCGGTGACATCGAAAGCGCGTTGCCAGCGTTGGTGAAGCCCTCGCCCGCGGCACTGTCGGTGGGAAACTCGCGAGCCGGATCGAGATCCACGCCCGTCAGATCACGGATCGTGTAGGTGTATTCCGCGTTGTTCAGCCTTCGCAATACGACGGGGCCCGGATCGCCCGCGCCCGCCAGTGATTCGGCATGCAGGTATCGTTCGACCCACCCGCGCAGTTGCTTTCGCTGCTCGGGCGAAGGTTGCTTCGATTCGGCGGGCGGCATCTCGCCATTGTCGAGCATCTCGACCACCTTCAGCCACACCTTCGTCCCGCGCCGCGCGTCGGCCAGAGTTGCGAACCGCTCCAGGTCCAGATCTCCTTGCTGCTTCTCCGTCGAATGGCACTCCAGGCAGAATTGTTGCAACAGCGGTCGCGTCTGAGTTCGATATTCATCGGCCAATCCGGCAAACGAATCGGGTGCCTGTTCCGCCGCCCGCACACCGGCCTGCGAAATGAAGACTGCCAGCAAGACGGCGAGATTTGGACTGCGGCAGCCTGCTGCCGCAGTCCAAAAATATCTACTCGCCGTCTTCGCGGGCAACAGGATTACTAAGGTCAGATTGGACTGTCTGAACATGGGGGGGGGGCCTTTCAGGAATCTCCACGGTCGCCGTGTCTATTACTCATTTCGATTCCTGTGGTTTCACGGGCGGCAAATCGTCGAGTGTCAGAAATGTTCCGCGAATCCATGGCACGCCGAACATGTGCGGGTTGGCACTGCTGGCGGGGGCGGTGTCGTCGGTGTAATGCACGACGAAGATGCGGCCGTCTTCGAGTTGAGCCCAGCCGGAGTAGCCTTGTTCGTGGCCGTTGGCGCTGGCCTCTACTTCCACGATGTGATCGAGTTGATGCTGGTCGGGGAACCCGTCGCGGGCCGCGGACCAGGACGTCACATGCCGTCCCGCCGCCGGGTCTTCGGTGATGGCTTCGAAGCGTCGCCACTGGCTGTAACCGGTCACGTCCGCCGATATCTGAGCTGCGTACACATCCGGATGCTGAACCTTGAACCGATAGTAGTCGTATCCGAAGACCTCGTACTGGTTGCGCGGCTCGTTGCCGAACGCCAGCGCGTGGCTGCTGATCAGGGTCCACGGCAACTCGCTCAGGTGGCTGTCTCCCTGATCGGTGTCCCAGACAGAGTTTCCGTCGATGAACAGTTCCATGCGGCCGGACTGGCTGACGACGCGGTAGGTGTGAAACTCACCGGGCGCGATCTCGGCCCGCAACTGGGGATTGTGGGCCATGACGACGTGATCGGGAAACAACCGCAACACGCCGGCAAACGGGACGGACACACTCGCCGCGCGGCCTGCGTTCGCCTGCACCTTCACCTCGAAGGTCAAATCGACGATGGTCTTGGCCGAATCGGCGGGACGCAGGTTATACATCGTGAACTGGCCAAGGTTCCCGTCATTGTCCAGATGAAATACGCCGTCCTTCAGGCCGATGGAATGCCGATCGTTGTAGTGACCGCCGGCTGGCTGCGGTCCGGTGGGATCATCCACATCGCCAATCCAGGCACGCAGCGCGGCCCGTCCCACGCCCGAACGGAACGTCACCATCAGGCGACCATCCTGTAACAAGCCGCCACACGTCCGCCCGGTAATGGGAAACGGCACATGCTGGTACTTCCAGGTCTTGCCACCGTCTGCCGAAAAGCCCTTCGCCCCCGGCAAACCATCGGCGCGCGATTCGCGGGCAATGACGAACAGACGTCCGTCGGCGAGGTGAATGGGACTCGGCTCGGAAAGGGAGTGAGGCGGAAAGTGGTGCGGCTGCCCAATGAACTCCCAGGTCTTGCCTCGATCCTTTGAACGATAGTAATCGAGGATTTCGACATTCCCCGGCTTGGCAAAGTAGGACGCCGCCAGGAACCACGAACCGTCTTCGAGTTCAGCGATCCGGCTGGGCACGATGCACCCTCCTCCGCCCACCTCTTTGGCTCTCAGCCAGCGTTCATTGATCCAGGTTTTCCCTTCGTCTTTGCTGTCGTAGAGCAACAGATCCCAGGTCGCGACGGTCTGATCTCCGCCCGAGGGGCAATCGACCAGGAGGAGCAGCGTGCCATCTTTGAGCCGCTGCAAGCGGGGGCAATTCTGGTGAGTCCCCGGAGGAGTCGGGACGCGCGTCGGCTCATCCCACGTCTGACCCAGGTCGTAACTGTGGGCGACGGACAGTCCGCCTCCGCCGCCGCCCGTGTGCGAACTGTTTCGCCAGACGCAGACCAGATGGTCTTTCCCCGCTTGAGCGACATCAGGAAAACCGTGGTGCGAACCCGGTTTGCGAAAGATGGTGACATGTTTGCCGGGCTTGCGCCACGTGGATCGGAGCGATTGGAACCGGAATCCGCGATCAACGTCCACAGCGCGATCCTTCTTCGCGAGCGGATGAGGTCGTACCTCTTCCAGCACGGCATCAGGCCGATCACGCACCTGCAATCCTTCGATGACCGGCGCCTCCGGCGACATCTCGACCTGCACGGCATCGATGACGTCCACGTCGGTGTGAAGCGGAACATTCTCGGCGATGAGGAACCAGCCGTCGTCCCCTCGTCCGCTGACCCACGCCGACAGCCGTTTGCTCTTCAAGTCCACCCGCAGTTTGAAATCATACGGCGTGTTGGGCCGCGCAAACGGAGCGAAGTAGTCGATGCGGCTGTCCGAGATCCAGCAGTTGACATGAGCCATCTTCTCGCCACGGCCATCGTTGCCCAGCCCGAACCGGACGGCCGGCGTGAATTTTCCATCACGCCGAGTTCCCACGGCGATCACTTCCAACAACGGCGGATGCTCGTCCGGCAGCGATTTTTGTTCCTGAACTTCGAACCCCCCCGGCACGGTTTCCCTGGCGATCGTGGGAACCGGCGACTTGCTGGTCTCGACCACGGCTCCTGCCGGTCGCCATTCGGGCAGACCGCCCACATAGTTGATCGGATTCGCCGGCCCCATGTGGATCGTGGCATAGACATACACCACTCCTTCGACGGGCGGCACCTTCCCCACGAATTGACGGTTCGTCGCCACTCCATCCGCAGAGCGTTCGTAACGAAATGACAAACCCGTAGGCTGTTCGTGCGAGGCGTTCTCGTCGGGAGGAACGGCTATGATAGCTCCTGCGCACACAGAGGACAGCAGGCCTGTGATTAGAGCCGAGAGGTGTTTCATCGTTCGTCATTTCGAATAAGGTCGGCTTCAAAGCGTTCTACATCCGGAAATTTGGTGATGCCCCGCAGCAGGGGGCCAAGGCGCGGGCGGCGGTTGTTGTAGACTTCGACCGCGTCGGCGTCGGCGTAGCGCAGGAATAGAATGCGGCGGTCACGGTCCGGCGAGAAATTTCCCTGCGACTTGTGCAGCATCCAGCAATGGAAGACGATCGCCTCGCCGGCCCGCATGGGGACCGGAATTGCTGTCGATTCGTCGACGACAAGTTCAACCGAATTTTCCGCCTGCTTGTCCGCGAGATTCAAGCCCGGTTCGATCTGACCGCGTTGGTGACTCGCCGGGACGATCCACAGGCAGCCGTTCTGTTCGTCGGTGTCATCCAAGGCCGTGAGCATGGTCAAGGCGTTGTACGGATCGAGCTCGCCGTAGCCGTTGTCCTGGTGCCAGCCGAACGCTCTGGTGTTGCCTCGCATCTTGAACGTGAGTTGCGACGTCACGCCCTTGATGTTCGGCCCGATCAATTGCTGTGCGACGTCGACCAGCGGCCCGCGGTAATAGAACTCACGTGTCGTCGGCGAACGATGATGGATGTCGCTCAGCAGGGCATTCTGCAGCCAAGTCTTCGCGGGATCGAACTCACCTTTTTCCGCCCGCCAGGCCGCCATGCATTCGGTTCGCATGGCCTCCAGGCCCGCATCGGTCAACACGCGCCCCAGGCGGAGATAGCCTCCCGCGGCATAGGCTTCCATTTCCTCGCCGCTGAGGGGACAAGAGTGAAAGTGCTCCGCGAGGCCTGACGTCATGGGGCCCTCCTCGGGGAACTGCGGCGGCGCGTTTTCGGCGGGTTGTCGAGTTGGATGTCGATCTCCCGCCGCGCTTCGTCGTAGCCTTGCTGGATGTGTTTTTTCATCAGGTACTCAGCCGAAGCGGCGTCGTGATCCACGATCGCCTGAACCAGGGCGCGGTGAATGTGAGGGTGTCCCGGTCGAGTCAACTCCGCGCGGAGATGCCGGCCCGCCGTGAGTTCAATCAATCGGAATCGCTCGAGTTCCGCGCGCAGCAGTGGGCACCGGGCGCATTGGGCGATATGGCGATGAATCGCGACATCGGCTTCCGCTTCGTGGTCTTGACCTTCCCAGGCGCGTTCGTACGTCCGCGCCAACTCTTGCAGCGTCTGCGATTCCTCCGAATTGATACGTTCGGCGGCCAGCCGGGCAATCACCGTCTCGATGGCTTCGCGCAGCAAATACAGTCCGTCGAGATCCTCGCGGGACAACTTGCGGACGCGGGCCTGCTTCCGAGCGGTCTTGTCGAGCAGCCCTTCGCTTTCCAGTCGCCGCATCGCCTCGACGACCGGCATCGGGCTGCA
>JACKQG010001589.1_pt1 | contig 31082 bp, 28 predicted proteins | sample 8237621 | NCBI WGS metagenome assembly JACKQG01 (sample SAMN15677084, study PRJNA649215) | marine metagenome | biome: marine; feature: Black Sea; material: saline water; isolation source: suspended particulate matter (SPM) from the Black Sea western gyre | collected 2013-06-09/2013-06-10 | depth... | reverse complement strand
CTTTAGAAGGAAGGATTTCAGAATAATCAGGGACAACCAATACATCATCATAAGTAAGTCCTTCTGATATTTGTTGATGGTTTTTCATATTCTGTTTTTATAAAATTGTGTGCAAAAATAGTTAAAATATCAGTTCAAAGTACAAAAAAAAGTCCCAAAATTGGGACTCTTAGTTTTATGTAATATTTCTTATCTTAATAGGTTTACAACATCCGTTTTTTCTGTAAGCATCCCTATTCCATTAATATATTGAACATGATATACATAATTACCGTTTTGTACAGGGTTACCTAGGAAATTTCCATCCCAACCTTTTGAAGGGTCATTAGTTCTAAAAATTTCGTGCCCCCATTTGTCGTAAATTGCAAAAGAATATCCAATTTCAGATACAAAAGATGTAGTTGGGTAAAAAATTTCATTTTGCTCATCATCATTAGGAGTAAAAGTATTTGGCACAATTAAAATAGGGGTTTGAGAAACACAAGAGATGTTTGATTTACTTCTTTCTACAAAACCATAAGGATTTGTACTCCCTTCCAGTGCTTCTACATAATAACAAAATCGTCCATTTCCATCAGTAAATTCTACCACATTATCTTGGAAAGAATAGCTATCGCTACCACCTGTAAATGTAGCTAAGGCAAGTGCAGAAAAATCCCCTCTATTTACAGAGCGATAAAGATTATATTCTACATCATCACCAAGCCAACCATCATAATTGTTAAACTCAATATCATTAGTCATATCTTTATTAGAAATAGCTTCTATTAAAACAGATTGTGCAAAAGAAGTATCTCCAGCAAACTCTACGCTTCCAACACCAATCATTACACCACAAGTATCCACAGGGTAAACTTGATATTTATAGAAATGATCAGAAGTACTTACAGAATTATCGGTATAATAGATATTTGCTTGTCCATTAAATGGAATATTAGCAATACTTATATAATTTTCCTCATACCTTTTTGATCGAAAAACTTTATAATAATCAATCACTGCAGCATTATCCACATAGCAACTAAGCTCAATTGCTTCTGTTTCATGATTTACCGTTGCAGTAGTAATATAATTAAACTGTGGTTTTGGGAACAAATCTGCATTTACATTTATAACATTAGAATATGATGCAATAGTTGAATCGGAATTATAAGCGACTACAACTACATCATAAATAGAACCTGAAGCAATATCCTTTAAAGTATAATTATTTGACCCAATATTAAATCTTTCTTCCGTATTAATTGTTCCACCTGAGGCAGTATTTTCAGTAATCATTACTTTATAATGACTCAAATTTCCTACCATATTATTATAGTTATTCCAATTAAAATAAATGCTATAAGCACATACATCCAATTCAGATTCTAAATGTATAGTATTATGAATTAAACTTGTACCACTTGCATTATCGCAACTATCTAATGCTCTTACCCGGAAAGATTCAAATTTATCAGAAGCAATAGAGCCATTGTAAATATAAGTTGTATTTAAAGCTCCAAATACCGAATCAATAGTTATCCAAGCTCCAAATTCATCTAAAATATATATTACATAAACATCAACATCAGAAGATGTGCTTGTCCAATTTATCTCAGATTTTCCTCCAGCAACTGTTACCACATCTATAATAGGAGTATTAGGACTAATAGTATCTTGCAGATTAGCACCTTCTATTGATGAGTTAGAAACACAACCGCTTGCATCATCTAATGCGATATAAAATGCTTGATAAGAACCACAAGTTTGTGCTGGGAACTGAAAAGCTGTATCTGGGGTTGTTCCAACATTTAACCAAGCTCCGCTTCCATCTTTTGCATAAACAGTATAGTTTCCTGCTGAAGTTATAAGCGCAGGGATATGAATTTGATTCCAGAGCAAATCACCAATAGTTGATGATACAATTGGGGTTACATCTAATTTTATGCTTTTTAAAGTATCAGAAGGGGCAGATGTTCCTGCACAATCCGATTCGGAAGTAAGGTAATAAAACACGGAAGTATTATCCGCTCCTGCTCCAGTATGCAAATAAGTTTTGGTAGGATAACCAACAGTATCTAACAAAGTAAATGGTCCGTTTGCATTTGCAGAAGAATACACACTATAAATTGAAGATGAAGTAACAGTTGCTTGATGCTCCCAACCTAAAGTAACATCTCCACTTGCATCTACTGCAACGCATCTAATATCAGGTGGATTATCGATAGGTGCTGGTAATACTTCAATAGAAATTGTGGCAATTGTTATGGCTGGTGCTGGGCAAAAATCATCAAACACCTTTATAAGGAAAGTATATAAATTAGAGGTTAAATTACAGCCCACATTTGCTGCAATATGACTACAATCTGTTTGCCACTCAAACACACCATTCACAGTAGTTGGTGCAGAAAAAGGAGGAGTAACTCCTGCCCCATTATTAAAAGTAGCACAAGGCGGATTAAGACATAATGTTGGGTTAATATAATCTGCCGAAAATTGAGCACCAGAAACCTCCAAAGTTAAATCTTGAGCAGAGCCATTTGAATACACATCATTATCCGTTCCTGAAATATTAAATTGAACTAAGGCTCCTGCAAATACAGTGGTATTGTATTGAGTACCTGCATTAAATGGAGGGGTTACAATGGGTTTGTTATTTACTCCAGCACCTCCTCCCATATTAGGACAATTTAAAAGCACTACTTGTATTTCTCTAAATACCTCTGCAACTAATTGTCCACATTTATAAGCCGATACTTTTACGCATGTTACAAAATTCCCTGAAGTGTTTACCGAGAAATAACTAATCTCACCAGTTGCAGGATCAAGTATAGGATTTCCAGGTAATGGAGAATTGGTGGAATATGGAGCAGAGAAAGGTAAAGTTACAGGTGCCGCAGGATTATAAACACCATCATCTAAAGGATCTGCCCAAGAATAAACGATTTCGTCTAATTCAGGATCAGATGCATTATGCGAATATGAAAAAGGATAACCAGTACAAATAATTGTTTTTGGTTTTTCGTTAAACACTGGAGAAGAATCAAAACAAGGAGAAGTGTTTTGTTGTACTCCAGAAATAGTATAAGGGTACATTACCGCTCTTAGGGTAAAACCTGCATTTGCAAAACCATTAGTAATAGCTCCATTTCTGCAACAATTATCCCAAGTAAAATGCCAGCCTCCTGCTGGTGGTAATCCTGGCAAATTAATAGGTTGAGATTCGTACAAATACGCCTCAACAGATCCTTGTTGAGGATTTGCACAATCCATTTGTCCATTCCCGCTATTTAGAGGGTCACAAAGTGGCGTCATATCTATTTGGCTTATAAAATCTACTGATATTCCAGTTATACTAGGATGGTTATGTACATCTATAGTTTGAGTATTAGTAGGTGCAGAAATCCCATTACAATCTCTATATACTTTCATTCTAAAAATATACATTCCTGCAAGAGCATTTCCTGGTTTTATACATTCCCAAGTTATCTCCCCTCCCATCAAATGAGATGCCTTTATAGGGTTAAAAAAAAGTGTAAATAAGAATAATAATAAAAGTACTTTTTTCATAATAGTATAATTTAATTTTTACAAATTTAGAAATAATTATGTTGTTTGCAAGAGCAATCCGTAAAAAACTTATTCACCCAACATCTTAATAAACGCTAAAAACAAGATTAAGTTACCCAAAACATCTAACCAGTCCAGAGCTTAAAAATCAAAATTATTTAGATTGTTTTTCACCCTTTTGAAGCCCTCAGTCAATTCTTCCATTATTTCGTTTACTGTTTTTATCTTATTTATTTGTGCTGATACCTGTCCTATTTCTAATTCTCCTTCTATTAAATCCCCCTCAAACATCCCTTTTTTTGCTCTAGCTCTTCCAAGCAAAGTTTTTAAATCTTCTGTGCTTACTCTATTTTGATAAGCATCAAATATTTTTTGGTAAAATGAGTTTTTCAAAAGACGAACTGGCGCTAATTCTTTCAGGGTAAGAATTGTATCATTTTCTTTTGCTTTTATTATCTCATTCTTAAAATTAATATGAGCTGAACTTTCCTTTGATGCAGCAAATAAACTACCAATTTGCACTCCTTCAGCTCCTAATGCAAAAGCGGCTAAGATTGAATCTCCACTTGCAATTCCTCCTGCAGCAATAATTGGGATGTTTATTTCTTTTTTTACTAGCGGAATCAAGCTCATGGTTGTCATTTCATCTATACCGTTATGCCCTCCTGCTTCAAATCCTTCCACTACAATTGCATCTACTCCTGCATTTACTGCTTTCAAAGCAAAACGCAAATTCGGAACTACATGCACTACCTTTATTCCATGTTCCTTAAAAATAGAGGTGTATTTTGCAGGATTACCTGCTGAGGAGAATACAATTTTTACCTTATGTTTTATAATAATTTCAATATGATCATCAATTTGCGGGTAAATAAGTGCAATATTTACTCCAAATGGCTTGTCTGTTGCTTTTTTACATTTTATAATATGTTCATCTAATATATCTGGATACATTGATGCTGAGCCAATTAACCCCAACCCTCCGGCATTACTAACTGCTGAAACAAGTTCCCAACCACTGCACCAAAGCATGCCCCCTTGAATTATTGGATATTTTATTTCGAAAAGTTCTTTTACTCTATTCATAAATTTTTACATTTGTTGCGTTCACCAAAAATAGAAATTTTAAAATACTATAAGATGAAAAATGATCAAATAATTTTTGATTTAATTAAAGAGGAAGATAATAGACAGAGAAATGGAATTGAATTAATTGCTTCTGAAAACTTTGTGAGTGATGAAGTAATGCAAGCAATGGGCTCTTGCCTTACTAACAAATATGCGGAAGGATATCCAAGAAAAAGATATTATGGCGGCTGTGAAGTAGTAGATAAAGTAGAGCAATTAGCCATTGATAGAGCCAAAGAACTTTTTGGAGTTGAATATGTAAATGTTCAGCCACATTCTGGTTCGCAAGCAAATGCAGCTGTAATGTTAGCTTGCTTAAATCCTGCTGACAAAATATTAGGATTTAACCTCTCACACGGAGGACATCTAACGCACGGCTCAGCTGTTAATTTCTCAGGAAAATTATACAAAACCTCTTTCTATAATGTAGAAGAATTAACTGGAAAAATTGATTATAATAAATTGGAAGAAACAGCAATTGCTGAGCAACCTAAACTAATTATTTGTGGAGCATCAGCTTACTCGCAAGATTGGGATTATGCTCGTTTTAGAAAAATAGCCGATAAAGTTGGTGCTTTACTTATGGCAGATATTGCTCATCCTGCCGGGCTAATTGCTGCAAAATTACTAAACGACCCAGCACCACATTGCCATATTTTAACTACTACAACCCATAAAACACTTAGAGGACCAAGAGGTGGAATGATAATGATGGGGAAAGATTTTGAGAACCCTTGGGGATTAAAAACTCCAAAAGGTAAAACTAGAATGATGTCTGCAATTTTAAATTCTGGGGTATTTCCTGGAAGTCAAGGAGGACCTTTAGAGCATGTAATTGCAGCAAAAGCAATTGCTTTTGGAGAAGCATTAAAGCCAGAATTTAAAGACTATGGAATGCAAGTAATAAAAAATGCACAACTAATGGCACAGTGCTTTGTTGATAAGGGATATAAAGTGATTTCAGGAGGAACTGAGAATCATTGCATGCTTATTGATTTAAGAAGTAAAAATGCAACTGGAAAAGATGCTGAAAATGCATTAGTATTAGCAGATATTACAGTTAATAAAAACATGGTTCCTTTTGATACAGAATCTCCTTTTATCACTTCTGGAATTAGGATTGGAACTCCAGCAATTACTACAAGAGGAATTACGGAAGACACCATTCCTGTTATTGTGAATTTGATTGATGAAGTAATTACAAATATTCAAAACGAATCTGTAATTTCTGCCGTAAAAGGAAAAGTAAATAATCTGATGAGTAAATATCCAATATTTGCATAACTTGATGGTAAAGAAGATTGACATAGAAAAAGAAAATCGGGAAATCCTAAACAAATACAGGGCACTGCTTAGGTCTTGTAAAGATAAAACAGATACAAAGGATAAAAAAGATATTCGAAAGGCATTTAATTTAGCCATGAATGCTCACAAAGGGGTGCGGAGAAAATCAGGTGAACCATACATTTATCATCCTTTGGCCGTTGCACATATTTCTGCAAAGGAAATTGGTTTGGGTGCTACTTCTATTGTGTGTGCTCTTTTGCATGATGTAGTAGAAGATACTAATTACACTATTGAGGATATTGATAGAATGTTTGGGAGTAAAGTTGCTAGAATAATTGATGGGCTTACCAAAATTGAGGATATGTTCGATAAAAACCTTTCTCTTCAAGCCGAGAATTTCAGAAAAATGTTACTTACTCTATCAGATGATGTAAGGGTAATTCTAATAAAATTGGCAGATAGATTACATAATATGCGAACGCTTGATGCAATGACAAAGCCAAAACAACTTAAAATTGCATCTGAAACACTTTACCTTTACGCTCCTCTTGCTCACCGATTAGGACTCTATGCTATCAAAACAGAATTAGAAGATTTAGGATTGAAATTTACAAAATCGGAAGTCTATAAAGCCATTTCCCTTAGTTTGAATGAAACCAAAAAAGACAGAGGAAAGTACATCAACAAATTTACACAACCAATTAAAGAATCTCTAAAACAAGAAAAAATTAAGTGTAGTATTAAAGGAAGACCAAAATCTATTTTTTCTATCCGTAATAAGATGAAAAAACAGAATGTGAAATTTGATGAAGTGTTTGATAAATTTGCTGTAAGAATTGTAGTTGATAGTAAGCTAGAGGATGAAAAAGCGATTTGTTGGAGAGTTTACTCCATAGTTACCGACCATTACACACCAAACCCAGATCGGTTAAGGGATTGGATTTCTACACCAAAAGCCAATGGATACGAATCCTTGCACACTACTGTAATGGGGCAAGATGGAAAATGGGTAGAAGTACAAATAAGAAGTAAAAGAATGGATGATATTGCCGAAAAGGGATATGCGGCACATTGGAAATATAAAAATGCAGATAGCAACAATAAAGATAGTAGCTTAGATGGGTGGATAAATAAAATTAGAGATTTGCTAGAAAACCCTGAATCCAATGCAGTTGATTTTATTGATGATTTTAAACTTAACCTTTTTGCTGGAGAAATATATGTTTTTACTCCTGCAGGTGATTTAAAAACGCTTCCTAAAAGTGCTACAGCTCTTGATTTTGCTTTTGAGATTCATACGGAAATTGGGCGTACTTGCTTAGGAGTAAAAGTAAATGGAAAATTGGTACCGCTTAGTCATATCTTAAAAAGTGGCGATCAAGTGGAAGTAATCACATCTAAAAAGCAAACTCCAAAAAAAGATTGGTTAACTTTTGTAGTTACTGCAAGGGCAAAATCTAAAATTAAAACATCTTTAAAAGAAGATAAAAAGAAAATAGGCAAAGAAGGGAAAGAGAAGCTAGAAAGAAAATTAAAACAACTGAAAATAAAATTAGATAAAAAAGTAGAAACTGAACTTATAAGATACTTTAATATAGGAGATAGTTTGGAACTTTTTTTTAGAATTGGAACAGGAATAATTACAAATCCAGAACTTAAAGGTTTTGCAAAAAATAGAGGAATTGGGTGGTACACTTCTATAAAAAACAAAATAAGAAGAAAACCAAAAGTTGCGAATATAAAAGAGGCTGATAAAACAATTGTTTTTGGTGAGGAACAAGAGCTTTTCGATTATAAATTATCGCAATGTTGTAACCCTATTCCTGGTGATGACATTTTTGGATTTACCACAATTGAAGATGGTATAAAAATACACAGAAACAATTGTCCTAATGCCATTCAAATGCGATCTAATTACGATTATCGACTTATTTCTGCAAAATGGGTAGGTAAAGATAAAATTGATTTTACAACATATCTAATTATAGAAGGAATTGATAGAATTGGAATGATGAATAATGTTACAAGAATCATTTCCTCACAAATGAATGTAAATATAAAAGCTATAAATATTAATAGTAATGATGGGCTTTTTGAAGGAGAAATTACTCTAAAAGTACATAATGTAAATTTCCTTAATTCATTAATACAAAAGTTAGAAAAAATTAAAGGATTACAATCTGTTAAAAGAAGTTATAAACTTGACTAATTATTTAATGCAGAGCATTATAAATTTATTATTTTTGGGCTTTGTATTTTATGATGATTAAAGAAAAAACCATAGATATTGTATCTCAGATATTCACAGAGTATTTGGTTAAAAACAAACACAGAAAAACCCCTGAACGATACGCAATACTCCAAGAAATTTATTCTCATGATGGACATTTTGATATTGAAGGAATGTATATTCAAATGAAAAATAAAAATTACAGGGTATCTCGTGCTACACTTTATAACACTGTAGATTTACTGATGGATTGCCACTTAATAAGAAAACATCAATTCGGGAAAGCTCAAGCTCAATACGAAAAATCTTTTCTTAATAAACAACATGATCATTTAGTTTGCACTAACTGTGATGCTCTAACTGAATTTTGCGATCCCAGAATTTTAAATATTAAATCATCCATTGAAGCAACTTTAAATTTTAAAATCGATAGGCACTCACTTAACTTTTATGGTATTTGTAAAAAGTGCCAAGAAAAACAAAAAAACAAAAAATAATTATGGCAGTAGATGTTCTGTTAGGGCTACAATGGGGAGATGAAGGAAAAGGAAAAATTGTAGATGTCCTTACAACAAATTATGATATTATCGCACGCTTTCAGGGCGGACCAAATGCTGGGCACACATTAGAGTTTGATGGTATCAAACATGTATTACACACTATTCCTTCTGGTATTTTTCATAAAGGTGCAATCAATATTATAGGTAATGGTGTGGTGATTGACCCAATCATTTTTGAAAATGAAATCAAAGCCATTAACAACTTAGATGTGGAAATGTCCGAGCTATTAATTTCCAAAAAAGCACATCTTATTTTACCCACTCATAAGCTTTTGGATGCTGCAAGCGAAAAGGCAAAAGGAAAAAATAAGATTGGTTCTACCCTAAAAGGAATTGGGCCAACTTATATGGACAAAACCGGCAGAAACGGTCTTAGAGTTGGGGATATTTCAGCAGCTAATTTTAAAGAACGATACGAAAAACTGAAACAAAAACACATTCAAATTCTTAACTTTTACGATTTTGAATATGATTTGAAGGAGTTAGAATTAAAATGGTTTGAGAGCTTAAATACCTTAAAAGAATTTGAGCATATTGAAAGTGAACACTATTTGCATAATGCCATAAAAACAGGAAAAAATATTTTGGCAGAAGGCGCCCAAGGTACTTTATTAGATATTGATTTTGGATCTTATCCTTTTGTCACTTCTTCTAATACTATTGCCGCTGGTGCTTGCACAGGTTTGGGGATTGCTCCAAATAAAATGAAGGATGTTTTTGGGATTTTTAAGGCCTACTGTACAAGGGTTGGAAGTGGTCCCTTCCCTACCGAACTTTTTGATGAAGTAGGCGAACATTTAGGAAAAGTAGGGAATGAATTTGGCGCCACAACTGGCAGACCGAGAAGATGCGGTTGGATAGATTTACCAGCTCTGAAATACGCAATCAATATAAATGGCGTTACTAAACTCATGATGATGAAAGGAGATGTGCTTTCAGGAATTGATAAAATAAAAGTTTGTACCCATTATAATTTTAATGGCGAAAAAATTGATTATTTACCTTTTGAAGCAAATGATGGATTAACGCCTATTTTTGAGGAATTAGAAGGTTGGCAAGAAGACTTGATGAGCTTAGACAATTTAGCGGATGCTCCAAAGGAATTTCATGATTACATCTCTTATTTGGAGAGGGAACTAGAAACGCCTATTACTATTGTTTCAGTGGGGCCAGACAGAAAACAAACTTTTTTCAGATAATTGAGAAAGACCTTATTTATACTGCCACTTTTTTTGTGCAGTTTCCTTTTAACTAATGCACAAAAACAAATTGAAATTATCCATGCGGATGACTTTATATTTGACAATAACAAACATCCTGATTACGGAAAATTAGTAGGTAATGTATCCTTCAAACATGAAGGAGCAATAATGCAATGCGATAGTGCTTATCAGTATAAAAACAACAAAATGGATGCCTTTGGAAACATCAAGATTAACCAAGGCGATACCCTCAAATTATACGGAAAACAACTTTTCTATGATGGAAATAGTAGTAAAGCCATTATCAAATATAAGGTGATATTGATTGACAAACACACTAAGCTTATAACAGAGCAAATCAATTATGATTTGGAAAAAGACATAGCCCATTACCCCAAAAAAGGAGAAATAAAAGATGGAAATAACAATTTAGTTTCAGATAGAGGAAGTTATCATTCCAAAAGGCATTTGTTTTATTTTAAAGGAAATGTGGAGGTGATTAACAAAGATTACATCATGAAAACCGACACCATGTTGTACAACTCCAAAACCAAAGTGAGTTTTTTTCAAGGGCCGACAACCATCACATCAGAGGAGAATATAATTTATTGCGAAAATGGTTGGTACAATACGCAAAGCAATATTTCTCAATTTCAGAAAAATGCAAGTATTTCACACAAAGATTTTATTTTAAAAGGCGATAGTATTTTTTATGACAGGAATAAAGGATACGGCAAAGCCATCCGTAATATCCACCTCATTGATACGGTAAATAATTTATTTATTAGTGGTGATTTGGGGGAGTATTTTGAGAAAACTGAAAATGCCATGGTTACCCAAAATGCCCTTTTGAATTTGATTGCAGATAAGGATACCCTCTTTATACATGCCGATACTTTAAAAAGTACCAAAACAGAGGCAAAAAGAGAGATAAATGCCTACAATAATGTAAAGTGCTACAAAAGCGATATGCAAGCTAAATGCGATTCCCTTTCTTATAATTTGCAGGATTCGACTATTGAACTTTTCAAAAATCCTATAATTTGGAGCGATAAGTTTCAAATTACTGCCGATAGCATTCGCCTTTTGGTGAGTAGTGGAAAAATAAAAAGAATGTTTTTACGCCAAAACCCCATGATTATTTCCAAAGAAGATTCTCTTAATTACAACCAAATAAAAGGTAAAATAATGACAGGATTTTTTAAGGAAAATAAGCTACATAAAATAGTGGTTATTGGTGGTGGACAAACCATCTTTTTGGCACAAAACGACAAGAAAGAAAATATTGGTATTAACACAACTGACTGCTCGGACATTACCCTATTTTTTAAGAAAAATGAATTGGATGGTATCACCTTCCATACCAAGCCTGCCGCCATTATGCACCCCATGGATAAAATTGAGGAAAAAGACAAACTCTTAAAGGGGTTTTTGTGGAGAGGTGACGAACAACCAAAAAGGAAAGCGGATATTTTTATTGAATAATTTTTTTTGTAGTTTTACAGTATGAAAAAACTAACAAGAAGTAAAGGGAAGATAGCTGGTGTATGTGAAGGGTTAGGAAACTATTTTAACTTAGATTCGATTTGGTTTAGAATAGCTTTTATATTAACATTCCCCATTTATTCTTTTTTGATTTATATTTTACTATGGATAATGATGGAAAATAGACTGCAAAAAGAGGAAGCCTTAACAAATATACCACAATCACCTTTGTTGAATAATTCAAATATTATTGAAAAAAGCATTAAAATAATCTTAATAATTATTTCTATTGTTATGGGAACTTTGTTTATTTTTATGATGAAAGGAAATCGATTGCCACCAGGATCAACAGTAGGAGAAGTAATGAATTATCCTGGGATTGGCGGATGGGGAGGAGCAATTGTTATAGGAATATTAGTAGCAATTATTCCATTTATTTGGCACTACAAGTCTGGTGATGAATAAAATTAAACATGATTGCAAGAATCATAATCATAAAAAACCTTTTAAATATAAAAAAGAAGTAAGAGAGTATATAGTAACCAATACAAAGAAAACTGGTGGATATAAAATATCTACACCTTATCAGTGTAATATCTGTCAATATTGGTTCATCCAAACCAAAGGTAATAAGATAAAGAATGACAATAAGAGAAAGCAAGTAAAAAAAATAATAGATGATGAGAATAGAAGAATTACTAATGAATACGGTCAATTAATTAAAGGGAATAATAGGGCAGTCATAAGAAGAGGTAAGATATTAGTTTCTGATGATGTTTTAAAAGAAAGATCTAGAATTGCACAACAAATAGAAGATAAAAAAAATAAGATTATAAAAACAAAAAACGCTAAAAAGAAAAACACATTATTTATTTTTTGTTTAGTTAGTTTATTGCTTGGCATTGCTGGTCATCCATTTTTTATTATTGTTTCCTTATTCCTTTTTATCTTATGGTCAGATTTTAAAAAAATTTGACCTTATTCTTTTGATAAGAAATCAAAATATGGGAATAACAAAATTCTGCCTGAACAATAGTGAGTTTAATTTTGTTCTATATTTTATGTTTCTTATGTATTTCAAAAGAATTAAGTCTTGACTTTTTTGGTTCGTTTTTGTGTCAAGACAAAAATGAACAGATGATAATTTTACATTAATCTTTCACAATAATAAAAGAAGTCCTTCTATTTATTCTTCTTCCATTTTCAGTTTCGTTTGACAGAAGAGGTTTGCTTTCTCCAAAACCTTTGTAGCTTAATCTGTTTTCAGCAATCTTGTTTTTTGTAAGGTAATTATATACAGCAATCGCTCTATTTTCTGATAGAATTTGATTTTCTTTTTCTTCCCCTACATTATCGGTATGCCCCTCAATTTCTATTCTAATTTTCGGGTTTTTCTTTAAATAAGTAATGAGTGTATTTAGTTCTGCAAAAGAGTTTTCATTAAGCTGAAAAGAATTATGTGCAAAATGCACATTTTTTAGGATGACCTCCTCTCCTACTTTTCCAGTAATTATTTCTAATTCCAATTCGGAAAGTTCAGTGGCTTGTTTTTCTTTTGGCAAGTCAAAGAAAAATATATCTTCCAATCCATAGCCGCTTTTATCAGATGCATAATAAGCTGTTTTTCCATTAGTTGAAACAATTAATGAATTTTCTACTTTATGGGTGTTTATGGGGTATCCCATATTTTCTGGCGTGTCCCATTTTTGCTCAGTATCCTTTCTTCTGCTTACAAACAAATCATACTCTCCCATGCCAATATGCCCATCAGAAGCAAAGTAAAGGGTGAGGTTATCGGCATGCAAAAAAGGCGACATTTCGTTATATGCCGTGTTGATTATCGGGCCAGCATTAAATGGTTTTCCAAAGCCATTTTCACTTATTTCAGAAATCCAAATATCCTTTCCTCCATATCCTCCCGGGCGATTGCTTACAAAATAAAGGTATTTTCCATCAGGAGAAAAACAGCCTTGCGTATCCCAGTTTTTACTATTCACGCTTTCCAAATTAAAAGCCATTTCTTTTTCGGAAAGTTGAAGATACAAATCACAACTTCCTTTGCTATCTTCCCTATTGCATGCGGTAAAAATCAAAAATCTGCCATCAGCAGAAATAGAAATTGCCCCCTCATTAAAAGGGGTGTTGATACTACTCATCTTTTTTGCTTTTTGCCAATTGTTTTCCACATCCTTCTGGGAATAAAAGAAATCTTCCTGCAAGCCGAGTTTTCCTTTTACTTTTCTTGTTATCACAAATTGCTTGCCATCAGCCGAGATAAAAGGCAAATATTCTGCCATATTAGAATTAATATTCTCTCCCATGTTTTCAGGGTTAAACGCAACAGGATTTTGCATGGCTAAAATGGCAAACATGCAATCTTGAATATGCTTTATTGCCTTTTTGTAAAAATTTTCATCCTTATCAGAAAAAGCAATAAATGATTTGTAATGATAAAGTGCATTTTTATAAAGTCCGTTCTCAAAATACAAATCTCCTATTTTTTGCCACCACAATTGGTCTTTTGAATTATTTCCCTCAAACCCCTTATGATAGTTCTGCACTGCTGATTCAATATCCCCTTCTTCTTCATAAATCTTACCTAGCAATTGATAAGGTTTTTCCCAATCTGCATTTTTTTGAATACATTTTGCTATGCTTTTTTTTGCTTTTTCCACATCTCCTTTATTAAAATAAGAAACTGCTTTATCATAAGTTTTATAATCCTTTTTCTGAGAGAAAACAAGAGCAGGAATTATTAGTAATAGGAAAAGTATTTTTTGCATTTTACGGAAGGTTCATGTATTTGTGTGTTTGTAGAGAAATTTGCCAATGGGTATTTTCCATTACAAAATCTGTTATAAGTGGCATTACCAATTCTATCTTACTCCATTCAGGCTGCAAATACAATTTGCAAGAAGTAGAAACAGATTGCTTTTGCGCCTCTGCCCATTTCAAATCGTGTTTGTTCTGCACAATAATTTTTAACTCATTGGCTAGTGGTTTTATTTCATCAAGGGCTTTCTGATTTTTTTTTGGAGAAAGACAAATCCAGTCAAAGTCACCACTAAGGGGATAAGCCCCAGAGGTTTCTAAATGGACTTTTATCCCCTTTTGTTTAAGGCGACTGCAAAGCAAATCCATGTTCCACATCAGTGGCTCACCTCCGGTAATAACTACCGTATTTATTTTTGTTTCATCTATCTCTTTGATGATATCTTCTACTTTTGTTAGCGGATGTAAATTGGCGTCCCAACTTTCCTTTACATCACACCAATGGCAACCCACATCACAACCACCAATGCGCAAAAAATAAGCAGATTTCCCACTGTGAAAACCCTCCCCTTGAATGCTGTAAAAAGCTTCCATTAAAGGCAAAAGCCCACCTTCTTTATTTAGTACCTTTTTTGTAGCCTCCATCAAATTTTAAGATTTACTTTTTGCAGAAATGAGTGTATTTTTCAGAAGCATAGCAATAGTCATGGGGCCTACTCCACCAGGAACAGGTGTGATAAAACTACACTTATCTTTTACAGAATCAAAATTAACATCTCCCAAAAGCTTCCAACCACTTTTTGTTTTCTCGGACTTTACCCTTGTGATACCGACATCAACAATTACCACTCCTTCTTTTAACATATCGGCAGTTACAAATTCAGCTTTACCTAAAGCCACTATTAAGATATCAGCAGTTTTGGTAATTTCATTTAGATTTTGAGTTCTGCTGTGAGTAAGTGTAACCGTACAATTTCCTGGATAACTTTTTTGTGCCATCAAAATACTCATAGGCAAACCCACAATATTACTTCTACCCACAACTACACAATGTTTTCCTGAGGTTTCAATGTGATATCTTTGCAATAATTCTAAAATCCCTGCAGGTGTTGCGGGCAAGTAAGTCGGAAGATTTAGAGCCATTCTACCAATATTTTCAGGATGAAAACCATCCACATCTTTTGAAGGGAAGATGGTTTCTGTAACCTTCATTTCATCAATATGATTTGGCAAAGGCAATTGCACAATTAATCCATCAATATCAGCATTATTATTTATTTTATTAATTTCAGCAAGTAATTCTTCCTCTGAAACATCACTATCAAATCGCACCAAAGAAGAATTAAATCCAACCTTTTCACAAGCTTTTACTTTTGCATTTACATAAGTTTCACTTGCACCATCCGAGCCAACCAGAATTGCAGCCAAATGTGGTTTTTTCTCTCCTGATTTTATCAAAGCAATAACCTCAATAGCTATTTCCTTTTTTATATCATTTGCTGTTTTTTTTCCGTCAAGTATTTGCATTACTATATTTTTTGCCGCAAAGATAGAAAATAGATATTGGAAATTATATAAGCTGTAATGAAACAAAAGACAAATTTTACAGAAAAGAAAGATTCTAATAGATATTTACTATATTTGCCACTCTAATAATAAAAAAACAAAAAAATGAAAAAACTAAAAATTGTAATGCTTGCTTTCCTATTTATAGGATTAGGCAATGCAGTAGCACAAACTGATGCTACAACCGACAAAAAAACGGAAGAAGTAAAAAGTGAATGCCCTTTTTCTAAAACAGAAGATGGAAAACTTATTTGCTTAAAAACAGGTAAAGAATGCTCGAAAGAAGAATTAGCTAAATGTCATAAAGGCGGAAAAAAGTCTTGTTGTTCTTCTAAAAAAGGATCAAGTGATGGTTTTAACTTCAACAAAACCAATAACTATGGCGGTAACAAATCATCTTGCCAAGGTAAAGAAAAAAGAAGTGGCTGTAGTAAAGGAGCTAAGAAAAAGAAAGGATGTTGCTCTAAAAAGGGAGCAAAGAAAGGATGTAGTGGAAAAAAAGCTGCTACTGATACTGATAGCAACACAGAATAATAAAATAAAACCTAAAATAAGAAGCCACTTTTTGTGGCTTTTTTTTATATCAAAATCATGAATTTTCTACCAGAAAAAATTGAAGAGTATTCGCTTTTATATACTTCAAAAGAGAATGAATTGCTAAGAAAATTAAACCGAGAAACATGGGCAAAAATAATGACCCCAAGAATGCTTTCTGGGCATTTACAAGGAAGAATATTAAGTATGTTTAGCAATATGATTCGTCCAGTAAATATTTTAGAAATTGGCACTTATACTGGATACTCTGCACTGTGCATGGCTGAAGGAATTGCTAAAAATGGAAAACTACATACAATTGACTCGAATCAGGAGGTTTGCCAGTTTGCAAAAAAATATTTTGAGCACTCAAAATATAATAAAAACATCATTCAGCACATTGGTAATGCCTTAGAGGTCATTCCAAAATTAGATGCTGAATTTCAAATGGTATTTATTGATGCCGACAAAGAAAACTATTGTAATTATTACGATTTGATAATGGATAAACTATCAATTGATGGATATATTATTGCCGATAATGTACTTTGGAGCGGAAAGGTCTTGCAAGATAAACAAGATGAAGAAACCAAAGCCCTTATTGAGTATAGTAAGAAAGTACAAAATGATTATAGAGTAGAAAACATACTAATGCCAATAAGAGATGGTTTAATGATTTGTAGAAAAATAAGTAATTAGTCAGAATTAACACGCATTATTTTTAGGTTTGCAAAAAATAATTGCAGATGAAATTGTTTGACAATGTAAAGATTGCATATGCTGATAAATCTGATAGAGATTTAAATAGAGCATACTTTTTATTTAAAGTAATAAGCAACCCAATAATTACTAAAATCCTAACTTTTTTCTTTAAAATATCTATTACTTTTGGGTTACCTATAAAAGGAATAATCAAGGCTACTGTTTACAAACAGTTTTGTGGAGGAACTACAATAAAAGGTAGCCAAAGAACAATAGAAAAATTATGGCAATCCAAAATAGGGACTATTTTAGATTTCTCGGCTGAAGGAAAAGAATCAGAGGATGATTTTTATAGAGCAACAAAAGAAATAATTGCTACTATTATAAAAGCAAAAAATGAAAAAAGCATTCCATTTGCTGTATTTAAGCCAACTGCTGTTGCTCCTTTTTATCTCTTAGAAAAAATAAGTAATAGCATTAAACTTAACGCTACTCAAACAAAGGAAAAGAAAGAATTTATTAGTAGAATAGCTACAATTTGCGAATCAGCTTATAACAATAAAGTTCCTCTTTTTATTGATGCTGAAGAAAGCTGGATTCAAAAAGCAATTGATGATATTGCATTAGAAATGATGCGAAAATTCAATAAAGAAGAAACTTGGATTTACAATACTTTACAAATGTACAGAAGCGATAGAATTTCCTACCTAAAAGAAATATATGCTGATGCTCAAAATAGTAATTATTTTTTAGGATTAAAATTAGTAAGAGGAGCATATCACGAGCAAGAGATTGAAAGAGCCAGAAAACTAAATTATAACTGTCCAGTACACACCAAAAAAGAAGATACTGATAAAGATTATAATTTAGCTCAGAAATTTTGTGTCGAGCATTTAGATAAAATTTCATTTTGTAGCGGAACCCATAATGAAGAAAGTTCAGAGTACTTAACTAAGCTTATCAACAAACACAAAATTGATAAAAATGATGATAGAATTATCTTTTCTCAGCTCTTAGGAATGAGCGATCATGTTTCTTATAATTTAGCAAAAAAAGGGTATAATATAGCAAAATATGTTCCTTACGGACCAGTAAAAGATGTAATGCCTTACCTTATAAGAAGAGCAGAAGAAAACACATCAATTGCAGGACAAATGAGTAGAGAACTTTCAAATATTATAAAAGAAAAACAAAGGAGAAAAAAGAGTTAGAAGTTGCAAACTTCTTCTTCATTGTTTGAAGTAAAACTCATCACTTTTACGCTTTTATCATTGTAATAACAAAGCTCAAAAGTAACTGCTAAAGCATTTCCATTTACTGAGTTTTCAATAACAAAATATTGGCAGGGTTCTCCATCTTCATCTGATAAATCAAAGTTTACTTCTCCATCTTCAAGTACGGATAATAAATCATCTTTTGTCAGGTTATAATACACCAATTGGCACTCAGCTTTAGTTGAAAAATCAGGATCAATAGATACCACATTCCCATCCTCATCAGTTGTATTAGAATAAAGATGAGAAATAACTCTCTTATCCATATCAAAGTAATCCAGGTATGCATAAAATGTATTTTTCAATCTATTTTCTGGTCCCATTGACAGGAAAATAATACTTATCAAAGCACCAAATCCAAAAAAAATTAATCGTTTTAACATTTATTTATATTATCAAGTTTAGATTCTTATATGGTAAATCAAACATTTTTCCTAATACAGAATTAGTAAGCATTCCTTTGTACACATACACTCCAGCACGCAAACCAGAGTTATTTCTTAATAAATATTCAATACCTCCAGCAACTCCCATTTTTAGCAAATTAGGTGCCAAAATATTACTTATTGCAAAAGAAGCTGTTCTAGATACTCTTGATGAAATATTCGGCACACAATAATGCACTACATCAAATTTTCGATAAGTTGGCTTTTTATGGCTGCTAACTACTGAAGATTCAAAACATCCACCTTGATCGATACTTACATCTACAATTACCGCTCCTGATTTCATCTTTTTCACCATATCTTCACTTACTACACATGGTGTTCTTCCCTTGTCTGCTCTAAGCGCACCAATTACAACATCTGCCCTCATTAGTGCTTTTTGCAATGATTTTGGTTGCAAAATAGAAGTGCTTACCCTTTGGCTTATAATCTCTTGTAATCTTCTTAATTTTGTAATAGAACTGTCAAACACTCTAACTGAAGCCCCTAATCCTAATGCTGTTCTTATTGCAAATTCGCCAACTGTTCCTGCTCCTAGAACGACTACTTCAGTTGGAGAAATACCACTAACCCCTCCAAGCATTAATCCTTTCCCAGAATTCACATTGCTTAAATACTCTGCTGCAATAAGTATTGCTGTATTTCCTGCAATTTCACTAATACTTCTAATAAGAGATAGTATTCCTTTACCATCTTTTATATATTCGTAAGCCAATGCTGTAATTCCACTTTCCAGAAGAAGATTAATGTACCCTTCACTTATAGTAGCCAATTGTAAAGCAGAAATAAGCGTTTGCCCTTTATGCATCATTTTTATTTCATCAGCAGTTGGCGGTTCTATTTTTAAAATAATATCTGCCTTATAAACATCTTTAATATTATAGGCGATAATAGCTCCAGAATCAGAATAATTCTCATCTGAAAAATTAGCATTTATTCCTGCATCTTTCTCTATTACAATTTTATGCCCATTGCTTACTAAAAGTGCAATTGCATCTGGCGATAAACTCACCCTATTTTCTTGATAAGAAATTTCCTTAGGAATACCTATAAAAAGAGGTTGAAAATTCTTTTTAACTTCTAGCATTTCCTCCTGTGGCATAAGCCCAGTAAAAGTTGCTATGTTTTTTCTTTTTTTCATAATATAATTACTTAAAGATGAGTTTTAATAATTCTATAATCTTTATTCTTTGTAATGGAAATCTGCACAAAATCATTACCTAATAATTCTTCTGCTTTTTCAGGCCACTCTACAAAACAGTAATTATCAGAATAAATATATTCTTCTAATCCTAAATCAAATAATTCTTCTTGATTCTTTATTCTGTAAAAATCAAAATGATACACTACCTCCCCATTAATTGTTTGATACTCATTTACCACCGAAAAAGTCGGGCTTGTTACAATATCTTGCACATTTAACACTTTGCAAATCGACTTTATCAGAGTAGTTTTTCCCACTCCCATTTCTCCGAAAAATACAATTTTTTTTTTATTTTTAAAAACTTTTATAAGTGATTTTGCAATTTCATCTAATTCTTCTACTTTACTAGCATAAAAAGTTTTACTCATTTTATTTTGCTTCTAAAGTGATAATTGGTATCAACATTTCTTCTAATGATATTCCTCCATGCTGAAAAGTATCTTTAAAATATTGCACAAACTGATTATAATTATTCTGATAAACAAAGTACATATCCTCTTTGGCAAAAATATATTTTGTACTTACATTCTGCTGAGGCAAATGAAATTCAGCAGGATTGTTTACCTCCATCACATCCGATTTAATATAATTTAGATTTTTGCCTTGTTTGTATCTAAGGTTAGAATTTACATTTCTATCGCCAATTACCTTTGAAGGCCTTTTCACATTTATGGTTCCATGGTCGGTAGTGATAATCATTTTCGCTCCTTGTTTAGCAATTTGTTTCATAATATCACGCAAAGGTGAATGCTCAAACCAAGAAGCCGTAAGAGAGCGGTATGCAGAATCATCCTCTGCCAATTCTTTAATTACTTTCATATCCGTTCTGGCGTGAGATAACATATCTACAAAATTATACACAATTACATTTAAGTTATTATGTTTCATATTTGCAATCTGATTTACTACTTTTCTTCCAAAATTAATATTTGTAATTTTGGAATAGCTCAATTTACAATTTCCATGTCCTAATCTTTGTAGTTGATTGCGTAAAAAATCCTCTTCAAACATATTCTTTCCTCCCTCATCTTCATCATTTTTCCACTTTCCTGGAAATCTTTTTTCCATCTCAGAAGGTAACATTCCTGAGAAAATCGCATTCCTAGAATATTGAGTGGCAGTAGGTAAAATACTATAGTAAACTTCCTCTTTATTTACTCTAAAATCACTCAAAACCATGGGTTCAATAATTTTCCATTGGTCATATCTTAAATTGTCAATTAGAATAAAATATAGTGGTTTTTCATCTAGTAAAGGCATCACATTTTTTCGCATCAAATTATGTGAAAGCAATGGTGCATCATTTCCATTTATCCACTGCTTGTAATTATTTCTTACAAAGCGAAAAAATTGGGTGTTTGCCTCTTGTTTTTGCATAGAAAGAATTTCCTCTACACTTTGTTCTCCTGATTTTTCAATTTCCAATTCCCAAAAGGTAAGTTTCTTAAAAATCTCTATCCATTGCTCTTTATCCATTTCTTCAGACAAACTCATGCCAATTTTTCGAAATTCTTGCTGATAATTCATAGTAGTGCGTTCGCCTACCAATCGTTTACTATCTATATTTTTCTTAATCGAAATTAAAATCTGATTTGGATTTACTGGTTTTATCAGATAGTCAGAAATTTTAGAACCAATTGCTTCCTCCATAATACTTTCTTCCTCACTTTTTGTAATCATAACAATGGGGATATTTGGTTTAATTGCTTTCATTTTCACAAGGGTTTCTAATCCTGTAAATCCTGGCATATTTTCATCTAAAAACACTAAATCAAAAATGCTTTCGTTAAATCTATCTAATGCCTCATCTCCACTTTTAGCAGTAACTACATTGTAGCCCTTTTGTTCTAAAAATATAATATGTGGTTTTAAGATATCTATCTCATCATCTGCCCAAAGTATTGAAATCATATATTTTATTTAAATTGGTTTTACAAAAATCAAAAAAATAATCCGTTATTTGCCTATATGTGTAGCTTAAAAAAAGATAAAATTATTAACGACCCAATTTATGGTTTCGTACAAATAGAGAAGGGAATTATTTTTGACCTTATTGAACATCCTTTTTTCCAAAGATTAAGAAGAATATCTCAATTAGGACTATCTTATTTAGTTTACCCTGGTGCATATCACACTCGTTTTCACCATGCTATTGGCTGTGTATTTTTGATGAAGAAAGCCATTGATCAAATAAGAAAAAAAGGTCATAAAATCACAAAAAAGGAAGCTGAAGCCATTTGCATTGCTATTTTATTACATGATATTGGGCATGGCCCTTTTTCGCATACTTTGGAAAAAAGTATTGTAAACAACATTAATCATGAAATGCTTTCTTTGCTTTTTATGGAAGAATTAAACAAACAATTTAATGGAAAACTATCTTTAGCTATTCAAATTTTTAATAATGGGTATAAAAAAAAATTCTTACACCAATTGGTATCTTCTCAGTTGGATATGGATAGGCTGGATTATTTAAAAAGGGACAGCTTTTATTCTGGAGTTCAAGAAGGGGTAATAGGAACAGAAAGAATCATAAATATGCTAAATGTAGTAGATGATAATTTAGTAATTGAGGAGAAAGGAATCTATTCTATTGAAAAATTCTTGATCGCAAGAAGATTGATGTATTGGCAAGTATATTTGCACAAAACGGTACTTTCTGCCGAAAATACACTTATTAAAATCTTAAAAAGAGCAAAAGAATTAATCTTGGAAGGCAAAGAGATTTTTGCAACTTCAACGCTACTTTTCTTTTTAAAAAATAACTTTAGCAAAAAAGATTTTCAGCAAAACTCTAAACTTTTACATCAATTTGCAATGCTAGATGATTATGATATTTATGCATCAATTAAACAATGGATTAGCCATGATGATTTTGTTCTTTCATCACTATCTAAAATAATAATTGACAGAAAATTATTAAAAGTAAAAATTCAAGATAAATCATTTTCAAAAAAAGAAATTCAAGACACTAAAAAACAAGTAAAAAAACAATTTTCAATAAACGATAAAGAAGTTGATTTTTTTGTTTTCTCTGATAAAGTAAGTAATAGTACTTATAATTATGAAAAAGCAAAAATTAATATCCTCATGAAAGATGGCAGCATAAAAGAATTAAAAGATGCTTCTGACCAACTATTAAATGAAATGATTTCCAAAAAAGTAAATAAGTTTTTCCTTTGTTATCCAAATTTAAAACAATAAGAATTGTTAAATTTGCACCCATGAAATTTACAGCAAAGCAAATAGCAAAAATCCTTAATGGTAAAATTAAGGGTAATTCCAATTCTGAAGTTCGTTCTTTAGCCAAAATTGAAGATGGTAAAAATGGTGATTTATGCTTTTTAGCTAATGAAAAATACACTCCTCATATTTATACTACAAATGCTTCAGTTGTAATTGTAAATAATGATTTTAAATCAGATAATAATATTAGTTCAACCCTTATCTTTGTAGAAGATGCTTATCAAAGTTTTAGTCAGATTTTAGATGTTTATAATAAAATGAAAAACGACAAAAAAGGCATTGACAAACTATCAAAAATTGAAGATTCTGCTGAAATTGGAAAAGATGTTTTTGTGGGAGCTTTTACATATATTGGAGAAAATACAAGCATTGGAAATAATGTCAAGATCTATCCAAATTGTTATATAGGGAAAAATGTAAAGATTGCAGAAAATACAATTCTTTATTCAGGAGTTTCAATTTATCATGATTGTGAAATTGGGAAAAATAATATTTTGCATTCAGGAGTAGTAATTGGAGGAGATGGATTTGGATTTTCTCCTGATGAGAACAATCATTATAGTAAAATTGCACAAATAGGAAATGTATTATTAAAAGATGATATTGAAATAGGTGCAAATACAACAATTGATAGAGCAACTATGGGCTCTACTCTTATCTGTAAAGGAGTAAAATTGGATAATTTGATACAAATTGCCCACAATGTAGAGATTGGAGAAAATACTGTAATCGCATCACAAGCAGGTGTTGCTGGCTCAACTAAAATAGGAAAAAATTGTATGATTGGGGGACAATGTGCTATTGTTGGGCATATTACAATTGCTGATGAAGTGAAAATTGCAGGGCAAAGCGGAGTAGCTACAAGCATTTGCGAAAAAGGGAGAATTGTGCAAGGCCCAATGGCTTTTGATATCCGAGATTTTCAAAGGTCTTATATTATTTTTAGAAAATTACCAGAGCTTTACAAAACCATTTCGGAAATAGAAAAATCATTTTTTTTAGAAAATAAAAAGTGAAAAATGAGTAATAAACAAAAAACCATAAAACAAAGCATTTCTATAAGTGGGGTTGGGCTACATACTGGAGTAAAAAGCACCATCACTTTTACACCTGCAAAAGAGGATTTTGGAATAAAGTTTCAGAGAACAGACTTAGAAAACAAACCTATTATTGAAGCAGATGCTAATTTGGTATCACAAACTAATAGAGGTACAACTTTGAAAAAAAATGGCGTAAGTATCCACACAACTGAGCATATTTTGGCGGCTATTACTGGTGCACAAATTGACAACTTGCTTATTGAAATTGATGCCTGTGAAACTCCTATTTTAGATGGAAGTGCTATTGGTTTTACTAAAATCTTAAATAAAGCAGGAATAGTTAACCAAAAAAAGGATAAAAACTACTATGAGATAAAACGAAAAATCTCCTATAAAGATGAGCTAACAGGAAGTGAATTAATCATTATCCCTTCTGATAAATTTATGGTTTCTGTTGAGATTGATTACAACTCTTCTACTCTTACAAAACAAGAGGCAACTTTAGAAAATATTTGTGAATTTGAAAATAATTTTTCTTCTTCAAGAACTTTCTGCTTTTTACACGAATTAGAAGGGTTACTAGGGAATAACTTAATCAAGGGGGGAGATTTAAATAATGCTATTGTAATTGTTGATAAAGAAATAAATGAAAAAGAACTTACTGGATTAGCAAAAACTTTTAATAAAGAAAATATTGCCATACAAGAAAAAGGAATATTAAATAATTTAGAACTCCGCTTTGAAAATGAACCAGCTCGCCACAAACTATTGGATGTAATTGGCGATATTGCATTAGTTGGAAAAAATATAAAAGGGCATATAATTGCAAAAAAACCAGGACATACTATAAATGTTGCTTTTGCTAAAAAGATTAAAAAAATTATGACAGAAGAAATAAAAAACACATTTCCAGAAATTGATTTCAACAAAAAACCTCTTTATGATAAAGAAAAAATCAAAAGCATTTTACCACATAGAAAACCGTTTCTTTTTATTGATGAAATAAGAGAACTTGAATCCGATTACATTGTTGGTGTAAAATTTGTAAATAAAGATGAGGAGTATTTTAAAGGGCATTTTCCAGGTGAGCCAGTAATGCCTGGAGTATTACAATTAGAGACTATGGCTCAAGTTGGAGGGGTTTTAATTTTAAGCACTGTAGATAATCCAGAGGATTATTTAACCTTTTTTATGAAAATTGATAACGCTAAATTTAAAAGAAAAGTAACACCAGGAGATACTATCATTTTTAGGTTGAACTTAATTTCTCCTATCAGAAGAGGATTGTGCCACATGCATGGTAAAGGTTTTGTTGATGGAAAAATAGTAGTTGAAGGAGATTTACTAGCCCAAATAGCACCAAAAAAATAATAATTATGCATCAGCCTTTGTCATATGTTCACTCTGGAGCAGATATTGCAAGAAGTGTTGTAATAGAGCCATTTGTTACTATTGAGAAAAATGTCGAAATAGGTGAAGGAACTTGGATTGGAAGTAATGTTACCATTATGGAAGGTGCTAGAATTGGGAAAAATTGCAGAATATTTCCTGGTGCTGTTATTTCTGCTATTCCTCAAGATTTGAAATTTGGGGGAGAAAAATCGGAAGTAGTAATTGGGAATAATACTACAATAAGAGAATGTGTTACAATCAATAGAGGAACAAAAGCAACAGGGAAAACTATTATTGGGGAAAATTGTTTACTCATGGCTTATTGCCATGTGGCACATGATTGTATTATTGGAAATAATTGTGTTATTGTAAACTCTGTAGCCCTTGGCGGACATATAACCATTGGCGATTGGGTGATTATTGGCGGGCTGTCAGCTATTCATCAATTTGTTCATATTGGTGAACATGCCATGATTTCTGGAGGAGCGCTTGTAAGAAAAGATGTTCCACCCTTTGTAAAGGCAGCCCGTGAACCTCTTTCCTTTGTAGGAATTAACTCAATTGGACTAAGAAGAAGAGGATTTAAAGATGAAAAAATTCAAGAAATACAAAATATATACAGGATTCTATTTCAAAATAATAACAATACCTCCCAAGCAGTTACTAAAATTGAAGCCGAACTTTCGGCTTCTCCTGAAAGAGATAGTATAATTTCCTTTATACAAGATTCAGGGAGAGGAATTATGAAGGGGTATAATCAATAAAAAATAAATATGGCAACAACAGCAGAATTTAGAAACGGATTATGTTTTGAGCATAATGGGGATCCTTGGAAAATTGTATCATTTCAACATGTAAAACCAGGAAAAGGACCTGCATTTGTGCGAACAAAAATTAGAAACCTAAATACAGGTCGGCTTTTAGAAAACACTTTTACATCAGGAGTAAAAATAAATATTATAAGAATTGAAAATAGAAAATATCAATTCCTATATGCAGAAGGAAGTGATTATCATTTGATGAATTTGGATGACTATGAACAAATTATGCTCCAAAAAGAGTTTATTGAAAATGTAGAATTTTTAAAAGAAGGAGAAAATATTAATGTGCTTTTTCATGCTGATAAAGGAATGCCTCTTTCTGCTGATTTACCAGCACATGTAACTCTTGAAATTAGTAAAACAGAACCTGGTGTAAAAGGAAATACCGCAACCAACACCTTCAAGCCTGCAACTACCGAAACAGGTGCAGATATTCAAGTTCCTCTTTTCATAAATGAGGGGGATAAGATAAAAATTGATACTGAAAAAGGAGCGTATTTAGAAAGAGTAAAAGAATAATGAAATGAGAATCATTCACGATTTCTTTTAAAAACAATATATTTATGAGTAAAAAACACAATTTTTCAGCAGGACCCTGCATACTACCACAAGAAGTTTTAAAACAAGCTTCAAAAGCAGTACTTAATTTTAATAATGATGATTTATCCTTAATTGAAATATCACACAGAAGCAAACCATTTGTAGAAGTAATGGATAATGCGATTGCATTAGTTAAAGAACTCCTAGAAGTTCCAACTGCTTACTCAGTACTTTTCTTACAAGGGGGTGCTAGTTTAGAGTTTTTGATGGTACCATTTAATTTACTTAGAAAAGGAGGGAAATCCGCTTATACCAACACTGGTACTTGGGCTAAAAAAGCAATTGCTGAAGCTAAAAGTATGGGAGAAGTTGAAATACTTGGAGATTCATCTGATAAAAACTACAATTACATTCCAAAAGGATATAAAATCCCTACTGATGTTGATTATTTTCATTGTACTTCTAACAATACAATTTATGGTACACAAATGAAAGATTTCCCCCACTGTCCTACATTGATGGTTTGTGATATGAGTTCGGATATTTTCAGTAGAAAAATTGATGTTAGTAAATTTGATTTAATTTATGCTGGAGCCCAAAAAAATATGGGACCAGCAGGAACTACTCTTGTAATAGTTAAGGATGAAATTCTAGGAAAAACAGGAAGGAACATCCCTACTATGTTAGATTACAACACACACATTAGTAAAGGCAGTATGTTTAATACACCTCCCGTATTCCCAATTTATGTTTCTATGCTTACTTTACAGTGGCTAAAAGAATTAGGAGGAGTTGAAGCAATTGAAAAAATCAATCAGGAAAAAGCTGATTTATTATATGGGGAGATTGATAGAAACCCTTTATTTGAAGGTGCTGCAAATAAAGATGACCGTTCAAATATGAATGTTACTTTTTTACTTACTGATGAAAGCAAAGAAGAACAATTCAATAAAATGTGGAATAATGCAGGAATAAACGGACTAAAAGGCCATAGGTCTGTTGGAGGATATAGAGCATCAATGTACAATGCTTTACCTTTAGAAAGTGTACAGGTTTTAGTTGATGTTATGAAAAAATTAGAAGTAAATTAAAATGACAAAAGTATTAGCAAATGATGGAATCTCACAAGCTGGGATTGATGCTTTAAAAGCAAAAGGATTTGAAATAGTAACAGAGAAAGTAGCCCAAGAAGATTTAATTGAAACTATTAATTCTGAAAATTATGAAGTGTTACTTGTAAGAAGTGCAACTACTGTTCGTAAGGAATTAATTGATGCTTGTCCTCACCTTAAAATTGTAGGAAGAGGAGGTGTAGGAATGGACAATATTGATGTTGATTATGCTAGAGAGAAAGGAATAAATGTGATTAATACTCCTGCTGCTTCATCTGCATCAGTAGCTGAGCTAGTTTTTGCTCATTTATTTGGTATGGTTCGTTTCTTATTTGATAGCAACAGGCAAATGCCATTAAGTGGTGATGCAGAATTCAAGTCCTTAAAAAAATCATATGCTAATGGAAGAGAATTAGCAGGTAAAACTTTAGGAATTATTGGCTTTGGAAGAATAGGACAAGAAGTAGCAAAAAGAGCAATTGGGCTTGGAATGAAAGTAATGGCTCACGATAAATTTATTGATGAAGCAAGTATTACTTTAGAGTTTTTTAATGGAGATAAAAAATCATTTACTATTGAAACTGAAAGCTTAGAAGAAGTACTTAGAAATTCTGATTTTATAAGTTTACATGTTCCTAAAATTGATGATAAGGCAGTAATTGGTGCTGAAGAAATAGGAATGATGAAAACTGGAGCTGGAATTGTAAATGCAGCTAGAGGTGGTGTAGTTGATGAAACTGCTTTAATGTTTGCTTTGGACAAGGAAAAATTGGCCTATGCAGGACTTGATGTATTCGATAATGAACCCAACCCAAGCATACATATTTGTATGCACAATGCAATTTCACTTACTCCACATATTGGTGCTGCAACTCTAGAAGCTCAAGATAGAATCGGAACAGAATTAGCTGAACAAATAGCAACTCATTTTGATAAATAATTATGGCAATAGTTCGTCCATTTAAAGCCATTCGTCCAACAAGAGACAAAGTACATCTTTTTGCTTCTCGTTCGTATCTTTCTTATACTGACGAAACTTTAAAAGAAAAACTAGAACATAATCCCTTCACTTTTTTGCACATCATCAATCCTGAATACAAAAAAAAGAATAAAAAAAGCGGTATTGAAAAATTCAAATTAGTAAAAAAGAAGTTTGATGAATTTAAGCAAAATAAAATACTCAAAAGAGATTCAAGAAATGCATTTTATCTGTACCGACAAACTAGAGAAACTCATGTTTTTGAAGGAATTATTGCTGCTTGTAGTGTTACAGATTATCTAAACGGAACGATTAAAGTACACGAGCATACACTAACTAAAAGAGAAAAATTATTCAAGGACTATCTAGATATTACTGGATTTAATGCTGACCCTGTTCTGCTGAGCTATAAGGACAATACTACCATTAGTGAAGTAATTAATGTAATAAGTAAAACAAGAGCTGAATTTGACTTCACCACAACCAACAAAGTACAACATGAATTGTGGCTGATAGATACTGAGCAAGATATACACACTATTACGGATGCTTTTAATAAACTTGATAACATCTATATAGCAGATGGACATCATAGATGTGCATCATCTGCCTTACTATCCAAAGAAAAAAGTAGTGATAATAGTAATTATTTTATGAGTTATCTGATTGGCGAAAGCCAACTCAAAATCATTAATTTTAATCGTTTAGTAAAATCATTAAATGGTTTAACAGTTGCTGAGTTACTAAAAAAAATTGCTTCTTCTTTTATTCTAAAAGAGGTAACTGCTCATACATATACTCCTACTGAACTTAATGAAATTAGCATGTATTTAGCAGGAAAATGGTATTCATTAATTGTAAAAGACTGTATCATAAAAACAGACCTTGTAAGCCAGCTTGACCCTGCTATTTTATCGGCTACTATTTTGGCTCCTATACTGAATATTACAGATGAGAAAACAGATAAAAATATTAGTTTTGAAGCAGGAACAACTCCTCTTGCTGTACTGAAAGAAAAAGTAGATAATGGCGAGTTTACAGTTGCTTTTATTTTGAAACCAATACCTATTGATGCAATAAAAGAGGTAGCAGATAACAATATGATAATGCCCCCTAAAAGTACCTATATCGAACCCAAATTACGATCAGGTATTACTATTTATCCTATTGACTGATGTGTGTTTCTAAAAAGCTGAAAGCAATACAAAACAGTATGCCCAAAACGGTAACTCTTGTAGCTGTTAGCAAAACTAAACCCAAGACGGCTATAATGGAAGCATACCAATCAGGACAAAGAGTATTTGGTGAAAATAAAGTTCAGGAATTAGTAGAAAAAGCAGCCTTACTTCCAGAAGATATTAATTGGCACATGATTGGGCATTTACAAAGAAATAAGGTAAAACTTATTGCTCCTTTTGTTTCCTTAATTCATGGAGTAGATTCCTTGAAATTACTGAAAGAAATTGATAAAAGAGCAGCACAAAATAAAAGGGTTATCAACTGCCTTTTGCAAGTGCATATTGCAAAGGAAAGTACAAAGTTTGGATTTGGGATAAATGAAATTACACAAGTAATAAAAGATGCCAAACAATTTGAAAATATTAGAATTACAGGACTAATGGGAATGGCTACTTTTACCGATAATGATGAACAGATTTCAATAGAGTTTAAGTCTTTAAAAGATATTTTTGACAAAGTAAGAAATCAAGATATTTCTATTTTATCAATAGGAATGAGTGGAGATTACCAGATTGCTATTGAGCAAGGTAGCACTATGGTACGAATTGGCTCTGCAATTTTTGGTGCTCGATAAATTAATTAATAACCACTCTTTTAAACTGTTTACTTTCCTCTGTTTTGATTTCTAAAAAGTAAATGCCTTTTGAGAGCAATCCTCTTTCTAACTCATAGGTCCTTTCGCTTAAATCTTCTTTTTCTAAAACCTTCTGCCCTGTTACATCATAAAGGGTTAAGGTATAATTGGATTTAATGTTTGGGATTGATACAATTGTA
>JACKQG010001587.1_pt1 | contig 31099 bp, 24 predicted proteins | sample 8237621 | NCBI WGS metagenome assembly JACKQG01 (sample SAMN15677084, study PRJNA649215) | marine metagenome | biome: marine; feature: Black Sea; material: saline water; isolation source: suspended particulate matter (SPM) from the Black Sea western gyre | collected 2013-06-09/2013-06-10 | depth... | reverse complement strand
AAGGCGCAGAGATGGGCATTTTGCTCAAATCTAGCGAGGCACTTGAACGAGCAGGGCGTCTAACCACAGTGGTTTTGGATAAAACTGGCACGATTACCAAAGGGCAGCCCGCAGTAACCGACATCGTGGTTAGTGATCAGTGGCTTGCCCTGATCCCCAAAGGTGAAGTGGAAAGCAGGGATGAACTGCTGCGTTTAGCGGCTTCCGTTGAACAAGGCTCGGAGCATCCCTTGGGTGAAGCGATCTGGGCGGAGGCAGGAAACCGCTCCCTTAGTTTGAGCCAACCCGAAGGTTTTAAGGCCGAAGTTGGTCATGGGGTTGAGGCTCAAGTTGACGGCCATCAGGTTTTAGTTGGCAATCTGCGCATGATGAATTCCCGGGATATGGCACTTAATGACCTCGAACCGCAAGTCGAGCGCCTGCAATCAGAAGCTAAAACGGCCATGCTGGTAGCAGTCGATGGCGAAGTGCGCGGCGTAATAGCTGTCGCTGACACTGTTAAAGATGGCTCTGTCGATGCGATCTCGCAATTGCACGCTATGGGATTGCGTGTAGCCATGATCACGGGAGATAATCCGCACACTGCAAAAGCGATTGCAAAACAGGTTGGCGTCGATCAGGTATTTGCGGAAGTGCTCCCAGGAGAGAAAGCTGCCGAGGTCAAAAAGCTACAGGAAAGCGGTGAAATTGTCGCCATGGTGGGGGATGGCATCAACGATGCTCCAGCTCTGGCGCAAGCTGATGTGGGCATCGCCATCGGCACCGGAACGGATGTGGCCATGGCGGCTGCCCCGGTGACATTGATCAGCGGCGATCTGCGTGGTGCGCCCAAGGCCATAGATCTTTCACGTCGCACATTGCGGACGATCAAGCAGAATCTGTTTTGGGCTTTCTTTTATAACGTTATCCTGATCCCCGCCGCCGCGGCTGGATTTTTGAATCCTATGTTTGCGGCTGGGGCAATGGCATTTAGCAGCATTTTTGTTGTTAGCAATAGTCTGCGTTTACGACGCTATCGCGTAAGGAGATAATCTGTGCAAAATTTGTTAGTGGATAAGAAATATATATTTATGCTAGCTCTTCTGATGTCATTAACCCTCTTGCTCTCGGCATGCGCAAGTGCTGCTGATTTGCAAGTAGGCGGTAAGGCACCAGATTTTTTGCTGCAATCGGCTCAGGGGAATCAGATTTCTAATGCTGATTATTCTGGTCAACCGGTGCTGTTATATTTTCATATGGCCATGGGTTGACCGCCCTGTATGGAGCAGATCGTTGATCTGCAAAACGACCCGGCTTTCCAGGCATTGGAAGTATCAGTGATAAGTGTGGCGTTTGATTCGGCAGAGGAACAATCTCAAGGCATCATCGAATACGGCATTCAAGACACACCAATGCTTGTTGATGCTGATCATGCTGTTTCTGAGGCATACGAGGTTCTTCAATGGGCTGTTGGGACCGGGGAGCCAGGGCATACCTTTATCCTGGTCGATGCTAACGGAAATATTGCATGGATCCAGGATTATGGGCACCCAGACAACCGAGGGGTTATGTACGTCCCAGTAGATGAGTTGACGCACGAGGTTAGTTCGCATCTTGGAGAATAAGAGAACGGAGTTAGCCTGAATTAGGAGCAAGCATACGTGCTTGCTCTTTTAATTTTCTTGCATATTTGTAATGAGACAACTTATCGTGTATAAACAGCTTACGAGTATAATTTCAAGACCAACAATTATCGACTGCTAAGGAGTTCGATATGAAAGTACTGACGCTGATCGCCGATTCTCCAGATTTTCAACGTTTTGTCAAACGTGTGACGGCAGATGGATTCGAAATCATCAAAGCCAAGGATCAAACCGAAGCCCGTGAAATTCTTTTAGAAAAACAGATTCACGCTGCTGTGATCGATTTTGAGATTGCCAGTGCCGAATTGGTCAGCCGCATTCGAGAGGTTGGGGTGAAAGATTATATCTATGTTTTTGGTTTGTTATCTAAGGGCGTATCGAGCACTATTGAGCGGAAATCTGGGTTTATGGCTGATGAATATATTTATAAACCTATGGAACCGGATGAGCTTATTGCTCGATTGGTTGTTGTTGATCGCTATCTCAAGACCCTCACAAAAATCCGCGCCAGGCAGAAATACCCAGATCCTATACGGGATTTTGTCACAGGTACATTCAGCCAGACGACAATTCACGAACTATTAACGACCGAAATAAGCCGTTCTCGTAGGACGAGGAAAAATTTTGTCCTTGCAATTATTTCTCTGGATGGTGCTACAAATATCCCCGTAGAGTTTAGTAAGGCTACGCTCGAATCAGCATTAGCCCAAACCGCACTAAAAACCTGGGCGAGTGTCAGAGATTATGATCTAATCGGCCGGTGGGGCGAAACAGGCTTTATGTTGATCTTGCCTGAAACATCACTCTCTGGAGCAACAATTGTTGCTGAGCGCATCAGGGACAATGTGAACAGCGTGCCCTTGCGAATTGAAGAGGATACCCAAATTAAATTAAGTATCAGCATGGGCGTTGTTCAGGCAAACTCCCAGGAATACATATCTGTCGATGATGTTATTACAAGCGCGGAAAATTCATTAGCCAATGCTGAAAAAGCTGGTGGTAACAATATTGTATTTTCTTGGAATGCATAGGCTGCTGCCAAGGTGCTGCGGAAAGGTTGCTCATGGAAGTGTTGATTGTTGAGGATGATCGTATTTCCCAAAAGCTGCTTTCCAAAACGCTATCCAATTTAGGATACAGCGTTTTGGAGACGGCAAACGGGCGCCAAGCATGGGAAAAACTTAAGACGGGAGAAATCCAACTCGTGATTACGGATTGGCTCATGCCAGAGATGGATGGTCTGGAATTGACGCGTGCCATCCGTAATGCCGATTTGATAAATTATGTTTACATCATAATTCTGACCAGCCAGGAAGGTGTTGATAACATAATTGATGGTTTGGATGCGGGTGCAGATGATTACCTTATAAAGCCCTTTAACCCTCGAGAGCTGAGCGCGCGATTGAAGATTGGGGAACGAGTGCTCGATTTAGAGCAGAAGTTGAAAGGAGCACATGAGAAAATGCGGGATTTAGCCATGCATGATGAATTGACCGGTATTTGGAATCGTAGGGCTTTTTATAGTCATGCTGCTGCTGAGTTAGAACGCAACCGACGAGAGAATCTTTTCCTGAGTATCATAATGCTGGATATCGATCATTTCAAATCGGTAAATGACCGCTTTGGTCATTTGGTAGGCGATCAGGCTTTGAAGATGGTTGTTGATACGTTGAAAAATAATCTTCGTCAATATGATCGTGTGGGACGTTGGGGTGGAGAAGAATTTATTGTTTTTTTGCCCAGCACGACACTGGACGAAGCTGCGAAAATTGCCGAACGTTTGCGAGTAGATATTGCTGCCGCGGAATTACCCTTATCGGATTCTGATGATGCCATTCTTCAGGTGCAGATTAGTCTGGGAGTGGCGAGTATCACGGGTGATCAAGATGTTTCCCTAGATAGCTTAGTAGATCGCGCAGATGAAATGATGTACCAAGCCAAAGAAGAAGGTCGCAATCAGGTTCGTTTATATAAATAGTGGTAAATTAATGCGCAATTGAGTGAGGTAAGCCCTATGGAAAAGATAGATCGCTGGATTGAAAAGAATAGGGCCGGGGTTGTTGCGATAACCTGGCTGGTTTATGTTGTTGTCTTCATCCCCCTCCACGGCGCCATTTCAGGAACAGTAAGCATCCTCGTCGTAATCCCAGCCATCATTACGGGATGGTTATATGGCGCAACCGCAGGAGCATTGGTAGGAATTGCCTCATACCCAATCCTAGTTTTACTTAGAATAATCGCGTCAGGCGATATATCCGCAGAGCCATTTGTAGATACTTTTTTTGGCTCTTTAATGACAATTTTAGTGGGATGGATTGTTGGCCGCATGAGTGATATGAGTGCAGCTGTAGTTGATGAACTTGACATGCGTAAGGAAGCTGAGACAAGCCGCAGTCTTAGTGAGCGTCGTTATCGGGCCATATTTGAAGATGCGCCCATTTCACTTTGGGAAGAAGACTTTTCTGACGTCAAGAGATACATTGATAGCATCAAAAATGAAGGGGTTGATGATATCGAAGCCTATCTAGAAGAACACCCCGAAACGATTGATCACTGCACTACGATGGTAAAGGTAATTGATGTGAACCGAACAACGCTTGATTTGTTCGGTGTGGATGATAAAGAGCACTTGTTGGGTAACTTGGATAAAATATTTGGCGTTGAATCGGCTGAAATTTTCAGGCAAGAATTGATCGCCCTTTCAAAAGGGGAGATTGTTTTCGAGAGCGAGGGAGTAAATTACAATCTCGATGGTGACAAGATTCATGTATATGTCAAATGGTCTGTTGCTGCGGGATATGAGGATACCTTGGAGAGGGTGCTCGTATCGATTATTGATATTTCAGATCGAGTTCGCACGGAAGATGAGGCTAAACGGCAAGAGCAATATTTTGAAACACTTGTAGATTCGAATCCAGTTGCGGTGGTGATTTTAGATTTGGATCACCAAATCATTGGCTGTAATCCTGCTTTTGAAGAACTGTTTGGGTATTCGATCTCTGAGGTGATCGGCGAAAATATTGACGATCTTATTGTTCCCAAGGAGGAAATACAGCAGGCTCAACAATATACTAAGAGCGTAGTCGATGGCGAAAGTATTCGCAGCGTTGCCCAGCGCCAGCACAAGGATGGTTCTCTACTTGATGTGGAAGTGTTAGGCGTCCCGGTTATGGTGGAAGGCAAGCAAAACGCCATCTTAGCGCTTTACCATGACATTAGTATGTTGATCCAGGCGCAAAGGGAGGCTGAATCTGCTGCCCAGGCAAAAGCCAATTTCCTGGCTAATATGAGCCATGAAATTCGCACACCTTTGAATGCGATTATTGGGATGACTGGATTATTGCTCGATACGAAATTGAATGCAGAGCAGCGAGATTATGCTCATACGGTGCGCAACAGCGGCGATGGATTACTTTCTATTATCAACGATATTCTAGATTACTCTAAGATTGAAGCGGGAAAACTTGAGTTAGAGAAAGAGCCTTTCAATATTCGCGATGTCGTTGAAACCAGCCTAGATCTCTTAGCTTCGAAGGCAGCTGAAAAGGGATTGGAGATTGCCTATATATTGGATGTCGAAGTGCCACAGGCTGTTGCAGGCGACGCAACGCGCATTCGACAGGTATTAGTAAATTTACTCAGTAATGCTGTGAAATTTACCGAAACCGGTGAAGTGATCACGCGAATATCAGGCGAGCCGCTAGATGATGAGTATTTTCGTATTCAAATATCTGTTCAGGATACTGGTATTGGAATCCCAGAAGATCGCATGGATCGTTTATTTGGCTCTTTCAGTCAAGTGGATGCCTCGACAACGCGTAAATATGGTGGCACGGGTCTGGGGCTGGCGATTTGTAAGCAGCTTGTCGAAATGATGGGAGGCAGGATTTGGGTCGAGAGTGAGGCTGGTGAAGGAAGTAAATTTAATTTTACTTTTGTCGCCCCAAGCGCAGATGGTGCCCGCAAAGTGGATATTCATGAAGCTCATGAATCGTTGAAGAATGCCAGGGTTCTCATTGTCGATGACAACGCCACCAACCGCCTAATCCTAATTCGTCAGACTAAATCTTGGGGCATGCGCCCCAAGGCTGCTTCAAGCGGAGCAGAGGCTTTACAGTGGATTATAGCTGGGGAGCAGTACAATTTTGCCATTCTAGATATGCAGATGCCAGAAATGGATGGCGTAATGTTGGCCAGTAAAATTCGCAAACATCGCAAAGAGGACGAGCTGCCACTTATTCTTTTGACATCATTGGGTGGATTGGAGGATGTGCCCGAGGCAGTCAATTTTGCCGCGCGCCTGAGCAAACCAATCAAATCATCCTTGCTCTATGATGCCATTGTCGCGGCAATTAGTCGTGCTTCCCAGGTGGAGCGAATAGCGTCTAAGACAGAACCAGAATACGAAAAAGATATGGGAGTGCTGCTTCCGCTGCAAATCTTGCTGGCAGAAGATAATCTTATCAATCAAAAAGTGGCCATACGAATTCTCGAAAAACTTGGTTATAGGGTAGATATTGCGGCTAATGGCTTGGAAGTGCTCGATGCCTTGGAGCGCCAACATTATGATGTCATTCTGATGGATGTGCAGATGCCAGAAATGGATGGCGTTGAGGCCACCAAGCGAGTGTTAGAAAAATATTCTACCGAAGAGCGACCGCGTATTATTGCTATGACTGCCCATGCCATGGAAGGTGACAGAGAGCGTTATCTCGGCTTGGGAATGGATGATTATGTCAGCAAGCCCATCCGCCTACCAGACTTGATAGCAGCATTACGTCGATCTCAGCCTCGTGAATTCGAGGAGAAATGATATTGAGTTTTCCCAAAATCATTCTAGTCATTCACATCGTCGTAAAGGAATGTAGATGAAAACACGCGAATCGTTTCTTTCAATATCTTGGCAGTATACAATTTTTGGAATATTGGTTGGCTTGATTTTTCCCATAATGGGGACGATTGCTGCACTAAGAATGACAGGTCTCCCAATAGATTTAGAGAATATTGGCTTCATCCAAGGCGGTTATTCGCTTCTCTGGATTATCGATATGGCCCCAATAATTTTGGGTGCTTTTGCCTGGATCGCTGGAATTCAGCAGCAGAGAGCCGAAGAATTAGCCAGCGAACTTGAAAATAGGGTCAATGAAAGAACGGAAAAGATATCAGAAAGCTACCGCGAGCAGGATATACTCAATGCCTTATTACGGATTTCACTCGAGCAAATTCCTTTCACTGAACAATTGCAAAATTCTTTAGATATCCTTCTTCATACGCCGCGTTTATCCAGTCAGAAAAAGGGGGCCATTTTTCTGACAGATGAAAAGAAACCCAAAAAGCTCTTTCTAGAAGTACAAACTGGTCTTGATGAAAGGGTGTTGATATCTTGTGAACAGGTTGAATTTGAAGAGTGTTTATGCGGTCAAGCAGCAGAGAGCAAGCAGACAATATTTTCTGCAAAAATAGGCCAAAGACACCGAAATGTACTTGCTAAAGTGGAAGATCATGGGCATTACTGTGTACCAGTTATCTCTAGTGGTGACGTATTAGGTGTGGTTGTCTTATATATTGATGAAGGGGTTGAGGAAGATCAGCGCGTTATAGATTTCTTAGATGCAAGCGCTCGCACAATAGCAGGAATGATCACTCGGCATATGGCTGAAGAGCAGATGCGCTTACAAGGCACTGTACTGCAAGCCGCTGCAAATGCTGTCGTGATCACGGACAAAGATGGGATCATTGAGTGGGTTAATCCTGCCTTCACAATGATCACAGGTTTTACAATGCGTGATGTCTTAGGGAATAAAACTAATTTATTTCAACCAGGAGATCATCCTGCTGAGTTTTATGAAGAATTGTGGAATGTCATCCTGGGGGGAGATGTTTGGCAAGGAGAAATGATCAATCGGCGTAGTGATGGCAGTCAATACCACGAAGATCTCACAATAACCCCGATTGCCAATGAACAGGGAGAAATTTTGAACTTCATTGCGATCAAGCAAGATATCACAGAACGCAAACGCGCCGAGCGCGAAATTCATCTTCAGAAACAATATTTCGAAACCTTAGTGCAGGAAAACCCTGTAGCCATTGTCGTTTTAGATTTAGATCGACGGATTTTGGATTTAAATCCTGCCTTTGAAACCCTGTTTGGCTATTCGGCTGATGAAGTTCTTGGTAAAGATTTGGATGACTTGATTGTGCAGGATGAAGAAGATTCTGCGGCGCGCGGATATACCTCCGAGGTAGAAGCCGGCTTTCACATTCACCAAATCACCAAAAGACAGCGCAAAGACGGCACCCTCGTCGATGTAGAATTATTTGCCATGCCTGTTGAAGTAATCGGTGAAAAGGCTGCCCTGTTTGCTCTTTATCATGATATTTCTGAAATGGTCAAAGCCCGGCAAGAAGCAGAGTTAGCTGCACAGGCTAAGGCCGATTTTCTGGCAAATATGAGTCATGAAATCCGTACACCCTTGAATGCAGTAATTGGTATGACCAGTTTGTTGCTTGAAACGCCCTTGAACGATGAACAACGCGAGTATGCCCAAACGGTGCGCACCAGCGGAGATGGATTACTTTCGATTATCAATGATATTTTAGATTTCTCGAAAATCGAAGCTGGAAAACTCGAATTAGAACAGCAACCCTTTATCGTCCGTGAGGCTATTGAATCTAGCCTGGATCTCATCGCGCCCGCTGCTTCGCAAAAAGGACTTGAGATTGCTTATTTGGTTGAAGATGATACGCCTCCAGCGATTGTTGGTGATGTAACGCGCGTGAGACAGGTGCTGGTCAACCTTTTAGGAAACGCGATGAAATTTACTGAGCAAGGGGAGATCGTTGTCAGAGTGGAAGGCAAAGCGTTAGGTGATAACCGATATGATATCGATTTTTCTGTTCGAGACACTGGTATCGGTATCCCTGAAGAGCGCGTGGATTCCCTCTTTCAGTCTTTCACCCAGGTTGATGCTTCCACAACACGCAAATATGGCGGCACTGGGTTGGGGCTGGCGATCAGCAAACAGTTAGTTGAATTGATGGGAGGAGAAATCGGGGTTCACAGCGAGCTTGGCAAGGGTAGCGTATTTCATTTCAGCATCCCGGCAGTCTCGGCGCCAAGCGCACCGAAGGTAGAATTGCGTGAAGCTCATGAACTGTTGAAGAATAGGCGGGTTCTTATTGTGGATGATAATGCGACCAACCGCTTGATACTCATTCGTCAGACCAAATCTTGGGGTTTGGAACCGCGCGCAGCTTCGAGTGGGCAAGAGGCCCTGGAATGGATCAAGGAAGGTCAGCAATTTGATTTCGCCATCCTCGATATGCAGATGCCAGAGATGGATGGAGTTATGTTGGCTGGTGAAATTCGAAAGAACCAAAGCGCCGCCGAATTTCCCTTGATTCTTTTCTCTTCCTTTGGCGGCCTGGAAAATATCCCTAAAGAAATCGAGTTTTCAGCGCGACTGAGTAAACCAATAAAGCCTTCCCTTTTATTTGACTCTATCATAAACGTGATGGGTAGCCAGCTCGATACCGCTCCAAGGCGTACAACAAAGAAAATTGAATCACATTTTGATCAGTTGATGGGCGAGAGACACCCCTTGCATATATTGTTGGCTGAAGACAACCTGGTAAATCAAAAAGTTGCCCAGCGCATATTGGAAAAACTTGGCTATCGTGCTGATATCGCTGGCAATGGGCTGGAAGTTTTAGATGCGCTTGAGCGACAACATTATGATGTCATTTTGATGGATATCCAGATGCCTGAAATGGATGGGGAAGAGGCAACGAGTGAAATAATCCGTCAATATTCCTCTGAGCAGCGGCCGCGTATCATCGCCATGACTGCCCATGCTTTGGAGGGTGATCGCCAACGTTATCTGAAGGTGGGCATGGATGACTATGTTAGCAAACCCGTGCGAGTTCAGGAACTTGTCGAAGCACTTAAGCGCACCCAGCCGCACGAAGGCACGACAACATTGGATAACTAAGTGTCATTCTGATCGAAACGCAGCGAAGTGAAGAATCCCCGAATACATTGCGATCTCATTCAATCTCAAGGGGATTATTCGCCGCAGGCTCCACGGTATGACAATTCAGAGTTTTTAATCCGAAACAGGCTGGGGGGAGATTTCTGCTTGGGGGGCGATATCTTTTGAAAGCCAGATTAAGCTAACAATATATCCCACTAACATGATGATCGATCCGCTGATGTAGGGATAGTTGTAATTCACATCAAAGATGAAACCTGCCCAAAGTGGGCCAGCGATCCGACCCAAACTCATAAAGCTATTGTTCAAGCCCATGGCCATTCCCTGACCGCTCGTTGAGCGTTTCGATGTTAGCGAGGAAACGACGGGTCGTAGGAGCGAGTTGCTGATTACAAAGACTGAAACGGTGATCAAGACAGTCACAAAGCTGTTCGCCATCAGCATGAATACAAACCCAATCGCACTGCCCACCAATGAAAGCCGCAGCAAATTGACATCTCCCCAACGTTTAGTGAGAGGCCCAGTGAGTACACCTTGCATCAATACTGATGTCAACCCGATCACCGTGAGAACTGTACCTACTCTTTGAGGCCCGTAGCCATGTTTTTCTAAGGAAAACAACCCAAAGACAGCCTCGAAATTCGTTAACCCAAAACTCAAGAGAAAAGCCATCACCAACAGGATACCAATAGGGCTGAAGAGCGCCTTACCCATTTCATCGAATTGCGGGCCCTGGATTTTGCCTTCTGTGGAGGTTCGTTTTTCTTTGGGCAAGCTCTCGGGCAAAACGACCAACACAAAGATCATGGCAACGACAGAAAGTGCGGCGGCTACGAAAAAGGGCGTTGATAAAGACGATCCTGCTAACCAGCCCCCAAGTCCTGGGCCAAGCACCATGCCCATGCCCATGGCTGCGCCGACCACGCCCATACCGCCACCGCGGTTTTCATCGCTGGTGCTGTCGCTAATATATGCCATTGCGGTTGGCAACGTCGCCGACGACAAGATCCCGGATAATGCTCGAGAGGCGAACAACATCCAAAGCTCACTTGATAGCCCAAAGAACAGCATTGCGATTCCGTTTCCCAACGCGCCTATCACCAGGAAACGCTTGCGCCCATAGCGATCTGAAAGACTCCCCCAAACTGGCGCGAATAGAAATTGCATCACGGCGAAACTAGCCATCAACATGCCCAGCGAGGAACCACTGGCACCAAAACTCTCGATGAAAAATGGGATGATGGGGATAATCATCCCAAAACCCAGCATCACCACGACCAGCGTGAAGAAAAGAATGATGAGATTTTTTTGCTCTTGTTTCATAATAATAATCACAAGAAGAGGGGGTGTCTGCTGCGCAGCAGACACCCCCTCTTCTTGTGTAAAAACATTTAACTGGTTATTTTTCCTCGACGATAAAATCTTCCGTCATCTTGTGCGCTTCATCATCAGTGAATTGTTCGGGTGGAGATTTCATAAAATACGCCGAAGGCGCAATCAATGGTCCGCTGATGCCGCGATCCATGGCGATCTTTGCGCAGCGCACGGCATCGATCATCACGCCCGCAGAATTAGGCGAATCCCAGACTTCAAGCTTCAATTCCAGATTGATAGGCACATCGCCAAAAGCGCGTCCCTCCATGCGGATGTGGCACCACTTGCGGTCTGTCAGCCAGGGCACGTAATCGCTGGGGCCAACATGGATATTCTCCTCGCCTAAATCATACGGCAGTTGGCTGGTGACGGCCTGGGTCTTGGAAATCTTCTTGGATTCAAGACGGTCACGCTCCAGCATGTTGAAAAAATCCATATTCCCGCCGAAGTTAAGTTGATATGTGCGGTCAATATGCACGCCGCGGTCTTTGAAGATATTGGTCAGTACGCGGTGGGTGATCGTTGCTCCCACCTGACTTTTGATATCGTCACCGATAACTGGCAAGCCCTTCTCCTCGAAGCGCTTGGTCCAATAGGGTGATGTAGCAATAAACACAGGAATTCCGTTGACGAAGGCGCAGCCAGCTTCCAAAATCTGTTCCACGTACCATTTGGTAGCCATTTCTGACCCGACAGGCATGAAATTGACCACCACGTCGGTCTTTGTGTCCTTCAAAATGCCGATAATGTCATCCGTTGGGCCATCCGCCTTTTCCACACGCTGGAGCAAGTATTTCCCCAGACCATCATGTGTCATACCGCGCGAAACGGGTATACCCATATGGGGCACATCAGCAAATTTTGTCGTGTTATTGGGGTCTGCCCAAATTGCCTCACTGAGATCCAGACCGACTTTGCTGGAAACCACGTCTATGGCTGCGGAGATTTCAACATCGTGCACATGGTAGCCCCCTGCAGTGGCGTGCATTAAACCTGGAATTTCAACGTCATCAGGGGCATCCTTGTAGTAGTGTAATCCTTGTACCAGCGCATTGGCGCAGTTCCCGATCCCGATGATCGCCACGCGAACTTTTTTATCTTTCTTTGCCATCTTTCTTCCTTTCGGTTTACATTTTTCGTGAGAACGCGGCTCCTTAAAGGCAGGAACCGCGTTGCATAATTATACCTTAGTTGGGGTTACCCTAGAGCTTCTCTGAGCGCAGCCATATTCCCCGCCACACTCTCATTGGCATTATAAACAGCTGAACCTACCACCAGCACCGATGCGCCCGCTGCAGCCACCTCAGCGATATTGTGTGCTTTGATGCCGCCATCGACTTCGAGTTCGATGTGGGATAGCCCTTGCTCGTCCAGCATCTGGTGCAAACAGACGATCTTTTCTGTGCTGCTGGGGATGTAGGATTGTCCGCCATAGCCCGGCTCTACAGACATGATAAGGACGAGATCAACTTCGGGGAGGATCTCTTCGATTGCGCTGAGCGGCGTTTTAGGTTTGAGCGTCACCCCAGGCCGGACGTTCAGACTCCGGATGAGTTGGACAGTGTTTTTCAAGTTGGGGCTTGCCTCTGCGTGGACCGTAATGATATCTGCCCCGGCTTTGGCGAAACTGGCAATATGATCGTCGGGATTCTCGATCATCAAATGGACATCGAGTGTGACTCCGGTCTCATTGGCGAGAGGGCGCAGCGACGAGACGATTATTGGGCCGATGGTGATCGGTGGTACAAAATGACCGTCCATCACATCGATGTGGATGAATTCGGCGCCCGCTTCGATCGCCTCGCGCACTTGTTCTCCTAATCGAGAGAAATCAGCGGTCAAAATGGAAGGAGCTAATTTTTCATTCATAATTATGATTGACCTATGATCTGAACGCCCTCATTGCCAGCAACAATAATGGTGTCAGCCATATTGAGGAAGAGTCCATGTCCCACAATCCCGGGGCGTGTGGAGAGCGTCATGGATAGCCTATCGGCATCACCGATGCCATCTGCAAACCAGCAGCGTACCAGGTAGTTGCCATTGTCCGTAACAATCGGCGATCCATCGTCTTCCAGCCAAAGCTCAGCTTTGCACCCGAGAGAACGTAACCAGCGAATATGGGTCTCATGTTCGAACTGAATAATTTCGACCGGCAGGGGACCGCGGCCCAATTTATCCACGATCTTTGATTCATCGACAATGATGATTAACCTTTTTGCGTGGCTCTCGACGATCTTTTCCCTCAAAGCGGCGCGCCCCAATCCTTTGATCAAGTTCAAGTTAGGATCAACCTCATCGGCGCCGTCCACCGCCAAGTCCAGGATTGGATTTTCCGCTAAAGTGGTCAATGGAATCCCCCACTCACGAGCGCGCTCGGCAGTGGCCCGCGATGTCGGAATACCTTGAATATCCGTCAATTCGCCAGAACTGACCATAACGCCCAGCATATCAACGAAATATGCTGCTGTCGAGCCGCTGCCTAAACCGAGGATCATGCCGCTTTTGACGTAATCCAGTGCTCGTCGTGCCGCTGCTTCTTTTTGGTTCATGGTTGTCTATCTTTTGTCCGCTGGTTGAGTGCGGAGCGTATCGAAACCCGGACAACTATTTTCCTAAAAGCTCCATTGCCTTGGCGGCCACATTTTCCGCGGTGAAGCCGAATTCTTTGTAGATCGTCTGATAAGGTGCGGAGGCTCCAAAGTGATCCAAACCGATAACCGCGTCGGCGTACTTTGACCAACCCAGGGAGACGCCCGTCTCGATGGCCAGACGAGGTAAGTTGGGGGGCAATACTGCATTTCGATATTCTTCCGGTTGGGCCTCGAATAGCTCCCAGCTGGGCATCGAAACGATGCGAGTGCCAACCACGTCTTCGGCTAAAAGCGCTTTGGCTTCCATGGCGATCTCCACCTCAGAACCTGTGGCAATCAGCACAACTTCAGGTTCGATCCATTTAGGCTCGGAGAGCACATAAGCGCCCTTATCGAGTTGATTGTCTACTGAAGAAACCTGAGGCAAACCCTGGCGAGTGAGCACCAACGCAGTTGGTCCATCCTTGCGCTCCAGGGCAACCTTCCAGGCTTGCGAGGTTTCATTGCCATCCGCTGGTCGCAGGGTCACCAAATTTGGAATGACGCGCAGTGAAGCAAGCTGTTCTACAGGTTGGTGGGTAGGACCATCTTCTCCCAGCCCGATGCTGTCATGGCTGAAGACAAAGATTACGGGTAGTTTCATAAAGGCTGCCAAACGAATGGCGGGGCGCATATAATCGGCGAATGCAAGGAAAGTGCCGCCATAGGGACGCAGCCCATGCAGCGCTAGCCCATTCATCACCGCGCCCATGCCGTGCTCGCGGATGCCGTAATGGATATAGTCGCCGTTGAAATCACCAGGAGTAATCGGCGTCTGACTTTTTGCTTTGGTCTTATTGCTGCCGGTCAGGTCAGCCGAGCCGCCTATCAGCATGGGAAGTTGTGGAGCGATGGCATCCAGAACCTGGCCTGAAGTGGCGCGCGTGGCCAGGGGTTTGCCATCTGTAAAATCTGGCAGCGCTTCTTCCCAGCCCAAGGGTAAGTTCCCATTGACATAGTCATCCCATTGTTTGACCAGGTCGGGGAATTCTTTGCGATATTTTTTGAGCAACGCTTCCCAGTTTTTTTGTTTTTCCACTCCAAGAGAAGCCTTTTCTGCAAAGCGAGTTTTGGATTCCTGGGGAATGTGGAAGCGCGGCTCAGTCGGCCAGCCAAATTGCTCTTTGGTAGCACGTAGGCCTTCATCGCCCAATGGCGTACCGTGGACTTTGGCCGTATCCTGGCCTGGACTGCCCAGGCCAATGTGCGTCTTGCAGGCGATAATGGTTGGGCGTTCGGGATCAGCCTGTGCCTGGCGGATAGCCTGATCAATTGCGGCCATGTCATGACCGTCTGCTTGCAGGGTGTGCCAGCCGTAGGCCTCGAAACGTTTCAGTACATCGGTGCTGCTGCTCAGATCTGTGCTGCCGTCAATGGAGATACTGTTGTCGTCGAAAAAGACAATTAATTTACCCAACTTGAGATGTCCAGCAAGTTCACTTGCCTCGTGGGAGATTCCCTCCATCAGGTCGCCGTCGCCAGCCAAAACATAAGTGAAATGATCGACAATGACGTAATCGGGCTTGTTGAAGCGGGCGGCCAACCAGCGCTCGGCAAGCGCCATTCCCACCGCGTTGCTGATACCTTGTCCCAGGGGGCCAGTAGTGACCTCGATGCCGATCTCGGGTTCATGCTCGGGGTGACCGGCGGTGCGGCTGCCCCATTGACGGAAATTCTTGACTTCGTCTAATCCTAAGGGATAACCACTCAAATGCAAAAGCGCATAAAGTAGCGCCGAGCCATGCCCAGCAGAAAGTACAAAACGGTCTCGGTCTGGCCACAAAGGGTCAGCGGGGTTGTTCTTGAGATAGCGCGTCCACAGCACGGTGGCGATATCCGCTGCACCTAGAGGTAAACCTGGGTGACCGGAGTTGGCTGCTTGCACTGCGTCAACGGCTAACATGCGCAGGTTGGTGGCGATAAGTTTGTCGATTTCGTCGTACGTGGAGGGGATGGTGGTCATAGATGTTTTCTCGCTTCTGTATCATTGCGGAGACGCAGAGTGCACTGAGATAAGTTTTGTTTGCTTTTTGTGCTCTTTGACTCTCTGGTTATTTTCTGATGTAGATTCTCGATTTATTCTTACCCGGTGAATTCTATCAATGGTTTTTGAATAATACCAGAGAATCATCTATATGAACGTATGACGTGACAGGATAAACCATTACACCGTAAACAAAACGATGATAATTTTTCCTTACGGTCGATTCAATCGTGAGATAGCCTTAATTGAGATAAAGTATCAAAATAGAACTTATTTGCTTTGATAATTGTAAATTATATGTGGCATATTTAGGTACTGTTGTGCTATAGCCCCCCTTTTTGTATAATGATTCACAAGCATAAAAAATAAGTGCTTTTGAGAGGTTTTGCCAGGAGGAATTGATGAGAAAGAAGCGAATTTCGTTATTATTATTCGGTACAGTGGCATTTGCCTTCTTGTTGATCTTTGGAGCAGCCAGTCCAGTATTGGCTGACTGCCAGCCAGAGGGCACTGGAGGAGATGAAAATATCACCTGCAATGGCAACGATGCTGATGGGGTGGATGGTGGAGAGGGCACCGATACTATCACGGTTAACGCAGGCGCCGATGTGACCAATGATATTGAAGGGGGGGATGGCTCAGATACTATAAACGTACTGGCTGGTAGCCAGGCAGATGATATCGTTGGAGACGATGCCAATACCTTTGATGCAGGCAACGGGGACAACGGGAACGATACTGTCACGGTTACTGAGACTGGTGTGGTTCAGGGAAGTATCATCACCGGAGCCGGTGATGATACTGTCAATATCTCCGGGCAAGTCGATGGCAATGTCAGTACTGGTGCTGGCAATGATACTGTCAGGTTAACAGGCACCCAGGTTGGAGGTGTCATTGATGGCGGAGAAGATCATTTAGGTGCTGTCGTAGGAAATGGAGTTGCACTTAATGGCGTTCATCATGATAATGGTTTTGCAATGGCTGTAGTATGCGTAAATGGTTGCGCTTCTGGCGACACCTTAGATTTTTCAATGCAATCGGCTGACAATGACGAAGTCAATGCAGCAAAAAATGCCATTTCAGCGGCTGATGCAACACCTTCCAAAGACGGTCAGTTCAATTGGCAGGGAGGTGTGATCCAATGGACGGGCTTTGAGACATTGTTGGATCATATAAATCAAGTAAATGGCCTTGTTGCCATGAAAGAAGCACTTGATCCAAATGAAAATCATGACAACATCACAATCTCAGGGACTGTTGATGATGTCTACGGCGATAACAAACCCCCTGAGCCTGATCCAGGCGGTGATCCCGGTGGCGATCCAGGTGGCGGAGATACTTTCACAATTCTATTCAACAGCAATGGATTAAAGATAGTGCTCCACGATAACGGGGATGTTGAAGTGATTGTCAGCGATGCTTCAGGCACAATTCACCAGCAAGTCAGGCTGAATCCCAGCCAGATCACCGATGCTCCAGTTGGTCAGGTATGGCGTTTCGATGTGGGCACGGCTGGCGATTATCTGGTCGTCACCAAGACCGCTGCTGGCACATTGTTAATCCAAACCTTTAATGCTACGGGCACATTGATTGTGGGGACCACGATTATCGTATAGCGACCAGCTTCAAGAATAAGACGACCATGTTCTTTCCAGGGCATGGTCGTTTTGCTTTCTTAGAATCTGCAGGTTTTATTGTAAAATACTGGATAGATGAGAAGTGCGTTGTAATCAAATGAGGATCTCCAAACCAGAAAGATGATGAATTATGACTCGCAAAGATTGCGTCCTCATTGATATGGCAGAGACAAGCATTAAAGATATTGATGTTACCGTGTGTGTCGTATCCGTATGCGACAATGAAGATTCTAGCTTTGTAATTCATGCTGCCAGCCCTGTCAAGCGGCGCGAATGCTTGATGATAAATTAAATCCCTGATAGCCATTTTCTTTCATACAAATGTTCCCGAGCGACTGATTTGCCAATGAATCCACAGGTAATTCGTAATCGTGAGCTTTTGCGTTCGATAGATCATGATTTAAAACTACCCAAATCGTTGGTAACCGCATTGCAAATTCCTCTAATGGTAAATCAACAGATTAGAGGAAATTTAGTCTTTGGCGAAATGCGCCATTGGGAACGAGCACCCTTCACTGGCGGGAAAATCGAACGAGCGCTTGAAAGAGCAAAAAAATTAGAAGACTACATGGAGAGAAAATTTTCTCAGGTGGGGTAGTCCAGTTAAGAAAATACGACTATAGAATTCTAGTCGACGATTGCGAAGTCGTTCGCGATAGAGAATACCTCAGTCGCATTGATCATACTTTGGGGTTGCCAAAAGCACTTGAGTCCGCGTTGCAAGTTCCATTAGTTGTTGACCAAAAGTTGCAAGGATATTTGGTTGGATGTGAAATTCTAAATTGGAATAATGCCCCCATTACGAGAAATAAAATTGGGAAAGCGAAAAATGTCGCCAATGTCGTCGAAAATTACCTTGAGAGCAAGTATGATCAGTTTATTCAGCGGCTGGGCGTTTTGACTCTGAACGCTACTTGAATCATAACCAAATTTAGCAAAACCGGCCGCGTATCACCTTGGCGAAGCCAAGACAGCTGTAATTTGGGATGGGTTTCGATTTTTCCTATTCAGTTAATAAGTGAATTACTACAGATTGACGGCACAAACAGTTTCCCCGGCACTGCAGGATCACTTCTAGGCATTGTGGAGTAATTTTCCACCGTTACAGAGACATTTTTGAATGGGTGGAAAACTTATTTCAAGCGCTAACTGACCATTTTATAAGCAAGCGCAGATGGTGACTGACAGCCGACAATCGCTGGAGCCTCGTGAACAAGATCGTTATTCTCTAAAGCCGCTACCATAAACAGGGCAAAGTCGATACGGCGAGTCATGTTGCTCTCAAGGATGGGGGCACCCACATGTTCACTCCATACCGGTAACCCCTGACTCTCACCTTCTTCGAGATCGCTGCCTCGCACGACTGTCCATTTGGTATCGCTGGCAAATATACGCTGGCAAGCTTTCACCTGGTCCTCTATATCAATAACGCGAAGTACCCGCCCTGTCCAACCGGTGACTTTCTCAAATATTTTGAAACCCTTCGTGTATTTATCCTGACCATCCATTGTGATATGCCAACCGCAGGAAAAAATAAGCCGTGCGCTCGGAGGCGCATAATCTAGTATCGCCTGGGCTGTTTCCGACGAATAGTGATTCATCCCCCAAGGCACCAACACGGTGAGTACTCCATCGCAATCTGCAATCGCATCCTTGATCACATTGCGGTCATTTGTCGCTCCGGGAATTATTTTGATTCGATCCTTGTATCCATCAAGTTTGCTAACACTACTTTTCCGACAAACGCCACGAACCTCATAACCTCGATCCAGCGCGTGCTGCACCATATATTGCCCAAGTTTTCCTGAGGCACCAACAATACAAACCTTCTTTTCACTCATCGACCGATTCCTCTACGCTAAATTTGATAACTAATGTAACTGCTCAGCCATCGAGAGCAAGTTCCCAAAAAAAAGGGTCTGCGTGGGGGTGCGGCGCACCCCCACGCAGACCCTTTTTTTGGTTGTCTCTCCTTAGCCTGAGTAGTTACTAACTAATAATGAAAATTTCACAGTCATGACCTTAGCACAAGATCTCAACTGAACTGCCACCCAGCGAGAGTTGGGCAGCGCCGGCAATTTGGTGAGGTGGTTTTGAACATACCTATTCCTTCAACAAAACCCACCCGGTCAGTGCGCCAAAAAATGCCATAGAAGACCACAGCTCAGTAAAGTGTGCCATACGCACTGTTTCCGGCATGTACGGATTGGGGAAGAGAATGAAATCGGAAAGTAGCACAGCCAGCACCAGTGCCAAGGCAAAGCAGGTTTCCAGAACCCCACCCTTGAACATGCGCACCACTGGCAAAACGATGAGCACCCACAGATAGCCGCGTACAAATTGTACCAACACTAATATGGGATCCGTAGTCAATGCGCGCGCCATGTGTGCGAAGAAGGGCAAGATATCGGTTGAACCGCTGTAAAACTGGCGCAGCTCCGGCGACTGCCAGGCCACGAAATACCCGAAGACGAAGTATATCAGCGTGTACAACGCCGCCAAAATCGTCAGACGCGTTGCCCACCCACCAGGAGAGAAGATTAAGCGAGTATTTTCGGTTGCGACAGACTCATCTTTGTGGGTCTTGCCCAGCACCACCACGGCCAGCGGAGCAAAAATCAATGCTCGCACAAAGCCAGACACAAACAGTGTCACTGCCTGATCCGACGTCAGTTGCAAAGCTTGATTAAAGACTACCGTCTCAATTTGCGACATAAAGGTTTCGATCCCGTACTGTGTCAGGAATAATGCTCCGGCCAGCTTCCAGCCGTGCCAGCGCGAGCGAAGCGCCAAATATGAAAGGATCAGCGCGTTGGTTGCTGAAACCAAAAATATCATTTGCGTACTCAATGCTGCTTCCTCAGGAGAAAGCTGCACCGCGTCTGCGCTTGAAACTATTGCGCTGACAAAAAATGCCACCACCATCAGGACCACCACACCCAACAATCGCGCAGTGGCGCCAAGAATCTTTAGAACAGGAATAGTTGTTTTCACGATTTAATCTCCTTGCTTGTCTGATAGCGTTTATTGATGCCTGTAGCGGAATATTGAATCAGGGGTGAAACACTTTTTCCAACACTCCGCTACGCTGCTGATAACATGCTAATTTGTCACGCCGCCGCGCTCGAACTCTTACGCAGCATGATGATGCCCAACCAAACGAACCACACGATTTGGCTCATCCCAAAAAGACCCGACAGGTCATGCAGACCCGGAATAAGTGAGAAGATCCCCACCGCACCAACTACTAGGCCAAGATAGTTCAGGGGTTTGGGAAGCCCGCCAGTTTTCAAAGCGGTCCAACTCAACAAGAATACCCACAGGCCGCCTAAAATTTCGCCATTTGCACCGCCCAATCCATTGGCTACAGATTCGATCCCCAACCAGATTAATGCAGCTTGAGCTGGGTCTGTGGCATAAAGTTCAATGATGGGGGCGATACCGGCATTTGCGACCATGCCGCTGGCAATCAGCGCGCCAGACCAGATAAGCCCAATCACGGTCGCTGTCCGCAGGAGAGCCTGCTCTGTAGAGGTCTTCAATCGCTCGTAGAGTGCCAGAGACAGGACAACCAGAAAGAAGCCAAATATCACGTACATCACCAGGTTCGTAATGTAGATGGTGGCTTGTTTGTCCACAAGTAATGCTACCTTTTGGGCAGGTTCAACAATGGATGGATAATCCAATACGAAGAGAAATAGCACAATGCCCAGAAGGTACGCTGCTGCTAAATACAATGCGGCAAGGCCGCCTATTTTTTGTAAGTTTTTCATTTTATATATCCTTTTTCTGAATAAATTCTATGGTTGAATAAAGCCGTGATTGTTCCCTTATTTCGGTTCTATGGGAATTGCCGTGAGAGACCTCACATTTTGGGGTATGGGGCGTGCTTCATACCCCCAATTGTGCCCCCTTAGCAAGGGCCCTTACCACGGCGATTCCTAAAGACCCCTTATTTCGGGACTAAAAATATCTAATATTAATGATATGCGGACCTCCTTTTGGATATCATTACCTTTACTATTTGAAATCGGGCGCATCTGAATGATGGGGTTCGATGTAAATGAGCGAAAGCAACGGCCTACCTACATCCCGCACTTTTCTGAGCAATCCAAACAATGCGGCCTGGTCAACCACGAGAGCAGTAAGAAGCGTATCGCCATTCTCTTCTCGCTTGATAGTCAGGCCTCCAAGCCACTCAGCCCAACTGTCATCAATATGTCCCTGGATGCGGATTTCGTAAATGCCAGGCTCGTAATAATCGTCAGTAGATGGGTTTGTTTCAGTCATCCTGCGCCTCGTGCAACTTCCTAAACTTGGAGAATTTCGTTTTGATCTCCAAATATCATCTTTCTACCACCATAGGATACAAACAAATGTAGTGAGACGTCATCACCACATGTGGTGATTGATATGGTGATTCAATAATCTGGAGGATGTGAGGAATCAAAAAAGCCCCGGCAGGATTATCAACACAACTGCTGGGGCTGGAGTTGGTACCTGCGGATTCGTTATAACAAATCGAGTTCAGCCGCGCGTCGGACTGCCGCCCGACGGTTGTTCACTCCAATTTTTTTATAAATGTTTTTGGTATGGGTGCGGATGGTGTTCAGAGATACCATGAGTTGGCGGGCAATTTCCGGGCCGTTCAATTCAGTCCCCAGCATTCTTAGTACTTCAAGTTCGCGCTCGCTCAGTGGCTCAACCACAGACCGATGGCTGCTGTCTTGCTTCGAGGAATATCTCTTTTGGTGCTCTTTAAATTCAGCGAGCAGTTCGTGGATATATGCACTCAGGCGATTTGTCCCGCTTTCATGATCCGAAGGGTTCATTTTTGTCAACAACGCCGCCATTGGCAAGCCTTCGTCGATAAAAAGCCGAACGTAGCCCTCCGGCTCAGCCAACGTCAGGGCACGCTCAATTGGTGCGAGGGCAGCAGTGCTGTCATTTTGGGCCTGATAAGCAATTGCTTGCAGTATGAGGATTTCGATTACGCTCCTCATTCGTTTCCCCGCTTCAGCGGCTCGCAGAAGGCGCTCTGAAAATTTCATTATCTCGTGGGTGGGGTTATCTGGTCGGTCACTGTTACAAGAAGCGATAAACACCCTGACCAGCGTGATGTGTTCGAACTCGTGCAGATAGCTGAGATCGTCGTCAATGGACAAACCCCGCTCTCGAACCCAACCCTGAGCCTCGGTCAACCTACCTTGCTTGATCCATACACGCGCCTTCAAAGCCGCGACGGGGCGCACATTGGGTAAGGGGTTCCTGACATGCAGGCGTTCCGCCTTATCCAGCAAGTTGAGCGCACCATCCAGGTCTCCCAGTGCTTCTTTTAACCGCGCTTCAGTAATGCAAAGGCGATTTTGCCAATCTGTTAGGGCGGCCTGTTCGCCCAGCTTCTTGCCGGTCAGCAGGTGATGTGCCGCAATCTCCAGATCATTCTGTTCACAAAATAGCTCGCTCATTCCCCGATACAGGTCCGATGTTCCCAAAGGCATTGGCTCACCTTGATCCATAGCGAATTGTAATGCCCACTCAATAGTGCTGATTGCCTCGCGGAGACGGCCGAGTGTCATCTTGATATCAGCCAGGATATATGTTGTGCTGATTGAGTCAGGGAGTTTGCCAGCCCTAAACATTTTCTTTGTAAAATCGGCGAAAGCTTGACTGCCAGCCTCCAGGTCTCCGCTCGCCCAGTATGTCAGTCCTAAAAGCGCGGTTGCCTGCGAATGCCTGAGTTGGTCTTCTTCTGGTGTCAGTTCGAGTGCCAGACGAGCGTAATTGATTGTGCTGGCAATATCTCCAAAAGCCTGAGACTGGTAAGCACGGGCGGTTGCAATGGAGGCGCGCAAGGATTGAAGCTGCTCATCGTCGATAACGATCATCTTTTGGCTTGGCTCAGGACAAACCTTGGATAATTGTGTTTCTGGTCGCTGATTTGCTTGATCTGCCTGTTCCAGCCATCGTTCGGCATCCCGTAAACGACCCTCGGCGGCCTCCAACTCGCCACTATCCAGTAATGCCCAGGCGTAGGCGACACTGAGCTCAGGCCGAGCGCGCACCAATGGGTCTGGTAACGCTTTCGCCCAGCCCAGCCATATTGCAGATTGGAAACTAATGTCCATTTCTGGATGTGCCAGTTCGATCAGGCCTGCAGCTCGCTCAAAATCCTCGGCGGCAAGCACGTGGCGGATGGCATCGGACAACTGGCCATTTTGCTCGTACCACGCACTTGCCCGCTGATGCAAGATAGGTATCAGATTAGGTTGTTCATCCATACTGCGCGCACGAAGAACATCTGCGAAGAGGTGATGATAGCGATACCACTGACGCCGATCATCGAGCGGAATAATGAACAGATTTTCGCGCTCCAGGAGTTCCAGCATCTCTCCGCTATCTTCTTGCGCAGTAACAACATTGCATAAAGAACCGTTAAGCCGGTCAAGAACGGCAGTTTGCAGTAAAAAACTGCGGACGTGTTCAGGCTGCCGACTCAAAACCTCTTCAAACAGATAATCCAACACATATCGGTGGCTTCCAGTAAATGCCCGAATAAAACTTGTGGTGCCCACGCGTCCCTTCATGGAGTGTGTCCCTTGCAAAGCAAGGGCGGCCATTTGCAGGCCGGTGACCCAACCTTCGGTGCGGGTTTCCAGTGCGTTGATCTCTTCTTCCGAGAGATTCAGGCTCATCACCTGGTTGAGAAATTCAGCGGCTTCGGATGAAGTAAAACGCAAATCGATGGCACGCAGTTCGGTCAACTGGGCGCGGGCGCGAAGACGAGGCAGGGGAAGTGGTGGATCCTCGCGTGTAGCGATGACCAGGTGCATTTGTGGGGGGAGGTGGTCTAGCAAGAAGATAAGAATTTGGTCAACCGGTTGGGCATTAATCACATGGTAATCGTCAAGAATGAGAATGATGTTTTTCGAGACTGCAGTGACATCATTAAGCAGGGTTGTTAAAAGCGATTCGATTGGCGGCAACTGCGGGGATTGGATCGCAGTCATCACCCCCGCACCAATTTCCGGTGCAACCGTCTGCAAAGCAGCGATGATGTAAGTCAGAAAACGGATGGGGTTATTATCCCCTTCGTCTAGTGATAGCCAGGCGGCAGGATGCGAGCAACGGGCAATCCATTCGCTAACCAGCGTGGTTTTACCAAAGCCAGCTGGAGCAGAGATGAGAGTCAGTTTGCGCCTAAAGCTCTGGTTTTGATGGAGAACATCATTCATCCGCTCAATCAGGCGGGAGCGAAGGACCACTTTAGATCGCTGTACGGGGATGTACAATTTAGTTGCTAATATGGGTGAAAGCATAGATCAATTATATGACACACCCTACAAATTATAAAGCAGGGTAACCTAACCAGAGGTTTGGATGCACGAGGGAGGGACATTTGATTTTGATTTCCAATCACAGGCTCCCCATTTCTCAGAGAAATGGGGAGCCTGGATTGTTTACTGATGTTGCGCATGCGTTGTGAGAAAGTTCCGGAAATAGAGGGGTGTTTCGCCCCCACCTCCTATTTTCCGGGGATATTTCCTTATTAGGTGTTACATAAGATGAAGTGATTTAGGGCTGCCAGGTGCGTAAGAAGGCAACCAGATTGGCGAGTTCTTCCTCACTCAGCCGACCATCAAATCCTGCCATGGCGGTCCCAGCGCGACCTTCTAGCATGAATTCGACCAGGTCTGCATTGATTGTTTCTTGAATAAACACATTGGGTTGCATTGCCGGGCCAATGCCGCCTTCCCCTTGTGCACCGTGACAGGGCAGGCAGTAAGTACTGTAAATTTCTCCACCCGCGACAGGATCGCCCAAAGGCCACTGCTCTTGCAGGGCGGTCAGGGTTGCCAGCGCGCCGGTATTGTCGTCAGCGAGCAGTTGCGCCGCGACATTGCGCAAAACTTCGGCACCGGTGCCATCAGCGACAGTCAAAGCGCGGGTGACGTGCAGGGCTGCACTTTCGGGGTCTTCCTCTTCCAGCGAGAAAATTGCAGATCCAATCAGGTCAGTAACCGAAAAGGCCGCATCCACTTTGATACCTTCACGCCAGTCATCGACCAGAGCGATCAAGTCTTCGATCTGGTTGGGTGCCAATACAGTGCCCCAAGTGGGCATACCTTTGGCTGGACGTCCATTGGCGATAGTCGAACTGTACCAATCGTTATCCAGGCTGGCCAGGCGCAGCGCATCGTTGATCGCTGGACCATCATCTGAGCCTAGGCCGTTTTCGCCATGACAGACCGCGCAGGTAGTCTCGAAGAGCAGCGCGCCGCGCGATGAATCTGGCTCGAAGGATATCGGTTCAATCTCTGGGGCGGTGGGCTCCCAGGCGCGGATAAAGGCAGTTACGTCTTTGATATCTTCATCGGTCAATGGCCCACCGAAATCAATACTCCAGGCGGGCATCTGTGTGCTGGGGACACCGGAGCGGATCACCGAATAGATGATCGCGTCCATCGTATTCTTAAGCAAGCTCTTGTCGTTAAGGGCTGTGCCGGCGCCGCCTTCGCCGTCCGCGCCGTGGCAGGAGACACACTGTTCTGTGTAGATGGCGCGGCCGCGATGCACGCGTTCTTTGGCGAAATCTTCAGCGGCATGGGTCAGGCGCGCCGATTCGCCGAACCAGTAAAAGGAGAATCCGGCCACAATGAGCAGAGTCAGCACCAGGCCGACGATCACATAACGTTCGTAGTTGGGTTCGTTTTTATTCATGAGTCTCTCCCTAGGCTCCGGTTATGTGAGAAGGATCGTGCTTGCTGCGTTGGGTGGGCGTACCAGTATCTACCCAAACTTCGCCGCTTTTGATCTCCACGGGGAAGTAATCCAATGCCCGGGGAGCAGGACCACTTAAAACTTCGCCATACACGTCAAATACAGAACCATGGCAGGGGCAATGGAATTTTCCTTCTTTTTCATCCCAGGGCACCGCACATCCCAAGTGTGTACATTTCTGCCAGAGGGCCATAATGCCATCGGGTGTGCGCGAGATAAAGAACCTGCCTGCCAAAATACGGTTGACGCTGTCGATGGCGAACTCATCGATCTTGCCAGCGTAAACCAATCCGCCAAATCCACCTGTGGAGATGGGTTGGATAAACCTCAAGAGGGCCACGGCTACTTGTGCAAAGATCAAAGCCAATGAGCCGCCCCAGGCGATTCCCAGAAACTGGCTGCGAGTAATTTTCGATTTTTTTTCTGTCATTTGAAGCTGCTCCTTACAGGTTATCCCAGGGGCTGTAATTCCCAGGCATATCCCAAGGCCAATAAAGTTCGAAGCCTGGGCCGCGGAACAAAAATCCCGCCAGGGTGAAAACGACGGCGCTGACGAAAAGCACCGTAAAGAGGGTCATCACCACTTCGCGCGATGTCGGCTTGGAGCGTATCAGGACAAGCAAGGGCAGGATCACGATCACACCCATGATCAGCGCCGGGATGACGGACTGCAATAGAAAATCTGGCATTTGGCCGCGCAGTAGCTCCCGTAAGGGAAATGTGGTGTCAATGTAAATATACAAAGGCATGACCACCAGAATGTAAATGGCTGTGTAGAGTGTGATGCGTTTGCCACGTTTGGATGTGAACCAGACCCCCGAGCCGAGGCGTGAATTATCGATATAGGGGATGGCGATGACGAAGAGCACCATAATCGTGGGCATCGCTACGGCCATCAGGGTTGGGTGGCCGTGTTCGAGCATTTCCTGCAAGCCCATGAAATACCAGGGAGCCTTGGCAGGATCGGTGGTGGTGTTGGGGTTGGCGATCTCCTCTAAGGGCGCGTTGACAAAAAGCGACATCATCAGGAGCAGCACGGTCACAACCAAAGTTAGAAGCAGCTCCATGATGGCGACTACGGGGAAGGAGAAGATAGTGTCGTCGGGCCCCTTGTCGACCATGGTAGTGGGCGCTTTGACTAATTCAACTAAGGAGTAGGTTTTGGTTTTGCTGGCATCTTCGCTGAATGCTTCAGGATTCTTAGTATTCTCAGTCATTTGATTGCTCCTCGACTGCCTCGGCTAGTTCTTCAGCATCATGTACTGCTGCGTCTTGTGCGGCAAGACCGCCGTCCTTGCGCACCCGCCACATGTGCAGCGAGGTTATCAGCAAGATAGCTCCAGGGATCAGCATCACATGCAGGGCGTAGAAACGAGTCAGGGCTTCCTGACCAACTTCGGGCCCACCCAGCAGGATCGACTTGATCACCGATCCCATGATCGGTTCGTAGCCCGCCACGCTGGTGCCCACTGTGATTGCCCAATACGCCAGTTGATCCCAAGGCAGTAGATAGCCAGTGAAGCTGGCGCCTAGCGTCAAGATCAACAGCACAACGCCAACCACCCAGTTGAATTCACGCGGTGGCTTATAGGCACCAGTGTAGAAAACGCGCGCCATATGCAGTACTACGGCGATGACCATCAGGTGCGCGCCCCAACGGTGCATATTGCGCAAGAGTTGCCCAAAAGGAACCTGGGTTTGCAGGATGGTGATATAGCCGTAGGCTCTCTCAACGGTTGGGGCGTAGTAGAACATCAATAACAGGCCAGTGATGCTCAGCACTCCGAAGGCAATCGCCGAGATCAGCCCCAGACCTAAGGAGTATTTTGCGCTCAAACTTTTGCGACTGACTTTGACCGAGTGCAGGTGAAAGAAGACATTGGTCGTCATTACCAAAGAGCGGTCTAAGGGGTTGTCTGGCCAGCCGTGCCGGAAGAACGAGCGCCAGACTCTTGAGTTGGTTATAAAGTCGATAATTCTTTTCATGTAATTCTCCTCAACTGATGGATAATAGAACCATCCAAAAATTGCGCTGAGGGCTGAGGTTCTCGAAGCCCGACGCCGGTTTCGAGAACCTCAACCGGCTCATATCTCTAATCTCCATACATCAATATTTCCTGGAATCTAAATGCCTCCATGGTGATGGCGTCCGTTGGACAACGTTCTGCGCATAATGCACAGCGCGTGCAAGCCTGATCATCTTTTAGCATCGCGGCAACCGATGGTTGATCCTCTGTGATGAAATCTGCTAAGGGTTTGCCAAGTTGCGCTTCGACGACGGCCGCAAACTGCTCATCGCCAGCGATATCTTTCAAGCTGACGATCTTGAGGCAGTCCCAGGGGCAAACATCCACACAGGCGTTGCACAGGATGCATTTAGGGCCATCAAAGATTGTGTTGACGCCGCACTCCAGGCAGCGGCTGCCTTGCTCGGATGCTTCATCTTCAGAATAGCCCAATTCCACTACGGTAGTGCCAGTGCGCCGATCGACGGGCAGGGAAGGCACTTTGCGTTGTTCAAGCTTGGTCCAATTCTCGAACATGACGTGGTTTGGTAAGTTGGTCCACTCGGTTTTGACATCGACTTTGAGCCGCTTGCCTTGGATATATTCTTCTATGCCCAAAGCGGCTAAATGGCCGTGCAGCACAGCGTCGATGATCAACTTGGGACCATAAGCCACATCACCGCCGGCGAATACATCTGGAGCCGTTGTCTGCCCGGTTTTAAAGTTGATTTCGACCAGACCGCGCGGCGAAATGACCACATCATCTGCGCCGCCCAGAACTTCCAGGTCAGCTTGCTGGCCGATAGCCAAGATGACTGTGTCGCATTCCCAAATTTGCTCGGAGCCTTCTTTGAACTTGGGATTGAAGCGTCCCTCATCATCGAAAACCGATTCGACTTCGATGACTTCTAATCCAGTGACTTTGCCATTTTCGCCGACGATGCGTTTGGGTCCGATCCGCGGCATCAGTTGGATGCCTTCTTCAAGAGCTTCTTCAATCTCGAAGTCAGAGGCGGGCAGCTCATCCCAATCTTCCAGGGCGATCATCTTGACATCGGCGACGCCCAAGCGCAGGGCGGTACGGGCGACATCGAAGGCCGTCTTGACCGTCTCCGATTCTTCTTCAGTGCGGGCTTCTGTATCAGCTAGCGCGGCTTGCTGCTCTTCGGTAGGCTGTCCCAAGCGCAAGGCAGTACGGGCGGCGTCCATAGCCACGTCGCCGCCGCCAATGACGATTACACGTTTGCCCAGGGTGACTTTGTATCCCAGGTTGTAATTGAGCAGTAAATCTACGGCGATGATCACCCCGTCGAGATCGGAGCCTTCCACGTTTAGTGAGCGCCCCTTCATCAACCCGATGCCCAGGAAGACGGAGTCATAATCGCGGCGCAGATCGTCCAGCGTGATTTCCTCACCAATGGGGGTGTTGTATTTGATCTCTATGCCCAAATCTAGAACGGACTGAATTTCCAATTCCATCGCTTCCATGTCGAAACGGTAGAGAGGTACACCATAGCGCATCATACCGCCTGTTTTGGGGCCGCCCTCATATATAGTTACTTTGTGACCCAAAAGAGCCAAGTCATGCGCCGCTGAGACGCCCGAAGGCCCCGCGCCGATCACGGCCACTTTGCCGGTTTTGCGCCCAGGCTGCGCAGATAATCGCTTGAGCTCATTCCGTGACCAACGCACGGGGGAATATGTTTCTGGTGCTCCTGTGCCGGGAACATCACTGCAAGGATCAAGTTGCTTGCCCACTTTCGAAGAGAAGGTCGCAAAACCTGTATCAATTTGAATAGAATCCTCTGCGAGTACATTTCCTGCTGCAATCCTTCCTGGCAAGCGGTGACCTGCCTCGGGCCCGTAGCGCTCAGTGAGAACACGCTTGATCGGACGAATTGAAATCGGCTTCAAGTCCGGGCCGATATCTCCTCGCCGGCAAGCCACTTCGCAGGGCGCGCCACAAATGCGGCCACAGACAGTTGAGAGAGGATTGGGGTCGTGGGCGATCTCATGGCCCAACTCGATCTCGCCGCGCGCCATTGCGGTTACATAGCCGCGTGCATCGGTATTGACCGGGCAAGCAGCCTGGCATTTGACCATCTCGCGCCAGTAATCGACATCGGGAATTTTGATCTTGTATTTTGTATTTGTCATACATTCTCCTCGTGCATGCTCATCCATACGGCTAATCGTGTAAAATTGCGAGAAGTATTTTGATCACGAATAATGCGAATACCCTGAAGGGCACAAATGTGGGACGAATGCCACGATAGGATAGAACTTATTAAAATGGAATTCGAGTCTCCGCTCAATTCGTAGTTATTCGTGTTATAAATCGAAGTTCAAATCCTGAAAAGGATGGATTGAAATATGAAGAATCTAAAAATATTGGTGTTACTGTCACTAATCTTAGCTTTGTCAGCCTGTTCATCAAGAAACCGCAGTCAGCCAGCGGCTCCAGATGCCAAGCCAGATTCCTTGCCCGATCTGGTTGGCAAATATGCCGTCAATGGTTTTGACCCTTTGGGCACGGAATATGGTGGCCATTTGACTATTTTTGCCGGAAACTCGCCGGGCGAGTATCAAATGCAGTGGATCCTGGTTGGCAGCATCCAGGAAGGGATTGGAATATTGAAGGGCAACCAATTGATCGTGGAGTGGCACAGCGTTGAGGGCATGTTGGAAACTCAAGGGAACGCTGTCTACACGGTTACCGAAGTAGGGGAGCTATATGGCATGAAAACCGTGGATGGTTTGAAATCTGAAGGTGCCGAAATAGCCTTCCCAAATGAGTAATTTAAACGGATAAACCAGGCTGTCACTCTGAGGGAACGAAGGAAGCGAAGCGGCTGGAGTGACCGAAGAGTCTCGTTTCAAGCCGAAATTCTAGATCCTTCGCTCCGCTCAGGATGACAATTGAGATTTTTTCTTATTATTTCAGCGTGAGTAGGTAAGACACCAATTGGTCTACCTGCTCAACACTCAATTCGTCCGCCCAAACTGGGGGAATAGTGTCAGAGGGAAAACCTTCGACCAGAACTGCATTAGGGTCTAGAATCGATTCGCGG
>JACKQG010001586.1_pt1 | contig 31101 bp, 26 predicted proteins | sample 8237621 | NCBI WGS metagenome assembly JACKQG01 (sample SAMN15677084, study PRJNA649215) | marine metagenome | biome: marine; feature: Black Sea; material: saline water; isolation source: suspended particulate matter (SPM) from the Black Sea western gyre | collected 2013-06-09/2013-06-10 | depth... | reverse complement strand
GCGGAAACAGATAGGTTTTACCTTAGACCACCGCGCCACATCTTTACTCTACCGACATTTGCCATACGACTAAAATAATAAATGTCTGCGATGTAGAGACTGCCAGATTTGATTTAGACAATTACCATTGTGGGTTAGATCAAATATGAGTGAGTACAGCTAATGGGTGACTCCAGTTTCTCACCCGTTTGCTCAATTCGAAGCAGCTAACCAGCAAATATCCGGGCTAGCGGCGAGGTCTTGGCGGAGGCAGCTGTTGTTCTCGAGGTCTGTAGTGATGCCTGTCCTGAATTAGCTGCCGTATTTCGGGGTTTTCCTGCCGCTCAGCAGGTTTTTCAGGCCTGTGCGATAAAGACCTTTTCCACTGTTGCGCGGGAATAAACTGCTTTTCTATCATTGGGCTTTTGATGCGCTTTATTGGCCAGTCTGGGCGGATAAATTTGAACCGTTCATTAATAATAATCTGCTTCACCCGGTCGGAAAAATCCACTTCAATCGATGCAGGTTTGATGACACTGCTGGATAGATTGGTGTTTAATCGGCTGGCGACCCATTGCGCGTTATCATCCTGGTAGGCATTGATGGCAATGAATTGATTGTTTTGCAGAATAAGTCCTTCGTCCCGGTAAACTGTTTCGGGTAATTGTATCCACTGATCATGCATTTTAATTCGCTTCGATTCGAAGGCCTGTATCTTGCCCGCCATTGCATACAGAATCCTGATCTCTCTGGTATAGGGTCGGTTGTTGTCGTTTGATTCTGCTACTGTTTCCAGAATAACGGTTTGACCGAGTTTCAGTTGACTGTCACTACCCGCTAGATTGGAGCTAAGCAGCACGTTCTGGTCGTAGTCGATTTCAATACCATTGACCCAGATACTGCCAAATGCATCGATGTTACCGACTATCCCGGTGCCGCCAAAACCACTCGAACCCTCGTCTTTCCCGGTGCTGTAGCGAATAATTCCTGTGCCTCCAAAGCCGGAGTCGCCTTCTGCCGAAGCCTGCTGAAATGATGTCTGTGGCTGGCTACTGCATGCGAACAGGAATATCGGTAGCAACCATGTTAGCCCTTTTAGAAGGTATAAAAAGCTATTTTTCATCAGGGACTCGTCCGGATTTACTGAGGTAGGCGCCAATATGAATGGACTGATCTGGCCGGGGTTCGATTTTTTCGTCCTGCTGTTGTTTTTTTGCCGAAGCCTGGTTTATTTTTTTGAGGGCTTTAAGTAATTCTTGCTGCGCCAGGGTTTCGATATCCTGCACTGACTGTTCTGATAGATGGTGATAATACACAGCGCGATCAAACCTTGGGTCATCCAGCCAGGTTAGATTATGACTCACCGTAGACAAGTGTTCGGCAATGTTTTTACCGGCAAAAAACAGCTTTTCCTCGATATCTTTACTGGCGGTATATCCATCCTGCTTCAGGTGAATCCGGTTTTCATCGTCTATTTCCACCAGCCCCTGTTTTTGCCAGTCATCCAGGATGGAACGGGGGTGTTTATCCCGGGAGACCTCAAAAACCAGTGACTCGAAAGACTTTCCTTTATCGCTGGTTTTTAGCAGCGCAACCGGTATGCCTTGCGGGTCGCAATATTCAGAGTGGCCCATCCACCGGGCCATGATCTGGGCACTGATGCCAGCTCTGATTTCCTTTTCGGTCACCTGCTCGTCAAAGGATTCACGGATGCGTTTGACTTCGCCGCGGTGGACCCCGGTTAACAGGCTGATACGGCTATCCGTCTGGCGTTTATTTTTGAGGTGTAATGACTTGTCCTGCTCTGCCACCTCGACATAGGTTTCCTTTAGCACTTCGACCATTCCCATGTAGGTAATACCTTGATGCATGAGTAATTTCACCAGCGGACGAAGCATCTGGCGTATGGCTCTGGCCAGTGCTGTAGATGGTGAACTGATTTTATTATTACTCATTAGAGTATTGTCTCATGGATTAAAATGAGTAACCAATACTGGTTCCTGCGGAAAAGACATCGTCACTATCGGTTCCCACAAACCAACCTATCCTGGTCTGAGAGGTGATCTTGTGAGACCCCAGAACCGTAAATGATGTGGTGTCGCTGGAAGTAGTATAGCTACTTTCATAATAGTCCAGGCTACCCATCAGGCTAAAATCGGGTTTGAACGCATAGCCAATTCCAATGGCGGCGCTGGCAGCATTCTGGCGGTCATCGCGGTCGCCTTTTCCAACCCACTTGTAGCCGACAGTGGTAAACAGGGAGGTTCGTTTTGTCAGGCTGTGAAAGGTATCGACTTTGACACTATCATCATCTTCACCGGAGCTGAAACCATCGCTCTCATCTCCGGTAGCAAATTTGTGTTTGTAGGAAAGGCTCAGCCAGTCATTCATGTCATACGAAACACCAATACTGGTATCGCCAAATCCATTGTACGTTGCATCGGAATCAACCTGTGTCAGGTGAGAAGAACTGATTTTCCAGCGTAATTCATCTTGCCTGATGCTTAAGCTAAAGGGCATGGAGTAACTGGCTCCGGGGAAATCTTCACTGTCATTGTTAGCGAGCTCAGAAAATACCAGAAAACCGATATTGAGGGTATAGGGCCTGTCATCAGCAAATGCCGAGTAAAGGGGAATAGTTGCCAGATTAATAATGATGGCGGGTAGTATTGCGGATTGAAAATTCATAACGACTCTTCATTCATTCATTCAATTAGATTGAAAACCGCCAGATCAGTACAACTGAACTGGCGGTATTGTTGGATTATTGATGGCGGCTCATTCGTTCAGTGACCCTGGCGATACGTTCATCAATTTCTTGCTGACTCAAACCGTCTTCAGTCATGCGTGCCGTGATCGCTTCCAGTTTTTCTTGATCGGAAAGTCCTTCGAGCGAAGTGCGGAATTCTATACGCTCCTGCATTTCGGCTACTTTTTCATCGATCTCATCCTGAGATAATCCCTGATCGCTCAAACGTTCGGTCAGTCTTTCCATGCGCTCTTCTTCGGTCATATTTTCCATTGCTCGATGTCGGCCCTCACTGCGATTCTCCATACGTTCCTGCATACTGCTGAAGCGCTGATCAATTTCATCCTGAGAAAAACCACGCTCTGTCATGCGTTCTGTCATCTGCTCGATGCGTTCTTCCTGGCTCAGTTGCGCTCTGGAGGGGTGATCGCCAAACCCGGGACGGGCAATGGCTGACGATGAAGCCAGAATAGCGGCAGAGATGGCTAAAGTAGTAACTAAGTTGTTCATTTTTCATTCCTCGGTTTCGTTAAATAAATGTAATAAAGTTACATATAACGAGGCAAAGGATAATTGCATTTAGTTTGCCTGTCAATATAAATGTAACTATGTTACATATTTAGCGTCGAGAGTAATTTTGGATGCCAGAAGGCACGGTTCACCTTGAAAAATTAGTTTCGAGTGGAGAAAAGAGGTGTAAGGAATTGATGTGCCTGGTCTAAGCCATGGATAAAGGTAAGGAGCCACTCAAAGAGTAAAAATAACTGAAAAATATCCCCAATAGGCTGTCTGTTCATCTAATCGAGCATGGCAATAACTGGCAAAGCTGGTTTGCTACGCAGGAAGATACTGTCGCTTATCTGGGTTGGTTAAGAGAGTATTGCGAGCGATTTTGGGAGGGTTTTCGAGCCTGGGGTTTCCAGCTTTAGCGCTGAAGCGATCATCTTTTCAGCCCTTGTCGGTTCCAGTTGGAACCGCCTCAACAGCAAGCATTGGCGCTCCGCGTCCGGGTCGGATGCCGATCCACTTCACATGTTCTGTCTGGAGAGTTTTTGATTCTGGCAATAGTTTTTCAGAATGCAAAATTTCAATTATCTGACCTCCATTGTCATCCACAATTTATTTTAAGCTTAAAAAGTCACCATCAATGATCATTAGCTTTACTCCCTGTTCAGTGATTGAGCGATGGGTACTTAAATCATCCGAAACGACATAGGACATGCCTGGAGTAAGCCGTGTTTTCGAGCCATCTTTTAGCTCGTTGATAACTTCACCCGCTAAACAATGTACGATATGACCTTTCTCACACCAATGATCCGCGAAGTAGTCCTTTGAGTATTCAACCATTCTAATTCTGAGTCCTTCAAACTGTATGGTTTGCCAATAAGCAATGCCTGTTTTACCTTTGTGTTCGGTCTTTGAAATTGTTGACCAGTCAATAGCTTGAAAGGGAATGCTTTTATCACTCATTGCTGTGCGATGCTCAGGATTTTGAAAATTGGATTTTTAATGTCAGCCGTTTATTTGGGCGTTATTCTCTCACTCGCTCCAGCAGTCTATTATTGTTCCATGCCCGTTCTTTAATGACGGGATACTTCACAGTATCCGCGAAGCATAATCCGCCAGGCGTGATCTTTCGCCGCGCTTCAGGGTTACATGCCCGCTGTGTTGCCATTCCTTGAAGCGGTCTACGATGTAGGTCAGTCCAGAGGTGGTTTCGGTCAGGTAGGGGGTGTCGATCTGGCCGATATTGCCGAGGCAGACGACTTTGGTGCCGGGCCCGGCACGCGTGATCAGGGTTTTCATCTGTTTTGAGGTCAGGTTCTGGGCCTCGTCCAGAATGATGAATTTGTTCAGGAAGGTGCGACCGCGCATGAAGTTCATCGAGGATATTTTAATCCGGTGACGCACCAGATCGGAGGTGGCTTTCTGTTCCCAGGCTTCACTTTTATCGTTACCGACCAGCACTTCGAGGTTGTCCATCAGCGCTCCCATCCACGGCGACATTTTTTCTTCTTCGGTGCCGGGTAAAAAGCCGATGTCTTCACCGACCGGCACGGTGATGCGGGTCATGATAATTTCAGAGTAGCGCTTTTCTTCCAGGGTCTGGGTCAGTGCGGCGGCCAGTGTAAGCAGGGTTTTTCCGGTGCCGGCCTGACCCGACAGGCTGACGAAATCGATCTCCGGGTTCATCAGCAGGTTGAAGGCAAAGTTCTGTTCGCGGTTGCGGGCCTGTATGCCCCAAACCGAGTTGTGTTCTGTCGTGTAGTTTTTAATCACTTCGATAACGCACAGCTCACTGGTTTTTTCGATCACCATGCCGTCGAAATTATCCTTCAGATAAATGAACTGATTGGGGTGCCAGTTAGCCGTATCTGCACCGCTGAATTCGTAGTAAGTCTTGCCGTCGCGCTGCCAGGAGTGAATGCTTTCGCCGTGCTGTTGCCAGAACTCGGCAGGTAATTCCTGGCTGCCGGTAAACAGCAGTTCCAGATCATCCAGCACCTTGTCGTTGGAATAGTCTTCCACCGGTATGCCGAGTACGGCGGCCTTGATGCGCAGGTTGATATCCTTTGAGACCAGGATAATTTCGCAGTCCCAGTCATCGCTCAGCGCGATCACGGTGCCGAGTATCGAGTTGTCATTCTTGCTGCCCGGCAGACTGTCGGGCAGACGCGGGCTATGGGCTTCGGTTTCAAAATACAGGCGACCGCTGCTGTTGCTGAGCTGGTTGCCGTTTTCGGTCAGATACTGATTGAGGGGCAGTCCCAGCTTGATATCCTGATCCTTATGTTCTGTCATCAGGTCATCGATAAAGCGGTTCACCTGTCGCACATTACGGGCCACTTCCGACATGCCTTTTTTGCCCTGGTCGAGTTCTTCCAGTACGGTCATGGTGAGAAAGATATTGTGTTCCTGAAAACGGAACAGTGCGGTGGGGTCGTGCATCAGCACATTGGTATCGAGTACGAAAAGTTTGGCTTTTTCATCATTCATTGTGTGAGTCCCATAGCGTGAGTCTTCGTTGTTATTGTGTGGGTTGATTTTATGAAGTATAGATGACGCGGCGGGGTTAAAGAACTTATCCGGAAGAATATATTTTTTACTACAATGGCTTAAAAATGGCGAAGCCGAAATCAGGCTTTGCTATAGTAAGTCGGTTCAATTTCGAATCAGTTTTAGCATGCATCAATCCATTCATCTTTATCGACGACAGCAGGTTTATCAGCTTGATCGCCTGACCATGCAGCTGGATCAGCAGACTTCTGCGCAGTTGATGAGTCGGGCAGCGCGGGCGGTATATGATGCAATCCAGCGACACTGGCCCGATATTCGACATGCCGTTGTGTTTGCCGGTAATGGTAATAATGGGGGCGATGCTTTTGCACTGGCCTGTCTGATGCAACAGGATGGCTGGCAGCTGGATTTGATCGGCGTGGGTGATTTAGCCATGCAATCGGCCGAGTCGTTGTATTACCGCCAGCAATGGGAACAGCAGGGCGGGGTTACGTCGGCCTGGCAGGGTGATATTCCGCATTGTGATCTGATTGTGGATGGGTTGCTAGGGATAGGCCTGAGTCGCGCTCTGGATCCGAGCTGGATCAATCTGGTGAGCGCAATCAATGCGCATTCGGCTTACCGGGTGAGTATCGATATTCCGAGTGGCCTGAATGCGGATAGCGGTATCGCGATGCCGGTTGCGATCATGGCCGATGTAAGCGTGAGCTTTATTGGTCGAAAGGTCGGTTGCTATCTGGCCGATGGGCCGGATTACTGCGGTGTACTGGAGTTTGACCGCCTCGGCCTTTCTACCGATACCGAGCGCAGAGTCATGCCCGATTGCTCGCTGTTAAGTCCGTACACTATTGCCCTGCCGTTAGCACGTAAAAACAACAGTCATAAAAATCAGTTCGGTCACGTGCTGGTAATCGGTGGTGATCGCTCGATGAGTGGCGCCGCGAGCCTGGCTGCACTGGCGGCATTAAGAACCGGTGCCGGTGTGGTCAGTCTGTGTGTGCATCCGGATAACTATGCGCTGGCGGCAACTCGGCAGATGGAGTTGATGGTGAGTGACTGGACTCAGCTGGAGCGACAGCTGGAACTAGCTTCGCTGATTGTAGTGGGGCCGGGGCTGGGCCAGTCACCCAGCGCGGGCGAGATATTGCACAGCATCCAGTATATCGATAAACCGATGGTGATCGATGCGGATGCGTTGCAGGTGGATTTTCTGTCGGCACTGACTACCCGACAGGGAGTGATAACGCCACATCCCGGAGAGGCTGCCAGATTACTCAATTCTACACCTCAGTTGGTACAGCAGGATCGACTGAATAGCCTGCAGCGTTTGAGCGAACAGTGGCCTCTGGCGGTGGTGTTAAAAGGTGCCGGAACGCTCACGGGTGCGCAGGATGAGCGCCCTGCGCTGTGTAATCACGGGCATGCCGGAATGGCGACAGCGGGGATGGGCGATGTGCTGGCTGGCATCATCGCCGGTTATCTGGCCCAGGGCTTGAGCCCATCGCAGGCTGCGCAGACGGCTGTGCTGGTGCATGCACTGGCGGCCGAAGATTTTGCCCAACAGCACGACGCGGCCAGTCTGATTGCTTCAGATATCATTCAGTGCCTTCCGCGTGTAGTGAAAAAACTGCGTGCACAACAGGCTGGCAAGCGGGTAGGTATTAAACATGATTATCTGTAACGAACAGGATATGAAAGCCTTCGGTGCGAAGCTTATTCAGCCGGGCATTGCACCGGGGGTGATCACACTGAAAGGCAATCTGGGTACCGGTAAAACTACCCTCGTGCGAGGTGCACTGGAAGCCTGTGGAATTACCACAGGGGTGCGTAGCCCGACCTATACGCTGGTTGAGTTTTATCAGCTGCCAGGGTTTTCAATTGCGCACTTCGATCTATATCGGCTGGGAGATCCGGAGGAACTGGAGTATTTGGGCTTTCGTGACTATCTGCGTGCCGATACCTGGTGTTTTATTGAGTGGCCGGAGCGGGCAGAGGGTTATCTGGAAAATATCGGACTGGAGCTTGAAATAGAGTATCAGAATGAGTGTCGCAAACTGACAGCGCACGCTGATAACCCCTGGGGAGAGCGACTCAGACGGGCTATAAATCTTAAGTGATTTCGAGATAGTTAAAGTATCTATCTAATAAATAAAGAGAAAACAGTTGATTTTATATTTGATTTTCACTATAAATATACTGTCTTAATTGTAAATTACTGACTTAAAGTGAATCCCATGAACTCTGGAACTGTAGCTCGACGAATTTTTTTAAAAAAGCTGGCTGGTATCAGCGCGCTATACTCCCTCTCTGTACCGTTTAAAAATTCGCTGGCTGCGGCTCAAATCTCATTAACAGATGTTCGTGTGTCTCAATCCAATCTGGAGCATACCCGGGTTGTGTTTGACCTCTCTGGTGAGATCGATCACTCATTATTTACCCTGGAAGCTCCAGATCGGGTTGTTATTGATTTAAAGGATGTTGCTAAAAATGCGGCGCTGATCTCAGAACAGAATTCTACTGAACTATTAAAGGGAATCCGTTCTGCAGTGCGTAAAAACGATGATCTGCGTATTGTACTGGATCTGAATGGTCGGGTCCGTCCCAGAAGTTTTATTCTACAACCGGATGGTCAGCTGGGTTACCGACTGGTGGTGGATATGCATGCCACACAGTTGAGTCCAACCCCGATCAAAACCAGTCAGCAGGAACGCCATGTTCGAAAGAATAAAAATTTTGTCATCGCGATCGATGCGGGTCATGGCGGTAAAGACCCCGGCGCTGTCGGGCATAAAGGAACCAAAGAGAAAGATGTTACTCTGGCACTGGCGCATAAACTGAAAACCATGATCAACCAGACCGATGGCCTTCAGGCGGTGCTAACGCGTGATACCGATCGCTTTGTAGCGCTACGCCATCGGGTTGAAAAAGCGCGCAAGAATCAGGCTGATCTGTTTGTTTCGATCCATGCCGATGCTTTCGAAAGCCCCAAGGTGGAAGGAGCTTCGGTGTATGCCCTGTCGCTGAATGGTGCCAGCTCTGAAGCTGCGCGCTGGATCGCGGAAAAAGAAAATGCCTCCGATTTGATGGGCGGAATCAGTCTGGACGATAAGGATGATCTGATCGCTTCCGTGCTGCTCGATCTTTCCCAGACTGCGACTATTCAGGATAGCCTGGAACTTGGCTCTGATGTGTTAAGTCATCTGGGAAAGGTCGGCAAATTGAATAAAGACTCAGTGCAACAGGCCGGATTTGCGGTACTCAAAGCACCGGACATGCCATCGATACTGATCGAAACAGCTTTTATCTCGAATCCAAAGGAAGAGCGTCGCTTATCTTCACCCAAGCATCAGCATAAAATTGCCAGTGCCATCTTTTCCGGCATTCAGAGCCACATGAAGAATCAGCTGTCCTAGCCAGTTTCTCCAGCCTGGTTAAAGTTTACGGCACTGGTTTTAAAGCGCTTTCCATTCTGCAACCATCTGGCGGAAGCGTTTGATGACTACCTCTTTCTGATAGCCTCTGGCGTATTTTATGCGGCTATAGGCATCAAATATCTTGGTCAACTGCTCGTCATGGAAATGTTGCTGTAGCCTGATCCGTTCCAGAAATTCATACACATGTTCTGCCGGGTGCTTGATAAAGCCCTTTCTGGCCAGTTTTCCCAATAGCTGCTGGATAATTTTTTCATACACCGGGGGGCGTGCAGGCCGGTCCCGATACCATGCAATCAGCCAGTAACTGCCAGTGATCACAACCAGACAGATTACCAGCGCGATCACCATATCCCCCCAGCTGCGAATACCTAAACCCAGCTGATTTAGAAAGCGCGCCTGCTTGCGCTGATCGTAGTTCAGAATCCAGTCATTCCAGTTATGTTGCAGGTTGTCCCAGTTATACAGTAGTTGCCCCAGGAACTGATGCCGTTTGCCGATCTTGAAGTTGGAGAACTGATTGTTGAGTGCCTGATCCAGTCCTTTTTCGATGCGGTCGGGTGATACTGCTGCCGTGGGGTCGACCCGCACCCAGCCTCGGTCCTGTAGCCAGACCTCAGTCCAGGCATGTGCATCGGACTGGCGTACGATCAGGTAATTACCGACCTGATTGATTTCCCCGCCCTGATAGCCGGTGACGATGCGAGTCGGAATTCCGGCTGCACGCATCAGCAACGCGAAACTGCTGGCATAGTGTTCACAGAAGCCGCGTCGTGTATTGAACAGAAATTCATCGCTGGCGTTTGCACCCAGCAATGGTGGTTGCAGGGTATACACGTATTCTTCTTCACGGAACATCTTGAGCGCCTGATTGACGATATCCAGTTTCGAGTCAAACTGGCTGGCCCATTGCTGGCCGAGTGCCACAGTCTGTGGGTTATTATGATTCGGTAACTGCTCGGCCAGTAACCGGTATTCGAGCGACTCCTGACTGCCGATCTGATAGTTTAATTGCGAACTCAGGCTGTAGCGTTGCAGGTCATTGACCGGTTTATGGCTGGTTAACTGGAACTCTGTGCTCAGGTAACTGAAGTTCGGCGTTACGATCGGAATATCCAGACCGAAAATCCATTTTTTACCATGTGGCTCCAGCGTCACCGTATAGTTTACCGCGTTTTCCTTATCCACCTGATATTGCCCATTCAGGCGTTCCTGACGCAGCTGATACCAGGTTTGGCCATTAAATCTCACCATTACTGGACCGCGCCAGTAGAGCCGTTGCTGCGCTGGAATATCAGCATCGAAGGAAACCCGGAAAGCAACATCGTTACTGGTGATCAGATCACTGATTTCACCGGGTGACATGGTATCGCTGAGCCCGGTAATGCCACCACGCTGTTCCTTGGTCAGCCCCCACAGCGGGCCGGGGATGCGTGGCACCAGCAGGAATAAAACCAGCATTACCGGGACCGAAAGAGCGATCAGACGTGAGGCTACGCGGATGCGCGGCAGCAATGGAATGGTATTGTCGCGCTGATTGATGGTAATCAGGGTGGTGGTAATGATGATCACGGTAAACAACATGTAGATCGCAATCGGTATGCTCTGGCCGAACAGGAAATGGGTGGCCAGAATGAAGTAACACAGAAAGATCAGGATCAGAATATCGCGCAGGGTTCTGGATTCGATAAACTTGAAAGCCGTCATTACGGTGAGCAGGGCGAGCCCGGGATCACGCCCGACAATGGTCCAGTACTGGGCAAACACGCTCAGGCCTCCAACCAGAACCAGCGGCACCAGTATCCAGCGTGGAATTTCCCGGATCAGGCCAAATGCCTGTACGATGCGCCATCCCAGTGCAAACAGGGTAAAGCCGGTGACCCACAGCGGTATATGGAAGAAATGCGGCAGCATGGCGAGCATAAAGCTGAATGACACCGTCAGGATCGCGGTTCGGTCGGCGACTTCCTGTGCGATTAAATGGATGGGCTGATTGTTGTTCATGCTTTATTCGATAGCCAGTTCGGCATCCGCTGCAGTCTGGTTGTAGCAGCTGATCTGTTTCAGGCAATTGGCAAAATGCGCCGAGCCACTGTGCTGAGCAATCTCCTGCCCCGGTAGATTCACCCCATAGTTCTGGCTCAGCTGATTGGCCTGAATCACCAGCGCCGTCATTTGCGCAAGGCGGGCTTCCTGCGCTGTGGCGGTCATGTCGCTCCAGTTTATCCACAGACTGGGCGATGCGTGCCCCTGAAAGGTCTTGGTCAGCATACCTCGACCCTGGGCGTAAGCCTTCCAGGAAATATGGCGCAGCGATTCACCCTGTCGATGTTCTCTGAGTCCGGCAAAATCATCGCCATCGGTGGTGTTTACGGTGCTTTTACTATGCTCCGGATCGGCCAGCGACTCTCTCAGTTTGATATCGTACAGCGGCTTCGGGTAAATCAGGATTGGTACGTCAAATTTTAACCAGCTCCAGGCATGAAACAGGCCGGTGGGGTAACGCGTAAATATCACCACACCGGCAGGCCGGAACAGTCCGCGTCGGATAGCGGGCAGGGCCAGGCTAATCGTTGAAGTTTGATCCGGCTGTAACCGGGTATACTCCGGCGCGGCGTTCAGGTACTGGATACCGATCGCATAGCGCTGAATCGGGTTTTCATGAATGAGGGTAAACTGCAAAATTAAATCTTCTCCCTGGAACACCGGTTTCGGGGTGTTCAGCTGTACGCTGATGCCCAGCAGGTTTTTATGGGTCTGCCATAAGCTGATGATCCCCAGTGCGGTGAGCAGGAAGGTGAGTACATAGGCCATACTATTCTGGTAGTTGATCGCGGCCAGCAGCAGCACGATCTGCATAATGGCATACAGGTAACCAAAACGGGTAGGCAGAATATACAGACGCCGATTGTGCAAAAGAATCTGACCGCTGGAAACCGGATTGCGCGCAGCGATGTAGCGATCCATGCGTTGGCGTAAGGCGCTCAGTACAGGCATCAGCCGACCTCTAGGGAATCGCGGTCTGGCTGAGGATCATATCGAGCAGGCTTTCCACACTTTTACTATGCTGTTCGGCCACAATCAGGCGGTGACTGCTAATCGCATTAAACACGGCTTTGACATCACCCGGCTCGACAAAGTCACGCCCATCCATCAAAGCCCAGGCTCGCGCGGCTTTAAGTAACGATAGCGCGGCACGTGGCGACAGTCCATACACGAACAGTTGTTTATCGCGTGTTTTACTCACCAGCAGCTGGACATAATCGAGCAGTGATTCGGATACATGTAGCGCATCAACACTACGCTGCAGGATCAGCAGTTGTTCAATCGACATGGAGGCCTGCATCGATTGCAGCAGCAGTTGCCGGTTCTGTCCGGCCAGCAGTTCGCGCTCGGCTTTCTGATCTGGATAACCCAGCTTCAGTTTCATCATGAAGCGATCCAGCTGGGACTCCGGCAACGGGAAGGTACCGGACTGATCGAGCGGGTTCTGCGTTCCGATCACAAAGAACGGTTTCTGCAGATGGCGTGTGGTGCCGTCAATCGTGATCTGGCGCTCTTCCATCGCTTCCAGCAGCGCGCTCTGGGTTTTTGGTGTGGCGCGGTTCATTTCATCCGCCAGAACGCAATTGGCAAACACGGGACCGGGATGGAATTTAAACTGCTGATTCTGCGGATTAAAGATGGAGACGCCCAGAATATCGGCCGGTAACAGGTCACTGGTGAACTGGATACGACTGAAATGCAGACCAAATACCCGTGCCAGCGCATGCGCCAGGGTGGTTTTACCGACACCGGGTAAATCTTCGATCAGGCAGTGGCCGGAGGAAAGCAGGCAACACACGGCCAGTTTGATCTGTTCCGGCTTACCCACAATGATGGTCTTTATCTGATCAATCGCGCTAATGATACTTTTCTGCATGGAATCGGCTGAAGGCGTGGTCTGGTCGAGCATGTAGGCTATCCTGATGGGTTTCGAGGTTAAAAATGTTGGAATTGAAACATATCTTTTTAGTTTAGCCGATTTGAGTAATAAAAAAGCCCGCAAAAGCGGGCTTTTTTATACAACATCTGAAAAATTTTCAGGCAGAGGCTTTATCCGATTTTAATCCCATTGCTTTCAGAATCATCGCCATCGGGCAGAATCCGGTAAAAGCGGATTGAAACAGGTTGATCCCAACAAAGGCGGTAAAGAATAACCAGTAAATGTGATGGTAATAGGCCAGTGTGGCGCTCAGAAATACAAATAGTCCTGCTACCGCTAAAATAGTACGCTCAATGCTCATATCCAGTCTCCTGAAATTCGGGTTTTAAGATGTTATAAAATGGTGGTGTAAAACGTACCGTATTCTATATTAGAGCATGCTAATTTACAAGTTCAAATAGCGGCAGGGTCTATTTTTAGACGATTTTCATCCTGTTAATAAAGCGTCATCTGGCGCAAAATTAGAGTATTAACTACTACGGGACTTTTCCATGCAATTAAAAGATATTCTGGTTTATCTGGATGATGGTGTTTCCAATTCAGAACGGGTAAAGACGGCTTTTTCTCTGGCTCAGTTGAGTCAGGCGCGCCTGACCGGTGTGGCACTGGCGTCGATTAAACCTGCGCACCTCAAGGTTTCCGATGCCAAGGCTCAAGCCCGAATCTCTGAACAGGAAGCGATGCAGCGAGTCGATACGTTTGCGAAGGAAGCAGAACAGGCCGAAATTGCGGTCGATACGCGTGTCGTGTACGGCGATCAGTCTAGCGCAGCGCGGAAGATGGCGCAGATAGCACGCAATTTTGATCTGGTCATTTTGCGCCAGGCCAACCCGAGTAATCCTAACTTTTCGATTGTCGAAGCGGTAGCTGAACAGGTCATTCTGCTGAGTGGCCGCCCGGTGTTTTTTATGCCCTATATCGGTGCTCATCGAATTCCCTGCCAGAAAGCGATGATCGCCTGGGATGGAACACCGGCCGCTGCGCGCGCCGTGCATGATGCTTTGCCGCTACTGAAAAATGTTGAGGAAGTGATCATTCTGGTGGTCAAGGAAGGCAAAAAGAAAACCGCCAAAGGAGAGCTGCTGGTGAATGATCTGGCGAAACATCTAAAGCACCATAAGCTGAACGTCAGCGTTAAGCGACTGAATGCCGGTACCTTTGACGTGCCCACCGTTATTCTGAATGAAATCGCCGAGAATGATATCGACCTGCTGGTGATGGGCGGCTATGGTACGCCTAGTCTGCAACAGAAAATATTCGGTGGGGTGACGACGACCTTACTTAAAAGTATGATCATTCCGGTGATCATGTCGCATTAATTTTCTATCCGGATTACGTCATAGGCCGCAATTAAACGCTTAAATATGTGCCTGCCACTACCCGTTCTGTACTCTTTCCGGCGTTGCCCGTATGCGATGAGAGCGCGTCTGGCGATTGCGGTCAGCGGGCAGCCGGTGAATTTACGCGAAGTCAGTCTGCGCGATAAGCCGGATGATTTACTTTGGGTCTCTGCCAAAGCGACCGTACCGGTGCTGGTGTTAGCGTCAGCGCAGGTTATCGATGAAAGCCTGGATATTATGTACTGGGCGCTGCAGCAGCAGGATCCGCAACGCTGGCTGGACAGTACATTGCAGGCGGTAAGCAATGAACTGATCGGACAGTGTGATGCGGAGTTTAAAACTCATCTCGATCACTACAAATACGCAGACAGGTTTGTGCAGCACACTCCGCTTTACTACCGCGCTCAGGCACAGGTGTTTTTAGATCAACTGGAGCAGCGCCTGCAAACCAGCCGCTATTTACTGGCACCCCGTCCGACGCTAAGCGATATGGCAATACTGCCGTTTGTACGTCAGTTTAGCGCGGTTGATATGGACTGGTTTTCGGTTGAATATCCAGCACTGGGAGGGTGGATGAATGGTTTGCTGGAGAGCATCCTGTTTCAGAACGTGATGGACAGGTATGTAGTGTGGAAAGCCGGGGATGAGGACGTAGTATTTCCCCGGCTCAGCAGCTAATCGATTATCGCTGGTTCAGATCGACGTAATCACGCATTTTTACACCGGTGTAGATCTGACGTGGACGGCCGATACGCTGCTCCTTGTCATCCATCATTTCCAGCCATTGTGAAATCCAGCCCGCAGTTCTCGCCATCGCGAAGATAACCGTGAACATATTCATCGGCATACCCAGAGCCTTGAAAATAATGCCGGAATAAAAATCCACATTGGGGTACAGGTTACGGCTGACGAAATATTCATCCTCCAGTGCGATACGCTCCAGTTCACGCGCAATATCGAATAACGGCGTATTGGTGCTGTCCATTGTTTCCAGCAGTTCATTACAGGCTGCACGGATGATTTTAGCGCGCGGATCGTAGTTTTTATAGACCCGGTGACCGAAGCCCATCAGGCGGTACTCGTCATCTTTATCTTTCGCACGCGCAATAAATTGCGGAATCCGATCCGGGGTACCGATTTCTTCCAGCATTCGGATGACCGCTTCGTTAGCGCCACCGTGTGCTGGCCCCCACAGGGAAGCGATTCCGGCCGAGATACAGGCGAATGGGTTAGCACCGGAGCTACTGGCCAGGCGCACGGTCGAAGTGCTGGCGTTTTGTTCGTGATCGGCATGCAGGATAAAAATCAGGCGCATGGCACGCACCGCAATGGGGTCTACGCTCCATTCTCTGCTCGGTACACTAAACATCATGTATAGAAAATTTTCGATAAAATCCAGATCGTTACGCGGGTAGGGTAGCGGTAAACCGTGAGCACGACGATGACTGTAGGCGGCGATGGTGGGCATTTTTGCGAGCAGTCGATGGGCCGAGATTTCACGGTGTCTGGGGTTATTTACATCCAGAGAATCATGATAGAACGCTGACAGCGCACCCACTACACCGACCATGATCGCCATCGGATGGGCATCATGATGGAAGCCGTTAAAGAACATCTTCAGATCTTCGTGCACCATGGTATGGTTTTTGATGGTTTTGACGAAGGTATGGTATTCAACTGGAGTCGGCAAATGGCCGTAGATCAGCAGGTAGCTGGTTTCCAGGTAGCCGCTTTTTTCCGCCAGTTGTTCAATCGGGTAGCCACGATACAACAGGATGCCTTTATCACCATCGATAAAGGTGATGTCACTCTTGCAGCTGGCTGTGGCCTGAAACCCTGGATCGTAGGTAAACAGACCTAATTCTTTGTGCAGTTTGCGGATATCAATGGTTGATGAGCCCATTGTTGGATCCAGAATATCCAGATCAACTTTTTTACCCGTTCGGTTATCGGTAATGGTGACAGTGTTATTACTCATAGGGACTCTCCATTATTGGTGATGGTTAATTGAGCGCAGGAAAATCAGCTAAATCTTGACCGAATAATTCTAAAAATATCCTGTAAAATCAACAGCCTGTGCTTTAATTGTAATATTTTGGCCAGTGATTATAACGTACCGATCAGATTAACCCTTTATTGATTTTACTGATAGTAAGCATTGAGCCGGGGCTTGTCGGGTACTTCACCGAGGTGCAGCATTGGCTAGAGCGGGTATCTTACACAGGCCGGTTTTACACAATGCGGCTGGTTACTTTTCCATCCTGCAACCGGATCACAATCTCATCATCGCGCTGAAGCTGGGTAACCGAGTTGATCAGGGTCTGCTCCTTGCTGATGGTAGCGAATCCACGTGACAGGGTTTTTAGCGGACTCAGATTGTCGAGTGAGCGAGCCTGTAACTTAAACCGGTACTGGTGCTCTTCCAGCTGGTTTCTGGAGGCAAGCTCCAGCTGATGCCTGAGGCGCTCGATCTGTTGCTGTAAAGCGGGGATTGTAGCCTGCGGGTTCAGATGTCTGAACTGTTCTCTGGCGAGACTGAAGCGATTCAGCCGTTGCAGGATTAATGTGGATTGCACCATCTTCAGGCGAGACAGGACAAACTGCATGCGTTGTTTCAGTTCCTGCATCGAACGTTCTGGATGAAACCGAAACAGGCGCTGTTCAATCTCGCTCAAACGATCAAGCTGTGACTGCAGGCGCAATTGCATCAGTCGTAGCAGTCGGCTGGAAAGTACATCGAAGCGGGTCATCACTTCGTACTGATCCATAGTCACCGTTTCAGCCGCAACGGAGGGCGTCGGTGCACGATGATCGGCCACAAAATCGGCGATGGTGAAATCAATTTCATGGCCTATACCGGTTACGATCGGACATTCTGAAGCATATATCGCCTGCGCGACGCTTTCTTCGTTAAAGCACCACAGGTCTTCCAGTGAGCCGCCACCGCGGATCAGCAACAGTACATCACACTGCCCAAAACGATTGGCCTGCTGGATAGCGTTGATGATACGAGGCGTGGCCTGCACTCCCTGTACCGGTGTATCGAACACGGTCACTTCAGACTGTGGCGAACGTCGTGCGATCACGCTCAGGGCATCGCGTATCGCGGCCCCGCTGGCCGAGGTGATTAAGCCGATATGGCGGGCCTGGGCAGGGATTTTCCTTTTGTGTGAAGAGTCAAACAGGCCTTCACTGGCAAGACGCTTTTTAAGCGCTTCGTACTGCTGCATCAGACGACCTGCTCCAGCTTCCTCCATATGATCGATGATGATCTGAAAGTCACCACGGGCTTCGTACAGGGTGACCTGAACACGCACCAGTACCTGTTGCCCGTTTTCAGGCTTGAACAGCACCCTCGAATTGCGATTTTTGAACATCGCGGCACGCAGCTGAGCGCGTTCATCCTTCAGCGTTAGATACCAGTGACCGGAGGCTGGACGCGACAGATTGGATATTTCGCCTTCGATCCAGATCGTACCCACGCCTTTTTCCAGCAGGGTCTTAATTTCAAAGTTAAGCGCTGATACGCTCCAGATGGCTTCGCTATTGTTTTGCATGGGATCGATTGAAGGAGAACAGAGGCCCGAGATATTACCTGTTTATGCCAGGCATGGCCAAGCCATGGAGTACCAGCGTTAATTTAGGTGGGCTGACAGCCAATAAAAAAGCCGCATGTAGCGGCCTTTTTATTGAGCAATAAATGTTGGCTGGAGCCGGGTTTACTGTTTCTGAGAATATCTTTTAAGTTCGCTGGTGTATTGCGCGTAGGCATCACGGCCCTGCTGTTCAGCGATTTTGGCGACTTTTATGGCATCGTCAGTTTGCCCCTTCTCGGCCAGCTCTTTTGCTTCAGCAATCATCTTGCCGGTATCGCGCCATTCGTGGCCGACAGCAGCGGCCGATTTCTGTGCAGCTTCGGCGGCAGCGATAGCATGCTCTGCTGAAGCCATAGCTGTCGTGGCAATCAGTGTAGAGATCGCGAGACAGAGTATAGATTTTTTAAACGACATGGTTTTTCCTCATAGATTATTTTTGATGATAGACCTTTCGACAGCCAGGGTGATCAGGGATTGCACTGTCAGGTTTTTTTGTTATCCGGTCTATTATGCGGTTTACCGTTCTATGGTCAATACCTTATAATCGCGCATTGTTAATTACCCTCCCGGAGAGATTATGCGTATAAGCGAGGAAGCCCTTACTTTTGATGATGTTTTGCTGATTCCTGCTAAGTCGAGTGTGTTACCCAACGACGCAAATCTTAGAACCCGACTGACTCGTGATATCGAGCTAAATATTCCGCTGGTTTCTGCTGCGATGGATACCGTAACCGACTCCAATCTGGCTATCGCGATGGCGCAGGAAGGCGGTCTGGGTATCATTCATAAAAACTTTTCCCCTCAGGAACAGGCTGAGCAGGTCGCTCAGGTGAAGAAATTTGAAAGCGGCGTGATCAAGGATCCGATTACCATAACACCCGATACAACCATCCGTCATGTGATTGAATCTACCCGTAAAAACCAGATTTCCGGTCTGCCGGTGATCGGTCCCGAAGGTCTGGTTGGTATCGTCACCAAACGCGATTTACGTTTTGAAACCAATCTGGACCAGCCCGTCTCATCGGTAATGACCCCGAAAGAGCGTCTGGTCACGGTCGAAGAAGGTGCCTCCAAGGAAAAAGTTCTGGAACTGCTACATCGTCATCGTATCGAGCGCCTGCTGGTGGTTGATGCAGACTTTAACCTGAAGGGCATGATTACGGTCAAGGATATCACCAAGTCCACCGTGCATCCGCTGGCCTGTAAGGATGATCAGGGGCGTCTGCGTGTTGGTGCTGCAGTCGGTACCGGCAAGGATACGGATGAACGGGTGGCTGCACTGGTGAAAGCAGAAGTGGATGTGATCGTGGTGGATACCGCGCATGGTCACTCCAAAGGCGTCATCGACCGTGTCGCCTGGGTGAAGAAAAATTATCCGCATATTCAGGTGATCGGCGGCAATATCGCTACCGCTGAGGCCGCTCTTGATCTGGTCGCTGCAGGTGCTGATGCGGTCAAAGTTGGCATCGGTCCTGGATCGATCTGTACCACACGTATCGTTGCTGGTGTTGGTGTACCTCAGATCACTGCGATCAGTAATGTAGCGAAAGCGTTGATCGGTACCGGTGTACCCTGTATCGCCGATGGCGGGATTCGCTTCTCCGGTGATGTAGCGAAGGCGATTGCCGCCGGAGCGCATAGCGTCATGATCGGTAGTATGTTTGCGGGTACCGAGGAAGCGCCTGGTGAAGTTGAACTATATCAGGGGCGTTCGTATAAATCGTATCGCGGCATGGGCTCTCTGGGGGCCATGCAAAAAGGTTCCAGTGACCGTTACTTCCAGTCGGAAAGTACCGCTGAAAAACTGGTGCCAGAAGGGATCGAAGGACGTGTTCCATACAAGGGGCCTTTGTCCAGCATCATTCATCAACTGCTGGGCGGCGTGCGTTCCAGCATGGGCTATGTCGGCTGTGCCAATATCGAAGAATTACGGACCAAGCCCGAGTTTGTGCGGGTGACCGGCGCTGGTATGCGCGAGTCTCATGTACACGATGTGACGATCACCAAAGAAGCGCCTAACTACCGGATCTCTTCCTAAATGAGTATGCCGCATGACCTGCATAATGACCGGATACTGATCCTCGATTTTGGTTCACAATACACCCAGCTGATTGCGCGCCGGGTGCGTGAACTGGGGGTCTATTGTGAAATCTACCCGTGGGATATCGCTGTCGATCGTATCAGTGCGTTTCTTCCTAAAGGCATTATCCTGTCCGGCGGGCCGGAATCGACGCTGGGGGATGAAACCCCACTAGCGCCGTTACAGATACTGGATCTTAAAATTCCGATACTCGGTATCTGTTACGGCATGCAAACGCTGGCCAAGCAGCTTGGCGGTAAGGTTGAAAATATCGGTAAAAGTGAGTTTGGCTATGCACAGGTGCGCGCGCGAGGACATACCGAACTGCTGAGAGATATCCAGGATCATGTGACCGCAGAAGGGCATGGCATGCTGGACGTGTGGATGTCGCATGGTGATCGAGTGGCCGAACTGCCGCCCGGATTCAAGCTGATGTGCAGCACCGACTCTGCCCCGATTGCGGGCATGGCCGATGAAACACGTCATATCTACGGTCTGCAGTTTCACCCAGAGGTTACCCATACCCGCCAGGGCGCTCAAATACTGGGTCGTTTCATTCATCAGATCTGTGATTGTGGTTCGGACTGGACCGCAGAAAACATCATTGAAAACAGCATCGAACAGGTTCGCGCTCAGGTGGCTGACGGGCATGTAATTCTGGGTTTATCAGGAGGTGTCGATTCTTCGGTCGTTGCAGCGCTGTTACACAAGGCGATCGGTACACAGTTAACCTGCATCTTTGTTGATAACGGCCTGTTGCGTTATCAGGAAGGCGATCAGGTGATGGATACCTTTGCCAGCCACATGGGTGTGAAGGTGATCCGGGTCGATGCGGAAGAGCGTTTTCTCGGACGCCTGAAAGGGGTGACCGATCCAGAGCAGAAACGCAAGGTTATCGGCAACCTGTTCATCGAAATATTCGAAGAAGAGGCGGCCAAACAGAACGATGCGATGTTCCTTGCCCAGGGTACGATTTATCCGGACGTGATCGAATCGGCTGGAGCCTCTACCGGCAAGGCGCATCTGATCAAGTCTCATCATAACGTGGGCGGTCTACCGGCCGATATGCGGTTGCAGCTGATCGAGCCTTTACGTGAACTGTTTAAGGACGAAGTGCGCAAGATCGGGGTCGAGTTAGGTCTGCCGCATGAAATGGTTTACCGCCATCCATTTCCCGGTCCGGGACTGGGTGTGCGCATTCTGGGTGAAGTTAAAAAAGAGTTTGCCGACCTGTTACGTCTGGCCGACCATATCTTTATGGAAGAGCTGTGGAAGCATGACCTGTATGAAAAAACCTCGCAGGCGTTTACCGTATTCCTGCCGGTTAAGTCGGTGGGTGTGACGGGTGACGGTCGTCGCTACGATTATGTGGTGGCTCTCCGAGCCGTCGAAACCATCGATTTTATGACGGCTCGCTGGGCCCACCTGCCGTATGAATTTCTGGATCATGTGGCGCGCCGCATCATGAATGAAATCTCCGGTATTTCACGTGTCACCTACGATATTTCAGGCAAGCCGCCTGGCACCATTGAGTGGGAATAGACGCGCCGTCAGTTCCATCCGATGAAGACTGGATGCAACTTGCGCTGGAACAGGCGCAGCGGGCTGCAGCGCTTAACGAAGTGCCGGTTGGCGCAGTTCTGGTCAGTGCACAGCAGGAGCTGATTGCCGCCGGGCATAATCAGCCGATCAGCCGGCATGATCCAACGGCTCATGCCGAAATTATTGTATTACGTGCCGGCGCTGCAAAAATAGAAAATTACCGGCTGGTCGATACCACGCTCTACGTCACGCTGGAACCCTGCGTGATGTGCGTCGGAGCCATGATGCATGCCAGGGTCGGGCGTCTGGTGTATGGTGCCAATGAATATAAAACCGGCGCTATTCAAAGTGCCTGCCGGTTGCTTGAGCACACCCAGTTTAATCATCGGATAGACATCGAAAGCGGCGTTCTGCAGCAGCCCTGTGCCGATATCATGAGTCATTTTTTTGCGCGTCGGCGCAGTGAAAAGAAATCAACGCCATGAGGATTCAATATGTTTAAACATCCGCTTTCTATACTTTTACTGTTGTCATTGCTGTCAACGCTAACCCCTGCAGCCGCTGAGTTTAATTTCCGCTACCCGCGTTCAACGGTATCGATGGAGTTACACAAGGTTTCCGAACATGTCTATTTCGTACAGGGTGCGACCGGTGTCGCGACCGATAATCAGGGCTTTATTTCGAATGCGACGGTGATCATCGGTAGCCAGGCTATCACCATTGTGGATGGACTGGGGTCGCCTTCTCTGGCGGAGCAGTTGCTCGCTGAAATTCGTAAGATCAGTGATCTGCCGGTGAACCGGGTGATCGCAACGCATTATCATGCGGATCATATCTACGGCCTGCAGGTATTCAAGGATCTGGGTGCCAGGATTATCGCGCCGTATGGGGTCGATCAGTACCTGGCTTCAAAACAGGCGGCCGAGCGTCTGGAAGAGCGGCGTTTTTCGTTGGAGCCGTGGGTGAATGATAGTACGCGCCTGATTTCGCCGGATGAAATCATCAGAGAGTCGATCGTGATCCGGGAGCCGGGTGTCAGCATGACAGTGAATTATCTCGGTAAGGCGCATTCGGATGCCGATTTGACGGTACTGGTCGAGCCTGATCAGGTGTTTATCACCGGCGATGTCATCTTTGAAGGGCGTATTCCCTTTGTCGGCGACAGCGATTCTAAAGCCTGGCTGGAGACACTCGAGAAAATGGCCGATCAGCAGGGCGTTACGGCACTGATTCCCGGTCATGGATCACTGGCCAGCGACCCGTTGAAAGCAATCCAGCTGACGCGTGATTATCTGGCTTATCTACGTAAACATCTGGGGGCAGGGGTGGAAGAGATGATGAGCTTTGATGTGCTGTATGACTCCATCGACTGGTCACCGTTCGAAAAACTGCCGGCTTTTGAACTGGGTAACCGGGTGAATGCCTACCAGGTTTTTCTGGCGCTGGAAAAAGAGTTGTTTACTAACTAAAAACCAGCTCCGCCCTAAAAGCTCGGTGGTATCAGCAGTTTATCGCTGGATGGCTTGTGCGTTGAGTTGCTGCTACCGTTTTGTTTTTCATCCATCCATACCAGCATGTCGTAATACTTGCGAATATTCTCGACGTATTTTACCGGTTCCCAGCCACGCGCATAGCCGTGTTTAGTGTCCTTGTACCATTTTTTGCGCCCCAGTAACGGCAGGTTTTCCTTCACATCGATCCACTTGTCCGGATCGCCCTGATTGATCTGGGTGATTTTTCTGGCATCTTCCAGGTGACCAAACCCTACATTATAAGAAGCCAGTGCCAGCCAGTTTCTATCCGGTTGCTTGATGCGTTCGGGTATTTTATTCAGTACCCGGTTGAAATAGATGGCGCCACCCTTGATGCTTTGCGCCGGATCCAGCCGGTTTTTGATCTTAATGTGCTTTGCCGTGTCCTGGGTCAGCATCATCATGCCGCGCACACCCGTGGGTGAAGTGGCTTTTGGATTCCATAAAGATTCCTGATAGCCGATAGCCGCCAGCAGTCTCCAGTCCAGGCCCTGGGCTTTGGCTTCATCCTGAAACATTTTACGGTACTTTGGCAGGCGATCTCTGGCATGGGCGGTGAAGGTCTGGATGTCGGAATAATTAAAATTTTTGACGTGGCCGTAGTAACGATGGATCAACTGATCGAGCCGACCATCCTTTTTGATGATACCAAAGAATCGATTGATGGCCTGGATCAGGCTTCTATCCCCTGAACTTTTAGTCGCCCAGCGTAACTGTTTGGGCTCACCCAGGTCGAAACCGATGCGTAGTTCCGGATAAAAACGTCGCTGCAGGGATATTTCGTGCGAGTCGGCCAGAATGTAATCGACCAGGCCTTCATCGACCAGTTCGATCAGTTCATCGGTGGCGATATTTTTATTGGTGTGCCAGCTCAGTTGTGTATTCTTTTTGCTCAGATTAGCGAGCAGGCGACTATGGCTGCTGCCCTTGATGATTTCTAGAATCCCCGACTCCAGGTCCTGCAGTTGTTTAGGCCTGTTCGGCAGACCGTTTTTATACAGCAACTGCTGCTTAACCTGAAAATAGCCAGGGCCATATTCGATCTGTTTCAGCTGCACATCATCCTGACGCGAAACGCCAGCCGCAATCAGGTCCGCGCTGCCGAAGATCAGCTCGGGATAGAGATCCGCAAATTTGTTGACCAGCACTATTTTGAGTTCAACCCCGATATACTCAGCAAACATCTTGCTCAGATGATACTCAAAACCGTTCGCACCATCCGCGTCCTCGTAATAGGTCGATGCTGCATTCAGGGTCAATACCTTTAGATAGCCGCGCTCGCGTATCGACTCCAGCTGGGAAACTGGCATTGTGGAGTAGAGCGGGATGGCGATCAGTGACAGTAAGCTTAAGGCGATAGCGAGCAGCCCGCCGATGAGCTGTGCTTTATGGGCTTTTGGGGAAAGTTCTACCATTCGGCTACAGAAATTAACAAATGATCAGATATCATAAGATAACCATGGTTTGATTTCCTTCGACTCGGTCACCTGGTTTAATATTCGACTATATTTCTGCACAAGCGGAAATATACCTGTGTGACAGCATAAAGTCATGCCGGCAGTGTCTGCCGGCATATTATTTTATCAATAGTGAGCTTTATCCAGCCTATGTTGCCAGTTTTCTGACATTCAGCAGGGTCGATACCGGTTCGATGGCGATGACACCGCCGCCTTCGGTCATTGCATTCGCCAGTTCCGATAACTGCTGGGCAATAGCCTCGGCCTGTTCGCTGCTGGTATAGATTTCGATTTTCATATTTTCGGAAAAGCCGAACGCGGCGAAATCATTTACATAATCGCCATAGCCTTCCACCCGGCTGACCGTTACCCCCGGAATATTGCTGCTTTTCAGCGCTTCACTCAGCAGTCCATAATCCGAGATATTCATAATCGCTACCACTTTGCTGTATTTCATCATTGAGATCCTCTTTCAGTAAGTGTGGTACTGGGTGGTTTGAATGGACAGTGCTTAAGGGTGAACGATTTCCACAGAAAGTAGATCGCCGGTATCACCAGCAAGGTTAAGATCACCGAGCTAATCATGCCGCCGATCATTGGCCCGGCGATACGTTGCATGACTTCAGAGCCGGTACCTTCGCCATACATGATGGGTATCAGGCCGACTACCACCGTGGCGACGGTCATCATGATCGGGCGTACCCGTCTACCGGCGCCTTCGAGTACCGCCAGTCGGACATCTTCTGTGGTCAGGTCACGTTGTTCAGCCTGGGCATCGTTCGAAATCCGGCAATAAGCCTGATTCATATACAGTAGCATCAGTACGCCGATTTCGACGGTAACACCGGCCAGTGCGATAAAGCCGACTCCAACCGCTACCGACATCTCAAACCCCATGATGTACATCAGCCAGATTCCGCCGATCAGTGCGAATGGCAGGGTGCCCATAATAATCAGTACCTCGGTCACGTTGCGGAAGTTGATGTAGAGCAGCAGCATGATGATGGCCAGGGTTAAAGGTACCACGACGGACAGGCGCTGTTTGGCACGTACCATGTATTCGTATTGGCCCGACCAGGCAATCGAGTAGCCAGGCGGTAGATCGACCTGACTGGCCACCGCCTGTTGTGCTGCAGCGACATACGAGCCGAGGTCACGCCCGTCGATATCGACCAGGGTCCAGCCATTCAACCGTGCATTCTCACTTTTGATCGCCGGAGGGCCATCTGCCAGCCGGATATCGGCCACATCCGCCAGTGCAATACGCTGATTATCTCGGGTGGTCAAAGGCAGCGTGCGGATTTTTTCCACTGAGTCGCGATAGCTCTGCGGGTAACGGATGTTGATCGGATAACGCTCCAGCCCTTCCACCGTCTGCGACACGCGCATGCCACCGATCGCGGTGACGATGACCTGCTGGATATCGGCGATATTGAGCCCGTAGCGGGCCGCATTGTCACGATTGATATTGGCGGTGATATAGCGCCCACCGGTGACCCGTTCGGAGTAGACCGAGGCCGTGCCCTGGACCTTTTTCAGTACCTGTTCCAGGCGTTTTCCGATGATTTCAATCTGCGCCAGTTCAGGACCCGCAACCTTGATCCCCACCGGTGTTTTAATCCCGGTCGCGAGCATATCGATACGGGTTTTGATCGGCATTACCCAGGCATTGGTCAGTCCGGGAAACTTGACCAGTGCATCCAGTTCCCTGCGCAGGCCTTCGGTGGTCAGGCCCGGACGCCATTCACTTTTGGGTTTGAGCTGGATTACGGTTTCGATCATGGTCAAGGGGGCCGGGTCGGTGGCTGAGTCGGCACGGCCGATTTTACCAAATACACTCTTCACCTCGGGCAGGGTTTTGATCAGCTTATCGGTCTGTTGGAGTAATTCTCTGGCCTTGCCGATGGAGATACCGGGGTAGGTGGTTGGCATATACATCAGGTCACCTTCGTCCAGTGGTGGCATAAACTCACTGCCGATCTTGGTGATCGGCCACAGGCCAATCGCGAGGGTGATCAAGGCGATGAAAATCATCGTTTTGGGCGCATCCAGCACGGTTTTGATGATTGGCAAATAGATCCAGCTGACCAGCCGGTTAACCGGGTTCTTATGCTCCGGCATGACTTTACCGCGGATCAGGTAACCCATCAGTACCGGTACCAGAGTAATCGATAGACCTGCCGCCATCGCCATCGCATAGGTTTTGGTGAAGGCAAGCGGGGCGAACATCTTGCCTTCCTGTGCCTCCAGCGTGAACACAGGAAGAAAGCTGAGGGTGATGATCAGCAGTGAGAAAAACAGCGGAGGTCCAACCTCGGTCGAGGCTTCCGCAATGATCTGCCAGCGATTGCTGTCGGTGAGTTCGGTCTTTTCCAGATGTTTATGTACGTTCTCGACCATCACAATGGCACCATCCACCATTGCGCCGATCGCAATCGCGATCCCGCCCAATGACATGATGTTGGCATTCAAACCCTGCATATGCATGACCAGGAAGGCACCCAGTATGCCGACTGGCAGGCTGATGATGATGACCAGCGAAGAGCGGAAGTGAAACAGAAACAGCGCGCACACAATCGCCACCACGATGATTTCTTCCAGCAGTTTTTCGTACAGGTTTTCCACCGCCAGATTAATCAGGGTTGAGCGGTCATAAGTGGGTATTATCTCGACCCCGGCGGGTAGACCTTTTTTCAAGGTCTCCAGTTTCTGTTTTACCAGTTTGATCGTCTGTTGTGCATTTTCACCGAAGCGCATCACTACGTAGGCACCGACGACTTCGCCTTCGCCATCCAGTTCGGCGATGCCACGCCGGATCTGTGGTCCGGTGATCACATCGGCGACGTCTTTCAGTTGCAGCGGGGTGCCGTTGTTATTCAATCCCAGCGGAATCTGCTTGAGGTCTTCCACGCTCTTGATATAGCCGGTGGCGGTGACCATGTATTCGGCTTCACCCATTTCCACCACCGAGGCACCGGCTTCCTGGTTGCCCCGCGTAATCGCAGTACTGATAAGGCTCAGCGGAATGCCGTAGGCGCGCAGGCTGTCCGGATCAACGATCACCTGATACTGTTTAACCATGCCGCCAATGGTGGCGATTTCAGACACACCGGGTACGGTTTGCAGTTCATACTTCAGAAACCAGTCCTGTAGACTGCGCAGCTGGCTGATATCCATGTTGCCGGTTCTATCGATCAGTGCATAACCGTAAATCCAGCCGACACCGGTCGCATCCGGCCCCAGTTGCGAGACGGCATTAGCCGGCAATGAGGATGCCACCTGACTCAGGTATTCGAGCACCCGCGAACGCGCCCAGTACAGGTCGGTGCCTTCTTCAAAGATGACATACACGTAAGAGTCACCAAAGAAAGAATAGCCGCGTACCGTGACCGCTTTCGGGACCGACAGCATCGCCGTGGTTAAAGGATAGGTGACCTGATCCTCCACCACCTGTGGTGCCTGTCCGGGGAAACTGGTTTTAACGATGACCTGCACATCGGATAGATCGGGTATCGCATCGATTGGAGTCTGTTTGACCGCATACAGTCCGGCACCGATCAGAATCAGGGTGGCCAGTATCACAAAGAAACGGTTGCGAATCGACCAGTGAATAAGCGACGAAATCATTTCAGCCCCTCATTATTCAACTGTACGATTTTAACCGAACCGGAGCTGTGCTTTTCCACCAGGAAGTTATACTCGGTATCCTTTTTCAGGGTTTTCAGGCTGAGTGATTTTTCAACCGGGAAATCCATCACCATCGATGGCCAGCCCCAGGCTTCAACCGGTCCATGCTGTAATGTCAACTTTGAATCCTTATCCATCACCTTAACGATTTTGCCTTTCAGCCAGGCCTGGTTAGCGTTTGTGCCAGTCGATTTTTTGCTGTTATCGATTTCGATGATCTGGACCGAACCGTCGGCATTTTTTTCTACCTGAAAACGTATCGGGTCTTTTACTTTGATACTGTTCAGGTCGAGACCCCTGTTAACAGTAAAGTCCATCACCATCGATGGCCAGCCCCAGGCGGCGACCGGTGGATGTTCGATGGTCAGCATGCTATGTCCGGTCATCACGTTTTCCACCGTGCCTTCGATCCACACTCTGGTTTCTTCCGCTTCCATAGTCACCGCTTTATTAACAGTTTCCTGCGGTTCCTGCATGCGCTCGAAAGCCGCGGTCAGGCTGGATTCTGAATCGATCAGAAACTGTGCCGAAGTGACGATCTGATCACCCGCCCGCAGACCGTTGATGATTTCAACATCGGTCGAGTTCTCTGCGCCGGTTTTGACTGCGACAGAGATGAATTTACCATCGCCGAGCGACTTCACCACGCGTTCAAACTGTCCGTTTCGGATGATCGCTTCGCGTTTTACATACAGGGTTTCTGCGCCATCCTTGCTGTGGATAGTGAGACGTGAAAACATATTCGGCTTGAGTAGTTGCTGAGGGTTTTCAAAGCGGATGCGCACGCGCAGGGTGCGGGTTTTTTCATCCAGTGTCGGGTAGATATAATCCACCAGACCCTGCCAGGATTTTTCCGGATAGGCCGCCACCGTCATATCGACCTTCTGGCCGACCTTGACCCAGCCACTCTGACGTTCAAATACTTCAGCGATGACCCACACGGTATCGATCTGGGCTATCGTGAGCAGATCCATCGAGGGCTTGATGAACATGCCTTCACGGATGGTCAGGTTTTGCACAAAACCATCGAAGCGGGCGGTATAATCGATGCGCTGCTGTACCTTGCGCGTTTTATCCAGTTGCTCAATCTGCCAGTTGCTGAGGCCGAGTGAAGACAGGCGGTCGCGTGAGGCCGAGATCAGTATGCGATTCTGACTTTTTAATGCGGTCAGATAATCCTCCTGCGCATTCACCAGGTCGGGGCTGTAAAGCTCAAATAGTTTCTGATTTTTACTGACTTTGTCCCCATTCGATTTGGCCAGTAGCTTTTCGACCCAGCCATCGACCCGGGTATGCACATGAAACAGTTTGTCTTCATCGAAGGCGATATAACCGACGGTACTGATTTCTCGCCCGAGCTGGCCTTTTTTTACGCTATCCAGACGTACACCGAGGTTGTTCTGCACCACGGGTGAAATTTTCACCACACCTGGTTCGGCGTTATCTTCCGCATACACCGCCACCAGATCCATCCCCATCGGTGATTTACCAGGTTTGTCACGACGGTAATTGGCATCCATCGGTGCCACCCAGTAAAGGACTTCGGGACCGGATGCTTCCCCGCCTGCTCCTGCTGTTTCCGAAATCAATCCCGCCTCGTGCAATTGCGCGGATAAAAAAGGTTGTCCCAGATAGCCTAAAACCAGGCCCAGGTTTAAAAGTATGAATCCGGATAAAAGTTTATTCACGTCTGTATCCTCTGGGGGGTTATTGGTTGCCGGAGCCGGATTGCAGCCCGGATACGTAATATAGAATTTTGGCCTTGGACTGGCGGATATCGACCGCGATTCGATGTTTATCCAGATTGGCGTTCAGATCGTCGATGTAGGCACGCATCACATCGGAAAAACGCCCTTTATCGGATTGATAAGCAAGCATGGAAGCCTGTGTCTGCTGTTTGGCCTGCGGTAACAACAGTTTACTGTACAGATGCAGACGCTGTTGCAGTAGCGACTCATTGGTGATTTCCTGTTGCAGCTCGGAAATCAGCTGGCGTAGCACCTCGCTGCGTTTGCTTTTCAGCGACTGGTATTCGTATTCTTTGGAAAGACGTTTCTTATCCTGCCGCTTGGCTGTAAACAGAGGCAGATCAATCGCGACCACAGCAGATACAAAGTCAGCACGATCGGTACCGTTTGGCGCATCTTCACGGTAGCCGTAGCTGACGGTTAAGCCCCAGCCCGGTTTTAGACTTTCATTCACCAGCTCAATATCCTTCCGCGTTAGCTCCAGCTGGCGATCGACTTCCTGTACCTGAGGATGGTTGAGGAATTGCTGGCTGAGGCTGTCAAAATCGGTTTCCAGCCTGACCTCTGGCATATACGGCAGTTCAGGATCGAACGGCTTCAGGCTGTTTTCGGTGCCGATCCAGCGCGATAGTTTGGAGCGCTGGGTGTTGATCTGCTGTTCGATTTTAGTCAGGCGGTCATCCAGTCGACTGAGTTCGAGTTGAGCACGGATCAGATCCTGCTGATTGTTGCGTCCGACACTGAATAGCGACTGCACAACCTCCAACAGTTGCGCAAACAGTCGCTTATTTTTGATGATTGAATTCTTTGCCTGTTCCAGATAAAGAATCTCCAGATAAGTCTGGCGCACATCCCGCACGATGGTAAGGCTGCGGTTGGACAGTTTGGCATCGATCAGTTCGGCCTGTTTTTGCGCCTTCTGCTGCTTCAGGAAACGGGTGTCGCCAGGCGGGAACT
>JACKQG010001584.1_pt1 | contig 31114 bp, 48 predicted proteins | sample 8237621 | NCBI WGS metagenome assembly JACKQG01 (sample SAMN15677084, study PRJNA649215) | marine metagenome | biome: marine; feature: Black Sea; material: saline water; isolation source: suspended particulate matter (SPM) from the Black Sea western gyre | collected 2013-06-09/2013-06-10 | depth... | reverse complement strand
GAGCAGAAAACAACGCGTTTTCAAGAGGTTAGATCGGCTCACAACATAACTATATTATAGCTGACTTTAGACTCCCCCCGGAAACGCAGAAGAGTACATCTGCTAATTTCCACGAAAATCTGAAAAGATCCGCCTTGTGGGTATTGACGTCCTGGACACTGCTAAAGGCAAAACGAAACCAGGTCAACCGTTCAGCTTTTTGTGGATACGCCTCCATCCTGGGAGAACGATGTGGGGCGCCCAGGTCCCGAACACGGGAGAGATATGTGGGCTTGGTCAAGGAAGCCATACTGAGACCGAAATGGTGAATAGCGGGATATATCTAAATGAAGGTGAGCCATATTCTATTGTGGCATCCGGGGTTCTATACAGCAGGTGGGGCGGCCCATCTCATTGACAAGATCCTCAGAGGGGCAAAGCCGGCCGACCTCCCTGTGGAATTGCCGACCCTCTACGAATTCGTCATCAACCTCAAAACTGCCAAGGTCCTTGGTCTTGAGATCCCTGAGTCTCTTCTCATCCGGGCGAGCGAGGTGATTGAGTGAAGGGTAAGCTCTTCAGGAAATACGCGGTGCTGTTCGTGACATTGGCCACCGGGGCATTGCTGGCCAATGGCCTCATAGAAATAATAACCCTTGACGATAATATCTTTACGGGTTATTATATTTGATATGATAAAATTGTTTAAATGCAAAGAGAGTGAAAAAATATTTCAAGGTCGGTTCTCTAAAAAATTGCCACGTGACATACAGCGACTTGCAGAAAGAAAACTTATTATGATCCATAGAGCTGCCAACCTTAGCGATCTTCGAATTCCGCCTGCTAATCGTTTGGAGGCATTGAGTGGCAACCGTGAAAGACAGCACAGTATACGTATTAATAACCAGTGGCGTATTTGTTTTGAATGGCGTGAAGACGGCGTATATGGTGTTGAAATAGTTGACTATCATTGAGGAGGTAACACAATGAGAGATTTTCCCCCAACACATCCTGGCGAAATACTGCTTGAAGAATTGTTAAAGCCAATGGGCATATCCCAGTACCGGCTTGCAAACGATATCGGCGTTCCGGCCATGCGAATAAACAAAATTGTTCATGGTAAGAGAAGAATTAGTGCTGACACAGCTCTAAGACTGGCCCGTTATTTTGGAATGTCTGTTGATTTTTGGACCGGCATTCAAATTCATTACGATACTGAAGTGGCTAAAATGACTTTAGGTGATCGCTTAGAGAAAGAAGTCAAAGTTTTTGTTGCAGCAGCTTGACCATGTTGTTTCATTTTTCAAGTCTAAAATCGTCAACACTAATGAGATTCTTGGAAGCCCCTTTTTTTCTTGACATAAAGCATTTTTTGACGTTTCATCAGCTGCAGGGATTCCTACCAATTATCCACGCCTATCAAAGAGGTTCCCCCAATGAATGGACATAAATCGTCTTCAATTTTTTGCTGTTTTCTCGTCTTTTATGTCTTAATGGCAGCAGGCTGTGCACCACTTTCCACAGTGAAAAGGTATGGGACCCCGACCCCCACCATCAAGGAATTCGTGTTTGTTAACCTTAAGGGAACTGAGCCCGAAATGGTGAATAGCGGGATATATCTAAATAAAGGTGAGCCATATTCTATTGTGGCAGCTGGGATACTAATGATCGAGGGCCCCCAGTTCTTTTATTTAAACGAAGGCTTTTTACTGGAGGCGAGGATCGAACAAGAACCATACTTCACCCCATTAAGCGGCACCTACTACAATCTGAATGGAACGACAAGAATTGCACACGCTAATGGGAATCTATATCTGGCTTTGGACTTTCACAGACGTGCGGGATCAATTCCGACCATGGGCGAGGTCAGGGTATTGATCATAGCTTGGAAAACAGATGATAGGGCTCAAATTGTCGGATCTCTTCAAAGGCTGAAGAAAAAGGAAGCGAACTCGTTTGCGGTTGGTCGGTGGGTCAAGGTCCGTGATTTCATCAATGGCTTTGATGATGCCATAGATCAGGCCAAACTGCTACGGCAAGATTTCGGATTTCGGACTTTGGGTTTTGGATTTGCTCCTGAAATTGTCTGTGTGAAAAATTATAGGAGGGTAACGCCATGAGACTCAGAACCTTCCTGTTATTTGCAATCCTTGTCATCGGGCTTTTTTTTGGTTCACTCGTGGCTAATGCGGAGAAAGAGGGCAAAGTCCACCGGATAGGGTGGTTAGGACCCACTTACCGCGTTTTTGACAAGGTGTTATTGGAGGAGCTGCGCAAATTAGGCTGGGTTAAGGGAGAGAATTTTGTCATAGAGTACCAATCCTGGGGGTGTAAACCCGATCGGATCCCGGCATTAGCCGCCGAGCTTGCCCGCCACAAGGTTGATTTCATATTCGCGGTCCATACAACGGACACCTTTGCGGCCAAGAACGCCACATCCAAGATCCCCATTGTGTTTACCATGGTTGGTGATCCCGTTGGGTACGGTTTTGTATCGAGCCTGGCACGGCCCGGGGGGAATGTGACCGGGGTGAGCAGTAATTTGATAGAGATCACCGGAAAAGCGTTTCAACTGCTGAAAGAGGCCGTGCCCGGAGCATCAAGAATAGCCTGCCTTCATAATCCGGCCCGGGGTCAGTTGGCCCATCAATTTTTAGAAAAGATGCAGGCTGCGGCTCAAACGCTGGATGTAAAGCTTCAATCCGTACAGGCGGAAGATCCAAAGGACTTCGATGCCGCATTCAAGGCAATGGCTGAAGAGCAGGCTCAGGGTCTTGTGGTGCTTTCCTCTCCACCCTATAACTCCTATGTCTCTCAGATCGTGGATCTGGCCCTCAAAAGCAATCTACCCATGATTGTTCTGGGCCCCACTTACTGGCCCCGGGCAGGCGCCCTCATGAGCTATGCGCCCGAATACCCTCACCAGTACAGGAGCGCGGCCCACCTCATTGACAAGATCCTCAGAGGGGCAAAGCCGGCCGACCTCCCTGTGGAATTGCCGACCCTCTACGAATTCGTCATCAACCTCAAAACTGCCGAGGCCCTCGGTCTTGAGATCCCTGAGTCCCTTCTCATCCGGGCAAGCGAGGTGATTGAGTGAAGGGCAAACTCTTCAGGAAATACGCGGTGCTTTTCGTGACATTGGTCACCGGGGCATTGCTGGCCAATGGCCTCATAGAGATCTACTTCTCGTACCAGGAAAATAAAACGGCCCTGGCCCACATACAGAGGGAGAAGGCCCTGGCCGCGGCATTAAAGATTGAGCAGTTTACCAGCAAGATTGAACTCCAGATCAGCTGGATTGCCCCGTGGGGGCCCCCGGGTGTGAGTCCTGACACAAATGAGTATCTCAGACTTCTGCGCCAGGACCCGGCCATCACAGAGATAAGGTATATAGATTCGGCAGGCAAGGAGCAGCTCCACGTTTCACGCTTAGGCATGGACAGGGAGAAGAGCGGGGTGGATTTTTCCCACAACCCTGCGTTTCTTGAGGCAAGGAGGGGCAAGACCTGGTTCAGCCCTGTATACTACCGCAAAGGGTCCGAACCGTATATGCGCATTGCCATGGCAGGCCCGAGAAAGAGGTCCGGGGTGACAGTGGCAGATGTGAACCTGAAGTTTGTCTGGGAGGTCGTTAATCAGATAAAGGTGGGCAAGGCCGGTGGCGCTTATGTGGTGGACTCCGAAGGTAACCTCATAGCCCACACAAACATCAGTCTGGTCCTGAAAAAGACGGATCTCTCCTCGCTCCCCCAGGTAGCGGCAGCTCGCGAGAGCCCCCTGAACCCGGGCCAGGAGGAGGTCTCGGTTGCCCGGGATCTCCAGGGGCGGCAGGTCCTCACGACCTACGCCCCTATCTCCCCCCTGAGCTGGTTTATCTTTCTTGAACAGCCTCTCGCAGAGGCCTTTATGCCCCTCTATGCCTCCATTTTCCGGACCGCATTATTCGTGCTCGCGGGGATTGTGCTCTCCATTCTTGCGAGCCTGATCTTAGCCCGGAGGATGGTGACACCGATTCGGGCCTTGCGGGATGGGGCGGCCCGGATCGGCGCGGGGGATTTCGGGCACCGTATGGATGTCCACACCGGTGATGAACTGGAATCCCTCGGCGAGGAGTTCAATCAGATGACTACCCGGCTCCAAGAGTCTTACACCCATCTCGAGGAAAAGGTCAAAGCGAGGACACGCGAACTGAGCGATGCCTTCCAACAGCTCGAGATCGCAAACAAGCACAAGTCCGAGTTTCTCGCCAACATGAGCCATGAACTCAGGACCCCACTCAACGCCATCCTGGGCTATACAGAGCTGATTGTGGACAAGATTTACGGGGATGTGCCTGATAAGATCCAGGAGATCCTGGTACGTGTGGGGGAGAATGGGCGTCATCTGCTCAGCCTCATTAATGACGTCCTGGATCTTTCAAAAATCGAAGCGGGTCGTCTCACCCTTTCCCTTAATGATTATTCCATGCAGGATCTCGTTCAGACGGTCATCACCTCGGTGGAGTCCCTCGGTGCGGAAAAGAACCTGGTGTTAAAGACAGAGGTCCCTTCGGACCTGGCGACTGGCAGGGGAGATGAACAGCGTATAGCCCAGGTGTTTTTGAATCTCGTGGGGAATGCCATAAAATTCACTGACGAGGGAGAGGTCAGTATAGAGGTGGCAATTTCGAATAGCTCATTCCTGATCTCCGTGGCTGACACCGGCCCCGGGCTTTCGGAAGACGACCAGCAAGGGATCTTCGAAGAATTCCACCAGGTAGACGGTTCCAGTACCCGGGAGAAGGGAGGAACCGGACTCGGTCTCTCGATCGCCAGGAGGATCGTCGAGATGCACGGTGGAAGCATTTGGGTAGAGTCCACCCTGGGAAAAGGTTCGACTTTTTGGTTTACGCTGCCAATTCGAGTCGAACAACAAGAGGAGCAAAAATGAGCAGGAAAATTTTAGTGGTTGAAGACCAGGAGGATAACCGCCGTATTTTGCGGGACCTCCTCATGAGCGCGGACTATGAGGTGATCGAGGCGGTCACCGGGGATGAGGGGGTGACCGCGGCCGAGACCCATCGGCCGGATCTGATCCTGATGGACATACAGCTCCCCGGTCTCGATGGATACGAGGCTACACGCCACATCAGGGCCAACCCAGATCTGCAGCAGACCCCTATCATCGTGGTCACTTCCTATGCGCTTAGCGGTGATGATGTCAAGGCGTTTGAGGCCGGCTGCGATGCTTATATGGCGAAGCCTTTCAGCCCGCGGGAGCTCCTGGCGAAGGTCCGCGAGTATGTACCGTAGCTGATTAAAGAAGGTATACTGTGAGGACACCACCACTTATCCTTATTGTGGATGATAATGCCGCGAATCTGGAAATCCTCCAGGCTCGCCTTGCTGCCCACAACTATGGGATTATTACGGCGACAGACGGCGAAGCCGGGCTGGCCATGGCGAGAGAAGAACAGCCGGACCTGATTCTCTTAGACATCATGATGCCTAAGATGGACGGTATTGAGGTCTGCCGGCACATAAGATCGGACCCTATTCTACCATTCATGCCCATAATCATGGTCACTGCCAAAGCGGGTTCGAAAGACATCGTCGCAGGACTCGAGGCAGGTGGTGACGAATATCTGACCAAGCCGGTGGACCATGCCGCACTTGTTGCAAGGGTCAAATCGATGCTCCGCATCAAGGAGCTTCACGACACGGTCCGGGAGCAGGCAGCCCAGCTTGCGGGGTGGAACCGGTCACTTGAGGAACGGGTGGCGGATCAACTTACCCAATTGGAGCGAGTCGGGCGTTTAAGGCGTTTTCTCTCCCCTCAGGTTGCTGAGCTTGTTGTCTCCTCAAAAGACGAAGGGTTTCTCGAAACCCACCGGCGGGATATCACCGTGCTCTTCTGTGACCTCCGTGGATTCACAGCCTTCTCTGAGACCGGGGAGCCTGAAGAAGTGATGGGGGTCCTCAGGGAGTACCACGGGGCCATGGGAAGCCTGATCTTCCAATACGAGGGTACGCTGGAGCGCTTTACGGGGGACGGGCTGATGGTTTTTTTCAACGATCCCATACCTTGTACGGACCCGGAGGCCCGTGCTGTCAAGATGGCCGTAGCCATGCGCGAGTATGTTCGTGAGCTGAGCGGGAAGTGGCGAAAGCGCGATCACAGGCTGGACTTTGGGGTGGGAATCGCCCAGGGGTATGCCACGCTTGGAAAGATAGGGTTTGAAGGGCGCTTCGACTATGCGGCCATCGGAACCGTTACGAATCTCGCCTCGCGCCTTTGCGATAAGGCTCAAGGCGGGCAGGTACTCATCAGTCAACGGGTTTACGGGGCGGTAGAGGAGCTGGTGGATGTGGAACCACTCGGGGAGTTAGCCCTGAAAGGATTGCACCGGCCTGTTAACGTTTACAATCTCGTCCGCGTGAAGGAATGAGTCTCCGGGTTGCCGGACATCACTTCGTCATAATAGACAATAGGCTGCCCTGTTTTTATCATCTCACCATCGCAGCATTTAAGAAGGCGATCAGCGTCTGGCCTGAGTATGTGAATGGGCACATTGACCTGACGGCATCTTACAGCCTTGCAGGCCGTATGGAGGAGGCACGTGCTCAAGCCGCAGAAGTTCTCAGAATAAACCCCAAAATCACTTTGGAGGATATTGCCAAGAACGGGTATTATAATTACAAGAAGGCCGACAAAGAACGCTTTATCAACTCCCTGCGCAAGGCGGGTTTATAAACCGCTCTTTACACATTCAAAAGCCGTGCAAATTATTACCGAAGGAAGAGGTCAGCATTTTGATCCGGATATGGTGGATGTCTTTCTGGAGATTGAGGATGAGTTTCGTCAGGTCGCTCTTGAATTTGCCGACTTTGATGAGGAAAGGAGGTCAGTGACTTTTTACGAGTTTGTCAATCTTGGAACTGAAACTAAATTCATAACCATTTTTTAAGAGAAGTATTGAAAGGAGGATTTTATGGCAGTAGCTCATACAAGTCGCATTCGAATCGAAAAGCACGAAGGTCCACACCGGACGGCCCATGTGGAAGACTTTGCTGACCCGATCCATTTCAGCGTTCACGGCGGTATCAAGCATTTTTACAAAGAAAAGTATGGACGAGAAATTGTAGGGCCGGAGTATCCTGCAACACTTGACCACATCATTGCAGGAGTTGGAGGGTGACTGACCGGAACCTTAGGGACCGCGCTGGATGCGCGGGGAATTAAGTCCGCTGAGAATCTAATTGCTCATGTGGAAGGGGACATTGAAGACGTTGACGGTGTCTTGAAAATTGCGAAGATTCGCCTCAAGTACTTTTTCAAGATTCCACCGGACACGAAAGAAAAGGCTGAACGTGCTTTGGCACTTTATGCAGATATGTGCCCGGCTTATCAGACAGTAAAAAACTGCATTGAGGTCACCTGGGATGCAGAGATGGAAGAGTTATGAACAATGGCTTTTAACCGGATGAATGGAGCATGTGTCTATTAATGCCTGAACGAAAACCCTGTTCAGGCAAAATCCGAATATCGAAATCCGAAATCCGAAGCAAATTCGAATATCAAATGATGAAATGATTCAAACTTAACCACGCCTCAGGCGTGGCGGAAATACGATGTTTTTGTCATTGGTACATTGGTGTTTTGGTATTATATAAAATGTCACGAAGTTCCTTAACTTTAGGCACTTCAAACTTTAGGCACTTAAATCAGCGTACCTTCCAGGACCAACAAAACAAGCTACCTCCTCCCTCCAGACCGTCTGTCCCTCTCATATCTGAAATATGGAAGCTGCTTTTCAGCGTTTGTTTCTGAGGGCAAAGGTCAATGAAACTGCCAGGAATACTCCAACCGCGGTGATGAGAAAGGCTTCATTGTAGCTGCCGGAAATATCAAAGAGATAACCCGCCAATACGGGCCCGATAGCGAATCCGATACCATCTGCCACCGAGAGGCTGCCATAAATCGCTCCCATGTATTTAACACCGAAGATGGAAGCAGTCAGTCTGGGAATCATAACCAGGTTCCCGCCGTAGGAGATGCCAAAAAGGAATGCAAAGAAGTAGAACATCCCCAGACTGTTCATCCAGGAGAGCCACAGTATCATCACACCCTGAAGAAGCAACCCGCAGAAAAGAACCCGGCTGGCACCGATCCGGTCCGAAAGAAAACCTGCAGTCAGCCGACCTGCAATACTGCAAAGCCCCATTGTGGTCAGCAGACTGGCAGCACTCATGGGTGAAATGCCGGTGTCTCTTGCAAAGGGTACAAGATGGGTGATGATCAGACCCAGGCACAGGATGCAGAATCCGAAAATGCCGAAAAGTGACCAGAATTGGCTGGTTTTGAGTGCGTTTAACAGTGAAATGGCATGGTTATCGCTTTGGGAAAGGTGATTAACATCGATTTGCGGGCTTCCTTCATGGGCTGCAACATAGCCGTTTTTGGGAAGCCGTATCACGAACAGGGCGATAGGAATATAAATCAGCAGAATCATGGCTCCCACCACAAACATCGCTGTTCGCCAGCCCAACTGGGTTTCGATGGAAGTTACCATCAGCGGCAGGGTGGCAGCACCGGCTCCTATACCGGCGGACGCAATCCCAAGTGCCAGTCCCTGTCATCTCACGAACCAGTTAGTAATCAGAGATAGCGGCAGAGGTATGGCAGCACAGGCCCCTATGCCCTGCAGAAAGCCAATAAACAAATACATTTGCCATACCGCTTGCACACGGGAGCCCAGCATAAATCCCAATCCCATAAGCCCCGCCGTGATAATGGAAATCCATTTATACCCGAAGCGATCGGCGATACTGCCGACCAGCGGTACTGCGACAGCATAGGTGATCCCGGAAACGAAAAGAACACCTGAGATGACAGCCCGCGCCCATCCGAACTCCTCCATAATGGGTACAAAAAATACACCAAAACTGTAAAAGGACCCGCAAGAGACGGCAACCATGAAAAATACGCCTGCCACCACAAACCAGCCATAATAAACTTCCTTTTTCTCACCCTGAGCGCGATCCGGTTCCAGTTCATTCATGATATAAATCCGTTTATCAACATAGAATTTCTTTTCCTCTCGAGTCGTAATCCTGGGCCATGATTGTTGACAAATTCGTAAAAAGTCACTGACCCGTTTTCGTCATTCCCGCGAACGCGGGAATCCATGAAAATCAATCACTTATAGACTCCCGCTCCCCGATCGGAGTCGAGGACAAGCTTCGCGGGAGTGACGGCCTTGGAGATTTTTTACGAGGCCATCATTGTTTATTTATGAAAAACCGATGAAAAGTGTACGGCATGAATACATTTCAGTCAATAAGCGGGTTTTGAATCATAAAAAACAGTTTATCAAGATAATTTTATATTGCTGCTCTCCAATTTGTATATTATAGAGTACATTTAGCACAATAATGGATCTGTGCTTCCCATTGGCGAAGCGGAAGTTCTTTGGAATATAGGTGCGGGGAAAATAGCAGAAAGGGTGCCAAAATGAAAAAAATCAGTCGACGTTCATTTCTCAAGCAAGGTCTTGCCATGAGCGCAGCCTCCATGTGTAGCGGGGGGATTCTGGCTCCATTTTCAGGAACAGACCGGGGTGCTGTTCACGCTGCCAGACCGGTTGATATTGCTATTCCAAAAGGGTTGAATTATTTTAAAAGCACAATAAAGGCGGTGGATCAACTTGGAGGCATAAGAAAGTATGTATCCAGAGGTTCAAAGGTGGGGCTCCTCGTTAATTCACCCTTCAAGAACTACGGGTCTTATGTCAACCCGGAGATCACCCTGGCCGTGGTAAAGATGTGTTTCGAGGCGGGCGTCAGCGAAATATGGTGTCTGAAAGAGCCATACGGGAAATATTGGCAGAGGTGCAAACTGGCCGATGAGTATACCGAAGAGATCAAGAGCCTCAAGGAGGGCTGGGAGGATACGGTCGATTTTGAAATACCGCAGGCAGTATCACTGAAAGAGGCAACGGTGAGAAAGAAGCTGCTGGAAAGCGATCTGTTTATTAACGTGGCCATAACAAAAAACCATTCGGGGACCAACTTTACCTGTCTGTTGAAAAACATGATGGGCGCGTCCACCTTTGGGACGAACTTCGGTATTCATTACGGGGGGAAGAAAGGGTTGAGCTGGTACCCTGACATCCCGTTCCTGTCGCAGTGCATTGCCGATTTGAACCTGATTAGAAAACCCGACCTTTGTATCGTGGATTCCACAGAGTTCCTCATGACCAATGGTCCTTCCGGGCCGGGCGAGCTTATGAAACCGCAAGAGGTGCTTGCGGGCACGGACCGTGTGTTGATGGATGCATACTGCGCGAAGTTGTTAAATCTTGAACCTGAGAACGTGTTGATGATCCAGAAGGCGGCAGCCCATAACCTCGGAAGTCCTGATCTGAAAAAGGCAAATATTGTGACAGTGGAGACAGGATGAGTAAATATCTGACAATCCCATTGAGTATGTGCCTATTGATTGTCGTGACTTTCGGAACAATTTCCGCCCAGGAATCAAAATCCGCGAAGGATCTTTCGGTATATCTCCCTGATGTGGATGGATTGGTCCCGGATGGCCCGCTGCAGAAGGCGGACGACCTTGAAGGCCTGTTTGCGAGGATAAACGGCGGGGCTGAGCAGTATGTGCGATATGGTTTTTCAAAAGCGCTTTTCCAGGCATATAAGACTGCGGGCAGCCGATCGCTTGAACTTGAAATATTCCAAATGAAAAACTCGAAGGCGGCCCATCAGATATACACCCTTATGGCGGGACAGGGTAACAGGAAGTTAGATATGGGCCATGAAGCTGTTTTGGGAGAATATTATCTTATCTTCCGAAAGGTGAGATTTTACGTCACCATCACCGGATCTGATTCAGAAGAGAAAACCAGGGATGAACTGATTGCCGTAGCCCGGGCGGTTGAAAAAAAGATAAGGGTTCACGGGCAATAATCGATTCTTGGACAGAAAATATTGCTTCCTATTTCATAGCCTCTTCAACAGCAACAGCTACTGCAACAGAAGCACCTACCATCGGATTATTACCCATTCCGATAAGCCCCATCATCTCAACGTGAGCTGGAACTGAAGATGAACCCGCAAACTGTGCATCAGAGTGCATACGACCCATAGTGTCAGTCATACCATAGGAAGCAGGACCGGCAGCCATATTGTCGGGATGGAGGGTCCTGCCTGTACCACCACCGGAGGCAACAGAGAAGAATTTCTTACCCTTTAGGATACACTCTTTCTTGTATGTGGCCATTACAGGATGCTGGAAGCGTGTAGGGTTGGTTGAGTTACCGGTAATAGCAACATCAACATCCTCAGAGTGCATGATAGCAACACCTTCACGAACATCGTCGGCACCGTAACATCTTACATTTGCCTTTTCACCATCAGAGTAGGCTTTCTGTTTAACAACTCTAACTTCACCTGTTGCATAATCAAAAGCTGTTTCCACATGGGTAAAACCGTTGATACGTGAAATGATCTGTGCCGCATCCTTACCAAGACCGTTAAGAATTACCTGAAGCGGTTTCTTGCGGGCACGGTTAGCTGAGCGGGCAAGACCGATAGCGCCTTCAGCAGCTGCAAAAGATTCGTGACCTGCGCAGAAAGCAAAACAGGTTGTCTCTTCACGGAGAAGCATGGCCGCAAGATTACCGTGACCGATACCCACCTTGCGGTCATCCGCAACTGAGCCAGGGATACAGAAAGACTGAAGACCCTCACCAAGGGTCTCTGCTACGTCAGCGGCAACAGTCTGACCTTTCTTTATTGCTGCGGCAGCACCTATAGTATAGGCCCAGGCAGCATTTTCAAAAGCGATAGGCTGTACGTCTTTTACGATCTTACGCACGTCAATATTTTTGTCTATGCAAACCTTTTCAGCATCTTCGATAGAGTCGATGCCATATTCTTTAAGAAAAGGAGTGATCTGATCTATTCTTCTTGAATAACCTTCAAATAAAGCCATTGTTGATCCTCCTTACTCTTTACGCGGGTTGATAGTTTTAACTGCATCAGCAAAACGGCCATAAGTTCCGCCTGCCTTTACAAGGGCTTCGTTTGCATCCATACCCTTAGCGATATTTTCCATCATGATACCGAGCTGAACAAATTTATATCCGACGATCTCATCATCAGAGTCAAGGGCGATTTCTGTGATATAACCTTCAGCCATTTCAAGATAACGTGCACCCTTGGCAGCTGAGCCGTACATTGTGCCTGTGACAGATCTGAGACCTTTACCAAGATCCTCAAGACCGGCACCTACAGGAAGCCCGTCTTCTGAGAAAGCTGTCTGTGTACGGCCGTATATGATCTGAAGAAAAAGTTCTCTCATGGCAACATTTATAGCATCACATACAAGGTCTGAATTCATCGCTTCAAGAATGGTTTTATCGGGAAGGATTTCTGATGCCATAGCAGCAGAGTGGGTCATTCCGGTACACCCAACTGTTTCAACAAGAGCTTCCTGTATGATACCTCCCTTTACATTGAGAGTAAGCTTGCATGCGCCCTGCTGTGGAGCACACCAGCCCACACCATGTGTAAGACCGGAAATATCTTTAACCTCTTTTGCCTGGACCCATTTGCCTTCCTGAGGTATTGGAGCAGGACCATTCTTCGGGCCTTTGGCTACAACGCACATTTCCTCAATTTCATGAGTATATTCCATCGTGCGATTCTCCTTTGGAAAAATGTTAATGCCAACTGGTTTAAGAAATTATCATATTCAATCTATGAATGCAAATATCATATGGTTTGATCTGAAAGGACTCCTTTGCCTGCCCCAATGGTCACATTTACAAAAACCCCCTGACATTATATGAACCCTGCCTTTGCCCAAGGTTCCACCCTGCTATTCTAAGAGCCCTTTTTTGTGCTATTGCCCCTTGGACCACAGCACATTTCCATCATTGCAGCCATCTTTTTGCCCATGGCTGAGCAATCTATGGAGCCGTCCTGACTGCCGAAGCATCTGCTCATCATTTCAGCCATTTTCTCAAAATCCGGGGGAGTATCCTTGAAACAGCCGCAACCCCCTTTATCCATTTTGCCTTTTTTCTTTTCCGTGTCCATTTCGACCTCCTTTTTCTTATTTTTAAAGGTTATCCCTCATTCATGCAAAAAGCAGTCTCAACGATCTAAAACCCCTTTCTTGTTTTTGTACTCTTCTTCGCCAATCTCACCGAGAGTATATCGTTTTTCGAGTATGTCCATTGGCGAATCCGAGGCGTTTATGAAATTGCGTTCCTTGTGGTGTGAGCTGAACCCGCAGATCGATCCACCCTTTCGCCCCCTCATCATGAAAAAACAGAGGGTCATCATCACAATAGGGAACAACCACCAGAAAGAAAAATCGCCAAATTCTGACCCGAACATATCCACCACCACCTTTCTAATCTCCCATACGATAGTTTAACTTGTTTTCAACTGACCTGCGGTTTCTCCTCCGGTGAACAATGACCGGTATTCACTCTGCAATAATTTCCTGACTTTCTTTACCAGGATTATGGACATGAAAACGGGGCAAAGGGCGAATTTTGATGGACCCTCAAGCCCGGATGCAAACGCCAGCCCTTCTTCTTCCCACAAGAGGGTGCCGCCAACGATGTTATAGACCTTTTTAAAGCCCATTTTTTTCATCTGCTTCTGGGCCAACTTGCTGCGCCCCCCCACTTTGCAGTAGACAAAATAGGTCTTGCCTTTATCCAGGGCATTGAGTTGACTCTTGAAGGCCCTGGATAAGAAATTCAAGTTGATGGCATTTTCAAGATGAGCCTTTGCGAATTCTTTGGGTGTGCAAATATCCAGAATCACAACATCGTCATTATCTTTTTTCGCCTTAATAAGTCTGTATGCCTCTGACGGAAATATATCTTCGGATGTTTGAGTCCCTGTGCTGCCCCATTTTACTTCCTGGTATTATATTGTCGTATTCATATCGCCCCCTCTTTACGTTAAATTGCTATTATTCGAAAACTATCGAATACTCCTGTGAAAAAATTTTCACCCTTTCGTTAAAAAGCCTTCCACATCATAAGGGAATTCGTCTCTGAATCTTCCCTCATATTCCTTTCACCATAAACCTGCTTTTCAGCCTTCCAGAAGGGACAGTTATCCGAATGAGTGTGGTGAAGAACTCTTCCGATTCTGGATTCCGGATTTTTCCGGGCGTGGTTACAAAGCGGGCAATTGTGGCAGATTCTGGCCCGTATCTTTTTAATCATCGTAAGCCTTTCCCCACTTGGGGATGTTCTTTTCTTGATTGCTTCCATTTTCCATATCTCCTCTCCCTGAAATTTATTAAGCCCCTCGCCTTTAGTAATAGAGACGTATCCTTACGAAAAAAGGTTACAGGGAAATATACTTAACAGCCTGATCTGCCTAAATGGGCATCGGTTTTGGGTTCGCATACCATGACACTTCTCTCATCGTGCTCAAAAATACACTCCTGTTCCAGGATTACCTTTAATGCCTTTCGAGCCCTATGAACCCTGACCGTGACGTTGCTAACCGTGATATCCAGGATGTCGGCTGTTTCCTGATTGGTCATCTCCATGGTATCGGAAAAGATCAGGGCGACCCGGAGCGTTTCAGGAAGGAGATAGATTTTGTCCTGAACGCATTGACTCATCTGACGTTGTTCCAGCTGCATCTGGACCACAGGCTCGATGGATTTCTGGAACCGGTTCGTCAATTCCTGCCCCTTGTTCCTGGCTGCCCCGCTACGGAAATAGTCGAGACATCGGTTACGGGCTATCCGAAAAATCCACGGCATGATTTTTGAATCGTCTTTCAAGCCGTTCAGATTTTTCCGGACCTTTATAAACGTGTCCTGGGTCAGGTCGTCCGCCATCCATCTGTCCCCGACCATTTTTGCGATAAATGCCCTCACGGGTCCGTAATGAATGTCATAGATTTCTGAAAAGTCCATAGCGATTTCCTGAGTGGGTTAAACGTAGAATGCAGTTCGCGAGGACGTTGTTGCTCCCCATGTTGTTTTATTGCTCCTAAATTTCGACAACTATCGAAGTCTCCATCAAAAAAAAGACCTGGAGATTATTGCTAAAAAAATCCCTGTAAAGCCGCCAGTGTCTCCGGGTCCATGGAACACTCGATTTTCTGCCCGTTTCTCTCCATACGGATGAGACCGGCCTGACGAAGTTCCTTGATATGATGTGAAATAGTGGACGGCACGATACCCAGGTCCTGGCCGAGGTCACCCACGCAGGCGCAGGCTTCGGGCTCCACGCTCTCCTTTATGGTGGTTAGCGCCCCGGGCTGGCAGCAGGAAATGAGACGCAGAAAAATCTTCAGCCGGTTCGGATTTGACAGGGCCTTAAATATTTCCGCGAATTTCTGGATGTCTTTATCTTGATAGTTCGACATGTTTCGAATAATAACAACTGCTCCATCCTTTGTCAAGATATATTTTTTTGGAAAACGATGCGGCGCCCCATCCTTCAAGGGTAGATTGCTTAGATATGGTCAGCCCTGTATCTTCAAAAAAGCGCTTCATCTCACCCATCTGGTTCTCTCCAAATCCTGATATAACCACCGTACCGGTCTGAGTCAGATGATCCGGTATATGCGTTCCTGTTCTTAAGAGCGCCGCGACCACTAAATTGGCAAAGATGAAATCGTATTTTTCGTGCACCGTTTCCCATGAACCTTCCCTGATTGCTACCCTGCCGGAGAGATGATTGAGATTTACGTTGGTTTTTGCCGCCTGTACAGATGACGGGTCAGTTTCAACTCCCACGGCCTCTTGTGCACCCATCTTGACGGCGGCAATGGCAAGGAGACCCGTACCGCAGCCAAAATCGAGGACCTTGGCACCCTTGAAGGGCTGTGCCCGGGACCCATTGGCAATGAGATCCATAATCCTCAAACAAAGCAGAGTGGTTGGATGTTTCCCTGTGCCGAAGGCGTGGTGAGGATCTAAGATGATCGTTCGGGGACCTGTCGGCTGTGCCAGGTTCGGTGTCCAGGGCTGGATGGTCATTGAATCTATGGGGCTGAAAGGCTCCATGAACTGACTGCTCCCTGAGGAAGGCTCTGAATACGCGAGATTACGGACCCGCATATAGAATTCCGATCTCAAAGAGAGGGCCTTTTTGGCCTCATTGACGATACTGGAAATATCCAGAAGTTTACGGTCAAGATGCTCTTCCCCGGATTCTAAGATTACAATCCTACCTCTTTCACTATTCTTATCATTATGTCCAGGGATTTTTTTTATAAGCGGAGAAAAAGAGTGCAGGTTGACGCTGAGCTTTGAGATGGCCCGATATGGGCCTTCTATGGTAATTTCAAACTGCATTGGAGTATTATCCTAACCCGGATAAACCGGAGAAGTGCCTAAAATGAGCTAAAGTGCCTAAAATGCCTAAAGTTGATGTTTGTTTTTTTATTCGACGTTCGATGTCGGAGTCTTCGCTTACCTGGATGTTCGATGTTGGACGTTCATCTTTGTCCAATACTGGCTTTCAGGGCACTGTAAAAGCTTTTGTGTGCTTTTTGCACCAAACTCAATTGGTAACTGTCTATGCTTTTTCAGAGACTACGCTCGGAAAAAGTGGCCCCTTCGGGGCAGCCAGCATCCAGTATTTCTTTTACAACATGTTGTAAGTTAAACGTTACTAAGGGCCTAATTATATTGTGTATCCTGTCCGGTGATACCCCGTTAATGGCGCATAGTCCTCAATTGAGCCAACTCCCAGACATATTCATAAAGATGAAGCCCCTTGCTCGCGGCAATGATTTCCCCGTCCCCCACCCCGATGCTTGAGGCCATATACTCTTTGAGAAGTTGGATGCCCCCCAGGTTTGCCGGAAGACCGTTCCAGAGATCCCATGACCTGAAATAAACCACGAAATGAAGCTTTTTATCCTTGATACGTGTGTCAATACCCCGGAGGCAGGGCGGGTCCCCCAAATAAATGGCATTGGGGTCTCCAACCGTCATATATGCCTGATTGGTCTCAAAACCGTCGTTTTTGTACATGCGGATGACCTCGGCGATCTGCGGCTCCAGATACTGGCCGTAGGTGTAGTCTTCCCCGGGCTGTTTGGCCGATGTCATGAGATAAGGTAGATATTCCTCCAGATACCCTTCGGCCACGGGATTCGGAATACCGAGAGAGGGGGGGATGTCCGGCAGAAGCGGACGGACCCCGGGGTATTTTATATGGATGGTTACATAATCAAATTCAAGCCGTTTCTGACCCTCAAAACTTCCCCGGTCTATGATATATTCCCTTCCGTTATCGAGCAGGCTGTAGACGCACTGAAACCAAGCATCAGGCAGGTCTCGCGCTTTAATGAATTCCAGATTCATGGGCATTTGGGGGTAACCTCGTGATTTAATTGAGTTTGTGATTTCGGGGTAACTAAAAAGGTAAACATTTGCAGAAAAGGGGATTAAAGTCAATATTTTTTGCGACTTGATTGTCAACCGATTTAAGAGTAAAATTGATCAGTTTTTTTGCTTCCGGGGATAGGGATGTACACCCGACAAGGTGGCTACCCTGGCCACCTTCCCCGGATCACCTCAGGGCGCCATGAATGGGGATGGCCATGAAAAGTCCAAACAACCTCCAACCAACCGCAAAATATCGAAACAAGGGAATCACAGTTGACTATGGTTTCAATTGTGGTGACATTCCGATCAAAATATCCGCAGAAACTGAATGGTGGTTCCAGTTCCAAACCAACAAGTCTTTCAATTCGCTTACCTTCGAAACCATAAAAGATAAATTAGCCAAAGGAAGATGGACTTCCCAGAAAAATAGGACAAAGTTGGCGGAGTATGCCGAAGGATCACCGGATGAGTTTCAAGATGATTTCTTTCGTTGTGTAATGGCCACGAATCCGGTTAATCCGTTGTATCGCGTAATGCCCAGAGGTAGGTTAGTTCACGACGCTACAACGGTCGAGATCCAGCAGATAAGACAAGCCTCCCGAGAACTATACGTCTGGCTTAAAAGTAGCCTCAAACAGAGGAGATGGAAACCTGTGGTTGAAAAGTTATTTAAAGACTATGGTCTTCCCTTGTTTGATGATTACAACAATGACAGGCCAAGTCGGAGAAAACTAAAAGAAACTGTCCAAGAGATTATAGAAAAACACTATTTAAAAATAAATATAGACGATCAGACCACAGAAGATTTTTACAAGACATACATTGCGCACGCACCTTTAACACCCCTCAAGAACGACCCTCGTGTAATTTCAGGAAACACTCGCCTCATCAAGCAATTTCGTTTTCGCTACTGCATTATTTAAACCCACTTCAATGTAAACCCTTACCACCGTCAATTCCTTTTTTGAAATGTAGTTTTTGGCCTGGATGATTCTCTATCTCACATCCTTAAATTGAATAGCATCAACCATGAGGTTGGTTCAAGAACTTTAAGGAGGTTTGGATGGTGGACACGTTGAAGGCTAACAGACGGGATCGTTTTAAGGGAGTTATCTATGCATCCGGCAACAAGACTTTAAAGGAATTCGGTGAGCGGATCGGATACGGCCCAGCGAGGATCTCCGCAATCGTTAACGGAAAGGCTTTTCCCAGTGACATGTTCCAGCGAAAAGCCGCTCAAGCGTTGGGTCTTTCAATCAAAGAACTGTCCAAGCTGCTGTAAAGGGAGTTTAAGGTAGAGGGGGTGGTTCTATGTCTGTTTGACAATAAAAAAACCCTGCAAACCCGGAATTTGCAGGGTCGGTAATGGAGAGGCCCTTGAGAAGTATGATTAATTCGGCCTCGTATTTAGATTAGACACTTTAAAGTAGAAAGTCAAGGCGAAAGGGGAGAAAAGAAATGAACGAAGAGCAGATGAAAAAGGTGATGGAAGAAGTGAAAAGGAAGATGGGACCAGAGGTTGATTTATATGAGGGCCAGGAGTTACCGGCCTTCATGGTGGATAAATTGGTCCTGGAAATGACAAACGAAATAAGGAAAGGAGAATAACGAAATGGAAGAAACAATGGATATGACGACGTACACTGGAAATTTACCAAAAATACCTGATGAGGTTTTAGAGAAGATCACAGATGAGGCGGAAGATGTGTGTCTGTGGGCTAAACCACAACCCGGGGGGTTCCTCGTAGGCGACGACACTCACCCGGTCATATCTGGCATTATCTCAAACGTAGACCCGTACCATGTCAAATGGGTTGATAATCTGCCGGACAAATTACATGTACCGCCAGGACAGGACCCGCCAGCAGACTACGAGCCTCGATGCGATATTCGTGTCTTGACACCCGAGGGAATTGAGATCGGCGTTTCACTTGCTAAGAGTTCATATTTGTATTCATTCGCACCCTATGTAAAAGGGTTGCGGGGTATGGGCCTGCAACCGACTGATGTCGTCACACGCCTCACATGCAAGGAGGTGAATGGCCAATACGGGACATTCACAACGGTTCGATTTTCTATGCTGAGCAAGAAAGACAACGCTATCCCGGTCGAAGAACTCCCCCCGACCGAGTACGACGAACGCGGCGACAGGATTCCTTATTAAACTTCAATATCCTGGGGCCTTCGGCCCTCGGGGATCAAAGGTGTTATGAAAACATTACTTGAAAAAGAAGTTTTTGAGGTGTTCGTCAAACCCGGTGAGGTTGTCGAAGTCAGGACCTTAGGGGCACGAGGGAAATCTCCAGCATGGGGCAACCAATGGGCCAGGGGGACGGTAAGCGGATACTTCGATGACCATGAAGCCTTCTGCAAGGCCGTACAATTGGCCGAGAAGGCCAAACATGACGGAATCTATTTTACCCTGCAGGTGATAGATCCTCGATTGATTGGCCGAGCCTTCAACCGTTTAAAGCCTTCCAGTGTTACGACCTCAGATAGGAACGTGACAGCTTATAGGTGGCTTCCCGTGGACCTGGACTCTGTCAGGCCTGCGGGGATCGCTTCGAGCGATGCTGAGCTTACAGAGGCAATGAAGTTACGGGAAGAGGTGGCGGAATGGGTTGTTGCGAATATGGACTTCCCAAAACCTATCAAAGCAATGTCAGGTAATGGCGCCCATTTGCTCTTTAGACTTCCTGACTTACCTGTCAGTGATAAATCAACCACTTTCATAAAGGTTACCCTGGGAGGTCTGGCAGAGCGTTTTAACAATGAGCTCGTGAGCGTAGACACCACTGTCTATAATCCGGCGCGGATCTGGAAGCTCTACGGGACTACTGCCAGGAAGGGTGACCCGGTTCCGGGGTCGCGTTATCGAGAAGAGAGACCGCACAGGATGGCTTATATCGATGACTTGGGAGATGTATGATGGAGGCCGCGACATGGGAAGCAATCGAAAAGGCTGAAAAGATGTTCGGAGGGAAGCAAGAGGCAAAGCAGGAGACTTTAGGAATTTTTGATGTCGCCGCTTATCTCAATTATTATGGAATAGCATTCAATGTCAAAAACAATGGAAGTAGAACCATCTACCAACTTGAACAGTGTCTATTTGATTCGTCGCATGGGAAGGATGGCGCCGTCATGCAAAGTCCTGAGGGTCAGTTAGGTTACAAATGCTTCCACGACGGCTGCCAGGGAAAGGGCTGGAGTCAAGCGAGGGCGAAAATAAGCGGGAACGATAACCTCAAGCAGTTCATGCCGGGAGGGAAACAGGAAAGGAAAGACTTAGAAGAAGAACTGAATTTGGTGATCGTTACGGCGGGTGAGGTAGACAAGATGATTAAAAAATTCGAAGACCCGCTAATCGATGGTTTGCTCGAAATAGGCGATAGCTTACTTGTAAGCGGAGAAGGCGGTCTCGGAAAAAGCCTGGTAACCCTATCAGTGGGGTTGAGTGTAGCATCAGGGAAAAGGGTATTCGATAAATTTGAAGTTACCAAACCTCAACCGGTTCTGTTGATTCAAAGTGAAAACAGTTTGAAAGCCACGAAAATGAGACTTAATGCACTTCTGGAAAGTCTGAAAGGCCGGGTTGATTTCAGAGACTACAAGGCAGGAATGGACAACATTTTTATGGTGATGTCAAACGACGATATCAGGGTCAGTGGGGATGTTCTGAACCCAAAATTCGCAAAGGTAGTTAGAGACAGCATCGAAGCCACAAAAGCGGAGTTTCTTATCCTGGACCCGCTTATCAGCTATCACAGACAACAAGAGAATGACAACACAGGCATGAGAGAGGCGCTCGACGAACTAACGCGGATCGTGGGACCGAAAGTCAGTGTCATGGTCTCTCATCATCACGGGAAAGGTGACCACACAGGAGCAAATCAATCACGAGGGGCAACGGCTATAACGGATTGGGCACGAGGTATCATTACCCTGAATCGCCAAAGACATGAATCAAAGAATCTCATCAAGTGTAAACACACTAAAGCCGGGAACTTTGAAAAAGCACAGGATTTCTTATTGGAAGTCGATGGACCGGCAGTGGTCCCAGTGGAACCGGATATCATTTGCCCACCGTCCCGGGTTGTCGAGATTTTAACGGAAATGGGAGGAATCGCGGAGAGTAAAAACAGCCTCGTCAAGTCACTTTGCGAGGCCGCGGATGTCTCACGAAGAACAGCACTCGATGCAATAAATAAGGCCGATGATTTCGGTTTCGTGAAAGTTGAACAACGTGGTTCAGCGTACGTTTATACGTGCTTGTGTCAGTAACCACTAAAGGGGTCTGTAACCACATAAAAAGGTAACAATCCCAGTATGTTACAGGTGGTTACTTGGGGTAGGTGGTTACAGGGGTCAGTAACCATATGTAAGGTGTTGAATTTATTAGAGGCGCACAGGTGGTTACACTGCGCCTTATATAACCATATACGGTAACTGGTTACACGGAGTGGTAACACCATGAGTGTTAAACTGTCTCAAACAGCTGCTAAATCAATCAAGAATTTAACAACACCGGATACACGAAATTTGGAGTATGAGAACCGTGAACACGTGGACCCGAGGCTCGTGGATTATGACCGCGAGATTGACATCTGCATTGAGTCATTTAACAGGGAAGGAATATCCCTGATGGATTTTCCAGAGGCCACGAGGCATCGAGCATTTGTTATTGAACAAGAGTTAACCAGGACAGCTAACGAGAATCGGTCGGATGAGTTTATGAAATATCTTAAAGATTGGAGAATGTGTTTTCATTAATGGGAGGAAGCATGACGAAATCATCTAAAAAGAGCAACGATATCACCGAGATAGTTGAATCTAACCTGGTTGATGAAGTGGTAACCAATGTAATATCGCATAAGAAGGGTAGTAAACGGGATGCCTTCTATCTTTATTGGATCCTTGGATTACCACCACTTTCCTGTGCAAAATTAGCCGGTTATACCAAGGAATATGGATATAAGCTCGTCCAGCAGTTCAATAATAACCCTGAAGTCAGACAGAGAGTCGAGAAAATTACTTCCACGATGCCCGAAAAATACCGGGCGATCTGCCGTCTTCGATTGGCGGAAGTGGCGGACATTGAAGGACGCGTCCTGGGTGAAATGCGGGATAATCCAGAGTTGGCTGCGCGGAACGCTGGCTTTTTAAAGCAGATAAAACAGACAAGCGGGGTGTTGGCAGATGATGTACCCAAAAGACCGGTTATCAATGTTGGCCAACTATCTATATGTCAAAATATCGTAGCAGAAAACCTGGCCGGTGGCGACCCGCTCCAATTCATGGACGCCATCGATGGAGAAGTCACGCATGTGCTAACCGAAGGCGAAGAGGAGTCATAATATGGATGAGGTAAAAGGCAAGAGACTGCTGAATGTTACAGAGACAGCACGATATCTGGGAATAGCCCCCGGGACGCTTTATAACAGGTCCTGCCGAAAAACAAAGCACCCCTTTCCCGTGAAGGCTAAGAGAGTCGGCGGATCCGTCCGGTTCGATAAGAAAGAACTCGATGCATATATCGATAGCATTTAATGTGAACTAACAATTCAGAGAACAACTGTGAAACCCTGTGACAATTAGGGATCTCATGGGGTGGGTCAACATAGTCTGAACATCTGCAGGAGTCTTGCGGAAGCAAGAGAAGGAGGGGGTAGCATATGTGCGAGGAAGCGGGATGTAGCTGTATAAAAGAGAAAATTACAGAAGCGTTGGCGGGTGTGGTTATCGGTACAGGGATCCTTGGGTTGATTCTCGTTCTTATCTGGATCTCATCCAACCTGGGCATCATAGGTTGATGGAGTATGCGATCCACAGAGGCCAGGAAGGGGGCAGTGCCTGGGAAAACGGCCTTTCTGGTCAGGAAAGAAAGGTACTATATCTCCAAAAGGGGGCCCCATGAAGGGTGTCGGGGGGGTCCGGATAGGCGTTATATATCCACTCATAAATTTCAGCCAAAAATGACTTTAGGGTAGCTGACCATGAAGAAATGCCAAATATGCAACAAACGATATCCCCAACCCGGCAAACCTTATTGCTGGCAGTGCCGTGGAGTGCTTGATGCTGACCTTGGGCGGAGTTTTGAGCAAGACCGGCAGCGGGCCCAGGAGGATTTGAAACGGCAGGCCCAGGAAAATTATGAGGGTCTTTTGCAGTTAACGACCAAAACATTTTTCGGAATTAAAACATTTTAACCAGGAGGAACGAATCATGTCCACCCAAGCGAAGCGAGCAACCATTCAGTGTGAACTCTGCAACAGAGTTGTGGAGGTTAATTATCGTCATCAGCGCATGAAGACCTGCGCAAAATGTAGCAGGAAGCTGAACCTGGTAGCGGTGAAGGTCCAGAAGGAGGTCGATGCTCAGAAAGCGGAGGCAAAGGCCAAGGCAGCGAAAAAGAAAGCGAAGCAGCCTCCTCGTTTCAAATGTCCACATTGCGAGACGATTTTCCCCTGTCCGACCTGCCAAAAGGACGTCAAGAAAAAACCCCGCAAAAAGGCCAAAAAGTCTGTTGCCGGGAAAGGAGGGAGAAATGCAAAAAAATGAAAGTCCGACATTGGAAACCCAGATCGTGGCAGTAAAAAAGGTCTCGCCAAAACCCAAAGATTCCCCCGGCCCTTTGACAGCAAAACAAAGCGAAAAGCGCCAGACGGTTTTAGTTGAGTCCATGGAGGAGTTAAACACCCAAGAGGCAGCACTTGAAGCGGAGATAGCGTCAATCAGGGAAGAGCATCAACGTCTTAATAAATCGTTAAGGGATATGGCCCTGGACCGGAAGAAAGATATTTTGGAGATCCGGAAGGACAATCCCGGCATATCCGCAAAGGGTCTTACTGACAAGATCCTGCAACACCGGAAAGCGAAGACGACGCAGCTTATTGAGAACGTGATGTCTCTCAAGGACGCCATGGAGGTTTTGAGCCAGCAGAAAACAGAGGTCACCCTGGAAATCCGCAGGGCAGCCGCTGAAATCAAAGACCTTGAGGTCAACGAACAGGTGAGGGTTGTAGGCGATGCCTTCGGTGTATGGCTGGAGTCATTTAAAAAGGCGGAACAGCTTTTCGATGATCTGAAGGAATCGGTCAGGGTGGTTGATGCTCCCAGGTTTGAACAACGTTTTCCTGCCCTGGGATTTCCCAAAAGCTATCCCCCGGTTTTTGATTCATTTATAAACCAGAGCAATCTAAATTCTCTGAACATGAATCAGTTGAGTTTGATGCTGGCGGATCTTGGGAATGCATACGGGGAAGTTCTCTTAGAGAAAAAGATGAACCGACAGGATGATGTACCCCTCCAACGGGAGGAGTTTCTGCCGAAGTCATCTTTCGGCAGGGTATAAGAAAGGCCCCCACGGGCAAAGAGATATTGAATCATCTATTATTTAGGAGGAAGTAAAATGGCAAAGAAAAAGACACATAACGAGAATGAGATCGATCGGGTGATGAAGAAGGTTGATGAGTACGATTCACAGACCGTGAAATCGGTGGACGGTGTTGGAAAGCTCTTGGGTCAAAAAGACGACGACATCAGCGGCAACGTCTGGGCCCAGGGAAAGAAGAAAAAGGAGAAGTAAAGTAGTTGAGTGATATCTAAGGCTGGGGGGTAAGGGTGGCGATTCCTTCCCCCACTACCAGGACAACAAAGCAGTACAAATCAAGGAGGGAATAAAATGGATGATTATGATTATGATTACGACGAAAAGGATAGAGTCGAAGCAAAATATCGGGACCTTCTCGAAACAGAGTCTATGAAGGGCGATATAGCCAGGATAGAAATGTCGAAACAAATTCAGCAGCGTGACGGTCAACGTCATCTGGATGCGCTTGCTGATATCGGCATGACGCCGCAAGAGTACCAAGCGCACCTGGCCGCGAACCCGGCAGCGTTCCAGAGAATCAAAGAACAAGCGATATATGGTGCCACTCGTGAACTGGCGCAGCGTTTTCGGAATCAGGCGAAGGGCGACACTTCACACGCGAGAGATGCACAGGGCAGGTTTACAAGTGGTCCTCCAAAGGGAGCAAGTAAACCAAAAAAAACGGCTGCTGAGTATCGTGCCAGGGTTGCTGAAAAAGGTAAAATCAGTGGAGACAGTGCAGAGGCTGTGGATGTTTTAGAGGCTTTATTGCGAGGTTAGGGTGCGATGATAATCCATCTCAAAAACAATCTGACACTCACAGATATCCCCCGGCATCTAAAAACGGAACTGATGACCCGTCTGTCTTTCCAGAACCCGAAATTTTTGGAAGCAAAGCGGATGAATCGCTGGGTTGGCAAGATCCCCAGGTATCTTCATTATTATACAGAGGCCGATGACGGTCTGGTGATCCCACGGGGTTTCATTCGGGAATTGCTGGAATTATGTAAAGAGCGGAATGTTCATTATTTTATTGAGGACCACCGGAGGGTATTACCTGCGGTGGACTTTACTTTTAAGGGCAACCTACGTCCTTTTCAGGAGAGGGCCGTCGCAGATATCCTGGAGCATGATTCCGGGACCGTCAGTAGTCCCACGGGTAGCGGGAAGACCGTGATGGCCCTCCATGTGATTGCGGAACGCAGACAACCGGCCCTGGTTATCGTACACACGAAAGAACTTCTCTACCAATGGGTTGATAGGATCCATTCCTTTCTGCGTATCCTTAAAGAAGATGTGGGGATTATCGGTGACGGCCAGAAGCGGGTGGGTGATAATATCACGGTTGCTCTCGTTCAGACTCTTTATAAATGTGCTGATGAGGTCTCTCCCCATATCGGATTCCTCATCATAGACGAGGCGCATCGCGCACCGGCAATACAATTTTCATCTGCCGTTAGCTCTTTTGATGCGAAATACACATTAGCTTTATCCGCGACGCCTTTTCGCCGCGACAAGCTGACCAGGCTCATTTATTGGTTTTGTGGCGATCTGGTTCATAGGGTAGATCCACAAACCCTCACAGAAAATGGGGATATCCTCAAGGTGGATGCTGTAATCAGGGAGACAAACTTTGAGACATTTCTTAACCCCTCCTCAGAGTATTCAAAAGTATTATCTGAACTGACCAGGGACAATGAAAGAAACCATCTTATCACCTCAGACGTAGTCAAGGAGACAAGGAACGGGGGAGGGATCTGCCTGGTATTGTCGGATAGGAAGCAGCATTGCGAGGATTTGCAGCTTCTTTTGCGCAGTAGGGGGCTCCGTCCTGCATTATTGACGGGTAACGTATCGGACAAAGACCGTCAGGCGATTGTAGAGCAGTTAAATCAGGGTAAAACAAAGGTTTTAATCGCAACTGGTCAACTCATAGGCGAGGGATTTGACTGTAAAGGTTTATCCACCTTATTCCTGGCAACGCCTATCAGGTTTGAAGGCCGGGTCATCCAATATCTGGGCAGGGTATTAAGACCGGGCCCCGGGAAGACAAAGGCCAAAGTTTATGATTACGCCGATTCCAAAGTTGGACCCTTGCGGGTTTCAGCGGAAGCACGGCAACGAGTTTATAAAGGAGGATTTTAGAATGCCAAGAAAAAAAGTATACACGTCTTTTGAGATGAATGAGAAACAGTTAGAAAATTGGCGGAATCGCACCAAACGGGGTGCAGCTTATGAATTAGACGGTGCATTTAGGGATTCGGTATTCGTCCCGCGGGTCATAAGCGATATCGATCCGAAGGGCGCCATCCAGAAGAACAGGTTCAATTTACAGAGGATGAGGCAGATTATCGAAAAAAACAAAGGCAAAGGAAAGCGCTCTTACATCGCTTAATGAAGGTCCAGGTCTACAAAAAAGGCGGTTTTGAGCTTGTCACGAAAGAACTGAACAGGCGTAAGGCAATCCGTGAGCGCTGTCTGAACTGCCTGAATTGGTCTCCTAAAGCGGTTGCGCAATGTTTTGCCAATAAATGTCAACTCTACCCGTACCGTTCAGGCCAGGGGAAGCAGGATGCCGCGGCGCGGGCAAAGGCTATACGGGGATATTGCCTTGATTTCTGCTGTGTCGGTCAACCTTACGAGGTTCAGAAATGTGTTAGTCGATATTGTCCATTATTCGCATATCGTCATTACAAGACAGACCGGTCTGTGGAATGCACTCAGGATGCCGAAAAAGGACATATACGGGGCTATGAAGCCACTGCAATGGGAGACAGGTAGTTTGGCATGGATAGGGCTTATTTCTTGGATTTTTTGTACTTTTTGAGGATATCCTGGATGGCCTCTTCTAACAGGGCATTAAAGGGTCTTTCCAGGTCAATAGCAAGTTTCTTGATCTCTTTCTGGAGGTCATTATCAATTTTTGTGGATAGGTTCTTTTTTGCCATGCTCTTAGGATATGCAGATTTTCCCTTGATTTCAATAAAAAAAACTTGCAATAGGAGTTATATCGTGATATCGTGATATCGTTCTTCATAAAAGAACACTAATTAACCTCCAAATCACATACAATGAAAAACCGAACAAACATTTTAGCGCTTGAGATTCTCTCTGTGGTGACACATAGGGCCGGTCGTATGTGCCGGGGAAAAATCTCAGGCGTTTTTTTATGGAAAGGGGGTGAAATAGGGGCCACGGTACCGGGGCCTGGGGATGATCCCGGGCCTCCATTAACCTTTTCACAATGGGGGGGGAGATCATGTTAACACCAGGGGAGAGGATAGAGGCATTTCTGGAAAGGAACCCGCACATGAGGGCAATCACAGAAGAACAAACAGAGGGAAAACCACTGGAGACCTTAACGGTATTTGCTGAATTTATGGAGAGGATCGAAAATCTACCAAAAAAAAGATTGGAGCGATTATATCGTTTGGCTAAAGGGGGGGGGGGATTATGAAAACAGCGGAATTGAGAAAAGAGCTTGAGGCAAAGGAAAGTGATGACCGATTGAGGACCGATGCTCTAATATCTAAGATCCTTGATATGGAGACCATTGACAGGTGGAAGGTAGAAAGGTTTGTTAATAGTTTGGGGAAATAACTTGAACCAGGGCCACGGGCTTTGTGTATGGGGAAATATTGATATTGGATTTAAACTATGATAACTTATTCTACATGCAGTTGTTTTAATAAGGATGTTTGTTGCCGGTGCGGACCCTTTAGCGACTGCTCGGCGGGCCAGCGGGAAGCTATTAACTTCCTTTTGTGCGAGCCGCCATATAGCACTCCACCTATTATATGGGACCCGGTTTTCACCGGTACGGAGTTGCCTTACTCGCCGACGGCCTACCCACGTTGCCCCGCGCTTCGTGGCAAGGCAGGGCGTGGCATGGACACCGGCATGGGTGTCGGGAGACTCTTCCCGTCACCCATTTTTATTAAAGCCGATATCGGGGGGTTAGTAACACTAACCTCACTTTTCAATGAAATAATATCTGAGGTTGTGACCGGATCTGTCAAACCAGGGTGATACGATACCCGCATTTGACGCGAATATTTGAAGCTCAAAGTCTTTTGATGTGAAAATTTAACGACATCTGAGAGACAAAGATATGAAGATGCCAAAAAGAGACTTGCCAGAAAATTACAAGGGTTACTCGACTGAAGAGTTGCTTGATTTGTGGCAGCAACTCCGTTCCCCCCAGGGAATTTCTGAAGATACGCCTACCGAAAAGATAAGCGCCATGAGTAGTTTTTTGAGAGACTACCGCTTTGGTGTTCATCAGCACCATGACAAGAAGTAAGGGTTGTATGGACATTTTAACCACTGAAAGGGAGGGAAATGGAAAGCCGGGGGCAGGAGGTAAACATGGTTACTTATGGTCTACAATGGAGGTATCATTACCATTGAAGGTTGAAATAAGTGAATCTGCCCCCAGCTGACAAAGATATAGTCCAGGGTTGAAAATTTGTCAAAGAAAACTCTAACCAAGGAGGTAACACCATGAAAAGATCAATTATCATTTTGGCAATGGCATTATTATGGATATCCCCGGCACTCGCAGAGGACACGCAGGGTGTAAATTTTCACTTTTCCAATTCGGACGCTACAGGGACTAAATCAAGCGCCAGCTTCAACCCTGATGGTCCTGGGACAGGGTGGTCACAAACCTTTGATAGTGGCGCCACTTTAAATTCTGATGGAAGCTGGTCAATTCCTCTTGGGGATGGTGAGGGGAATGGGATCACCGTCCGGACTGCTCCAGTTTTTGATGAGTAGCCTTTTTTTCTTGAAAAACACCATTATCCTCTTGACATTATAAATATAACCATTATAATGGATATAAGACTAATGAAAGGAGGGTGATTATATGGGTCAATACATTATCAAATTCCCTGATGATCTTCACAAAAAGGCGAAGCTCAGGGCGGTAGAGGAAGAGATTACTTTAAAGGATCTCATTATCAGGGCCGTAACCGAATACCTGAAGAAAGGAGGTTAACATGGCGATTTTCGCACAATGTCCGCAATGCAGGAAGAAGCAGGCCACGAAAAACAGGGTCTGCTCTTGTGGAGCCGACCTGGTCAAGCTCAAGAGGTCAGCAAAGGTTCGTTACTGGATTAATTACAGGCTTCCCAACGGCAAACAGAGGACAGAAGCTGTCCGAGGGGAGGGGATCAACCCTTATTCCATTGAAAGCGCCCGTGAGATGCTGTCTAAGAGGGTGGTCCAGAAGAAGGAAAATAGGGTCTTTGACATGATCCCCGAGGCCACGATGACCTTTCAAGAGTTGACCGATTGGTATCTGGACCTTGAAAGTGTCAAGAGGTTGTCAGCACCCGAAAGGATCAGCATAGCTCTTGCCAATTTCAACAAAGTCTTCGGGAATAACCTTGTCGCCAGTATCAAGTTGCTGGATCTTGAGAAGTATCAAGCGATGAGGTCAAAAGAGGGGATCTCTCCCGCTACTATCGACCTGGAATTGATCATGACAAAAACGATGGTCACGAAGGCATTTGATAATGACATGCTGGATGGACGCTGCCTTAAAGCCTTCAGAAGGGCCAAGAAAACACTCAAGACCGGGAGCAATGCCAGGAAGAAAACCATATCTCTTGAAGAATACCTAAACCTGTTAGATGGAGCGCGAAGGTATATGGCGCAGTTGATTGAGGTTGGTTTCAATACCGGTATGCGAAAGGGTGAAATGTTGTCTCTCAGGTGGTCTTATATCGACAGGGAGAAGAGAGTTATCCGACTTCCGGCCGAGATTACCAAAGAGAAAAGGGAGAAGACCGTTCCTATAAACACCCATGTCGCTAAAGTCCTGGATAGTCTACCGCGGAGCTTGACCCATGATTTTGTTTTCACAACTCGGGGCAGACCTCTTTTACAGAAAACCACCATTCAGTACGGGTTCAAAACAGCTTGCAAGAAGGCCGGTATTCCATATGGTAGGAACACCCATGACGGGACAACATTCCACGACCTCAGAAGGACATTCAAGACGAACATGTTGAAGGCTGGAATTGACAAGGCCTACCGGGATCTGATCCTGGGTCACAGTTCAGGTGATATGGATACCCACTACCTGGCACCCACAGATGAAACCCTGGTTGAGATGATAGACAGATTCACGAAATGGCTTGATCAGGAGATGAAAAAAGTGGTGGGGGGTCAACATTTGGTCAACATCTGCGGAGATATATCTCAATAATTCACTATTTTTCACATGTGTTAACTTACTTTTCATAATAGAGGTAATTAGCTGAAATCACAAAAGGTAAAACCTTCCCAAAACTTCACAGCGTCTCTCTCTCTTTCCCGCTTTAATGAATTCCAGATTCATATGAAATGGTCTCCTTTCAGTTTCCTTCTTTAAGGGT
>JACKQG010001583.1_pt1 | contig 31114 bp, 23 predicted proteins | sample 8237621 | NCBI WGS metagenome assembly JACKQG01 (sample SAMN15677084, study PRJNA649215) | marine metagenome | biome: marine; feature: Black Sea; material: saline water; isolation source: suspended particulate matter (SPM) from the Black Sea western gyre | collected 2013-06-09/2013-06-10 | depth... | reverse complement strand
GGGCGTCTGGGCAAGGGCCGACGGTGCCATCAAAACGAGAGATGCGATCGTCGCCAGCAGGCGAACGACGCACGGAAGCGCAACTCGACTGTTTGAAATCGTGTTCCCAATCATGATCGGCCGACTCCTGTGTGAAGAAACATTTGAATACGTGACTACTTGTACGCCACTGGTACTCGTTTTCACTTGTCGAATGCTGGTTATAGATTAGTGGTTATAGATGAAGAAGGCGACTGGAGACCGACTCGAAGGTTTCTTCCATCTATAACCACCAATCTATAACCAGCTCCAAGAGTGTCCCTTTCTTGCGCGTCGCGGCTTGCCTCAGCGTTCCCACGGCGCGACCGCCGATTCGGCTTCTTTGCCGGCCACCTGAGATACCTGCAGGCCGCTGGCTTGGGACGTGTAGAAGATCCGGCCGTTCGACACAACGCTGCCGACACATTCTCGCGAGTCGATGCATGGGCCGGTCGAGACCAGGCGGTTTTCGTCCGACAGGTCGATCATGTCCATGTTCGCACCCAGGACATACGAACCGGAGCTTGCGAAGCGTGTGCAGGCGTAGCCGAAATTGAAACGCGAAACGATCTTACCCGTCTTGCGATCGAATACGTGGCCGTCGCGGCCCGATGCGTTCGAGAAGATATAGTCCTTGCCGATCGTGACCACGTTTACGGCCGAGCGTACCGGTTCGGACTGCCAGATCAATGAACCATCTTTGGCGTCCAAACAGAATACATAGCGATTGTCGGTGCTTTCGTCCGGCCGATTGTAACCGCCCACGTACAGACGACCATCTTTGCCCGAGATCGTGCAGCCGGCGGTCACGTAGTGCTTGGTGCTTACCCATGACACGTCACCGGTTTTCGGATCTAACGACGCCGTGATCCCGTTCGGGCCACTGGGCAAGCCTCGTCGTTTGCGCTGGTCCGGAGAATAGCCGAAGAAGGTCGAGTAGTACAATCGGCCGTCCATCAGGCACAGGCCGCAATCGTTGCCGCCAGTGCCGTGCTCGGACAAGTCTTTCCGCCAAACCAGCTTGCCCGTGTCCATGTCCCATGCCCAAATCAAAGGCGCATTGTCTTTGGGGTAATACGGATTGTTGTGTGTATAGACCCAACTCATCACTTCTTCGCCGGACGCCGATTCGACGGGCTGTCCTTTCATCACAAAGGCTTTGTCCGTGCCCTGCGGCGCGTATCGGCCGGACCCGGAGGCATAAAAGGCCAGATTGTCGTGAATGATCGGCGGGGCCTGGCGGCTCCAGCTTGGCGAGCCGGTGAAGGGCGCCTCCCACATCAATTCGCCGGTCGCGGCGTCCAGGCATCGCATACGCGACTGGTTCAAACCAGCTTGCGGAAGCAGCAAGCATTCTCGGCCGTCGCGCCGGTAGTAGATCGGCGAGGTGAATGACAGATAGACGCCGGGCCAGTATCGCCGCCACAGCAAGCGGCCCGTATCCTGCTCGACGGCAAAAATCTGACCTTCGGCCGTGTGCGTGTACATTCGCCCGCCACCGCAGACCGGAAGATGCTTGAACGTACCCTTGTACCGACGTATCCACTTGATGCGCACGGGCGGTTTGATGCCCTGTTCGTTGGAATTCGTGTTCTGCAAATCGCCGTAATTGGTGAACCAGTCGTATTTGGGATCGGCGTATTGGCCAGCCAACGGACTGCGGGTCTTCTTCAGTTCAAGATCATCCGTCGGCAATGATGCGTTGCCGTCCGGACCCAAGATGTACAAATAACCGTCCTCGCAGCCGAAGTAGATGCGGCCGTCACAAACGGCAACGGGAGCGGTGATGGCATTGCCGAAAGCGGTCTTAAACGACCACGTGTCGCCCTCGCCGGTCAATGGCACGACGCAAAGGCTGCCATCCAACCCGCCGTATACACCGTGATTCTGAAGTAGAATTGGCGCCGCGATCGACGGATAGCCGCCCAGATACTTCGGTTCCTCCTGTTCGGGCGAGTGCAGGCAGAAGCCGAATCCTCCCTCGGGACGGCAGCGGTAAACGTCCTTCCCGCGGATACTGACCGAGCAGAAACTCAGCAATCCAGGCAGATTGATCGCCGTCTGCGTGCCGGGCACAAAGCCAGCCTCGACTTCATCCTTGTCGTTCAGCTTGAGGATGTCGACTCGGCCGGCGTTATCGCGGCGGTGCCACTGGACGTACACTCCGCCGTCCGGTCCGATACTCTGGCCGAATGCCGCCGCGTACTCTCTTCCTGCGTTGCTGGGGATCTCGGCCACGTCGCGCAGCTTGGGCTCGGCCCCGGCGTCTTCCAAGAATACGGTCCTGCCACCTGCCGGGATGACCACGACGTTGTCGTACGCAGCGATATTGCGCGAACAGCAGAAATGGTCCCGCCACGTAACGCGACCGTCTTTGAACCGCTGCCACTCTTCGCCGCTCCAGGGATTGCCGGTGAATCCCATCACCTCCTTCACGAAATCCCATGTCCAACACACGGTGCCGTCCGGTTCGACGGCATAGACGCGCGCATCGAGTGTGGCAAAGTAGACGCGGCCGCTGGCGGAGACCGGTGCCGTGAAGATCGGGCCGCTCGAGCGGATCTCTTTCACCAGGCTACCGTCGCGGCGATCGAGCACGTAGTACGAACCGGCTGTCGTGCCGAAATGCAAGTAGCCGCCGACGATGGCGGGCGACGACACGTTGTTACAGTTCGCCGGGCCACCGGCGGTAGCGTACTTCCACACGACTTCCAACGTCTTGGTGTCGATCGCATAGGCCACACCTGATCCATCCACCACGTAGGCGCGTCCATCGGCGATCGCGGGGGCGGTAAAGACGGCGTCGCTCAACGGAACCGTGCCCACCAACCCCAGCGGCGTCGCCACGCTCCGATCCGGCACGTTGCCCGAATGACGATGGTCGAACTTGAATTGCAGCCAATCTTCCGCCGCGGCGGGACTGGCCATGAATATCGCAGTGAGGATGCAGATGAAACACGCGTCGATTATCCTTTGCATTGTCGATCTCCTAGTTACACGAACGAATCATCACCGCTGTCAGCCGTCTGACAACATGGAAGATTGTAACATGAATGTGGCGTCAACCAAGAAACCGCGATTACATTCAACACGGCTGTAAAGTGTCCAGCATGGTGAATTCGCTTAGGTGATCCGAACCGTATGGTACCGAGAGGGCTGATGACCGTCGTGCGATTGTCACTCAAGGACGTGTGATTACTTGAGAAAAGTGCTCGCACGCCCCATAATGACAGACGAAGGCACTCGATTCGGTCGAGAATGGACCGCACGGTATGGCTCCGGCTCGATCCTCAGAAGACCCGCCTGTCTGGCGAAGAACAAATGGCACACAGGAGGCGTACATAAGGTATATAACTTGTAGCCGCAGTCGGGCCGCTGCAGATCGGGTTGGCCCGTCGGTCGTTCAGCACGTTGAGGCAACGGTTCGGAGAGTGGGGATGTCGAGTTCCGATCAGGACGATACCAGCCAGGATGAGCGGTCTGGATCCGCACCCGAAGAAGGTGATGCCGACTTCACAAAGGCGTGGAACGAGGGGCAAGAGTCCGAGGACGAGTTGGAACAGACTTTCTTCTTGCTGCCTCTTGATGGTGAATCGCTTCCCACCAATTTCGGTCGTTTTGAATTGCTCTCGATCATTGGCAAGGGTGGATTCGGCACGGTCTTTCTGGCCCACGACTCGCAGTTGGACCGGGACGTCGCGGTCAAGATCCCGCGTCAAGGTGTGCTGGAAACCGACGCCGACATCAACCGATTCTATCGCGAAGCCCGATCCGGCGCAAGGCTTCGGCACGCGAATATATGTCCCATCTACGATGTGGGCGAATACTGTGGGCACCACTACATCGTGATGGGATACATCGAGGGACACTCGCTGTCGAGGTTCAACAAGCCGGTGGGTGCCAAGTCGGCGGCGCTGATCACCCTGAAGTTGGCCGATGCATTGACCGAGGCCCACGACCGGGGGATCATCCATCGGGACTTGAAACCATCGAACATTATGATCGAGGCGAAACGGAAGGAGCCGGTCATCCTGGATTTCGGCTTGGCGCGAGACTTCGTTCACGATTCGAACATAACTCAGGATGGACAGGTATTCGGCACCCCCACTTATATGAGTCCCGAGCAGGCGCGCGGGGCGACCGCGGATATCGGGCCCAAGTCGGACATCTACAGTCTGGGAGTCATTCTGTACGAGTTGGTCGCCGGCCGCCCGCCTGCGGAAGGGTCCACCGCAGAGGTCCTGGTCCACATTTTGACCAAGGAACCGGAGCCTCCATCGAAACGACAAACGGACCTTGATCCCACCATCGACTCGATCTGCATGAAGGCCATGGCAAGGGACATGGCGGATCGGTTTGGTTCGATGAAGGACTTCGCGGTGACGCTGAAGGGCTATCTGACCCGTTTGGACCGCAAAGGGCCGGCCGGTGGCGAGGCGGAAGAGGAACTGAAACCGAAGGAAACCAAGCAGCGTGTGGACGCGGCCAGCGAGACACTCCCCTCGGATGAAGCGCCGACTGAAAAAAGCAAAATCGAATTCTCCTGCCCCAAATGCAGGCTGCCCGTGCGCACGCCAGGGTCTTTCGCGGGCAAGAAAGGCATGTGCCCCAACTGCAACGCCGTCGTCCAGATCCCACGGCAGGCGGAGCGGCAAGCATCGCGACCAGCGCCATCCGGGCTCTCGGGTCTCTCCCTGCAAGCCGCGTCGCCCACTCCGGATTCGTCCATCATCCGGATCGAGTTCAGTTGCCCGTACTGCCGACGGCCGGTACGGACGCCTCGCGGCGCGGCAGGAAAAAAGGGAAAGTGTCCCAGTTGCGGGGCCATCGTGGATATCCCCATCATTAGGACGATGTGATCCTTGTATGTCCGACGCCTGGCGCACCTTGTACCCGTTCGAGTCTCACCATCTGCTGCTCGAGTCGCTGCGCTATCACTACTTGGACGAAGGCGCCGGTCAGCCGTTGCTGATGGTACATGGGAATCCGACCTGGTCGTTCTATTGGCGAAACTTGGTCGTTGCATTCCGCGACCGGTACCGTGTCGTGGTGCCCGACCACATCGGGTGTGGACTAAGCGACAAGCCGCAGGATTATCCGTACCGGCTGTCCCAACACATCGAGAACCTCGTCCGTCTGATCGAGCATCTGGATCTGACGGGCGTTACCTTGCTCGTCCACGACTGGGGCGGCGCGATCGGCCTGGGAGCAGCTCTGCAGGTGCCGGCTCGCGTGGCTCGTATCGTGCTGTTCAACACCGGTGCCTTTCCGCCGCCGTATTTTCCGCTTCGTATCCGAGTCTGTCGCACGCCGATTTTGGGCCAGTGGGCGGTTCGACAGTTGAACCTGTTCGCGCGAGCGGCGTTGCGCATGGCCGTCACCAAACGCGAACGCATGACGCCCGCGGTTCGAGAAGGCTTGCTCGCGCCGTATGACAATTGGGAAAACCGCATCGCCATCCACCGGTTTGTCACCGACATCCCGGCAAATGAACGGCATCCGACGTGGCAGACGCTGGCCGATGTCGAAAGCGGATTGCCCACGCTGGCCGACCGCCCCATCATGGCCATCTGGGGAATGCGGGATTGGTGCTTCACCCCAGCGTGCCTGGACCGTTTCTTGGCCGTGTTTCCCGACGCCGAAGTACACCGATTGGAAGGTGCCGGGCACTACGTGATCGAAGATGCCCACGAAGAGATTGTACCGCTGGCGGAGCGTTTCCTGAGTGAGCATCCTGTTGATTCGTAACGACCGGACACGCCGTGAAATCCGAAGCACGAAATCCGAAATTCGAAACAAATCCAAAAACCTAAATGCAGAATTCTCAAAACGACCGACCGGCACCGCTTGGCCCCCTGTTTTCCGTGGGCCAGTGTGCAACCTTGGCGTGCCTGCTGGAAGTGACGGCGCCAAAGCCGGGCAACGTACACCGCGGTGCCGACTTCGACGACATGACCTTCATGGATTTCGTCGTGAGCGCGACGGCCATCGGTCCGATGATGGATGCGGCAGTGGAGAATGGCGTTGGGGAAACGGTGCTCGAGGCGGTGAGGGCCACTCGCCAAATGGTCGACGTGAATGCGAACCTGGGTACCGTCCTTCTGTTAGCTCCGCTGGCCTGCGTTCCGCGCGAACGGTCTCTGGAATCCGGCGTGGCCGAAGTACTTCGCGCCCTCACGCCCGACGACGCTCGCAAAGTCTACGAAGCCATCCGTTTGGCCGAACCGGGCGGACTTGGGGAAGTGGACACCATGGACGTTACCGACGACCCGCCGAGCGATTTACTGGCCGCGATGCGCGCGTCCGCCGAACGGGACATGGTCGCTCGGCAGTACGCTGAAGACTTCCAGCATGTTCTACGCTTCGCAGCCCCATCGTTATGCCGCGGCACCCAAGCGGGCTGGTCACTGACCGAAACGATCATACACACACATCTTCAGCTTCTCGCGCAGTTCCCTGACAGCCTGATCGCTCGCAAATGCGGCCCCGACACCGCCCGCGAAGCCGCCAACCGAGCCGCCGCCGTCCTGGACACCGGCGAGCCGGGCGACGAGCAGTACCTCCAAGCCCTCGGAGACCTCGACTTCTGGCTACGCAGCGACGGCCATCGCCGCAACCCCGGCACAACCGCCGATCTAATCGCCGCCGGTCTGTTCGTCGTCCTGAGGGACAGGCTGATTGCGCCGCCGTTTCGTTGATGCCTTTGTTCAGCAGACGCGACGACGGTATCGTGCAAACGGCTACTAGACAGAGGGTCGCCCACCGATCCGGGCGCACTTGCACACGTGCTTGGCGCCCCCGCAAGTTTGAGAGTAAACTGCCCGACAGAAACTAGGTGCGGTTTCGTGCAAATCTATGCCCGGCTTGATACGGATGTTGGCTTCGTGGCCTGGGCGCCAGGGAAAGGAGTCTCATTGTTTGCTCCGTTGAGCTGACTGCGCGCTGTTTCACTCGAGGGGCTCCTATGCCGCCGACCGCCGAAGAAATCGTGGAAGCCGTGGCTGGCGAGACCACGCTTTGCCTTGACGAGTGCCTGATGAGAATCAGACATTGCCTCGGCCAATTGTCTGACGAGCAAGTGTGGTGGCGACCGTATGAGTCGATGAATTCCATTGGGAATCTCATTCTTCACTTGAACGGAAACGTGCGGCAGTGGATCGTGGCCGGGTTGGGGAATGCGGCGGACGATCGGAATCGACCGCAGGAGTTTCTGGAACGAACGATGATTCCGAAGGACCGGATGATGGCACAACTCGAGGGGACCATCAGCGAGGCGAAAGTGGTTCTGTCCCGGATCACCGCGGACGATGTACTGGAGCAACGTCGCATTCAAGGATTCGACGTGAACGGGTTTGGCGTGATCTTCGACTGCGTGCCGCATTTCAAGGGACACACACAAGAGATTATCTGCCTGACACGCTGGCAATTGGGTGATGCATATGGGTTCCATTGGGAACCGCAAACGCCTGAAGAAGGGGCGACAGAGTAGGAAAGGGTGTCGGGTGTCAGGTGTCGGGAAAGACGGATACTCGGCACGGGCACGTCGCACACCCGGTACTCAGAACTCAGTACCCAGTACTCAGTACCCGACACCTGACACCTGACACCCGGCCCCGTCCCCCACGATCGCAAATGGCCGGTCGTCACGGCCTCGGTTTTAGGATATCATAGTCTTGTCATGGACCGCGACACGCTGATTCAGTACCTCGACGACCCTTCCGAGTATGCCGGGCCTCTGCGATCGCTCAAGATCAAGAACGTGGATCGGGCGCATGGCAATCTCGTCGCCATTGCCGATTCAGGTATAACGCTTGATCTGCTGGGCGTCATCTGCGAACAGTTGATCGAGCAGTTGCCGCGGCTGAGCGATCCCGATATGGCGCTCAACAACCTGGATCGCTTCTTCGCCGCTTCACGAAATCCATTGTCGCTGGGCGCGCTGTTCGAACGCGATCCCGAAGCACTGCCGACGCTGCTGCAGATTCTGTCCACAAGTCAGCATTTGAGCGACTTATTGATCCGCGATCCGGAGAGTTTCGATTTGCTTCGCATGACGGGTGGCCGGCCGGTGGAGCGTCACGTGCTTGTCAAGGAAATCTGCAAGGACGTGGCTACGGCGATGGACGATCGGGACGTGATGGCCATTCTTCGGCGTTACAAGCATCGCGAGACGCTCAGGATCGCGTACGGCGATATTGTCCAGCGTCATCACTTGGTGGTGGTCACCGAACAGATTTCGTTCCTGGCGGATGCGATTTGCGAGGCGGCTCTGCAAGCGGCGTGGCGCAAAGAGGAGAGCCAACGCGGTACGCCCCGGCGTCCTGACGGTGACCGTGCCAGGTTCGTCGTGCTGGCGTTGGGCAAGCTGGGCGGCGTGGAGTTGAACTATTCCAGCGACATCGACCTCATTTATCTGAGCGACGAGGACGGCGAGACGGACGGCCCTCGATCGTGTGCTAACAGCGAGTTCTTCAAGCGACTCGCCCGGCAATTCGGCAAGTACCTGACGGAAAACACATCACTGGGCGTGGCCTATCGGGTCGACTTGAATCTGCGGCCGGACGGCAAACAGGGACTGTCAGTGATCGGCCTCGACGCAGCGTTGCGCTACTACGACATTTCGGGGCGGACGTTTGAACGCCAGGCGTTCGTCAAGGCCCGGCCGGTCGCGGGCGACGTGGATCTGGGCGAGGAGTTCCTGGAACAGCTCGATCCCTGGATCTACCGCCGCTATCTGAGCCGAGCGGATATCACGGGTATTCGAGCGTTGAAACGTCGGATCGAACAGCGGACGATTCGCGAAGGGGGCAACGAGCGAAACGTCAAGACGGGCGATGGCGGTATTCGGGATATCGAGTTTGTCATCCAGTTCCTGCAGCTCTTGAACGGCAGCGAGTTACCGGAAATCCGAACCGGCAACACGCTCGAAGGTATCGACCGCCTGGGGCGTGCCGACTGTTTGACGCTGGAAGAGCGGACGAGGCTGGAAGAGAACTACATCATGCTTCGCCGGCTGGAACACCGTCTGCAGATCATGTTCGATCTGCAAACACACATCATGCCGGACGACGACGACGAACTGCGCAAGCTGGCCATCCGCATGGGATATCCGGAGGGACCGCATCGTTCGCCGTTGGGTGCTTTCAAGGCCGACTACAAGCAGAAGACCGCGCAGAATCGAAGTATGCTGAACCATCTTCTCAGCGAAGCCTTCGGTTCGGAGGAAGAGATCGAGCCCGTCGTCGACCTGATCCTGGATCCGGAGCCGCCGAACGAGGCGATCAGCCAGGTGCTGAGCGATTACGGATTCAAGAATACGGCCGATGCCTACAAGAACATGATGGCATTGACCACCGAGAAGATCTCGTTCCTGTCAACGCGTCGATGTCGCCATTTCCTGGCTACGATTGCGCCGCAGTTGATGCAAACGATCGCTGCCACGCCCGATCCGGATTCGACCCTGGTCAACCTGAGCAAGGTCAGCGATTCGTTGGGAGGCAAAGGCGTTCTATGGGAACTGTTTCGCTTCAATCCGCCATCGCTGCAACTGTACGTGCGGCTATGCGCCGCCACACCTTACTTGTCCGGCGTTCTGACCAGCAATCCGGGGATGATCGACGAATTGATGGATTCGCTGGTCTTGGACAAGCTACCCACGTCGCAATCGCTGCAAATGACCCTCGATGACCTGCTTCGAGGCGCCGAGGACATCGAACCCATCCTGCACGGCTTCAAGAATTCGCTTCATTTGCGGGTCGGTGTTCGTGACATTCTGGGTAAGGAGGACATCCAAAACACGCATCGCGTGTTGTCGGATATCGCCGAAGTGTGCCTCAAAGAGATCACATCGCGAGAATACGAGCAACTCGCACGCAAGTACGGAACGCCGACTATTCACGGCGGCAAGCGGGATGGCAAACCTTGCGAATTGGTGATTCTGGCGATGGGCAAGCTGGGTGGCCGCGAGCCGAATTATCACAGCGATCTGGATGTGATCTTTCTGTACGACGGTGATGGCTCCACCGAGCAGCCGTCGCGCAGCCGAAGCGATCGCACCACCAGCAATCAGCATTTCTTCAGCCAGCTAGGCCAGCGAATCATCAAGGTGATCAACAGCCTTGGACCGTACGGCCGGCTGTTCGAACTCGATCCGCGTCTGCGACCGACGGGCAAGAGTGGCTCGTTGGCCGTTTCGATCGACGGACTCCAGCGGTACTTCGCCACGGGGCAAGGCCAGTTGTGGGAGCGGCAGGCGCTGTGCAAGTCCAGGCCGATCTATGGGTCGGCAAACGTGTGCGCAACGGCCATGCAAGTGGTGAACGACGCGATCGTGGGCCCCGGCTGGCAGCCGTCCAAAGCTGAAGAAATCCAGCGCATGCGTTTGCGTTTGGAGGAAACCGCATCGAAGCAGAACCTGAAACGCGGAGCCGGCGGAACGGTCGACATCGAGTTCGCCGTTCAGATGCTCCAGGTCAAACACGCGGCCGAATTGCCCGACGTGTTGGTGCCGGGTACTCTGGACGCGATCCGAGCGTTGCTGCGGGTCGGTTGCCTGGCCCCCGACGACGGCGAGTATCTGGAGCGGTCCTATCGTTTCCTGCGCAGCGTCGAAGCGAGGCTGCGTCTGATGAACACAGCCGCGCGGCACGAGTTGCCCGAGGAGGAAATGGAGCTGAGGAAGCTGGCCTTTCTACTGGGATACGAAGGCCCCAAGTCGCTGTTGCAGGAATGCAAAACGTATCGCCGCGAGAATCGCAAGCGTTTTGAGCGGTTGTTCCGCAACGCGTCACGGGGGACTTAGAAACCCGGCTTCTCCGAAGAAGCCGGGTTTCTCTCTCCGCCGGCCAACTGTCAGAACTCGATTTCCATTTGGTCGCGTCCCAGATCGGTCGACGGAAAGATGCTTCGGGCGACGTCCAAGCCCACGGGGTCGTCTTCGCCGGTGTGCGGATTGATGTGAATGAGAATCAAACGGCCCACCTCGGCCTTCCGGGCTACTTCCGCGACGGTCGTGACGCAGCTATGGCCGGTCAGCTTCGCCTTCTCTTCCCAGCCATCGGGAAAATAGCACTCGTGAAGAAGAACGTCGACACCGCGAAGGTGTTCGACGTAGGCCGCATCCAAATCAGCCGTCGTATCGGTGATGTAGGCCAGCGAACGACCGGGCCATTCGAGCCGATAGCCGAGCGAACCGCCTGGATGGTCCAACGCGAAATGGGACACAAAGCCGCCTCCCGGCACGGGGACGCGAGGTTCGAGCGGTCGCTGCTGGAACGGGGGCCGCACGGGAAACACATGCTCGGAAAACACATGCTCTTCCACGGCCGCCAGCTTTTCGGCTTCGCCGTGCACGCAGACTCGCTCCATCTCTCGTTCATAGAGCACGTCCAGCAGATACGTCAGGCCGACCACGTGATCCAGATGTGCATGCGTTAGGAAGATGTCCAGAGTCGCGGTCTGTAGGTGCCGGCTGACGCGGTACATCCCCGTCCCCGCATCCAGGATTACACCCGTTTCCGGCAGCATCATGCATGCCGTCTGCCGGAGGTCCGTGGGATGGTACCCGCTGGTGCCCAACAGTAGAAGTCGCATGTTGGTTTACCGCTTAAGTGAAGAAATCCACAGGAGAGCTTTTCCCGCCTCGTCGACTCGCAGATCGCTTGTCAGTTTCGCTTGATTGGCAAGCCTGTCGATAATTCGTTTGTAGTACGTTCGTTCCGCGGGGAGTGAGACCTTGACCTGTGCCGGATCGATATTGTGAAGCGCCAGAGAATTGTGGTCGTACAAGATTGGTGCCTTGATCCGTCCTTGGATTGCCTCCAGTGTCGACGAAAGCGGCTGGTCCTGGATCTCGACCTCCAGGAAGTTGAACAGCTCGGGCAGCGTCTCGCGAGGCGACTTTTCGGACGGCCATCCCACAGGCCAGGACTCCCGCGACCGGCGTACGTCGGTGATCAGTAGCTTGATCTGCCCGCCTGGCTGCTTCTGCGGTACGAGAACCAGGCCGAGCGGTCGCAGAATGGCAGCCAAGGCCGTGCCGGCGCTAAGACCTTGCAGTTCGTCCCTCACCTGATCGCCGCCAGCCATCGCATCCAGCACGCTTTGCTCCGCAGTGAAGGACAGCGACAAAGTGCCGGCGATCCTCTTCATCGCGTCGTAGGACTTTTGGCCTTTGGTGTTGAACGGGATCGGCACGTTTAGCGCCTCGTGGACTTTCACCAGTTGCGTTGCGGTCAAGCCAAACGCTCCCGGTCTCTCGCGGAGTCCCGATTCACCGCCTTCTTCGAGCTTGGCAATCCAGCGGGCGATACCGGCCTTGTCGCCATGTCGAAACTCGGCGCCCGGCAAACGCAGCGTATTGCGGGCGGTCAGTATACCGGTGACCTGATAAGTGGGCGATGCGGCAGTTCCCCGTTGGCGGATTTCGGCCTTGTCACCAGAGCGAGCAGAGCGGATTCGCATGCTGCCGAGTTTCAAATCCTTCAGCATCCTCATCCACTGATGCGCGCCAGTGGTCGGGAATCCGGGCTCGGTGATCAGCTCGAATTCCACGCGCGGTGCTGCGAACACCGAAAAAACTGGGGCGCAAGTACAGATCAGTAACGCGAGAATTGGCGTACGCAAACCCGGTGAATTGTGCATTTTGAAGCCCAATAGCGTATTACGAGCCCTACCCCTAACGTAGAACATTATCGCCGAACATTCACTATCAGTTTCGCAGTTCGCGGCGATTTTGCCCCCCTGTTCCGTGGAATCGCCTACAAATATGCGTTCCCAGCGTCCGCAGAGTCTCGCATTGTTTAACCCGAAGCCAAAGGCGATGGCGGGTGCCGCGAGTGGACCGTCTATCCCCTGCCCGCCATCGCCTTCGGCTTCGGGTTAAACGGGGAAGTTGTTTCATTGGCGATCCTGGTTGCGTTGCCGCCCAAAGAACGGCAAAATAGGGAACTCGATAATCGCATCCAAATCCAACTAGACTTCTAACCGTACAAGGAGCAATCAGATGGCGCGACCGGTCACTTTGTTCACCGGCCAGTGGGCAGACCTGCCGTTCGAGGAAATGGCTCGAAAGGCAAAAGAGTTTGGCTACGATGGCATGGAGTTGGCCTGCTGGGGAGACCATTTCGAAGTGGGCAAGGCGCTGGAGGACGAGAGCTACTGTGCACGCAAACGGGATATACTCGATAGCCATGATTTGCAGTGTCACGCCATTAGTGCTCACTTGGTCGGCCAGTGCGTCTTGGATCATATCGACGAGCGGCACCAGGGCATCCTGTTCTCTGCAGAGCATGTCTGGGGCGACGGCGACCCGGCCGGCGTTAACGAGCGGGCCATCGAGGAAATGAAAGACACGGCCCGCGCCGCACAGAAATTCGGCATCGGCATCGTGAACGGATTTACCGGGTCCAGCATTTGGCACTTGAACTACTCGTTCCCGCCGGTGCCGGAATCCATGATCGAATCGGGGTTCCAGCTTCTGGCCGAGCGATTCAATCCGATTCTGGACGTGTTCGGCGAATGCGGGGTGAAGTTCGCTCTGGAGGTCCACCCCACGGAAATCGCTTTTGATCTGTACACGGCCCAACGAGCGTTGGAGGCCCTGGATCATCGCGAGGAGTTCGGCTTCAACTTCGATCCCAGCCATTTGCATTGGCAAGGTGTCGACCCGGTCGAGTTCATTCGGGCATTCCCCGATCGCATCTTCCACGTCCATGTCAAGGACGCGATCACGACGCTAGATGGCAGAAGCGGCATCCTGGCCAGCCATCTCAATTTCGGCGATCACCGACGCGGATGGGACTTCCGCAGCCCCGGCCGCGGCGGCATCAATTTCGAAGAGATCGGCCGCGCCTTGAACGACATCGGCTACGAAGGACCTCTGTCCATCGAATGGGAAGACTGCGGCATGGACCGCGAGTTCGGCGCCCGCGAAGCATGCGGCTTCACCAAAGAGCGATTGGGCTTCGCGGCCAGCGGACGGGCGTTCGACGCGGCGTTTGAAGAGTAAGACGCAGGTCGGAAAGAGAATTGCAGACCCAACGCCCCGGCAGTTGAAGGCGGCCGGGGCGTTCTCTTTTCTAGATGTGGGCATTCGTGTAATGTGGGGCACGTTTCCAACGTGCCAATGTCGGCAAGCTGGTAAGGTACGGCACGTTGGAAACGTGCCCCACGTACTCGCACCGCCGGCATTTCGCAGAGATATGATCAAGCCCGCGATGGCCAAACGAAGCCCCTTCGGATTGCCTCTCTTGCCTCACCGAACATCGGTCTATAATGCTGGTGAGTCGTCTTTAGGTCTAATTCCCTACTCCTGTCTTTCGTTTGGTCCTCATGACAAGAAAACCTGCCAATCTTCGCGAGTTGCGAGAGAGCGGTTGGATCTCGAAATCCATCAAGCGCGAAATCCACGACAATTTCATCGCCCAATTGGCCGCGGGCGCGAAATTGTTTCCAGGGATCATCGGCTATCAGGATACAGTGATCCCGGAAATCAACCTGGGACTGATTGCCGGCCACGATCTGTTGTTCCTGGGCGAGAAAGGTCAAGCGAAAACGCGGCTGATGCGCTGTCTGGTCCGCTTTCTGGACGAGGAAGTCCCCTACATCGACATACCGGGGGCTCCGTTTCACGAGGATCCCTACCATCCGATCAGCAGCGTTTGCAAGCGGTTCGTTGCGGAACACGCCGAGGACAAGATCCCTATTGGCTGGTGGCCGCGCGACGATCGTTATGCCGAGCGGTTGGCCCCCGGCACGAAATTCGCCGATGTGATCGGCGAGATTGATCCGGCGAAACTGGCCGGCGGGGAGAGCATGTCCACCGAAGAGGCGCTGCACTTCGGCCTGATCCCGCGCATGCACCGAGGTATCTTTGCCGTGAACGAATTGCCGGAACTGGACGAACTGGTGCAAGTGGGACTGTTCAATATTTTGGAGGAGCGTGACGTTCAAATACGTGGCTACCCAATTCGATTTGACTTGGATATCTTCCTGCTGTTCTCAGCCAATCCAGCCACCTACAACCGCAGCGGCAAAGTCATTCCGCAATTGAAAGACCGCATCGGTACGGTGGTCCACACCCACTATCCTCGTTCGCGCGATGCGGGCATCGAGATCATCGAGCAGGAAGCGAGAATCGACTTGGATGGCGAATATCCGGTCGCGGTACCATACTTCATGCGCGAGATTGTCGAAGAAGTCACCGTCCAGGCTCGCAAGTCCAAGTACGTGGACCAGCAGTCCGGCGTGAGCGCTCGGTTCAGCATCGCGAACTACCGCACGATGATCGCCAGCGCCAGGCAACGAGCGGTCGTTCTGGGCGAGAAGCCAGCGGTACCTCGCATCAGCGACCTGGGCCGGTTGTATAGCTCGTCGTTGGGTAAGCTCGAGTTGGATCTGATGGGCAGCCATCAGATGTCCGAGCGTCAAGTGTTAGATTCGGTGACGGCCGAGGCGATTCGCGTTGTGTTCCAGGAATACGTCGACGAGCACGGATTGGCGGAGATTGGAGAGATCTTTGGCCGCGGCGTGAAGCTCGAAGTGGGCGATTTGCTGCCTTCGTCGCACTATGCCGAACGCCTTCGTCGCGTCCCGCCCGTGTGGGACAAGGCGTTCGAGGTGAATGCATCGGAAGATACGGCCGTACGAGCGTCGTGCGTCGAGTTTGTGCTGGCTGGTCTGTACGCCATGGACATGGTTTCAAGATCGCAACGTCACGGGCGGATTCTGTACGAGGTGGAATAGGCGGTACTAGCCACTCACAGCGGTCTTGCCTCTGTACCGAGGGATTATCATTTCCAGCAACAGAAATCCCAATCCCAGGCAAACGAAGATCTGGAATCGCTCGCGGTATCGCTTCCGTTTCTCGGCCCGTACCTCGCCCCGGGCTAGTTTGGCCAAGTGGTCCTCGTAGATCTGTCCCAAGTCGTAGGCCCGCGTTCGTGCCGGGACGTAGGCGCCTTTGGTGGTCAGAGCAATCTCCTTCAATAGTCGCTCGTCCATGCACGACCACACTTCCTGGTTCTCGTGTTTTACGTAGCGAAGATTGCCCTGTTCGTCGCGCACCGGGATGCGCGAGCCTTCGTTCGCATCGCCGAGACCGACGGAGATGATCTTCACGTTCCGCTCGGCAGCCTGCGCCGCCGCCTCTTTCGGGAACGAATCGTGGTCTTCGCCATCGGTGATCAACACGATCACCTGGTCGCGATCCCGCGCCTCTTTCATCGACTCGATGGCCTTTCGAATGGCATCGCCGATCAGCGTACCGCCCCGCGGCGCGCTGTCGGAATCCACGTCGGCAAGCACCATACGGAAAAAGCCCTGGTCGCTGGTCAGCGGAACCTTGACCACCGCCGCGCCGGCGAAGGTGATCAACCCGACCCGGTCGCCTTCGAGCTTCTTCAACAAATCCAGGATGTCCGATTTTGCTCGATCCAACCGGTTTGGAGCAACATCTTCGGCCATCATGGATCGCGACACGTCCAACAGCACGAACAGATCGACGCCCCGCGCCGAGACCTTTTCGAAATAGACACCCCACCGCGGACGGGCCAGAGCCAAGAGCAGGCAGGTGACTCCCAAGACGACGGCCGCACCTTTGATCCACGGCCGCAGTTCACCGGGTTCGGGCATCAGCCTCTTGACCATCTCCGGATCCACAAACCGCTTAGCTGCCGCCAATCGCCTGCGATGCGCGAAAATCAGCAGGCCGACGAGCAACGGTACAATCCAGGAAAGGTAGAAGAAGTCCGGATGTTGGAAGAGATTTGTCCGATCCATAACGGTTTTGACTTTGTACGTCAGGCTCTTCAGGTGCAGCGATCTCAGTGTCGCTCGTACATAAATACCCGCGCAGAATTTTCCGCGTGGAATAGAAACCCGGTTTTCCCCAAAAACCGGGTTTCTGTCACCGGTCCAATCTCCGAAAACTCGTGGTGACGCACTTACAGCGTATGTGAATCGCGTCGAGGCGCGAAGTACAGACCAGCCGCGTCTTCTTCCGCGTTTTCGTCTTCGGGTCTATCATAGGGCCATGTCCCAAGAAGAACTGGCAATTGGCTTTTTCGTCCTGATCGCGGTGGTTCCCGTCGTCGGATTCCTGATTTGGAGTCGCAAGACGCCGTTCGATCCATTTCGAGCGTTCTGGTATCTCGTGACCATCCTCTTGGCCCGTATTCTCTGGCGTGCCAAAGTACCACCCATGCCGGTGCCGCCCGGCCAGGGCGCCGTAGTGGTCTCGAATCATCGCGGCAGCGTCGATCCGTTCTTCATCGCACTGGGCACGAACCGTCACATCCACTGGATGGTGGCTCGCGAGTATTGCCGGCACCCGGCCTTTGGCTGGTTCTTGCGGCTCTGTGAAGTGATTCCGGTCAATCGAGGCGGAATCGATACCGCTTCCACAAAGAGGGCAATTCGGCTGGCGTCCGAAGGCGGCCTGGTAGGCGTGTTTCCCGAGGGAAGGATCAACATGACCGACAAGTTCATGTTGCCGGGACGCCCTGGAGCGATCCTCGTCGCGTTGAAGGCCCGCGTGCCGATCGTGCCGTGTTTCATTCAAGGTTCGCCCTACGATCGAACGCCGTGGAGTCCATTCTTGATGCGAGCGAAAGTGATCGTACGATTTGGCGAGCCGATCGACCTGTCGCCGTACTACGATCGCGAACGCGACGCAGGATTGGTCGGCCAACTCATGCTTGAGGCCATAAAGGCCATCGCCGGACTGGCAGGACGCGAAGATTTCGAACCGAGCCTTGCCGGCCGTCGTTGGAAACCAACCGAGGAAGAAGTGGATCGCGACATGGCAGCCAGCCTGCGACTGCAATCCGAGCAGTAGACGCTCTCCAAGAGCGGTTCGCGGTTGGTTGGAGTTCACGCTTTAGCGTGTCTTCCGGGGAGCACGTTCCCCCCAGCCTAAAGGCTGAACTCCAGCGAAGAGGCGTTGCTGCCCGGTGAGTTCGCCTACCCATACAACATCTTCTGCACGCGGCGGACTCGACATTCAAGCCGTTGGCGGACCAACGACAGCGAGTCGGCGTCGGCAAAGACCGTCGCGACTGGGCGTCTCGCATCAATCTGTTGGCCACCGGCGGGGATGTCGGCAATGGCGGGTTGTATGGCGCGGCGATTGATGCGACGTGCGAACCGCATAAACCGCCCTGGGACAGTCAACGTTCTGTCGGCGTAGATGATTGCCTTACCACAGAAGCCTGAGCCCTGTCGCTTGGACGATCGTGGCAACGTGCCGTCGCGGCAGGCGTGGACGTGCATGGCAATCGTCTCGATACCGGCGAGTCGCTCCAATATCTCGACCGAGGCCGTGTAGCGGGGATTCACTTCGACGGGCAAGACTGCGTTCCCGGCAAGAATCGCGTCGACGCCAAAAATGCCGACGAGGCCAAACCGCTTTGCGAGGCAACCACCGATTCGCTCAAACTCTGTTTCGATGCGTTCCGGAAGTACTAGCGGTCCCAACGAACCGGTGTATTGAAAACCGGTGGCACCCGTCCAGGCTGCGCCGATGATTTGTCGAGTGGCCCCAACGAGCAGCGCGCGACCGCCGGCGCCCACGAATATGGCGCTGCAAGGATCGCCGGCGATGAAACGCTGGAAATAGAAACGCGAGTCGCCGTCGCAGGGCTCTGCTTCAACAGCGTCATCGCCGGCTACCGATTCGCGTATCAATGAAATTCGCTCACCGCCAGAGGATTCGAACGGCTTTCGTAGCCACAGACCCTCGTGCAGACGCGGCAAACGCCGTGCAGTCTCAGGGCACCGCAAACCGTCTTGTGTCAATGCCTGCCTCACCAGAAACGGATTTCGTACTCGCCGGAGAACATCGCCCCAGTTCCCATGCAACTCACGTACTCGAGCGATTCGGTCAACCAAATCCGCTCGGTTCTCCAGGGCCCCTGTGTACATCCATGGACACTCGGGAAGGGTCTTGACTAGAGTCTCCAACCCCCGTGGATAGTTGTCGATTCGGTGGCTTGTGCAGCATTCCGCCAAATCCACGTCGCCAAACATGTCCGCACCGACGGGCTGGAAGCCAGCTCGGATTGCCGACTGCGCCGCGGCACGCACACTGGCACCGAGAATCAGTAGTCTGGATGGCATGAGCGGACCCCACGGGTGCTTGCATTTGTCCCAAGGTTTGCTAACTTCACGACTTGGGTCAACTCCCATTGAGCGTTGCCCGTTGCTTTTCTTTTTTCCCGTCTCTTGAGAACAACGGAGAGAGATTTCATGTCCATGTATATTGGTGAAGGTCTGGCAGGCGATGGCAACGAAATCGCCCACATCGATCTGTTGATCGGCAGTAAGGACGGCCCGGTGGGCACGGCGTTTGCCAATGCTCTAGCCAGGCAAAGCGAAGGCCATTCGAACCTGTTGGCGGTCCTCACGCCGAATCTGGCGGTGAAGCCATCGACGGTGATGATCACCAAGGTGACGATCAAGGGTATGAGCCAAGCCGTGCAGATGTTCGGTCCGGCGCAAGCAGCGGTGGCCAAAGCTGTGGCGGATTCGGTAGCCGATGGCGTAATCCCCAAGGATCAATGCGAGGACTTGGTGATCGTGTGCGGCGTCTTTATCCATCCAAATGCAGAAGACGACAAAAAGATCTACGACTACAATTACGAAGCCACCAAGCTATCGATTGCCAGCGCCATGTCCGGCAAACCGACCGTGGACGAGATGATCGCCGGCAAAGACACCGCAGAACACCCATTCAGGGGGTTCTAGGAAAGCGGCAGTGTTATTCGATTGCTTGAAACCCGGTTTCTCGGAAGAGACCGGGCTTTTCTTTTTGATTTGGAACCGAGGGTCATGATCAAGAAAAAGATCCTCATTCAACTCGATCCCGATACTCACGCCAGTGTGTTCGACGCGGTCGTCGCCATCGACGCAGGCGTGGATCATTTGCTGCAGTATCGCGGCGTCAAACCAGACCAGGTGCGCGACTTGGTTCATGGTGCGATGTTCACGCGGGGGCCGGAAGATCTGCATAGCACGGCAGTTTTCGTCGGCGGATCGGATGTTGCAGCCGGTGAAGCACTGTTGAAAGCGGTGACCGAGTGTTTTTTTGGGCCGATGCGCGTGTCCGCCTTGTTGGACGCCAACGGTGCCAATACCACGGCCGCGGCCGCTGTGTTGGCTGCCGGGGATCATGTTCCATTGAACGGATCGACGACGTTGGTGCTGGCCGCCACCGGTCCCGTCGGCCAGAGAGCGGTGCGTCTGTTGGCTCGCGAAGGTGCCCGGGTACGGGTTGCCTCTCGGCGTCGCGACCGGGCCGAAGCCGTTTGTGAGGCCGTGGCAACTCTGGTCGACGGTGCCGATCTTGAATCCTTGGAGACGAATTCGCCCGAAACGACCGCCCCCGCCTTGGCGGGAGCGGATATTGTGATAGCTGCCGGAGCGGCCGGTGTAGAGTTGTTGCCGGCCGATGTACGTCGCGGTTATAGGAGTTTGCGCGTCGCGATTGACCTGAACGCCGTTCCGCCCGCAGGGATCGCTGGCGTGGAGGTGACGGACAAGGCGGTCGAGCGCGATGGAACGGTCTGCTACGGCGCTATTGGTATTGGCGGCCGCAAAATGAAAATCCACAAAGCTGCGATACGAAAGCTGTTCGAGCGGAACGATCAGGTTCTGGATGCCGAGGAAGTCTACGCAATCGGCCGCGAGCAAAGAGAACTCGTTTAACCCGAAGCCGAAGGCGATGGCGGGCGTTGCGTGTGCACGGTCGAACCCACTGCCCGCCATCGCCTTCGGCTTCGGGTTAAACGGTCGAGACAACGAACGGTTTACCTGTCAGGTTCTGGACACACCGTGGTGGAATGCGATGAACACCCGCTCTCCAAGCACCCACGTGGCGGTCATTCTTCTGTTGGCTCTGGTGGCTGCGCCTTCGTGCAGCACGCGACAAACCGAGAAGGTACATGCTGTGACGTCCGAACCAATCGAGCAATCCGATCCGATGCCGAAGCCACCCGATCCAACTCCGGAGCAACCCGATTTCACCGAGACGGAAGTCGCCACCTTTGGAGCCGGTTGCTTCTGGTGCGTCGAGGCGGTGTTTCAGCAGTTGGAGGGCGTCCTGTCGGTGGAGTCCGGGTATTGCGGTGGGGACGTCAAAAACCCGACTTACCAACAAATCTGCAGCGGAACCACCGGTCACGCCGAAGTCTGCCAGATCCGCTTCGACCCGTCGAAGATAACCTTCGACGAAATGCTGAGGGTTTTCTGGGAGACCCACGATCCAACGACATTGAACCGGCAGGGTAACGATGAAGGCACCCAATATCGCTCCGTGATCTTCTATCACGACGAGCGACAGAGGGCCCTGGCAGAACAACGGAAAAGACAGTTGGATGCTGCAGACGCGTGGCCAGACCCAATCGTGACGGAGATCAGCCCCATCGCGCCCTTCTACAAAGCGGAAAGAAATCACCAAAACTACTACAATGACAACCCCACTCAGGGCTATTGCCAGTTCGTCATTCGGCCCAAGGTCGACAAAGTCCGCTCCGTTTTCAAAGATCGGCTAAAAGAGAAAGACTGACGCAGCGCCGTCGTTTGGACGGAGCGTGGAAGGTACGCCTCTGCGAATGGTTCCGTCCGGAAATCCCGCACCGGGGGGCTTGTAGTTGCTCATCAGTTTGTTCAAAATCTCTGCTTCTGCTGGTGCCGCATTTGGCTTGGCTGCCCCCCTTGGGACCGACACGAATGTCGACTGACCGGCACGCCTCTGTCTGACAGCGACCCATTGGAAAGGGCTCGTAGTGGGCCAGGATGTGTGATCGCTGTCGGCTCGTGGCTGAATGACGGACCGGTGAAACCTCCGCAGATCCAACTGGCTTACCGTGGCCGAGTTCTTTGATTCCAACGTTGGTTTGCCCACCGTGCTGGCGTACTTGCTGGCGGCGGCTATTCATTGCGCGCTGATCATTGGCGTTATCGCCGCCGGAGCCATCTTCTTCATTTGGCTGGAACGGAAGGTATCGGGGCGAATCCAGGATCGGCTAGGACCCACACGCGTGGGTGGTAGGTTTGGCTGGCTTCAGTCGTTTGCCGATGGCATCAAGCTGTTGTCGAAAGAGGATACGATTCCCGCCCAAGCGGATGCGATTCTGTTTCGTTTGGCCCCGTACGTCAGCTTCACGGCCAGCTTTGCCGCCTTTCTGGCTTTGCCGTTCTCCGATGGCTGGGTCGCCCAACACGTCAACGTGGGCATTTTCTTCATTCTTGCGGTGCTCGGGTTGGAGGTGTTCGGCGTTATTCTGGCCGGCTACGGTTCCGGTTCGAAGTGGTCGCTGTTCGGAGCAATGCGCGAGGCGGCCCAAGTGGTCAGCTACGAGGTTCCGTTGGGGCTGTGCGTAGTGGTACCCGTGCTGATTTGCGGCACGCTGGATCTGGTGACGATTGCCGAAATGCAGGCCGGTTGGTTCACGAACTGGATGGTTTTTCACGATCCGTTTACTTTCGGCACGTTCTGGGTCTACCTGACGTGTGCGGTTGCCAGCGTCAACCGGGCTCCCTTCGATTTGGCCGAAGCGGAAAGCGAGCTGGTGGCTGGTTTCCACACGGAGTATTCGGGCCTGCGTTGGAGTTTCTTCTTCATGGCCGAGTACGGCTCGATGTTCCTGGTCAGCGGGCTGGCTGCCATTCTGTTTCTGGGCGGCTGGAACGGCCCGATCCCGATCGCCGACATGATCTTCGGCACGGACGCATCGGGGATTCCTCTGTACATCGCCAATCTGTTCGGATGCGTGAACTTTATCTTCAAGGCCGTCGTGGGCGTGACCGCGATGATCTGGATTCGCTGGACACTGCCGCGTATTCGCATCGACCAGGTTATTACGATTTGTCTGAAATACTGCGTGCCACTTGCGGCGGTTTGTTTCCTTGGCGCCGTTTTCTGGCGTCTGGGCGGTTTGCCGTCGCCGAGTGATCTGGCGCCCGTTAACAAGATCGGTCGTGCGAGTGTGCACGAACGCTGGGTCATCGAACCCCCGGAAGAACAGAGCGAAGAACCGGAAGGCGTCACAGAGACTGAAGTACGCACTGATCGTCCTGACCCGAGCCAGTCGCATTATCGCGCGGCTCGCGAAAACGGGGACCGTCCCCGACAAGAAGGCTAGTTCCAATGTTGGACGCAATCGACTGGCACTTTTTTTTCTTTGTCTTATTTGCGCTGGTTGCGTGCGCCTTTGCGCTGGTTGTCTTGTTTTCGAACAACATCGTCCGAATGGCATTCTCTTTGGTGCTGTCGCTCGGGGCCGTGGCGGGATTGTTCTTCTTGGCGGGAGCAGAATTTGTCGGCGCCATGCAGTTGATGATCTATGTGGGCGGGACGATGGTGTTGTTGGTCTTTGGCGTGATGCTCACGGCGCATAGCCGCTTCGTCCAATTGAAAGCCCCTGGCGGCGAATGGGTGATCGCACTGGTTGTCGGTGGTATGTTGCTGGTACTGCTGGTGCGAACCGCCTTTATGGTGAACGATTGGCGATCGGAGAATCGGGAACGGGAAGCGGTTGTCGTTGATGAGTCCAAATCGACGACCGCAATCGGCTTGGCGCTATCGGGCGTGCGAGTAGATAAGCAGGACGGCGTTGTACGAAGCGGTTACTTGCTGCCATTCGTCATCGTTTCCATGCACCTGTTGGTCGTCTTGATCGGGGCTGCCTATTTGGCCCGCGCCAAGAAACGAGTGGATCGCGATACTACGTAATGTGAGAGGCTCGCAAGATGGCAATGCTGTTCGCCCAGGTCACCGTTTCACACTACATGGCGGTCGGTGCCGTCTTGTTTGTGACCGGCGTGCTTTGCATGGCTACGAAGCGAAATGCGTTGGGTATTTTGATGGGCATCGAACTGGTGCTGAACGGGGCCAATATCAACTTCGTGGCCTTTGGTAGCAACTACTTACGGAGTGAATCACTTGGCTTGGACGGCCAACTAATGGCGTTGTTTGTGATCGTCTTGGCGGCGGCCGAAGCCGCGGTTGCATTGGCGATTGCATTGAACTTTTACAATAACCAGACCACAATCGACGTGGATCGTGGCGACGAGTTGAAGGGCTGATGGAACCATCCGCTTTACCGCTGCTACTGGGCTTGGCCACGCTATTGCCGCTGGCCTCGTTTTTTGTGCTGTTGGTCTTCGGGCCACGGTTCGGCAAGGCCCTCGGTCATGGTGCGTACGTGGCCACAGGTGCGATCGTCGGTGCCGGAGTCTTGGCGTTTGCCTCGCTGTTCATCTGGCTTGGCAATCATCCGATCGTGCGCGGTCAAGATTCTGGGCCTGAGTCGGAGACGCATGTCGACGCTTCCGATGCTGAACACTCCGAGTCGGAAGGGCATGAAGCGAAGGAAGAGCACGAGCAAGCGGGGCACTCTGCACACGGAGTCGGACCTGCGTACGCCGGCGACTACTATACGCTGGGCGTATTCGGCAAGCTGCGTCTGACGATTGGGTATTATATCGATTCGTTGACGATAATCATGTTCTGCCTGGTCACGTTGATTGCCTCGTGCATTCACTTCTACGCCATGGGATACATGCACGAAGAAGTGGACGACGTGGTGACCGACCACGAAGTGACACTCAAGGACGGCTCGCACTTGAAACGTCGTGGCCGCCACTCGCGGTTCTTCCAGTACATGTCCCTGTTTTGCTTTAGCATGTTGGGACTGGTGCTGGCCGGCAACGTGGCCATGGTGTTTGTGTTTTGGGAACTGGTGGGCATTTGCTCGTATTTCCTGATCGGATTCTACATCGAACGACGCAGCGCTTGCGTGGCAGCCAACAAGGCGTTTATCGTCAACCGCGTCGGCGATTTCGGCATGATCATCGGTCTGATGGCACTTTGGACCGGGCTGGGGACGCTCTCGTTCGGCGACGTGAAGGTCATGGACGCCGATGGCCACGAACACATCGAAAAAGGCGTTTTCAGTCTCGTTCGGCCGGAAGAGAGGGGCCACGCGATTCGGACGCCCGATGGATTGGTCAAACTCGATTCGCGTGTCAAGATTGCGGAGACCGTTCGTTCCGTTGGCCTGGAGCAAGCTCGCGGGCAGATCGAGGCCGACGTCGATGAATGGCGACATGACAACAAGTGGGAAGACCAAGGTGGTTCGTGGACCTTTAGCTGGTGGCGGAAGTTCCGCGAATGGCTCGGTAGCGGCGGGCGCGGTTATTGGCTGTTGATCGTGGCGGGCATCGGCATAGTCTGCGGCTGCGTGGGCAAGAGCGCTCAGTTTCCGCTGCACACATGGTTGCCCGATGCGATGGAAGGACCGACGCCTGTCTCGGCTCTGGTGCACTCGGCCACGATGGTCGCGGCCGGCGTCTACCTGGTGGGGAGATTCTTCCCGGTGTTTACGCCGGAGGTGCTGTTGGTGATCGCCGTCACCGGTTGCATCACCCTGTTCATGGCGGCCACCATTGCGATCACGGCTACGGACATCAAGCGGGTATTGGCGTATTCGACGGTCAGCCAACTGGGCTACATGATGCTGGCGCTTGGCGTCGGCGGATGGATAGCCGGACTGCTGCACCTGATCACGCATGCGTTCTTCAAGAGTCTGTTGTTTCTGTGTTCTGGCTCGGTCATCCACGCGGTGCATACAAACGAGATGCCCGAGATGGGCGGCTTGCGGAAGAAGATGCCGATCACTGCTACCACGATGTTGATTGGCTGCCTGGCGATTGCCGGTATCAGCCTTCCGTTCATCATCGGCTTCAGTGGTTACTACTCGAAAGACCGCATCCTGGAGCAGGCGTACGTGTTCATGGGCGAAAACGCCTCGTGGTTGGCCAGCGTGTTCTTCTACGCGGCGGCCGGCGGAGCGGCGGTCACGGCGTTCTACATGTTCCGGCTCTGGTACATGACATTCGCGGGAAAGCCTCGTAACCAACATCGGTATGACCACGCGCACGAGTCTCCGAAGGTGATGTGGGTGCCGCTGGTCGTCTTGGCTTTCTTTGCGACCACAGTTGCGTGGCCGTGGTTCGGTTTGGTCGATCTCTTGGAGCAGTCACGTCCGGCGGGAACGCTGGCGGACACGACGGCCGTTCTGGCGAACATGGAGTGGCCAAACGAACATTTGGCCCACGAACCTAGGAATTACGATTCGGTCGTCGTACCGGTAACGTTGCTGGCGACGGTGACGGCGCTGGCGGGAATCGCGCTGGCCACAGTCATGTACTTGTTCGGCGGAATCAATCCCGATGAAGTAAGACGGCAATTCAGGGCGATCCACCGGTTCTTGCTGAACAAGTGGTGGTTCGACGAGTTGTACGATTTCATCTTCGTCCGTCCGACTCACGTCATCGCTCGCCTGTTGGCTGCCATCGATCGCAAATGGATCGACGGTCTGATCGACGGGACCGCAAATGTGACTCGCCGGTTCGCGACGATCTGGGAGTGGGCGACGGATCAGACGGTTGTGGATGGTTTTGTGAATACAGTCGCCCGATGGACGTACGCGGTTGGTGTCTGGCTCCGCGTGTTCCAGACCGGCAAGCTGCGACAGTACGTAATGTTCATTGTGATCGGGGCGATCGCGATCTTTGTCCTGATCAGTTTCTTCTGGAGTCCATCCGTGGCGGGATAATAACGCCCTTTAGGAATCAGCACCGATGGCTAACCTCTACATTCTGCTACTCAGTGCAATCGTCTTTCTGCCCACATTGGGCGCGATCGCGTTGATTTTCTTCCCGAAAGACAGAGACGACTCGGTGCGGTACTTCACGCTGTTTATCACCGCTGTGGTCTTTGCGCTGACGGTGCTTGTATTCTTGACGCCGATGTTTGGCGACGCGTTCCAGTACGAGACGGAAGCGGCCGCCCACATGCAATACGTTTTCAACGTGCCGTGGATTCCGTCCTTCGACATCGATTACTTCATGGGCGTAGACGGAATCAGCTTCCCGTTGATCATGCTGACCGCCCTGATCAGCTTGTTGGCCATGGGGGCCAGTTGGTCGGTCACCAAGCACGTCAAGGGCTATTGCATCCTGTTCCTACTGCTGGAAACCGGCATGATCGGCGTGTTCCTTTCGCTGGATTTCTTCCTGTTCTACGTGTTCTGGGAAGTCATGCTGCTACCCATGTACTTCCTGATCGGCGTCTGGGGAGGGCCGCGTCGGGAATACGCGGCCATCAAGTTCTTCCTGTATACGTTGCTTGGTAGCGTGTTGATGCTGATCGCCATCCTGATGCTGTATTTCAACAGCGACCTGGTGGCGCTGCGTGAATTGTCCAATGAATCCGGCAGCCGCGTTAATTGGGAAGAGCTGCACATCAGCGATGCGGTAACCGAAGACATCGAAGCCGAACTCGCTGCTCGCAGCGATGAGGGGCACGAACCCCAGCCCATTCACACGTTCAATCTGCTTGCAATGACCGCGCTGGGCCAGAACGCTGAGGGCATCCGCTGCATACAGGAAGACGACAAAGAGATTCCAGACGAGAAAGAGATTCCGTACGGGTACACATGCTACATCAACCAGAATCTCCAGTGGTGGTGTTTCCTGCTACTGTTCATCGGCTTCATCATCAAGGTGCCTTCGGTTCCGTTCCACACGTGGTTGCCGGATGCTCACGTGGAAGCCCCGACGCCGATCTCGATGATCCTGGCAGGCGTATTGCTGAAGATGGGCGGCTACGGGATCATCCGGATCTGTTATCCGATTTGTCCCCACGGTGGTTACGACTTGATGTGGTTTGTGTGCATATTGGGCGTAGTCAGCATGGTGTACGGTGCCTTTGCTGCCATGGCCCAGAAGGACTTCAAGCGATTGGTGGCGTACAGCTCGGTTAGCCACATGGGCTATGTCGTGCTGGGGTTGGGCGTCTGGTCGGCCACAGCCGGCACCATGTACAACTCGGACTACTGGAATATGGGCGTGAAAGGCGCGATGTTCCAAATGATCGCGCACGGAATCAGCTCGGCTGGCATGTTCTTTATGGTTGGCGTCGTTTACGACCGCGTCCACCACCGCGATTTGAACTCCTTCGGCGCTCTGTTCGGAAAGATGCCGGTGTACACGGCTTTGTCGATCGGCATCTTCTTCGCGGGCTTGGGCTTGCCGGGACTGTGCGGATTCATCGGCGAAGTGCTGGTCGTTCTGTCAGTCTGGAACTTCAGCTACGCCCTGGCTGTGATCTCGGCCTCGGTGGTAATCCTGACGGCGGGGTACATTTTGTGGACGGTCCAACGCGTGTACCTGGGCCACGAATACAAGGGGGCGCACGAAGAGGCGCTAGTGCCCAGCACCACGCGAGAGAATTCCATCGCCGGCGTTTTGTTTGTGCTGGCAATTCTGTTTGGCGTGTTTCCGCATTTCTTCCTGCTCCGCTACATGGACGGGACGATCGATCGCCAAGTCGACGAGTTAGCGACGTGGACCGAGACCGTCAAGGAGCAGGAACCGGCTGTGCAAGCGGATGCTGACGAAGACGAGCTGGAATCCGAGCCCAGGGCCTCGCTTGACGGCAGAGGCGGAGACAAAGTGAGCTTTGCCGGTGGAATGCCCCAAGTTGAAGCGAACATTCGTCTGGCTGGCGGAATGCCGAATCGAGGGAAAGCTGACATCCAACAGGAACGATTGTTGCCGTGAACTTACACGACGTCATAAGCCAGTTGATCATTGACTCGAAATCCAGTATCGGCATGTTCTTGCCCGAACTGGTGATCTGTGTGACGATCGTGTTGATGCTCCTAGTGCGCGTCTTCAATTGGGGGCGGCGCATCGATGCGTTTGTGTTCGCGCTGGGCGGCTCGGTGGTGGCTTTTATCCTGGCCGCCGCCACGGCGCCGATTTTCAAGGAGCGGATGGAGATCTTCACCGGGATGCTGGTCTACGACACGTTCGCGATCTACATGCGAAGTGTGTTGTTGCTGTTCGTCGTCCTGTTCGTGATCCTTACGAGACTATCCGGCATACCAGACCGCGAAGACGGACCGGATATCTACACGCTGGTGCTCGGTGCCACGTTAGGTATGTGCCTGATGGTGTCGGCCAACCATCTGATGATGGTCTTCATGGCAGTGGAGATGGCCAGCGTGCCGTGTTATGCACTGGCTGGGCTAATGAAAGGACGCAGGCAAGCCAGCGAAGCGGCCCTGAAGTACGCCGTTTACGGCGCCGGTGCTGCTGGCGTGATGCTGTACGGGATCAGCTTGATCGCCGGAATCACCAATTCGGCCCACCTGCCGACGATCGCGGCAGAGCTAGCCACTCGACTACCGCACATGCTGGGCGACGAAAAGATGGTCCTGGCTCTGGGCGGTTTGATGATGATGGTCGGCTTGGCATTCAAACTGTCGGCCGTGCCGTTCCATTTCTGGTGCCCGGACGTGTTCGAAGGAGCCACGGCCGAAGTGGACGCGTTCCTGAGCGTCGCCTCGAAGGCCGCGGCACTCGCGTTGTTGGTGCGAGTGGCGATCGGGATCGGCGTGGAGGTCGAAGGGGGGCTGCAGGCGGGCACAGAGACGACGCCCGTTGCCGCTGTGGAAGCCGCCGCCTCTGAAGACAGTTCGACAGGAGCTTACTTTGCGGTGGAAGACAGTCTCGAGACGCGGCATCCGAACGACGACAACGCCAGCGCACAGCCGCCCGCGAACGAACAGCAGTCGGCGAAATCGGGATCGGCCCTCGAGCCTGTTCAGAGTTTCATCGCCAAGTTGATCGCGCTGCTTGCCGTCATCACCTGTACGTTCGGCAACCTGACGGCGTACGGTCAAACGAACTTGAAGCGTCTACTTGCGTATTCGACGATCGCTCACGCGGGCTACATGATGATGGCCATTCCGCCGATGATGGCGATGGCGCAGGCAAACCCTGCTCTGGCCGAGAAAGCCGCAGCAGCATTGGCCATCTACATCGCCGTGTACTTGTTCATGAACCTCGGCGCGTTTGCCGTCGTGGCATTCTTGCGCAACGCAATGCGAAGCGAAGAAATCGCCGATTGCGGCGGCTTGATTCGACGCTGTCCGGGCATTGTGATTTGTTTTTCAATGATCCTTTTCGCCTTGGTCGGCTTGCCGCCGCTATCGGGCTTTATCGGTAAATTCGCGATTTTTGCTTCGTTGGTGGAAGGGTACCAACAGACGGATCAGTTCTACTTGCTGGTGCTGCTGATTGTCGGCGGCGTGAACACGGCGATCAGCCTGTTCTATTACCTTCGCGTTGTGAAGGTAATGACCATGGAGCCCGAGCCGGACTCGCGAGGCCCGTTTTCGCTGCCACTCGTATCGCTACAGGGGATGTATTTGTTTGCGATTACGGTGCCGACGCTTGTGCTGATCACCTGCTGGGATTTCCTGAACGAGTTTGCTTTGAACGCCGCAAGGCAGTTGTTGGGCTAGTCTATGAACTCAGTGGACACGAACGCAGTACTGAATCGCCTGCTGGTCATCCATAAACGTTCGCTCCCGGTCTATCTCAGCTACGCGGTGCCGTGGTCGGGCGGAGGCGATGAGGCTGCCGCCGACACATTGGCTCAAATCGCCAACGATCACAAGCAGATGGCAGATCGTCTGGAAGAGGTGATCTTGGAGAATGGAGGGATTGTCGAGCGTGGCGGCTTCCCAATGGCATTCACATCGCTTCATTTTCTGGCGATTGGGTTCCTGGTGAACAAGCTGATCGAGGATCAGAAGAGGGCAATCGAGGAGGTCGGCGAGTGCGTCGATCAGCTAAGTCTGTCGCCCGCAACGCAGGCCGTGGCGCAGGAAGCCTTGGGCGAAGCCAAGGGGCACCTGGAGTCGCTCAAGGAATTGGGGACGAAGGCGAGCGAAGCATAGCTGGGGCTGTCGGGTGCCAGGTTTCAGGTGTCGGGAAGACCGCCTCACGCCTAACTTGGATTATTCACCAGCCCGAAGCGCCAGCGAGCAACTCCCGTCAATTCCTCCCGCGCGCTTCGGGCCACTCTCCACGGCGATTCTGAGGAAGATGGCCACAACTTCTTGCTTGACAACCGATTACGTCCACTGTCTCGTCGTGCGTGAAACCCCTGACCCCTGACCCCTGACTCCTGACCCCTGACCCCTGACCCCTGACTCCTGACCCCTGACCCCTGACCCCC
>JACKQG010001582.1_pt1 | contig 31116 bp, 29 predicted proteins | sample 8237621 | NCBI WGS metagenome assembly JACKQG01 (sample SAMN15677084, study PRJNA649215) | marine metagenome | biome: marine; feature: Black Sea; material: saline water; isolation source: suspended particulate matter (SPM) from the Black Sea western gyre | collected 2013-06-09/2013-06-10 | depth... | reverse complement strand
CTTTCGCTCGCCGTCGAATCTCCCCGCGCACCCGCGCGGGGAGCGGATTGAAACCGGATGATGCGCGCCATTTGTTTTTCCATGCTCTGATCTCCCCGCGCACCCGCGCGGGGAGCGGATTGATAAGGTGCGGACTGTAACCGAACATTTCCACTTTTAAGGCGTATGGTTTTTTATCGGAATCGGCGGGATGCCAGACTTGAGTTGACTAAAGGGCGCAGGGTCTGTTTCCCGATGGGGATGCCGTGTTCCGCGTTAGGCCGGACTGGTTCCATCTCGGGAAGGAGACTGTCCGCGACGGGAGTCATCTGTTCCTGAAGCGGGACGGCCTTTTCGGTATCTGGGTTGAGTTGTTCCTGGAACGGGATGTTTTAAACCACAACAAGAAGAGCCCGTTCCACAACCGGGACAATACATACCACAACCAGAACGATTCGTTCCATGAGTGGGACGGCTTCTTCCATGAGTGGGACGGCTTCTTCCGCGAGCGGGAGAAGCCATTCGTATACGGGAATGACGGGAGCCGGTTGTCGTCAGTGATCTGACGTAAGGCGTACTGGATGGGCGCGCTTGGCCAAGCGCGGGGTTATCCGCAGCAGCGGCGGAGGAGGAGGTGGAGGTGGATCAGGACCACCAGCGTCAGAGCGAGGCTGGTGTATTGGTGCAGGCCCATGAGCCATTCCTGCCCGTGGGTGCCGAAGATGGGGAACATGCCCAGTACCATGGATAGGCTGACCGGCACGACGAGGATCATCGCCAGCCAGAAGGTCAGTTTCCAGCCGAGGTCGGCCGTGTCGTCCGGGTTGGCACCCCTCAATCGCAACAGATTGGCCAAGCCCTGCCGGTCGTCCCCGTTCAGGCGGCATCGGTAGCCCCACGCGACCAACACCACGCCGGCGCTGATGACGAACACCGGGGCGAGGCCAACGTGAACCATGAGGGTGTAGCCGTGGATTGCCTCGTCCAGCAGCAGGCGGCCACCGAAGCCGGTGATGAACAGGACGATCAAGCTGCCCAACGCCACCGCGCAGGCCAGTCGGTTGAACTTGGCCAAGAGGGTGAGATTTTCCCCGCAACAGCTCCAGCATAGCCGGCCGTCGTCGCCCGCCGCGTCCCGCTTGGCCAAGCGCGAGCGGGGTGACGCGAGCCAATGCACCACGATCCCCGCGAGCACGAGGCTGAAGCTGACCCATGAAATGGTTTGAAACATGGCTAGAGTTTCAAGTTGTCACTGTTCCGTTTCAAGTGAGGTTCAGTTACCGTGAAACCGGTTTTGTGTTGCGTCCAATTTCGTGAAACGCGTTCTCCCTCTCCCCGGTCCTCTCCCGCTGGGAGAGGGAGTTGATAAGTTCGCCCTTCGACATTCCTTGTTCGGTGTTGGTTTCAATTGGGACAGAAATTTCACGAATCACTCATCATCGTTGGGTTTGTTAGCGGCTGCCTTGATGACGACGTCCAGGCCTTTCAGGGCATAGAGCAGCAGCACCAGCCCAAGCAGGGCGCAGGCGACGATCACGACACCCTTGAGCCAGGGGCGAAACAGGAAGGTGAAGGCGAACATCTGGTAATAGCCGCGATCGAGCCCCCCGAACCGGGTCATCGGCACGGCCTGTTTCCTGGCCGGCTTGATCGGGGTGTCGACCTCGACCTGGCCGAAGATGAAGGGGGAATTCTTGTCGTGGCAGTCGGCACAGCGGCCGTTTGAGCCAAGCGACTGGGCGGCGGGCCGAACGTCGTGCCCGATCGGCCACTTGTACGGTTCGGCCGCCTCGTGCGGTTCCGGAACCACGACCCCATTGCTGAGGCGGTACAACCGGCCACCTGCCACGTAGACCGGTTCCGGCTCAGGCTCGAGATAGCGAAACTCCAACCATTTCTCAAAAGCACTTACGTCTTCCACCAGTTCCCATTTATATTCATCAATTATGTTGAGAACTTGACCGATCTGTTCCTCGGTCAACGCGATCCAGTCGTTGACGCGTTCCGGATCGTCGACATCCAGCCCCAGTTCATCCGGGGCCAACTCGCGAACCATTTCCGGCGCGAGCGGCTTGACGACGTCTTTGGTTTGGGTGCCCCAAAACGACGGCCAAATCATGTTGTGCGGGCCGATCTTGCCGTTGGCCATGCGGGCAAACACCGGGGTGACGACGTGGGGCAACTGGGGCTGCACCCGCCCGTGCGGCCCGTGACGGCCCAGCTTGTGCATCCGGGCGGTGCGCACGCGCGCCGAGTTTTCTTCCGGCAGGCGGCCGGAGTGGCAGGCGGTGCAGGACAGTTTCTCGAAATGCACGGGCGGGATGCCGGTGTGCTCGGGGATCGGCGCGCCAAGGTGCCCTCCCATCCGTGCCGCCGGGTCATCGGCGTTGGGATTGCCCATGTGGCAGCCCTGGCAGGAATAGGAGGCGACTTTTTTCGGATTGTAGGCGTCTTGGTATTTGCCCGCGCTGCGGGGGGGTGTTGACGGCTCGATGTCGCCACGGCTGATCATGTGATCGGCGCCGTTGCGGTGGCAGTCGGAGCAACTCATCCCCGAGGTCATGTGAATGTCCTCGTTGTGCACCCATTCGTCGCTGCCGGGGGTCTGCAGGTCCTGCGTGGAGTGGCAGAAGTAACAGCGGTTGGAGGGCGGCTTGCGGACGATGTCGAGGAACACCTTGTTCTCGGTGTTGAACCGGCTCTTGTCGTAATGGGTGAAGATTTTTTGACCGTCAAATTGCGGGTCGTAAAAGTCATCCAACTCGGACGCGCTGCCCTTCACGGTGGCCAAGCCGCTGGCCACGGTCGCCGCCCATCGGTAATTCTGCTTGGCGGCCTCCAGGGCGGCATCGCTCTGGTTATGCTTGCGGTCGGCATGGTGGCAGGCAAGGCAGTTGATTTCATATTTGCCGGAAATCTTGGCACGCTCAACCACCGGGGACTCCCCGTCAAACTCCTCATCGGATGGCTCCATCTCGCCGTAGTTGCCGCCGGGGTAGTGGCTGCTGAATTTCTTGAGGAATTTCCAGGCGGTCAGGTCGAGGTCTTCCGGCTTGTAAGTGCCCTTCCAGCCCCGGTTGGAGATGGGGATCTGCGTGCGGATGCGGTTGTCGGTCAGCACCCACGGCTCCCCCACCCGGCCGCTCAGGACGTTGGTGCTGCCGGAGTGGAAATGCCAACCGGTGGCGATGGTGTCGTAGTCGTGGCACTTGCCGCAGGTGACGCGCATCGAGACGGGGCGCGGCTGGCGGTCGGTCGCCTTGATCTGGACATCGTTCTCATCGAACAAATCGATGAGATGCGTGATCGAGGCGCGGTTGCCGTCGTGGCCGTCCCCGAGTCCCTTGCCCTCCTCCGCCGCTTGGCCAAGCGCGACCGCCCCGAACAGAAGCACCGATGGCAGCGATGTCCGGATGGCTAGACTCATTAAATTGGCACCCGCGCGGAATCGGCCGGTCAGACCTTGAAGTCTTCCGGCTTCAATTCGATCTTGCGACCGGCGGCGATGGCCTCGTTGACCTTGAGAACCATCACAGCGGTCTCGTAGCCAATCTCGCCCGGGCAGTTCAGGGTCTGGTTGCCCCGGATGGACTCGAAGAAATTGACCAGGTGCGGCTGGTGATACGGCACCTTCATCTCGATCGGCATGCGGTACAACGCCGGGGTGGCCGACTCGCGGACGTCCACCTCGTCATCCCCCGCCTTGGCCTCCGCCTTGACGCTGGCCTTTTCGAGTGTCACCACGCCCTTTTGCACCCATGGATCCCACTTAGTCTCCTCCACCCAACTCTCCCGGTACAATTCGCCCCGGCCGGCGGATTCGGAAATCAACAGAGTGCCCTCATCGCCCATGAACAGCTCGTAATAGCCGTTGCTACTGTTGGTGGTCAGGGTCTCGTAGGTGGCACGGACGAGGCCCTTCTTGGTGGGAAACTCGAAGATGGCGATGGCGTTGTCGTACCATTCGTGGTCCTTCCAGTAGTCCACCCCGCCGCTGGCCATGACGGAAGACGGCACGGCGTTGTCGAGGAACCAGCTGTACACGTCGATCTGGTGAGAACCGAGGTCGACGATCGGGCCGCCGCCAAGGCCCTTGTACCAGCGCCAGTTGCGGAACTGGGACATGTTGTCAAAACCAAACTTTTTGAGTGTTTCCTTCGGAATTTCCGTGCCGTTGGGCCATTTGAGATCGACGCACGCCTCGCGGCTCCGGTGCCACTGGCCGGAGATGTTGGTGATACGGTTGAGCAGGTTGGCCTCGTTGATGACCTTGTCGTTACAATAAATGTAACGTGGGTTACTGCGACGTTGATGACCAATCTGAAGCAATTTCCCAGCCTTGCGTCCCGCCAAGACCATATTCTTTGCCGCCTCGATGCTGTTGGACATTTCCTTTTCACAGTAGACGTGAAGACCCTTATCGAAGCAGGCGATGGTGTGTTCGGCGTGCCAGAAATCGGGGGTCGCCACCAGCACTGCGTCCAGATCCTTTTCCTTGTCGAGCATCTCCTGGTAATCGACATAAGCCGTCCCCTTGTGTCCGTAGCGCTTATAGGCCGTCAGGGTTCGGGACACCCGGCGAAGGTTGCCCTTTTCCCAGATGTCGCAAACCGCGCGGAACTTGATGCCCGAGTCCCGGCCCAGCTTGAGAATCGCGTTCATGAGCCCCTGCCCCTGGGTGCCGGCCCCCAGCAGCGCGACGTTGATCTCCTTTTTGTCGCCCGCCTGGCCAAGCGCGTTGTTGGCCAGCATCAACCCCGCCCCGGCGGCTGCCGAGGACCTCATAAATTTTCGTCTGTCGATTTCGTTACTCATGGTTTTGTTGTCGATTTTAATTTATCGTTTTGCGTGTCGATCTGGTGCCATTGGCCAAATCGCAAGACTTCCGGACGTTGAGATTCCCCACTGACCGCGTGAGGCAGGATTATCGCTGCTGTTTGCGGGTTCGCCAAGCAATAATCATCTATTTCTTGCGGATCGAGCAACATGAAGGCCGTGGACAATGCGTCCGCAGCCACCGCATCCGGGGCCATCGACCACGCCGCCAAGCGGCCTTCCACCGGGCCGGCCTCGGCCTCCCTCGGATCGATGATATGCTGGCCCTTCTGTCGGCCCGAGCCGCTGAGCGCCCCCTTGGTCAGTTCGAACCGGGCCAAAACCTCGCTTGGCTTCGAAGGATTGCTCAGCCGGATCGGCCAGCCGCTCATGCCGTTCGGCACGGAAACCGATAACACCGAACTGGCTCCGGCCAACACCAGCGCTTGGTTCAGGCTCCATTCCCGAAGGATGCCAGCCACCTTCTCGGCGGCAAACCCCTTGCCGATGCCGCCAAGGTCCAGCTGCAGCCCCTCCGTCAACACCTCCACGCCAAACGACTCGGTGTCCAGTTTCAGGTGATTCATGCCGGTCAACTCCCGGGCGGAAGCCACCTCGTCCGCGCTTGGCCGACGCACGGTCTTGTCCTCATTGAGCCAGCATTCGTAGAGTGCCCCGACACTGATGTCGAAGGCGCCGCCTGTCTGTTCGAATATCTCCACGGCGCGGCCCAGGCAGTCGAACACCTCCATTCCGACTTCCACGACCTCGCCGGGGAGGGCGCTGTTGAGCCGGGCAATGTCGCTGTTCTCGATGAACCGACTCATCTCCATCTCAAGCCGGTCGACCTCTGCAAAAGCCGCCTGAGCCCCACCCCGGGCATAGCTCTCATCCTCCTCAACAATGTAAAGTTCGAACACGGTGGCCATCGCCTCATGCGCAAAATGATGGGCATCCGCGATGGAAGCGGCCTTGAAATCAACCACCTGTTCCCCCTGCGGCTTCAACGGCATTTTATTCGCCAATCCTCCCCTTCAGATTTCGACATTCCTTGTTCGATATTCGATATTCCATGTTCAAAACGAACCTCTCGGAGAAGGCGCTTGGCCAAGCGCGCCAGAGTCTTCGGGAATCCATTCAAACTCCTGCCCATCCTGTACATCCATGTTCCCCTTCATCTTCATTCCTGCTGTCCCTCCACCTTGGCCTGCTCGAACCGGTCCCACAGCGACTTGGCGACAAACCCGCGAATCTCCACCCCGGGCCGCAACTCCATCTTGGTCTCCCTGCCGCTCTCGTCGAAAAGGTGCATGTACAGTTCCTTCTGCCCCGGCGGCGGCAATTCGAACAACTTCCTCATGAGCGCCTCCTCCAGCGGCGGCTGGATCAGGATGACCGGGGCGGACTCGGGCTCATCCGGCACTGTGCTGCCGTACTCCACCGCAAGATCACGCAGATACCACGGCAGCGGCCAATAGTCGCCGCCCGGGCAGTAGACCTGGATCGGCGTGGCCAGGCGCGCCTCATGAGCCTGCGCCATCTCCCGGACACGGTCTGCAATATCGAAAATGTCCGTCCCGGTGTGCCCATACACGTACGGGTTGCGACTGTCGGCGCTGTAGCGGTCATTGGCGAATACTGACTGAACCGCCAGATGCCAACTGCCGACGAACAGCAAGCCTCCAAGCGCGCATAGGGCGAGTTTCGATTTCGACTGAAACAATCCGGCGGCCCCCACCCCGGCCAACAGGATGATCCCGTGGTAAAAACTTAACAGGCACCACGGCGTCTTGTACGGGATCAGCGAGTAACCAACGGTTAAAAACACCGTATACAGCGCGACAAAGCGAAGCAGCGCGGTGTCGCCCCGCACGGCCGCGCCCTTCACCGCGTAACCGATCCCGACCAGCGCCAGCAGGAGAATCATCACCTCGCTGAACACCGGCCCGTCCGCAAACTGATAGTAGCTGAGCAACCCGAGATAATAATGCCACGGATGCTCGTGGACATTCGCCTGGCCGGCGCGATCCAGATAGGTCCCGTAGGTGAGGATCGAATCCGTGATGCCGCTGGGGTTGCTGAAGAACGAAGAAAAAAACGTCACCGACACCGCCGCCGCCACCAGCAGCATCACCGCGCCGTGCGCCGGCGTGACCCGCTTGAGATCGCCGATCCACCGCCCCCCCCGCCGACGGGCGCACAACATCACCAGCAGCGCGCCACCCATCGCACCCAGGGCGATGACGAACGTCTCCTTGGTGGCGTGCATCAACCCGAGACCCATCCCCGCGAGCAAGGCCCACGACACGGACGGTTTTTTCAGGTACCGATAAACAGAAAGGATCACGCCGGCGGTGAAGACGACCAGCAGCATCTCGTGAATGAAATAGCGGCTGTAAAAACTCATCGCCGGCGACACGGCCGTGAACAGGGCGGCAAAAACCGCCGCCATCCGTCCCAAGCCGTCCCCGATCGGGAGCAGCAACAGCACCAGGAGCGTCCCGAAGAACACCGGCACCACCCGGAGGATGAATTCGCTCAACCCGGCATGAGTCCCGTCTCCGCCCAGCCAGGCCGGTATCCGGGAGAGATAATACAGCGTCGGGCCGTGGTATTCGTGTGGATCGTATTTGAACCCGCTGCCCTCGATCGTCTCACCGAGCTTGAACGCGTTTACGGCCTCGTCGCCGTGCATGGGGCGCGCTGACAGATCCGACAGGCGAAACGCCGTGGCCGCCACCGCAATAAGCAGGATGAGCGCGATGAAAATGGAGCGACTCACTGGATCGAGCTAATTCAAAACCATCCTGCGTCCCTGCACGCCGGCAGCCGCTCAAAGCCAGGGACAACGCTTGATGGCCGGTTGTATCTCGGTGAGTGTGAACCGGCCTACTTGCCGAACACTTCCACCTCAATGTAGTGGTTCAGGTCGCTCGCGTTGTTGCCGCCGCTGTAGAGGCGCACGTAACGGCCACGAACCCCCTTGGTGTCGATCAACCGGCCCTCGGAGGTCTCCACGTAGTGATTGTCCTTGCCGACACCCTGCTCGGCAGAGTTGTCGTGGTCGTTGTTGTAGACCGTCGTGAACTTCTTGAAGTCAGGATCGTCTGAAATCTGAACCACGACGTCAAAATAAACCCGGGCCTGCTTGTGGTAATGCCAGAACACCATTGCGTAGATGTCGTGCGTGGCCTCGAGGTCGATGGTGATTTGCTGCGTGAATGGGCCAAGCTCAACATAACTGCCGTCGGCCGCCTCCTTGTCGCCGTCGGTGATCATCTTCAGTTCACCCATGATCGGCTCCTCGTCGCTGCCGCTGATCTTCTTGCCTATCGCGAGGTTCTTCACGCCTTTCGGCGCGAAAAACGGCGGGCGCGGCTTGCCGAGCGGTTTCTCAAGTTGCTTCACCCCCTTGATGTTCTGCGGCGTGCCGACGAACATCGGCTTGGGCAGCTTGAGCGGCAGCGCCGCCATGCCGGCCGGCGCCTTGATCGCGGACTCCGCCGACGCGGCGGGCGCGAGGCTCATCAAGAGGAACAACATCAACACGCAGCCACCCTGCGCCTTCTTCCTTAAATCGGTTTTTACCATTTTAGTTTTGTGGAGTTCGCCCTGCACACGGTTGCACGGCTCGGGGGTATGCTCGTTCAACGGTCACTTCGCGTCAAGCTCCGAGCGGCACCGCTCATGACACGGACTCATACGGTTTGGCTTTCATTCAATCCGCGTTGACGCCCCGGCCCCTCCCGGCCTCGGCTCCATGCCGGCGAAACAGCTTGGCCATGCCGGACGCGCCGAGTTGCTCGGCCCAGTCCAGCGGGGTCTGGCCGTTATCCAGCCTCGCGTCCAGCGCCGCGCCGTTGGCCAACAGCAGTTCGGCAATCTCCCGGTGCTCCCAGTAGACGGTCGAGTGCAGCGGGGTCTCTCCGCCGCGGCTGGCGGCGTTCACGTCGGCCCCAGCCTCGATGAGCAGCGCTGCCACCGCCACCCGGCCGTGGAACGCCGCCCGGTGCAGCGCGGTCAACCCGGTGATGCCGCCCCGGGTGTTCACGTCCGTCCCGGCGGCCAGGTGCCGCCGGACGTCCTCGACCCGGCCCAGCTCGGCGGCGTCCCAAAGCGGGAGCGCCGGCGGGGGCGGCGCGGTGGCGCAACCCGCGAGCCAGACGGCGAGTGTCACTGGGAGAATCGATTTCATCAGTCGCAACGGGCCGCTTGGCCAAGCGCCTGGCCAAGCGCCTGGCAGATCAACCGGCGTGGCAGCAAGATTGGCCGTGCTTGGCCAAGCGCCAGTAATTGTACGGCCACGGCGCAAGAAAACCAGCCAGCCACATGAGCGGCAGCACCCAAAGCGTCAGCCGCGCGCCTCCAGCCAAAAAATAGTCCACCCCGTTCATCGCCGCCTCCATGCCGAGCATGCTGATTAGGCTCATGCCCAGCGCGGTGCGCAACGCCTTGGCCAAGCCCAACTGCTGCAACAGCAGAACCGTCTCCAGCAATACGCTCGTCGCGATCCCCGCCGCCATGGCGAGGCCCATCACCAGCATCGGCCGCGCCGCCGCCACCTCCGGCGCGCCAAACTGGAACCCGGCGATCACCCCCATGTCGCCGATGCTGCAGCCGACCAGGCACCAAAACGTGTTCACCGCCGAGCGGCGCCAAAGCTGCCCGTCCGCCCAGTTCATGATTAACTGACGGCGGCGAGGCGCGCGCCCTCCTCGCCCATCGACTCGGCAACGACCTCCTCGATCCAGCCGGGCAATCGGTCGAGGTATTCCCCGAGCAGTTCCGTGCATTCCCCTTCCGGCAACCTGCGGCTTTCCCTCGCGCCGTTGACCAGCCCGCTCCAGAGCCGTGTGCCGAACTGCACCAGCCCCTCCCGCACCGGCACCGAGTGGATCGACAGGAAGATGCCGAACACGACCGGGCTCCAGCCCCGCGCCTCGCCGGCCACGACACACTTTCGGAACCGCTGCACCATCCGCTGGTCGTACATCGGCTTGAGCAGCCGCAACTGCTCGCGGCCGACCGACAAGCTCGCGTCGGCAAACGGCATCAGCGCGGCGTTGGCCGACAACCCGGCGTCCAGTTGCAGCAACTCCCGGAACTGGCCGCGGTTGGCAAACCAATACGCCGACAGTACCGCCGGCAGCTCGACCGGCCGCAGGATCTCCTGCTCGTACCGGTCGAGGAACAGCCGCAGCCCGCGCAGGTCGCCCACCGCCTCGATGTCGATCGGTTGCGGGCCTGTGTTGTTGCTGGATGGCGTGTCGCGCATCAGTGAAGCCACGCTACGACGAACCGTTCCGGTGCCGCCAGAGAAAAAGTTTTTGCTCCCCGCCACTTTGTTCTTGCCATCAGTCCGACAGTCCGCTTGGCCAAGCGGAGGGGAGCACACGCGGCTCGCGTGTTCGTTTTGGCGGCTCGCCGAAATACGACTTGGCGAGCCGCCAAGCCAAGCACGCGAGCCGCGTGCTCTCCCCATGCACTCATCCCTCGCTCCGGCACCGGCGTTCGGATAGTCTCCCGCCAGTCATGCGGGCCGTCATCCAGAGAGCGAGCGAGGCCTCCGTCACCATCGACGGCCAGGTGCGCGGCAAAATCGGCGTTGGCCTTGTCGTGCTGCTCGGCATTGAGGAGGCCGACACCGCCGGGGACATCGAGTGGCTCTGCGGCAAGATCGCCCGACTGCGCGTCTTCAACGACGACGACGGCCTGATGAACCGCTCCCTCGCCGAGGTTGGCGGCGGTGTCCTGGTCATCAGCCAGTTCACCCTTCACGCGAGTACGAAAAAAGGCAACCGCCCCTCCTTCACCCGCGCCGCCCGGCCGGAGGTCGCCATTCCGTTGTACGGGCAATTCATCGCCACGCTGGAGAGCGAGCTTGGCCAAGCGGTGCAGGCCGGCGAGTTCGGCGCGGACATGAAAGTCGCCCTCATCAACGACGGCCCCGTCACCCTCACCATCGACACCCAAAACCGTGAGTAACAGTCCACCCACGAAGAACAGGAAGGTGGCTGATCCCGTTTCTTCCTGTTCTTCGTGATTTTCATGGTAAAAACACGAAAAGATTTTACTTGCGGGCAAGCACCCGAATGCGATCATTCAGCTGTTTTCTGAATGCGGCACGAACGTCAAGCTGACCCGCCGCAGGCGCAAAGGGTAATCATGAAATCCATCCAGACCCAAGTTGCCGCGCTGCTCTCTAGTGCGGCTTTGTTCACCACATCGATCCATGCCGGGCCAGGTGTGACGACCGTCAAACTCCCATACGGCGGCATCCGGCCGCAGGTCGCGATCGACCAGGCAGGCGTGGTTCACATCGTCCAGGCGAACTCAAAAATCAGGGGTGACTTAATGTATGTGAAACATACGCCCGGCAAAAACCAGTTTTCCGACCCAGTGAACGTTCTCCGCGAAGCCAAAGCCATGGCGGCGAGCTTCAACATGACCGTCGGCAAGGACGGCCGGGTTCATGTGTTCACGCGGCCGAATCCGAGGTACTCCAAAAAAGCGATGGGTGCCGAGGCGTATGACGCCATGTTCAAATCGAAGGCGCGGTTCTTTGTCCTGCGGTACATGCTGCACTCCCGGCTGAACGACGACGGCAACGGGTTTGAGGAGGAACGAAACATCATCGGAAAAACGATCGGGTTTGAAGGTGCCGGGGCGATGGTGGCCGATCCAAACAGCGCGAAAGTCTACGCCTTTTGGCCGGGCCAGACCGAGCCGGGTCCCGAGATGGGGCGTGACATGTACATGGCTGTCTCCGAAGACGAGGGCAACAACTGGGCCGCGCCGAGAAAACTGGACATCGACATCGAGGGCAACTGCCGATGCTGCCCGATACAGGCCATCATGGATCCAAAGGGCAACCTGTATGTTGTCTATCGAAACTCCGTACGCACCTCACCGGGGAGCTGGGACAAGGACACGTTCCTCATGGTGTCCAACGATGCCGGGAAATCGTGGAGCAAGAGGTTGGTGCAGAAGTGGGAGAAGTGCGGCTGTCCCGGCGCGCTTTACTCCATGGCCAGCGGAGCGGACGGCGTCTATATGGGATTCAGCACACGCGGAACCTCCTCCTTCGCCAAGGTCGCCGACAAACTGAAGATTCATCCCGCACCCAATTCCGGCAAGTCCAGCACGCGGCCGATGGTGGCCACGAACAAGAATGGCGACGTGCTGTTCTGCTGGGTGGAGGTGCAGGACGTCGTCTGGCAGGTGTATGACCGGAACGGCGACGCCTTGGCCACGGCCGGGGGGCGGCTGAACGGGGTCGCCGCAAAATGGAGCAACGCTGCGGTCGTCGCCACTCCCGGCGGGGATTTCATGCTGTATTATGATGGGCACTCGCCGGCCAAGGGCAAGGGAGGGTAACCGGGTTCCAGTCCGCGCCACGGTGTTGGCCGGATTGTATGCGTTGCTCCCCGGATGCGGGGAACCGGGCGATCCCCCGTCAGCTGACTTGGCTTCAACACTGGCACCGGCGAACACGCTGGAGATTCCGAAAAGTGAATCCGGGCGCAAGCTGGCCGTCGAGCGGGGACATCACGCCTTCTATACGTATGGCTGCTGGCATTGCCACGCCATCGGGGATGAGGAAGCCCCGGGGTTGCGCAACGAATTGGCCATGGGCCCCGACATGGCCGATGTCGGCAACCGCCTTGGCCCCGGGGAAATCCTCCAGTCCATCCTGGAGCCGAGCGCCGTCATCGCGGAACCGAGGGAACAGCACATGGCCGACGGCATCTCCATGATGCCGGCCTTCAACGATCCGCAGGCGAAGCAGGACATCCGGGACATCGTCCTGTTCCTGCACCAATGCCGGCTTCCGGATACTGCGGAACCGACAATGATCAAGGTGACCGATGAAAACTTCGGTAAAACGGTTGGGAACTCCGATGGCCTCGTGTTGTTGGATTTCTGGGCGGAATGGTGTTTTGCCTGTCTCGAGCTCAACCCGGTGCTGGAGGAGCTTGCCCCGGAATATCAAGGCCGCATCCAGTTCTGCAAAGTTGAAGTCGACGAGAACCCCGTGTTGGTCGAGAAGTACGTTCCGGACCTCATGTTCCCCTGTCTGGTGATCATGAAGGACGGCAACGTGATTGACAGAAAGTACGGTGTGGCCGCCGACGCGGAACCAGACTCTTTTCTCCAAGACTGGTTTGACAAGTTGACGCAATAACAGTTTTCGCGGTTGAAACTTGAAAACTGAACGGCGAGCCGTTTCTTCGCATCGCTTGGCCAAGCGGGGGCTTTTCACACGCGGTCGCCGGACGTATGGTTCCACCGGTTCGTTAACATGAAAGCATTCACGATCTCGATGATGGCGTTGGCACTAGTTTCAAACGCGGCAGCCCAAGGCAAGGAACAGCCGCTTTGGCCGGGCGACACCCCCGGGGCCAAGGGCGATTCTTCCCGTGACATCCCGACGCTGACGCCGTTCCTTGCCTCGGCCGGCAACAACTCCGGCTCGGCAATCGTCATTTGCCCCGGCGGGGGGTACGGCGGACTGGCATCGCACGAGGGGGAAACCTACGCGCAGTTCCTGCAACAGCACGGCGTCAGCGGCTTCGTGCTCAAGTACCGGCTTGGCTCGGCTGGTTATCGGCACCCGATCATGCTCGGCGACGCGGCGCGCGCGCTGCGAACGGTCCGCGCCAACGCGAAGCGGTGGAAGATCGATCCCGACAAGATCGGCATCATGGGTTCCTCCGCCGGCGGGCATCTGGCCTCGACGCTTTTGACGCATTACGACGCCGGCGATCCGCAGGCCAGCGATCCGATCGAGCGCGTCAGTTCGCGGCCAACTCTGGGGGTGCTTTGTTACCCGGTAATCTCGATGGGCGAGTTCACACACCGCGGCTCCAAGCGCAACCTGCTCGGCGACAAACCGGCGAACGAACTGGTCAAGCTGCTCTCGAACGAACTGCAGGTCACGGCCGACACACCGCCGACGTTCCTGTGGCACACCGCCGAGGACAAGGCCGTGCCGGTTGAGAATAGCCTGCAGTTTGCGGCGGCGCTGCGGAAGGCCAGAGTGCCGTTCGCGCTGCACGTCTACCAAAAGGGCCGGCACGGTATTGGCCTCGCCGACAAGCCGCCGTTCAAGAATGTTCACCCGTGGGCAAACGACCTCGTTTTCTGGCTAAAGGCGCAGGGATTCATCACCAAATAAATCGGCGCTTGGCCAAGCGCTTGGCCCTGCGGTACGCTGCCCGCCCTGTAATGGATTTAAGCAACGACGAAATACGGCGCTACTCCCGCCATCTCATCCTCCCCGAGGTCGGCATGGCCGGCCAAAAGAAACTCAAGGGCGCGAGCGTGCTGTGCATCGGCACCGGCGGGCTGGGCTCGCCGATCAGCATGTACCTCGCCGCCGCCGGCATCGGCCGGATTGGGCTGGTGGACTTCGACGTCGTGGACTTCTCGAACCTGCAGCGGCAGATCGCCCACGGCACGGAGGATGTCGACCGCTCCAAGGTCGAGTCTGCCACGGAGACGATCATCAGCATCAACCCGAACGTGGTCGTCGACAAGCACGAGGCGGCATTCACCAGTGAAAACGCGATGGCCCTCGTCGCCGACTACGACGTCGTGGTCGATGGCACCGACAACTTCCCGACGCGCTATCTCACCAACGACGCCTGTGTGCTGCAGGGCAAGCCGAACGTGTACGGCTCAATCTTCAGGTTCGACGGACAGGCGAGCGTGTTCGCACCGAGCCTCGGCGGCCCGTGCTACCGCTGCCTCTACCCGGAACCGCCGCCACCCGGCATGGTGCCCAGCTGCGCCGAGGGCGGCGTGCTCGGCGTGCTGCCCGGCATCGTCGGCTGCATCCAGGCCACCGAGATCATCAAGCTCGCGCTTGGCCAGGGCGACTCGCTCGTCGGTCGCCTTCTGATTTTCAACGCGCTGGAGATGAAGTTCCGCGAGGTCAAGCTGCGCCGCGACCCAAAGTGCCCAATCTGCGGCGACAACCCCACCGTCAAGGAATTGATCGACTACAACCAGTTCTGCGGCATCCCGGATCAACCGGACGAGCCGGAGGAAAACCCGGACGAGGTGGACGTGCAGGAGATGAAGCGCGCACTCGACAACCCCGACCTTGGCATCGCCGTGGTCGATGTCCGCGAGCCGGACGAGTTTGAGATTGCGAAGGTCGACGGCACCACCCTTGTGCCGCTCAGCCAGATCGAGCAGCGCTTCACGGAACTGGATGCGAACCAGACGATTTACCTGCACTGCAAGGCCGGGGTGCGCTCGCTCAAGGCGCTTGGCTTCCTGCGCGAGCAGGGCTTCAAGTACCTCAAGAGCGTCAAGGGCGGCATCACCGCCTGGTCCGAGGAGATCGACCCCAACGTTCCGACCTACTGACGCTCACCCCTTGGCCAAGCGCGACGCGGCATTCGTGTTCCTTGGCCTGTTCGACACGATCCCGAAGAATGTCGAATATCGAACAAGGAATGTCCAACGTTGAAGTTTATCGGTTCACGTTGGACTCGGCGGTTTTAATGCTCTTGACGAAAATGGCTATCAGCTCATCGCACTCGGTTAGCATCGGAGCGAGACGCTCGGGGGCACAAAGCGGTTTTCGTTGGATGATGTTCAACCACACCATGGTTTCACGCAGTTCCTTGAAGGCGATTTTCATCTTGTGGATGAAATCCTTCCGGGACTCAGCACTTTGCGCCTCTCCATAATTCGGTGCCGGGGCCGTGCCGGATCGCACCAACTGTCCCGCGATATGCTTGCCCGCCTTCGAATCCGGCAACGCCTCCACGATCGCGATCACCCGCACCGAAAAATCGATCAACCGATTTTCCAGATCAAACTCCTGTCGTGAACCGTCGCCTTCCCCACTCATTCAGATTTCAACATTCCTCGTTCGATATTGGAGGTTCATCAAGGGCCGGTTTGGCCGGGGCGTCTTCGCGGGTGATGAACGGCTCGAACGCGGCCCGGTGATCCGGCGGCACAAGCACCTTGAACACCGCCTTGGAGCCGTTGTAATCGCGCTCCAGCACCTGCCCCACCTCGTGCAGGCGGGCGATCACGTCCGACTGCGAGTGCGGGATGCTCAACTCCAGCATCTGGCGCACCGGCCGCAATTGCTTGCCCAGCTCCGCCATGAACGCGTCGAACCCCTCGCCGGTCCTCGCCGACACGACGATGGAGTTCGGGTATTGGCCGGTGAAGCGCTTGGCCAAGCCGGGGGCGGTGACGCAGTCGATCTTGTTGAATACCATCAGCATCGGCTTGTCGGACACGCCCAGGTCGTCGAGCACGACGTTCACCGCCTCGATCTGTTCCTCCGCCTGCGGTGAGCTGATGTCCACGACGTGCAGCAACAGGTCGGCCTCGATCACCTCCTCGAGGGTGGCCTTGAACGCATCGACCAGATCGTGCGGCAGCTTGCGGATGAAGCCCACCGTGTCGGAGAGCAGCACGTTCTGGTTGGTCGGCAGGCGCAGCCGCCGCGTGGTCGGGTCGAGGGTCGCGAACAGCTTGTCCTCGGAAAGCGTGGAGGCGCCGGTGATGGCGTTGAACAGCGTCGACTTGCCGGCGTTGGTGTAACCGACCAGCGAGCCGAGCGGCCATTGGTTGCGCTTGCGCCCGCTGCGCTGGACGGCTCGATGACGCAGGACCAGCTCGAGGTCGCGCTGAATCTTGTCGATCCGCTCGCGCACCTTGCGGCGATCCACCTCGAGCTGGCTCTCCCCCTCGCCGCCGCGCATGCCGATGCCGCCCTTCTGCCGGGAAAGGTGCGTCCAGAACCGGGTCAACCTCGGCAGCAGGTGGTTCAACTGCGCCAGCTCCACCTGCAGCTTGCCCTCGCGCGTGCGGGCGCGCTGGGAAAAGATGTCGAGAATCAGCGCCGTGCGGTCGAGAATCTTGCAGTCGAACACCTTCTCGAGGTTGCGGCCCTGCGCCGGGGTGAGTTCCTCGTCGAACACCACCGTGTCCACCCCGGCCTCTTTGCACTGCTCGGCGAACTCGCGCGCCTTGCCGGGGCCGATGAACGTCGCGGCGTTCACCTTGTCGAGCCGCTGCGTGCCGCGCCCGGTGACCTCCCCGCCGGCCGTGCCGACCAGTTCCGCCAGTTCGTCCAGCGACTCGTCGATGCGCCATGTGTCATCGCCCTTGAGTTGCACGCCAACGATGAAGACCCGCTCGGTCTCCCGGTTAATGATGTCGATCAGCCCCTTCACGTTCTACCGGCTCGCCAATTGGATCACCCGGATGACATCGCCCGACCGGAGCTTCGCGCGGCCCAGCTTGGCCAACTGCTGCCAGCCGATCTTGAGTAGTCGACCCGGCCGAATGATCTCGAACACCTTGAGGCGCGGATCGAGCTTGGCTGCGGCCAGCGCCACGTTCAGGCTCATGCCGTCGACAAACGGGATGGAGGACACCAGGCCGGTGGCGGCGTCGACGAACGTCACCGCGCCGGCCTTGGCCAAGTCGAGCAGCGCGCGGCCGGATGCTTTCCCGACCGAGACCGCCACATCGCCGCCGACTTTAATCGAGGCCACGGCGACCTTGCCGGTGGCCTTGCCGGCGACCTTCACCGTCCCGGTGGCGAGCGACGTAACGCCCTTGGCCGTTTTCCGGGCGATCGTCCCGCAACCAGCAGCCAACGACACGCAAGCCAACAGGGCGGCGACGGAAAACAATCGGCCTCCTTGGCCAAGCGGCGTACGCAACATCACTCGCCGCAACGTAACAGGAACGACCGTGGCATCAAGGGTGGTTTCGCTTGGCCAAGCCGGCCTGCAACGCCGCCAGCAAGTCCAAGACATCGTCGCGGCTGAAACGGTTGAGCAGGCCGGCCGGCATCGGCGAGAAGCGGGAATCGTTCCGGCTGGCGATGGCGCGGCGCTGGACTTCGCGCGTGAGGCTCGGCTGATACGGGTTGGGCGCGACGAGCAGCGACTTGGCCCGCTCCGCGACGAGCCGGCCCTCGATCAACTCGCCCTCCCGGGTGGTGATGGCCACGTTGCGGTATTTGTCGTCGATCACCCTCGACGGCTCGAGGATCGACTCGAGCATTGCCCGGGCATCGAACCGCGCCCCGACCCCCGTCAAATCCGGCCCGAGGAACAACCCCTCGTCGCCGAAACGGTGGCACGCCAAACAGGCCGCCGCCTTGAGCACCCGCCGGCCGTTGATCAGGTCGCGCTTGGCCAAGCCGGCCCCGAGGCCGGCAAAGTCCGCCATCGTCCACTCCTCCACCTCGCGATTGGCCAAGGCGTCCGGCTCGGGCGATGCCGGTTTCGCCTCCGGCTCGAAAATGGCCGCGACCCGTCCCCGCTCACCCGGCGGCACCTTGGCCAAGGCGTCCGCCACGATATGTTTGTACGACATTTGTAGCTGAGGGACGCCTCCCGATTCCGTCATTTTTTTCAGCCAGGCGAAGTAGGCGCGCCGATGCGCCGGCGTCCACCCGTCGGCGATGTGCCGCATTTGGAACAGGTAAAACAGCCGCTCCTCCGGCGACTTCGCATCGACCACGTAGTTGAGCAGGCCGGGAATGATCCCCGGTGCCTCGAGATAAATCAGCAGCCGCGAAACCTCCATCCGCAACTCCGGCGCGTCCTCCGCAGCGGCGACGATTTTTTGGACAACCGCTTCGCGGTCGTCCGCCTGGCCGTCGCCCATTCGCGTGAAGCCAAGCTGATACGCCCGCAACGCCACCAACTGCCATTGCGCCGCCAAGCCTTCCCACGGCAAATCGTTGAGCCGCGCAAAGAGCTGCGGCTGCACCCCGGCCTCCCCCACCCGCGCCAGGGCCAGCAATGCCGTGAGCGCCTTCCTCGTGTCCGACTCGGTCAGCGCCGGGAGTTGCCACTGCGCGATCGGTTGATTCTCGAGCGCCACCCGGGCGGCGTGGCGGATCCACGGGTCGTCGCTGCCGAGGTGTTCCCAAGCCAAGCCGACGCCCTCGATCGAACGGTCGCTGTGATACCGCTCAAGCCGCTGCCGCAACGCGCGCGCCCGCTTCGCCCCGGTGTCCGCCGCCTGGCCAAGCGCCGGTGACTCGCCGCCGACGTAACGGACGCGGTACAGCCCGGACTGCGTGCGGCGGCCGCCGGTCACGAAATACATTGCGCCGTCCGGCCCGAAGTCCACCCCGGTGACGTTGAGCGGCCGGCCGGTGACGAACTCCTCCGCGCGCCCGCGGTAGCTCGCCCCCTCCGGCGTGAGATGGACGGCGATGATTTTGCCGTAGGCCCAGTCGAGGATGAACAGCGCGTCGCGGTACGGCGCGGGGAATTGGCTGCCGCTGCCGAACGCGACCGCCGTCGGCGAGCCGAGGCCGATGTCGCCGTTGCTCGGGAGGCTGTCCGGGAAATAGGCCGGCCATTTGTCGGTGCCCTGCCGCCAGCCGTAGTCGCCGCCGGAGACGACGTGGTTGACGCGCGTCGGCCGATACCACGGCGTGCCGTCGTCCCACTCCATGTCGGCGTCGTACACGAACAGTTCGCCGTCCGGATGGAAGGCCAAGCCGTACGGGTTTCGGAAGCCGCCCGCGATCATCTCCCACCGTTGGCCGTCCCGGTCCGTTCGGATGATGTGCCCGGCCGGCGGCTGGAGGCCCTGGTTGAACAGGACGCGATTCCAGTCGCACGGCAGCAGTTGATCCCGCCTGTAGTTGCGGTAAGGGGAGGCCGGCCCGGGGTTGAAATCCCCCGGCAGCAGCACGTCGTTGCCGTGCGTGAGGTAGATGAGCCCGTCCGGGCCAAGCGCGATCGAGTTGCGGCCGTGCCCAACGCCGCCGCCGGTTTTTCGCAGCAGCGACACCTCGTCGAACTGATCGTCGCCGGTCGTGTCACGCAGCCGGTAAAGCCCCTTCGAGTTGTTGGCGTTGGCGTACAGGCTGCCGTGCGCCCAAAGCAGCCCGCGGCATTCCTTCAACTCGTTGTTGACGACCTCAACGCGGGCACGGCCCAGCCGCCACCGGGGCAGCGTCAACCGCAGGATGCCCGGCCCTTCGCGGCCGATCAGCAGGCGGCCTTGGCCGTCGAACTCCAGGCTGACCCACGACCCCTCCGCCTTGGTCGCCGTGTGGAGCAGATCCACCTCAAAGCCGTGGATCGCCGTGACATGCCGCGCGGCAGTGGCCCGGCGCGTCTCGAGCGCCTCCTTCCACTGGTCGTAATCCACCCCGCTTGGCCGCGACCGGCATCCGGCCAGCAATGCCAGCAGCGCCACTGTGATGATGCCAAGGGACAGCCTCACGTGACGGGCATCCCGGCGGCGCGAAGCACCGTTTCCTGCACGGCCAAATCGTGCTCGTAAGACCAAGCCAACTTGGCTTCGCCGCGAATGACCTTGGCCAAGTCCGCAAACTCGCCGTCGTAACGCCCGCCGCGTCTGCCGGAGAGCGTCACGGTTTGCGTGCCCCGTTTGTAGCCGCCCTTGGCTGCGGCGAGGCTCAACTCAAGCTGACTGCCCGGCTCGAGCGGGTGGATCTCGATCACACCCCGGTCACCGGCAATCTGAAACCGGCGGCGCGGAAAGCCGAACCCATCGCGGTGGTTGCAGCGCACCGTCGCCGTCGCTTTCGCGTACTCGAGCACCGCCAACTGGTTGTCGGCCACGCCGTCCTCCTGCGTGCGCCGGGTGAACGCGTGCACCCGCTCCGGCTTGCCGAGCAGGTGCACCACCGAGTCGACCAGGTGGCAGGCCAGCTCAAACATCCCGCCGCCGTCGTACCGGCCCAGCTCGCGGCGCAACGAGCCGGAAGCCATCTTGCCCATCATCGCGTCGACCTCCATGATTTCCCCAAGCCACCCTTCGCGCACGGCGCGGTACATGAACTGGAACGCCGGGTTGTAGCGGAGCATGTAGCCCATCTGCACGGCGACCCCGTTGCGCTTGGCCAAGCGGAGCAACGCGCGGAAATCGTCCAGCGACGTGCCGCCCGGCTTGTCGTGGTGGATGTGCATCCCGACGCGGACGGCACGGGTGGCGGCCGCGACCAGGTGCGGCACCTCGGTCTCGATGGCCACCGCCTGCAGGCCGGGGGTCGCCAGCAATTGCTCCTCGGTCATCTGTTTCACGCCGCGATACGCCCCGCTGCCGGGGATCGGCGACTCGGCAGCCTCGCGCGGCTGTGCCACGCCGACCAACTCGAAGTCGTCGGTGAGCTTGCGGATGGCCGCCAGCTTGCCGGAGGCGTGCGAGTGGCCGCTGCCAATCTGGCCGATCTTGATCCTTGGCTTGGCGCCCCTCGCGATGAACGGCGCCGCCAAGGCCGCGCCGGCCGAGGCCCGGATGAAATGTCTGCGCTGCATGCCGGGATTGGATGGGATAAAGCCCTCGCTGAAAACAAAAAAGTGACCCGGCCAACAAACTCAAACTTGAAACTTGGCCAAGCGCGACGCAAAACCGCTCCCGCTTTTGGCCACGCTAGGCGCTTGGCCAAGCGCACGACTCATGTCCCACGGACACCGACACCTCACGGAGAACGACCCGACGTTCACCGCAAAAAAACGCTCCACCACGGAGATCATCCGGCGTGTGAGCGTCTATCTTTGGCCGTACAAGTGGCTGGCGCTGGCCACGGTCGCCTGCGCCGTGCTGTCGCTGCTCTGCGCCTTTGCCTTCCCGAGGCTCACGCAATACATCATCGATGTCGTCATCGGCGACGGGCAAACGGACAAGTTGACGCCGGTGATTCTGCTGCTGCTGGGTGCGTTTTTCCTGCGCGATTTTTTCAACAGCGTCCGCATTCAGGTGAACAATCACTTTGAGCAAAACGTGGTGTTCGACATGCGGCGCGATGTGTACGGCCGACTGCAGCGGCTGCCGGTGAGCTACTACGACAAACGCGCCTCGGGCGACTTGATGACGCGCGTGATCGAGGACGTCAACGCCGTCGAGCGGCTGCTCATCGACGGCACCGAGCAGGGTACCGTCGCCATTGTCAGCATCTTCGGCGTGTTGGCGATTTTATTTGCCACCGATCCGCTTCTTGCAGGCGTGGCGATGATCCCGATCCCGCTGCTCGCCATCGGCGCGATGTGTTACACGCTCACCGCACACCGGCGCTATCGCAAGCAACGCCAAGCCTCCAGCGCCATGAACGCGCTGTTGATGGACAACTTGCAGGGCGTCCGCGAGATCAAGGCGTTCGGCCGAGAACGGCATGAAGACAATCGCTTCACCGACCGCGCCGAGGCGATGCGCCAAGGCACACTCACCATCATGCGCGCCTGGGCGTTTTACAATCCGGCGATGAGTTTCATCGCCGCGAGCGGCACTGGCCTCGTGCTGTGGATCGGCGGCGGCCAAGTGATGAATAACGAAATGTCGGTCGGCGAACTGGTGGCGTTCCTGTTTTATCTCGCGCTGTTCTACGAGCCAATCGGCAAGTTGCACGGGCTCAACCAAATGCTCCAAGCCGCCCGCGCCGGCGGCGAGCGGGTGTTTGATATTCTCGACGCCGCCGAGGAACGAAACGATATCGCCGAGCCGAGCCCGCTGCCCGAGCCGGTGCGCGGCGAGGTCGAGTTCCGCGAAGTTCACTTTGAGTACACCGAGGACAAACCGGCGCTGCACGACATCTCGCTCGTGGCCGAACCGGGGCAGATGACCGCGCTGGTCGGCCCGACCGGCGCCGGCAAATCGACGCTCGTCAACCTGCTCCCCGCATTTTACGAGGCCACCGGCGGCGCGATCACCATCGACGAGCAGGACATCGCCACCACCTCGCTTGAGTCGCTGCGCAAAAACATCTCCGTCGTCAGCCAGGAACCGTTCCTGTTCAACGGCACCGTCGGCGAAAACATCGCCTACGGCAACCTCGACGCCGATGCCGAACAAATCACCGCAGCCGCGAAGGCCGCCAACTGTTTTGATTTCATCAGCGAACTCACCGACGGCTTTGACACCAAGGTTGGCGAACGGGGAGTGCGACTCAGCGTCGGCGAAAAACAGCGCATCAGCATCGCCCGCGCCCTGCTCAAGGCCTCGCCGATCCTCATTCTCGACGAGGCCACCGCCAGCGTGGACACCGCCACCGAGCGGCTCATTCAGCAGGCGCTCGAGCGGTTGATGGCCGGCCGCACGACGTTTGTCATCGCGCACCGGCTCAGCACCATTCGCAAGGCCGACCAGATTCTCGTGCTGAAACACGGCCGCATCATCGAGCGCGGCACCCATGAGGAATTGATCGAGCAGGACGGCCTCTACGGGCGGTTGGCCCGCATCCAGAACACCACCTTTATCGAGGAGAGTTTCGCCAAGCTCGAGCCCGCCACCTGACCGGCATGCCCCGCCTGATCCTCGCCAGCCGCAACGCGCACAAGGCCGAAGAAATCTCCGCGATTCTGGGCGACGGTTTTACCGTGCAAACCTTGGCCAAGTTCCCCACCGCTCCGGAGGTCGTCGAGGACGGCGACACATTCGCCGCCAACGCCGTCAAAAAAGCCACGGAGACCGCCGCTTGGCTGGGTGACCAAGCGCTTGGCCAAGCGAGGCCGGATTTGGTCTTGGCCGACGACTCCGGTCTGGCGGTCGACGCGCTCGGCGGTGCGCCGGGTGTCCGGTCCGCACGCTACGCCGGCGGCGACGGCAACGCCCCCGACGCAGCGAACAACGCCAAGCTGCTGCGCGAGTTGGATGGTGTCCCCGACGGAAATCGTGGCGCGCAGTTTCAATGCGTACTGGCGCTGGCCGCGCTTGGCCAAGCGGCGGAAGCCGTGACGTTCGACGGCATTTGCCGTGGCACGATTGCCCAAGCGCAAAGCGGCCAAGGCGGATTCGGCTACGATCCCCTCTTCATCCCGGACGGCCACAACCTGAGCTTTGCCGAGCTGGGCCGCGATGTGAAAAACAGGATCAGCCACCGCGCCCGCGCCCTGGCTAAACTCGCCGGTTATTTTGCCTTGAATTAATCCAGCTCAAGCCCTCCCCAGTACGCCGGCACCATCAGCCAGACCAAAAAACCCACCAGCAACGTCAGGCCAAGCCCGGCCTTGAGGTAGTCGGTGAACCGGTATTTGCCGGGGCCGGACACGAGGATGCAAGCCGGCTCAAACGGCGCGATGAAGGAGGAGGACGCCGCCAGCATCACCGCGACCGCGTACGTCTGTCCGCTGACTCCGAGCGTGGCGGCGGTCTGCATTGCCACCGGCAGCACCACCAATCCGGCGGCGGCGTTGGACATCGTCTGCGTCAGGAACATTGTCAGCAGGATAAACCCGGCCAGCACGGTGCGCGGGCTGTCGAAGGCGCCTTGGATGCCACCGGCCAGCCATTCCGCCGTGCCGGAGTCGCGCATCGCCGCCCCGAACGCGGTCATGCCGCCGATGACGATGAGCACGCGCCAGTCGATCACCTCGTAAACTTTCTGCATCGTGATGCAGCCGGTGGCCACCGTCAGCGCGGCGGCGCTCAAAAAGCAGACCGGTAGCGAAGCCAGACCCGCACCCCCGGCCAGCACCGCCAATCCAAAAAAACCAAGCGCCCAAAGGCCCTTCTGCCGGCGGTCGGCACTCGGCGCCTCGGTGGCGTCGAGCCGCACGAGGTTCGTGTCGTGCTCCAGCGACAGCAGCCGCTCCCCTGAGCCCTGCACGAGCAACAGATCCCCAGCCCGCAGCCGGATGGCCCCCAGCTTGCGGCCGAGCGACTGGCCGTGCCGGTAGATCGCCAGCACCGCCAATCCAAACCGCTGCCGAAAATGCGCTTCCTTGAGCGTGCGGCGGATGATCGTCGACTTGGGCGTGATCAGCAACTCGGCGATTTTCACATCGTCCGTCTGCAGCGCCTCGTCCTCCAGCTTGGTCTCAGCGTGAATCTCAATGCCGCTGGCATCCTTCACCGCCAACAACTCCTCCATGCTGCCGGAGACCAGCAGCACGTCGCCCTCCTCGATGCTCGACCGCACGTTCGGGACAAAGCTGCGTTTCTTGCGGAGAACCTTGACAATGCGAAACTCCATCACCGCCAGCGACGACTCGAACACGCGCTGGCCAATCAGCCTCGAGCCCGGCATGACGACGATCTCGGACAGGTACTCGCGGATGTTGAACCCCTCCGCAAGGCTCTCGTCGGGATAATCCGGGAGCAGCCGTCGCCCGAACAGCATCAGGTAGCCGATGCCCACGGCCATGATCACCAGGCCAACCGGCGTAATCTCAAACAGGCCAAGTGGCTCGTACACTTTCAGGTCATTTGCCGCAGCGTGCTGAAGGTAGTCGACGGAATCGACCGCGCCGTCGCCGTTGAGGTCCGTGCCGCCGTTGGCCATCCACTTGGCCAAGCCGGCTTGATGCTGCTTGGCGATCTCGCCGCTGACAGCCACGTTGGTTGAGGTGCCGATGAGCGTGCAGGTGCCGCCAAGGATCGACGCAAAACAAACCGGCATCAGCAGCTTCGACGGACTGGTCTTGAGCTTGCGGGCGATCGAAATCATCGGGCCGATGAAGAGCGACGTGACCGCCGTGTTGTTCATGAAACCGGACAGGCCGCCGACGACCGGCAAGGTCGTCAACTGCAGCTTGTTAACGCTCCCCCCCGCGACCTTCAACAGCCAAGCCGTGACCGTGTCGAGCACGCGCCCCTCCAGCAGCGCGCCGTTGATCACAAAGATCGAGGCAAGAATGATGATGATCTGCGAACTGAACCCGGCGAACGCCTCCGTCGGCTCGAGAATCCCCGTCAGCACCAGCGCCAGCAGGAGAAGGATCGTCACCAGATCCACCGGTAGCGCCCGCGTGGCAAACAGCCCCACGGCAGCGGCCAGCAAACCCAGCACGATGCCAATCTCCAGTGTCATTCCCCCGTTTCCTCTCCGGACGCCCGCTTCGCTAGTGCAAAGCGCCCGTCCGGGCAATGTTTTTGTCGCCGCTTGGCCAAGCGCATTCGCGGGTTGATTTCGGCCCCGCAAGCACCGACCCTCCCCAAGCGCTCATGAAGATCAGCAAAATCAGCGTGTTTCAAGTGGATCTGCCGCTGCACGAAGGCAGCTACAATTGGGCCGACGGCAAATCGGTGCAAGTTTTTGACAGCACCGTCGTGCGGATCGAGACCGACGAAGGCATCGCCGGCCACGGCGAGGTCTGCCCGCTTGGCCCCGTTTACCTGCCCGCCTACGCCGAGGGAGCCCGCGCCGGCATACAGATTCTTGCCCCGGCACTGCTTGGCCAAGACCCCACGCAGTTGGCCAAGCTCAACCGCCACATGGACGCCACGCTCAAGGGCCACCCGTACGTCAAGTCCGCCCTCGACATGGCCTGCTGGGACATCCTCGGCCAAGCGACAGGGCAACCGGTTTGCAACCTGCTCGGCGGCCGCTACGGCGACGACTTCCTGCTGTACCGCGCCATCTCGCAAGATGCCCCCGAGGCGATGGCAGGCAAAGTCGCCGGTTACCGCGCCGAAGGTTATCGCAAATTCCAACTCAAAGTCGGCGGCGACCCCGAGACGGACATCGAACGCATCCGGGCCGTGTCGGCGAAATTGCAACGGGGCGACGTGCTCATCGCCGACGCCAACACCGGCTGGCTGATGCACAATGCCGCGCGAGTCGTCCGCGCCGTGAAAGACATCGACGTTTACATCGAGCAACCGTGCGAGACGTTCGAGGAATGTTACTCAATCCGAAAGATGACCGACCACCCATTCGTCCTCGACGAGAGCATCGACGGCCTGCCGATTTTGCTCCGAGCCAACAGCCTGCAAGCGATGGACGTCGTCAACATCAAGATCAGCAAATTTGGCGGACTGACCAAGGCGCGCCAAGCGCGCGACCTCTGCGTGTCACTCGGCATCGCGATGACCATTGAGGACAGTTGGGGCAGCGACATCATCACGGCAGCGATCTCGCACTTGGCCCACAGCACCCCGACCGAGTTGCTCTTCTCCTCCACCGACTTCAACAGCTACGTCACCGTCTCCACCGCCGACGGCGCCCCGCAAAGAAACAACGGCCGCTTAGCCGCCACCACCTCCCCCGGCCTCGGCATAACCCCAAAAACAGAAGCCCTTGGCCAAGCGGTGTTTGAGTTGGGCTAACTTTTAGCCAAGCGATGTTAGGGCGCGCTGTCCCATCGCGCCGCCGTGCCCTGAAGAGGAGGCACAGCAACAAACCCAAATTTATGCCGTTGCCAAGTGCCTCCCGTACAGGGCTTTAATGCTATTTGTCTATTCGTAGCGCAGGGCTTCAATAGGATTCAGCCGCGCGGCTTTGTAGGCCGGAAACAGGCCGGCGACCACACCCACCATCGCGCTTAACGCTATCGCCACCAGCATAGCTTGCGCGGTAATCACCGGAGTGTTTCCCACCGAAGATCCCGAATAATTCCCCGCTGCAGCGCCAACCTGTCCAGCGCTCGCCCAATCCAACAGATCAACCAACGCGAAGGACGCCGCCAGGCCCGCCATCGCACCCAGCAGTGCCAGCACGACACCTTCCGCCAGTACCTGCAAGAAAACCGTAAACCCGGTCGCCCCAATCGCCTTGCATATTCCAATCTCGCGGATCCGTTCGTTGATGCTCGCCAGCATGATGTTCATGATCCCGATACCACCCACCAGCAAGCTCAACCCGGCTATCATCCAACCGCTGATACGTGCATCACGAACTCGCTTTTTTACATCGTCAAGCGAACGACCTTGAAAGTAATTAAAACTGAAATCTTCAATTCCAACATGGGTTCGCATCAAGACGTTACGCACTTGCTGAAGAGCCGCTGCAACCTGATCCACGTGTCTTGCCTTGATACCGATTTGAGTCATCCCTTGATCGGGTCGCCCGACGGCATAGTCCGTCCTGAGTTTGACCTTCATGGTATTTAAAGGAACGTAGATGGCAGCGTTTTTACCCCAGAATGCGTCCCAGTAAGAGAGCCTCTTTAAGGCAGCTGCTTCCTTTTTCTTTGACCAAGTCTTGGATGCTTGCTCGCGCTCGCGGGCGATGCGAGTGCGTTCTCTCTCGTAATGCTTGAACATGCCAACTACCGTGAATGGTTGTCCGTTGATGTTGATCACTTCGCCAAGCGGAATAATCTCCCGGCCCGCTCCCACCGGAGTGCCAAACAATGCATCCCGAATCCCTGTACCGATTACACATACACTGTGAGCATTCTTTTCGTCCAAATCCGTGAAAAAGCGTCCGTGCTTTAACTCGTGGAGATTGAGCTTCAACGCAGCAGGCCAGACACCGTTGCAAGAGGGCACAACCAATTGTTTGCCGTTGCGCGAGGCCAGAGGCGAAACCAATCTCACTCTGGGCGAAACCACTTGAAGTAGGGGCGCACCGGTCTGGAGCGCATGAACGTCCTTCATCGTTAGCCCGGGGGAAATGTCCTTTAGGTGCTCCTGATAAGACGGCACTCTATCTTCGTTAATCCACACCTTTTCAATTCCCCCCAGCATAACAATCCGCTCCATCAGCCCGTTCTCCATCCCCTTTATAATGGCCGCCGTCGCCACGAGGCTTGCGACACCCAGCACGATTCCAAGCATTGTCAGAAACGATCGGAACTTGTGCGCCAAGATTTGCTTTAAGCCAATGACGATGGAATTCCATCCAATCATTATATCTCTCCTTCGCCGAGTCTGCTGATTTCGGCGCCGTGTTCAATCATAGCGAAGCGCCTGGACGGGTTGAAGTTGGGACGCCTTGAAGGCGGGGAACAATCCCGCAGCAACGCCAACACATATGCTGAATCCGACGGCAACTACCATCGCGCCCACTGTGATTATTGGAGTGTTGTCCAATGGGCTTAATGTGGAAATTGCGTGGACCAAACCATAGGAAGCAACGAGGCCTGCCACGCCGCCAAGCGCGGCGATCACGGCGCTCTCGATCAGGATTTGGATGAAGACATCCAACGAAGTGGCGCCGACAGCTTTGCGAATGCCGATCTCACGTATGCGCTCCGAGATACTGGCCAACATGATGTTCATAATTCCAATCCCGCCGACTAACATGGCGATGCCCGCAATGATGCCTCCGCTAACACGCGCGTTCCGGATGAAGACCCCGAGGTCGTTCGCCCATCCCACCTGAGTTCGGAATGAAAAATCCTCCAGCCCGTCGTGCATCATCGACAGAACATTCCGCACCTGTTGCACCGCCGGTTCGAGTAGCTCGACGGACGAAACCTTAATGTCGAGTTCAGAGAGACGCGTATCCGGTTCTCCGTTTTTTCCAACCCCAGACTTCAACTTGATCAGCATCGTGTTGATCGGGATATAAATGGTGTAATTCTTTTGGCGAAAAAAGGGGTGCTCACTCTTCCGGCGTCCGGCCCGCCCTGCCTCCTTTTCCCTTTCTCTTGCCGCTCGCACCCGGATCAACCGCTCCCGCGCCCCCTCTTCGCTCGCATAGTGAGGAAACATACCGATTATCGTGAAAGGGATCCCGTTGATCTGGATAATCTCTCCGAGAGGATTCACCACGTTGCCGGTTTTCTCCGGATTCTCGAAAAGGGAATCGCGAATGCCGGTGCCGATCACACAGACACTTTGCGCCATTTCATCATCGATGGCATTGAACATTCGTCCGTGCTCAATTTCGTAATTGTTTATTTCAAGCACCTCCGGCCATGTCCCATTAAAAATAATCGGATACACGCGCTTGCCGCGCCGCGTCACAATGATCCGAGGGCGATAACCGCGACCGGCCATGTTGACTCTGGGGCTGATCACCTCGAGCAACGGGGCGTTGTGTTGCAGGGCACGAAGGTCATCAAGGGTGAGGCCGGCCATCTGATCCGTCCGATGTCTCTGGTGAATGGGGAGCGCAATCTCGTTCGCCACCTGGAACTTCCTCACTCCGCCAATGGCAATGAGTCCTTCCCGCATGCCGTTCTCCATGCCCTTGATGATTGCCGACATCGTAACCAAACTTGTAACCCCCAGCATGATGCCCAGCAGGGATAGGAACGAACGGAACTTGTGCGCCAAAATCTCTTTATAGCCGGTACTAATAATATTCCAGAGATTCATGAGGGCACTGGACTTTCGAGCCTGGTGTGGCAGGGGCGAACTAGTTCCACCCGCTAATCACCACTGGATGCTCCGTCTTCCTTGTTGTCGGGCGGCTCTTCCAGCCAAACCACTTCACCGGCAGCGACCCCGGATAATATCTCCACGTGTTGATAATCAGTCAACCCGATCTCAACCGACCGTCGCTCCGATCCCGTTGGGGTTTGAACATAAACATGGTGATCATCCCTGTCCGTGAACACCGATGCCAACGGCACCGCTGTGACACCCTCAGCAAATCGCACCGGGATCGTCACGTTAGCGGTCATGCCCGGCTGGATTCGCTCATCCATATCACTCAACTGGATGCGGACGGAGAACCCCTTTATGCCATTCCTGACGATCGCCTGCGGGGCGATACGTTCGACCATACCGTTCACGTTCAACCCCGTAATCGCTTCCACCTTAACGCTGACTGACTGCTCCAATTTTAGGCGCACCACGTCCACTTGGTTGACATGCGCAATAATCACCATCTGGTTTAGATCCGCGACCGCCAACACCTCCGTGCCGCCCCCTACTCCGCCGGACCCTGAAACGGCCTGCCCCAACGATACGGGCCGAAGCAGAACCGTGCAGTCAAACGGCGCCTTGATCTGGGTCTTGGAAAGTTTCTCCTCAATAATCAGGAGATCCTTATTCGACCGTTCGAGTGCATTTCCGGCTAGATCGAAATCAATTCGGATATTTTCAAACGTCTCAGTGGATATCAGTTCTTCCTCGAACAACTTCTGATTTCGCTTGAAATTACGTTCCGCCTTTTCCAACACCAGCAGTGCACGGTCAATCTCAGTGAGAGTCGAGGAACGTTGATTTTGAAGTTCCTTGTCATCCAACGTGAACAATACGGCTCCCTTGGTAACTTTGTCGCCAATATCCACATGCAGACTCGCGATTCGCCCGTTGATTTCTGGTAGCACAGACACCTGCTCTGCCGGTCCGATCTCTCCCGCCACTGTAATCTCAAACCGTATGTCGCGAGTCTGAACTTCCGCAGTCATCACCCGTTGCACACTCACCAGATCGTCGGTGTTTACCGAAGGTCGCGTCCACAAAAAACAACCTCCAAGCCCCAAAGCGATAATCAGGGCGAATATGATCATGGATTTCATGCGATATCGGCTTTGACCAAATAAGACAGTCATGCTGTTTCCTTTATTCAAAATGACCCAGCCATGGTTGAATTGGGGAAACTATCAATGACACTCCGGCAACGAGAGATTCGTGTGATTTGGTTTACTTGACAAGATTTATCACAATGGTGTCATAACTCTATGAAAATGTCCTCTTTTGAACTCGCTTAAAATGTCCTCATGG
>JACKQG010001581.1_pt1 | contig 31131 bp, 25 predicted proteins | sample 8237621 | NCBI WGS metagenome assembly JACKQG01 (sample SAMN15677084, study PRJNA649215) | marine metagenome | biome: marine; feature: Black Sea; material: saline water; isolation source: suspended particulate matter (SPM) from the Black Sea western gyre | collected 2013-06-09/2013-06-10 | depth... | reverse complement strand
TAAGAATGTTTATATTTGCTTAATTTGACAATATCACTAGTAACTAAAAAGTAATAATAAATTAATACTCAACAAAATGATTTCTACTATACTATTAGTTGCATTTTACCTGCTTACACCATTGTTAATTTTGTATTCATGTAAAAAATTATCCATATTAAGGAGGATTGGTGCCATAATTATTGCGTATGGCGTTGGTATTGTGGCGGGTGTATCGGGACTTCTTCCTGAAAACAGTGCCGAGATACAGGATATTATAGCTACAATATCCATTCCTTTGGCTATTCCGTTGATGTTGTTTTCATCGAATATGAAATCATGGTCAAGGTTGGCAGGCAATACTGTTATTTCGATGATAATTGCACTTTTTGCTGTTGTTACCGCTGTTGTGGTCGGTTATTTAATTTTTCTTACAGATGATATTCCTGAACTATGGAAAGTGGGGGGATTACTAATTGGAGTTTATACTGGAGGAACTCCAAATTTGGCAGCTTTAAAATTTATGCTTGATGTTAATAACGACACCTATCTTATTACACATGCTTATGATATGATAATTGGAGCAGGTTATTTCTTTTTTCTTTTAACAATTGGGCAAAAGGTATTTAGTTATGTATTACCGAAGTTTAAACCAGGATTAGGTAGCAACGACCAGAATGTATTAAGCGATATGTCGGAGAACCCAATGTGGGGACTTTTTAAAAGGTCAAACCACATTCCAATGCTAGTAGCGTTGGGAATATCAATTGCAATATTTGCGGTTGCAGGAGCAACAACGTTGTTTACGCCTGCGAATAGTCAGATGATTGTGGTTATTTTGTTGATTACTACACTTGGTATATTACTATCGTTAATACCTTCTGTAAATAAACTTAACAATACGTTTGAGTTGGGCATGTACTTTATTTTGATATTCAGCATTGATGTGGCTTCAATGGTTGATATATCAAGCATGGTTAATGCTTCACCAACAATTTTCTATTATGTGTTTCTTGTTGTATTCGGCTCGTTGTTTTTGCAGGTAGTTGTATCCGCAATTTTTAAAATTGATACCGACACAGTAATAATTACATCAACCGCACTAATTTGCAGTCCGCCCTTTGTGCCGGCCGTAGCAGGTGCCATAAAAAACAAAGAAATAATAGTTCCAGGATTAACCGTTGGGATAATAGGTTATGCCATAGGTAATTACCTCGGGGTGTTAATAGCGGAGTTTTTGCATTCGTTTTAACTCACAAAATTATCTACATCTTTAATTTAAACAATTCCGTATATAGTATAGTCTTAAAATAAGAAGTTTAAACCAATATAAATTCCTGAATTACCATCCTGTTCGTTCAGGGCTTTACCATAATCAATGGCAAGAATAAAATTTTGATTCATTGCAATATGAAGCCCACCGCCAACACTGTTGTGGAAGCTTTCAGTGCCAAATGCAAAGTAGTGTTCTTTATCATCCGGAAAAGGGACAATTTTGTTAACAATGTCTTCAACTTCAAAATTCTTAATAACCCTGCCTGAATCGAAGAAAGTGCTCAATGCGAAATAGAAATTCTGGTTAAACCATTGTGTCTGGAATACTTTCCATCTAAATTCAAGATTACCATAAACAACACCATCACCAACAACTCTGTTTCTCAGTATTCCTCTAAGCGTTTTGTCGCCTCCTAAACCTTCACTATATACACCATTCATTTTCGACATATACATTATTGGCTCAACATAGTACGGTGCTTTACCGGCAATAGTAGTTTGAAGTCCAAGACGATAAACAAATGAAAGTTTTTCTTTAATTAACGTAAAATATTGCCTGTGGGTCACAACCAACTTGGTAAAACCAAAGTCCATATTCGACAATGGTTTTGGAGCGCCGATCAAAATTATTTCCGACCAAATTCCACTCATTGGGTTTGGTTCATTGTCGCGTGTATCATAAACCACACCAAGTTTAAAATTAGTTAACAAACCGCCATTTTTCTGGCTTTCGGGTATAATTCCCCAATCAACGTACTTGTCGTAAAGACCTGGAATTTCAGGTAGTTTGTCAGCATCTTCCTTATTTTTATTAAGATGCTCAATATCAACTGAATTTGTATAGATGCTAAATAAGTTAAACCCTGCTAACCAATTAAAGTTACCCACCATGTCACCCTGAAAATCTAACTTAACCCGAAAGAATTCTCTTTTCTGACGATAGAACACTCGTGATCTATAGTCACTATTATCGGTTTCCTCCCATGCATGGTTGTAAACGGCATCGTAACCATTAAATCCGTAAAAGCTATAGGTTTGATCAGGAATATAGCTTACATCGGCGCTAACCCTTATGCCTTTAATAAGGGCCTCCGAATCGTAATAAAATCTTAAAAGGCCACTACCCTTTGTATACATTGATGCTTCAATGTAAAGGGAATGATCGTATTTGGGGTAACGTGAACCATCACCATAATCATATAAATTTACCAGTGCCCCATACTGAAATCCCAGATCGGAATTATAAGAAATCGCTGGAAGTGCGCCAAGATTCCATCCTGTCTTAATTTTCTCAGTTGTTTTTTTCTTTTCCTTCTGTTGAGCTTCCGAAACAGAAATAATAAATATTAATCCAACAATAATGAGCAATGTTTTTTTAAGATTATTCATATTATTAATTTTAGTGTTAATAAATAAAAATGTCCAATTTTAAGGTTTTATTGATTTCAAAAATAGTAAAACTAATAATGTCACCGTAAATTCTAATTATTCGCATAATAAATCATAGCAATTTAATTTTTGATAAACGATCCTCTGTTTAGCAAACGGTTATTTCTGGTTACCCGATAAAAATACGGTCCGGAAGGAAGTTCATTAACCGAGATATTTGTTTTGCTCTCGAAAAAGTTGTTGGTGCTTATTATACTACCAACCGCGTTATATATACTAATTAGCCTTTTGTTTTCAGATTCAGATGTTTCAAACTGTACAAAATCGGATGAGGGGTTTGGAAAAACCTTAACTTTAATTTGATAGTCACTCAGATTTATAACACCGGTATTTGTTTCTATAGCAAGACTATCGACATACAACACCGAGCCCGAATGGAATTCAAAATTTGGTGTCATAGCGGATGACATAATAATAACATTAAATGTGTCGGGTATATTATTATTGAGATTTTCCATATTTACTGTGAAAGGTGTCCAGATAGCAGTATCATGTAAATAACTTAGGCCATAACCGATAGTGTCAATTACTCCTTCTTCGTCGCGTTTAAAATTATAGATCAAAACGGATGCTGAATCTCCCTCAGCTCCTTGATATTTGTACATCCCTGTAAGTTTTGAAACGTTTTCCTGTAGTGCTAAACCTCCGCTAATATTGAAACTCAGATTAATAAAATCGATTGAAAACTGGGCTAATGTTATGAGTCCCGGCGCCTGATATGTACCCCCAAGAACATCTTTTGTTTCAAGTTTGACCGAATAATCTCCTGAAAAGGCATCGTGAGATTTTGAAACAGTTATTACAAAAATCGGCGGTAATGCTGTAAACGGATTTGGTGTGCTCCAAAATTCGGGTTCTTCATAAATTCCGTAGTCAACCCATGATTGAAATTCGGCATTCGGAAGGGTTTGGGCTGAGGTAATGGAACCTAACCCTATCAATATTACTACTATAAAAATATTTTTCATTTTTTTAACTTTTTATTAAGCACGAAAAGTTGAATAAATTTTTTGATGCTAATTTAAACTTTATATTCGTTTGGTGAAAATAAAACTGCACATCATGACCAAACTAAATGGCAACAAGCTGTATTACAGTGTATTGTTATTTTTAATAATGCCCATAGTTGGCCTGAAAACTACAAGCGCACAACAGGTAAGAGACAGTTTGTTTATACTTGATGCTATAATATTAACAAGCGATAGCCTGCTTCCTGTTCAAAATGCACATATAATAAGTAAGTTTAATCGTTGGGGTACAATCAGCAATAAGCAGGGAAGGTTTAAACTTTATGTGCAAAATGCCGATTCGATACTAATCACATCAATAGGATATAGTCCACTAATTTTACAGATGACACCTTCAATATTATCAATTGATAGTATTGTAGAAATACGGTTGCCGAAAGATACTGTAACTATTAACGAGGTGGTTATCAGGGGTTACTGGGATTATGCAACCATGAAACAAATTGTAATTGATATGAAGCCCATCGATCTTAGCCAGTTTTACCCCGACTGGGAAGGGACAGAATTGTTATATATGGAACCACGACCTATGTCGTTTAAAGGACCTATCCAGGCTCTGTATGATGCATTTAACTATAGTGCAAGGTTACAACGAAAGTTAATAAGAAACCGAAAGGAATATAACCAGCTTATGTATCAGATGGGCAGATATTTAGACACTATACCTGCTATACCTGAGCATAAGCAAGAGTTGCAATACTAACAATTGTTTTAGGTACTTCAAGCAATGTTTGTGCGCATGATTCGAGTGTAGCGCCGGTTGTTAATACGTCGTCAATTAGTAATATATTTTTACCTGCCAGGTTTTCCGGATTAACTACTCTAAACTTTCCTTTTACATTCTCCCAGCGTGTGTACCGTGTTTTTTTTGTTTGTGTTTCAGTATGCTCGGTTCTCTGTAATTCGTCAGCGTTTACAGGTACGTCCATTGCATAACCTATTCCTTCGGCGATAACTTCACTTTGGTTAAAACCACGTTTGTGCAGTTTTTTTGGATGTAATGGAACAGGAATTATCAAATCTATATTGTTAAACAAATTACTTTTTTTTAGATCTTTCCCCAGAAGTTCTCCCAAATGTCTTCCTGTTTCTGTGTTTCCCCTGTATTTCAATTGATGTATTAAGTTTTGAACATTACCACCTTTATTAAAAAACAAAAACGAAGTAGCTGCATGAATATTAGCCCTTCCCCAAAATATCCGCGATATTGGATTGTTTATATGAAAGTGAAAGTTAGTTTTTGGAAGTTTATATAAACATGATAAACATATTATATTCTCTTTTCTAACAAGAGGCTTACCACACGCCTGACAATTGTTAGGAAAAAATAAATTGAGAAAATCGGTTATCCACATTGGAGTTGAGTTAAGGATAAGATTTAAAAGTTAAAAGTTAAAAGAACAAAGTTTCTAAAGTAAGAAAAATTATTTCACTTATATGACGGAGATCGGTAAAAATAAGAGTAGTTTGTCCTGCTTAGCGGTTTTGAGTTTGCTTGCGGGCAGTGGAGCGAAGCATCTCAAATAATAAACAACAACGATAACAACGACAACAATGACAACAATGACAACCTATTCCATCACCCCCAACTCTTCAACCTGAAGCACCCTTTTAGTTTCTTCATTGTAAACAAATGCTACTACATGACAATCAGCAGGAACCCAACTAGAATCGAAAACCTGAGTATATGATTTTTCGTATGTTGATGACATTTCTACACTACCTGAAGCGCTGATGTTTTCGCCCCATGCTCCATTTATAACTTTCCTAAGCACATGATTATGAACATAATTCTCAAAAATCGGAGTAGGCCCAATTTCTGCATTGTTATTTTTTTGAGGAGCAACAATATTATCCTGTGTGATACATACGATAAGTTTGTAAGTTCCGGTAACATTTTCCTGAAATTCTGTTTTTATGGTAGTAGAAAGAGATTTACTATCATTATCGAAATCGTTGCTGATTGTAAGAATTGCTTTGGCAGGTTCCATAAGCAGTGTGTCGGCGGTTGTGGCCCAACTTTGCGGGTAAATAACATAACCGGTCGAACCTTGTACTCTGTCGATTAATCCGTTTGGATTACCCATATTGCTATTACCGAAATATGAATCCCATGTGTTGCCGGCTTCGGTTGTAAAATCAGCTGCAAACAACGGGTTGTTTTCAAAATCAGGTGCTGCGAAATATCCGGCATGTACTGCTATTATTACTACCCTTTCACAAAATTGTTCCTTAAGTTCATGGGCAAGTACGGCAGCACCCGGACAGTTTACACATCCGTGTCCTGTATAGTCTTCGATAAGCACTTTTTTATTTCCACCGCAATAATCACGAGCTTCGATGTAAGGTGGTGATACTTTGTCGCATGAATTAAAAATAGTTGCCAAAAGTAATATTATTATAGTTATATATCTGGTTTTCATCACGTTCAATATTAAAAACTACTTGATATGGTTACATAAAACCCACTTGATGCAGGCACTTGTCGGCAAACACCCCCAACACATACAACACCCTCACGTTGGCGACCGTACATTAACGCAAAGCGTGTTGTTTTCAAAGTATATCCAAACGAACCGGTATAATAATGTATCTTTTCACTGGCATGTTTATTACCGTAATTGTATTGGTCGGCAATGGTAAAAAACCAATGAGGCGATATTGTGTATTCAATTAATGCGGCAGCCCAATCACCTTTGTCTTGTTTAGTCCACAAACCTTGTAACTCCCATCTGATTGATTTCTTAGATGTAAATTTCCAGGTCATATCAACAACAGCAATATTTGCCTTTACATTTGGATCGCCAGTATGACCAAGAATTGTAGCTATATCATAGTCCTGATAGATATACTTTACAATACTTTTAAATTTATTACTGAATTTTTTATCAATTTCAATAGTTAAGTCCCGGTTAAAAATTTGTTCGCCAAACTTGAAGAAATCAGATTTCCAGCCCAAGGTACCACTTTGCCCAATAAAAGAAGTGTCATTTACTTTTTCACGAGCGATATCGTTTATTTGTGAATAATTGATTGCAACACCCATTCCATATTTGCCACCTAGTTTACTCTTTTTGGGCACCTTGTAATTTATTTCAATTTGGAAACCAATTTCACCGTTCGGCTGTGTTGCATATGGGTACATTGATGCAAGCATATAGCTGTGAGCTTCAACCATTGCCGGCAGAAAATTAATATCAAGAGCATTTGAAGTAACCGATTCATCCGATTTAAAACCCATGTTATCAATACGCTTGAACATAGCAAAAATGCCAAGACCGCTAGTGGAATATGACCCCGAGAATATTAAAGCATCGCCTGGTTTATAAATGTAATTGTTAACAGCTGAAGGATCGTTAATTTTATAGGCATACTCTGATGAGAAATTAAATTTTCCAACACCCATATTAAATCTTCCGGCAAAAGCACCTACATTTTGAGGCAGTTTATAAAACGGGTTCTGGTCTAGCTGGTATTTACTTACAGCACTACCACCAAGTATTAATTTTATTTTTGATTCGGACATCGAACCAAAAACATCATTAATATTGATTTCACCGTCGAATCCTTTAACGATACCTCTGCTGTTTTCTTCATATTTAGCCCAGTAATAACGCTGTGTTCCATAAACCGCTTTGAGTATTATACCTTTAACTGGTTCATAAACTACACGGGCACCGTTTATAGAATTGTCGTAACCCAGAGTCCACTCCTGATAAGTCCTAAGAGTAAGCCCGTTTCCAAATTGCTCATAAAAATTACCTACGGTAAAACTGAATTTTTCAGTAGTATATGATGCCCATAGATATGGAAACCCCTGTCCGTCTAAACTTCTGTCAAATCCGGCAATGGGAGGTAAATATGCTTCATAACGGAAACCGGCAGAAAAGTCACCAAGAGTATATATTATGTCTGCAAAACCGTTAAATCCAAAAGCGTTTCCGTTAATTATTGAATCGGTTATACCCAGAGCATTATCGGCATGATAATACATTCCATCAGCTTCAAAGCTGCCATGCACCTCCGATTTGCCTAAAAAGCCTTGTGCCGTTACAATAGAGGTAAATGAGAGAGCAAATATTAAAATTGTGATTACCTTTTTCATCTATAACTTTTCAATATGTATTTTCTATTTTTTATCTGAAATATCTTCACCTGCGGCGACCTTTTGAACGATCTCAAATATCTCATCTTCCAATCCTTCGTAATAAGACGTGTGCTGATAAACAACATTACCTTCACCATCCAGAATAAAAGTATGAGGAATCATATTAACACTCATGGCTCTTTTAAAGTCGCCATTTGGGTCAAGCAATACATCGAATTCCCATGCCTTGCCATTTACAAAAGGAAGTACTTTAGCAGTAGAACGAGAGTCATCAATTGAAATGGTAATAATTTTCACTCCTGTTTCTTCCTTCCAGTCTTCGTAATTTTCATTGTAGGCGTCAAGTTCTTTTTTACAAGGTTTGCACCACAGCGCCCAAAAGCTGATAATTATTGGTTTACCATTGTTTGAAATGTCTTGTGTATTAAAAGTTTCGCCATCAAGTGTTTTGATGTTTACCGAAGGTAATTTACTCCCCTGATTGGCTTCCTGAGCAGTTAAAAATCCACCTATTAATATAGATAAAGCTAAGACTATTATTTTATTCATGTTGATTAATTCAGTTGATACAAAACCTGACAACTTTAATTTTTGATCAGTTGCATTTGTTGATTCGCAAAAATACATAAATAATAACTGAATGAAAATATGAGAACTTCAAAGTCATATAGAAATTAGAAAAAAGATTTGATTGACATCTATGAGCTGCCGACTATATAAGGTCAATTAACATTACAAAAAACCTCCAAAAGTTTTGATGTTGTTTTTGGAACCAGTTCTATCTGGCTGATTAGCGCAGGGACAATAACTGATTCGCCTACATCAATTTTAATCTCTCCCTCATCCCAAATAAGAATGGTACTTCCTTCCACTCCAATGTAAATTATAAAGGAATCCAATGTTATCAGATCTTTATGAATAGCCCTGTCGAAATAAACCAGATTAATTGTAAATTTATCACAACTAACAATTTCATTTGTTTGATTTATTTCAGAACTATAATGAGTGCGATATGAATCATGTTTCTCGAAGTCGATTGCATCGAGGGCTTCTTGGGTGTGGAGTTTGCGCGTAATTCCTTGTTCATCAAGCCTGTCCCAATCATAAATGCGATAGGTAGTATCGGAAGTTTGTTGAATTTCAGTAAGAAGCATGCCGGGTCCAAGGGCGTGCACTCTTCCGGCAGGAATATAAAATACATCGCCTTTTTTAACATCTTCGTAATTCAGAATTTCTTTGAGCGTGTTGTTGTCGAGGTGCTTTAAGTAGGTCTCTTTATCCATTTTACGGTTGAAACCGCTTATCAGCTGCGTGCTTTCATCTGCCTCAAGTGTAAACCACATTTCGGTTTTGCCTTGTCCTATCCTCCTTTTAGTAGCCAATGCATCATCAGGGTGAACCTGTACAGAAAGCCAGTCATTGGCATCAATAAATTTTATCAGCAATGGAAACTCATTGCCAAATTTGTCGAACACTTTCTCACCAACCAAATCGCTCATATAAACTTCAACAAGTTCATTTAGCTCATTTTCTTTTAAAAAGCCGTTTTTTACAACCGATTCATTTCCTTTAACTCCAGAGATAACCCAAACTTCTCCGCAATTAGGAAGGTCACCAAAATCCATATTAAGGTTGGTTTTTATTTTTTGTCCACCCCAAATTTTATCTTTAAATATAGGTTTGCATTTTAATGGATATAGCGAATTCATAGTTTACTGGTTTTAAAGCAAATTTAGCTAAATTTGTTTTGCACTTACTAATCAGTAAAAAACCATGAAAAAAAATAGGAGAGATTTTATAAAAACTGCAACCATCGCAGGAGCAGGATTGGCATTAGCACCAAAAATTGCTTTTAGTAATAACCGTTCAGATACTATGGTTAGACTTGGATTTATTGGACTTGGGCTGCGAGGTGTAGAGAATTTGAATAATGCACTCAACAGAAATGATGTAGAAATTACTGCCATTTGTGATATTGATCCAAAACGGGTAAAAATTGCTCAGGATAAGTTGATAAGTGCTGGTTATCCAAAGGCGAAAGTTTTTGAAAAGGGTGATTATGACTATCGCAACTTACTTGATGAAAAGGATGTTGATGCGGTAATTATTTCAACACCATGGCTTTGGCATACTCCGATGACTGTTGATGCCATGAAAGCAGGAAAGTATGCCGGTACCGAGGTAAGTGCAGCTACATCGCTCGAAGAGTGCTGGGATTTGGTTAATACACATGAAGCAACAGGTACCCATATGATGATTTTAGAAAACGTTAATTATCGTCGTGATGTAATGGCAGTTCTAAATATGGTGCGTCAGAATGTTTTTGGAGAGCTAATTCATTTTCGCTGTGGTTATCAGCACGACTTACGTGAAGTGAAATTTAATAACGGTATGCAACCTTATGGTGGAGGTGTGTTGTTTGGTAAAAAAGCTACCAGTGAAGCACAATGGCGTACATTACACAGCCTTAAACGAAATGCCGACCTATATATCCTACACACGGCATTGGCCCCGTTGCCGTTTATGCTGATATTAACCGGGGGAACCGATTTGTTTCGCTTACTTCACATGCCACAAAATCACGCGGACTTCATGATTATATTGTAAGGGAAGGCGGTCATGATAATCCAAATGCAAAATTAAAGTGGAAGTTGGGAGATGTTGTTACTACCACAATCAACACCGCAAATGGCGAAACAATAATTGTAACTCATGATACTAATTTGCCACGCCCATATTCACTTGGTTTTAGGGTGCAGGGCACAAATGGTCTTTGGGAAGTTGATGGAAACAGAATTTATATTGAAGGAAAATCAAATCCTCATCGTTGGGATGATGCTACAGAATGGTTAAAGACTTATGATCATCCGTTATGGAAAAAATATGAAGATGAGGCCGAAGGAGCAGGCCATGGCGGCATGGATTTTTTCGTATTAAATGCATTTATCGAAAGTGTAAAAAATAATGTAGCCCCACCGCTCGACGCTTATGACGCTGCTGCATGGAGTGCGATTACTCCTTTATCAGAAGTGTCGATAGCTAACAATGGCGAAGTACAGGATTTCCCTGATTTTACTCGTGCACAATGGATAAAAAGAAAGCCATATGATTGGATGGAGGACAGTTATTGAAAACCCACAATAAATAGCGTGCGAATTGTTTGTGGGTAATTACTAATCTCAGAGCTTGATTCCAACCCGAAAGCCAACTTTAATTCCCCACTGTTCTGAAAAAAACAGAAGGCTTGAGGCAGATTGATCCCTTGTATTCGCTTCGTAATCATCAGTAAGAAAATAATAGGGGCCAACGGAGAATTCAAATATCCACCGTTTACTTATTTTGATTTGCTTCCCTACTTCAGAACCAATGGAGTGTGTCCTGTAAATGATTTTATCCAGTTCAGATTGATCTGGATTTTGTTTTAATATAAGAGAACCTATATCTTGGACTTTAAAAGATATTATTTTACAAATTTTTTATCAGATATAAAATAGCAGAAAAACAATTAGGATTATTTGTTTCATTACTATTTGCATTTTGATTACAACTTTTGTTTTGGGTATTTTGTGATTAGACCACGAAGGTATTTGCTATTAAGAAGTTTCAATGGGATCCAGTAAGAAACGGCAAATTTAACGATCCTTGTCCTACTGAACAGAATTTATGAAGGGAAGGGGCTCTCTTATATTAAAATAAAGATAGAGATAGAGATCTTTCACTCCGCAAGCTGGGTTCAAGATGACAAATATCTCTATTTAACAATCAATTTATTACTCTCGCTTCTTCCACCATAGCTGAAATTAACCAAATATGTACCTGCAGTAAGTTCAGGCAAACTAAGCTTGTAAACAATATTTCCTGATTTATTTTCCAATCGGTCAGTATAAACAGTTTTCCCGTTAAGGTCAGTAATATTAATAATTACAGTTCCGTTAATTGTTGAGTTTGAAGAAATGGTAATATTATCAACAGTAGGATTTGGATAGATATTAAACTTACTTTCAAAAGTTTGATGATCTTCAAAACCAACATATATGTCTTCTAAATATTCAGCAGTAAACAAACCACGTCCATGAGTTGCAGCAAGAACAATATCATCTCCATAGCGAAGCTTAAGCATGTCAACACGAACATTTGCCATTCCATCAACTGAAGGTGCCCATTCAGTCATAACTTCATTAAGAGTATTTGTCCACCAAACTCCAATTTCGGTAGCTAATATTGCCTGCCCGTTATTATCAGGATGAAAGATAGCCCAGCGGATAGGCATATCCGGTAAGTTTGTTTCTTTTTCTCCCCATGTTGCTCCTCCATCATTTGTAAGCCACACCGAAGAAACACCATAGTTTGAAAAAGTTACCAGCAGATTATCTTCGCTATTGCCAATAGCAATGCATGATATGTTAGCTGTAGGGAAATCAGAGCTCCCAATCTCAATCGTTTCTGGTTCAGATTGTGCATTTGTTACTTTATATAAACTACCTGATTGTGTACCCACAAATAATGTAGAAGTTCCAACAGGTGAAAAGCGTGAATAGCTAACATGCGAAAAAGGAACAAAGGTGCCTGTTCCTAAGTTTATAAGTTGTGTATTAACATCAAATGGGATATTGCTTGCTCTTAGAAGCCTATTGCTGTTACCACCAAAAAAGTCAACAGCATTTGAATAAAGGATGTTTTCCTTATAATCGTAATCGGCAGGGCTAATAAAAGTTCCGGAATTACCGCCAAAATTGTCTGCCTGACTCCCGTTGCTCCATGAAGTATAACTATTGTAATAAACTGAAGTTATATATATATTCGCCTGATCCTGATCCCAAAAGCAATATGCCCCATCGCCACCATCAATCATATCATTAATATCAAGAGGTTGTCCGGTATGGAGTAGGGTACCATTGTCCTGTAGTCCACCGATAAATTGCTGGGAAAAAGGAGTAGGCTTAATGCAACAGGAATAAAATTGTAAGGTATTATATCCCTGATTTCGTTCAATAAAAACGGGATAAGAATAATTTGCCGTATTAGTTAAAAATATTCCTCCATCAGTTGAAAAAATGGCAGTTGTACCAGATCCGGGTTGGAATTGAACAGTGTGCTGATCAGCATGAGCGTAATCATCACCCCCCCCATAATACATTAATGCCCAGTTGGATATTCTATTCCAGTTGGCTCCCCCATTTAACGATTTCCACAAATCCAATCCACCGGTATAAACAATATCAGGATTATAGGGATCTACTTCAAGAGCAAATGCATGCCAGGCCAGAGTTGACCAATCTGTACTTGGTATATTAATTTGAGACCAACTGCTTCCTCCATCAGTAGATTTTGCCATATACCGCCCGCGGTAATAAACAAAACCATTGGTATAGCCGGCAGCAAACTGAGCATATATTACACCAGGATCGGAAGGAGAACTTGCAACCAGTGTCCGTGCCGGTATTTTATAATACGATTCGTTTGAAATCAGGTCATTATAATGATCATAGTTTGTCCAGCTCCCGGTTAGTCCACTATCGGAATAAAGCACAGTTGCCCCCCCTTGTTTATCAAGATTTTCCATTGTTCCTACGAATATTCTTCCGTTTGATGAAATTTCAATATCAGCTGGAGTATAGGGTTGGTTTGTAAGTGTTTCGGGGATTATTGGCAGTACCTGTTCCCAAGTATCGCCACCATCATCCGAACGGAAAACACCATCCGATGGCTCACTTTGATGATCTTCACCCATGTAAGTCCCGGAAGCCACACAGGCATATATTACACTTGTGCCGTTTTCGTCTCTAACAGCAATGTCGGTTATATAATCGAAATTATCAGTGCTACCCATTTGCTCCCATGTTGTTCCGCCATCGTTAGTATAATAAATACCGTCACCGATACCCGACGATGCTCTGTAAATTATCCTGGCCGTTTGAGCTTCGCCTGTACCAACATAGAATGTTTGAGTATTATTCGGATCGTAGGCAATACAGCTAATGGCCAGATTACTCCAGAAATCACCAATTGGGATCCAGTTTTCGTTAGTATTTGTAATATCATCGGTATACCACAATCCTCCTGTAACACCGCCTGCCCACACTTTTTTGTTGTTTGGATCATTGGGATCAAACATAATAGCACGAGTACGTCCCCCCATATTGGCTCCGGTACCTTCCCAGTCCATTACTATATTAGTATTTCTTCCTGTTAACTGTTCTGTTTGAAGCGCTCGTGTTTGTTCGTAGGCATGCAATAACCTGTCTGTAGGCACTTCCCCAGTGGCTGGGTCAGCGGTCATAATGTACTCCTGAAAGGCTGCCATATCAGGCTTATCGGGTGATTTGAGGTCACTTTTGCTAATGTTTAATTGCTTCTCAATTGTTTGTGCTTTTTGCAGAATACCTTCTTCGTATCTCTCCCTAATATTGGGCTGTTGATTTATTATACAATATCCGCCAACTAATACTGTAATAGTTGATATCGCTATACCTGAAAAAGTAATTTTCTTTATCATTAAAATGGTTTTAATTTTGATGGTGTAAAGATAGACAAAGCTTACTACATATTGTTGCTTGATAAATTTTGGATAATTTATTTAAAGATATCTTCATTTTTATAATCAGCAGATTAACAGCTCTTTATTTATTTTTATAATGAAAAATCTGATTATGTAATGACATAAAAAAAATGAAATATTGTGTTATATACACAAGTAATTCACCTAAATTTCCTAAATTTGAACCTTTTTAAATTCAGACTTAAATTAATTAAATATGACCTACGAAGAAAGATTACAAAATGTATCGGTACTTGGTGCGGCTGGTAAAATGGGTAGCGGAATTCTACTACTCACAGCCGTTGAAATGGCCGACCTTAGTCTCTTGCCCGAGAACAAGGGTAAGTCCTTTGTTTTAAATGCCATAGATGTTTCACCTGAAGGACTATCCGGATTAATGAAATATCTCCGTGACCAGATACGCAAGGTAGCTGAGAAGAAAACTGTTTGGCTACGCAAAGTTTATGCTGATCGTGACGACCTTATCGAAAATTACGACGTAATAGATGAGTATATTTTTGATGTGATGAATGTTGTACGCCCGGTAACCACCATGAGTGCTGCTTACAATTCTAATTTAATTTTTGAGGCGGTTAGCGAAAACAGAGCTTTAAAAGTAAAATTACTGTCGGATATCGACAAGAACAATGAAAACAAACCATGGTATTTTACCAACACTTCATCGGTACCAATTGGTCTCATCGAAAGTGAAGCAGGGCTTGATGGCCGTGTGATAGGTTTTCATTTTTATAACCCACCGGCTGTTCAGCGTTTGGTTGAATTGATAAAAACAGGCAACACCAAAAAAGAAGTTGTTGAGTTTGCTAATTCATATGCAAAAAAACTCAGTAAAATTATCGTGCCTTCAAACGACTTTGCAGGATTTATCGGAAACGGGCATTTTATGCGCGACGCGCTTCACGGAATAAAAGAAGCGCAAGCTTTGGCATCCGAAAAGAACATCCCATTGTATAAAGCTATTTATATGATAAATAAAGTTACTCAGGATTATCTTGTGAGGCCAATGGGCATCTTTCAACTTGTTGATTATGTTGGAATTGATGTGGTTCAGTTTATACTTAACGTGATGGATCCGTTTGTTACGGATGAAGACCTAAGCAGTGATCTTCTCGATAAAATGATGTTACAGGGAGTTAAAGGAGGGCAAATGTCAAGTGGTGCACAAAAAGACGGCTTCCTTAAATATAAAGGTGGCCGTATAACTTCAGTTTGGGATATTCACAAGCAAACTTATGTTGATATTGATGAGTTTAAAGATGAGTGTGACGATATACTTGGAAATTTACCGGAATCAACTGTTGCATGGAAATCTATTCTAAGAAATAAAAAGAAGGATGACCTCTTATCTAACTTCTTTAACGACCTTAAAGCATCGAACGAACTCGGGGCTCTTATTGCGGTTAAATACGGACGCCGCTCAAAAGCAATTGGCGAAAAACTCGTAGCTGACGAAGTTGCCAACGAAATTGCCCATGTTAACACGGTTATGCTTACAGGTTTCTTCCATGCTTATGGTCCGGTAAATAACTTCTTCGACTAACCCTTAAATACAGAAAAATGAGAAAAAAAGTATATATGACAGGCGGTTACAATACCGTATCGATGGGAACCGGGCGCAATGAATTTCATCCTAAAAAAGCCCGTCCGGATTTAGAACATTATATTAAAGAAGCCGGACAAGGAACGCTTAAACAAATAGGTGGTGCCAAAAATGTTGATGAAGCAGTTATTGGAAATTTTATGGCTGCACGCTTTAACAAGCAGGCTAATCTTCCGGGATTTGTGCCAATGATTGACGAAGGGCTATTATGGAAACCTGCTATTAGTGTTGAAGGTGCTTGCGGCTCAGGAGGACTTGCGCTAATGAGCGGAATTAAATCTGTATTGGCCGAAACTGCCGATGTAGTATTATCACTTGGCGTTGAAGTTCAAAATACCGTAAAAGCTATTTATGGTGCTGATATATTGGCCGGTGCCGGATGGTATAAGAACCGTAAAAACGGACATGCTTATTTTTTCCCCGGACAGTTTAGCGAAAGGGCAGGAGCATACTACGAAAAGTATGGCTACGATCGTGCTCGTGCCGGCATGAAACGCTGGTTTCGTAATGCGATGGAAAATGCACGTTTGGACGAAACTGCTCAGGAACATCACAATAAAACTCCCGACCTTGATGCATTGTACGACAAACTAAAGCCAAATGGTGCAGCTTTTGTTGATAACCTAAGTGTGCTTGACTGCTCAAAAGTAAGTGATGGTGCATCTGCAATAGCAATTTGCTCAGAAGAAGGACTTAAGAAAATTGGTATATCCAAAAAAGATGCCGTTGAAGTTATTGGTTTTGGACAGGTTGTGAGAGATATTACAAGTGATCCTACAGATCTTACCGAACTCGAAACCATTAAAAAAGCTGCACATTATGCTTTGAAAGATGCAGGTATTACAGTTGATCAATTGGGTACTGTTGAAACACACGATTGCTTTTCAATTGCCGGTGTTTTGGCAACTGAGGCATTAGGTCTTGCAGCCAGGGGTGAAGGAGCTGATTATGTAGCAGCCGGAAATACTGCCCGCGATGGAGCAATGCCTATGAATACAACCGGTGGTTTGATTGGTTGGGGTCACCCAACTGGTGCTACAGGAGTTCATCAGGCTGTTACAATCTGGCAACAACTTACCGGAAAAGCAGGAAAAGCACAAATTAAGATGTTAGACGATCGCCCTTACGGAATGACTATAAACATGGGTGGCGATGATGTTACTGTTGTTGCAATTGTTTATAAAAGAGGGTAGTGTTAATTCAATACTTTTGCTCACCATTCTCTTTTTTGTCATCCTGAGCCATAGCGAAGGATCTCCCATATACCAAAAGAAGATTAAAGGAGATTCTTCGCTGCGCTCCAGAAAGACAGCAAATATTAGTTTTGCAAAGGCCTCAAGGATTTAATCTCAAGATGATTCTATAATTGTTATAACAATCTTCCTATGGTTACGAGGACCATCGAATTCACAGAAGAAAATATTCTGCCATGTTGAAAGGCCCATTTTGCCATCAATAATCGGAATAGTTTCAGATGGTCCAATCAGCCCGGCCTTAATATGGGAATCTCCATTACCATCCTGGGAATCATGTAACCATATCCCTCTCGGAATTATTTTTTGGAAAAAATTAACCACATCCAGTTGAACCGAATCATCCCAGTTTTCCTGAATCATAATAGCTGCTGTAGCACCTTGAGCATAAACATTTACAAGTCCGCCAAGCACACTTGATTTGCTTACAATTTTCTCCACTTCATTTGTAATATCGTATAAAGCTTCTCGTTTGTGTGTGTTGATTGTTATTGTACTCATAATGATAAAGTAAAAGCTTAAGGGTTAGTAAACTAAATAGTGATATCAAAATAATTTTTTATTCGTTTTAGCAATTCAACTGATTTTTTAAGTCTTCTGACAGTAGTTTCTTCTTTTTTTGCAGTTGTAATCCAATCAATATAATGTTTCTTATAGGAAGGAGCCAGAGCGGTAAAATTTTGAAATGCGGGTTCTTGTTTTTTAAGGTTTTTAACCATAAAATCAGGAATATTTAATTTACACGGATTTTTGTCTAATAGATTGTCTTCTGTCCAATCAACCTTTCCAGTATTTAAATAAAAATCAATCTTATTCAGACCTGGTTTTGTCATTTTGCCCTCTTCAATTAACTTTAAAACTCTTTTTTTATTTGAGACTGACCAATTAGAATTGTTGGTTCTAGGCGTAAATTTTCTCACATATTTTTCTTCATCAATTCTTTTTACAATACTATCAATCCAGCCGAAACACAATGCTTCTTCAACAGCATCATCGTAAGTAATGTTTTTTATACTGGCACCTTTTTTATAAAATACTAACCACAATCCACTATAACTATTGTAGTTTTTTTTAAGCCAATCCCTAAAATCCTTCCTGTTTGAAAAATAGACACTCTGAAATTCCTTCATTTTTTGGTGAGTTTGTTAACGGAATAACCAAGCAATCCTCCCAAGACTACAGTCGTAGTTACTATTGGAATTAAAGTGGAAGGTCCATGCCACCCGATTATAATTGATGATGGCAAGAGAACTAAAAGTGAAATTAAAATTCCTTTTAGAAATGAATTTATTTTCAATACAACGGAACCAATAAAAAAGCCAATTACAACCCACATTGTGAATGCAGAAATATTTGCATCCCAGCTTAAATTTTGGATTATCATAGGTATTACATCTATAACACCTGCAAGTGCTCCAAGTATTAACCCTATTAATTTTTTATTCATTTCTGTAAGTTTAGTGTTGGTTTTTAGCTATTCATGTTTAATATAGTAAATAATTTTTTGCCAATTCTGAAAATTGTTGAATCTGATTTTTTCTCCATCTCCAACTTTGACCCAATTCTTTTCCCATTATTTTTGCAACAATTGGCGCAACTTCTATACTTGCTTTTGCGTCGAGAATTAAAAGCTGTGACCGACGTGCCAGAAAATCTTCAATATTTCTGGCCATTTCATTTCGTACAGCCCAAATTATTTCGCCAATCCGAATTTCATGATCAGGATGCAATCGTTTATTAAACTCAGTATTTGCATTTAAAAGTTCCTCAATTTTAATGGCATCTGAGCCGTAATTGTTTAAATGACCATAGTTGTGAGAATTTTTATGATATCCATGTATTTGCAATGTGCTGGTTACCGAGTCACTTGATGGCAGGTTGCCCAGTATAATGGCTTGTTCAACAACATCTTCAGCCATTTTTCTATAGGTTGTCCATTTCCCACCTGCGATAGAAATAAGTCCACTTTTTGAAATTGTTATGGTGTGATCGCGCGAAATGGAAGCAGTATCATCCTCATTATCACCATTTTTTACTAATGGTCGTAAGCCAGCAAAAACACTTTTTACATCACTTCTCTTAGGGTCTTTGGTCAAATACTTAGCAGCATGTTCCAGCAAAAAAGTTATTTCACTCTCCATGGGTATTGGTTCAAGTGGGAATTTGGTAACCAAAGTTTCAGTCGTGCCAATTAGTGTCATGTTGTGCCAGGGTACTGCAAACAGCACCCTTCCATCATCGGTATGAGGAACCATTATCCCTGAATCTCCGGGTAAAAATGAACTATCGAGAACCAGATGCACCCCCTGACTACTGGTCATAATTTCCTTCGCCTGATTGTCATCCATTTTCCTCACGGCATCCGTGAAAACACCGGTTGCGTTGATAATAATTTTTGCTTTAATTGTATGATTTTTTCCTGTTTCTATATCTTGAACTAAAATGCCGATTATCTTCAGATTTTCTTTAATGAACGAAACGGCCTTCACATAATTAAGCATAGTTGCTCCTTGTTCTTTGGCAGTTTGAACCATATTGATCAATAAACGGGAATCGTCAAACTGACCATCGTGATATATTACTCCACCTTTAAGCCCTTTTGTTTCGACGGTAGGAATAAGCGCCAAAGTTTCCTCTTTAGTAAGAAATTTCGATGGACCAAATCCTTCTTTTCCGGCAAGCATGTCATAAATTTTTAGCCCAATGCCATAAAAAGGCCCTTCCCACCAATCGTAAACAGGGACAACAAATGGCAGATCGTGCACAAGATGTGGTGCATTCCGGCGCATAATTCCCCTTTCTTTTAAAGCATCAAGCACCAATGAAACATTTCCCTGTTGTAAATACCGAACTCCTCCATGAGCTAATTTTGTACTCCGGCTTGAAGTGCCTTTGCCAAAATCGGATTGCTCCAACAACACAACCTTATAACCGCGTGATGCTGCTTCCAGTGCAGTGCCAACACCAGTTGCACCACCCCCTATTATAGCTATATCCCATAATGTACTAGATAATTTTTCTTCAGAATATCTTGGTTTTTGTTTCATAGTTAATATTACATTGTGTGAAGTTGACTTAGCTATTCCGATTTTTTCCGAATTGCAGTTTGTATTTTATCACATTAACAAATTGCGCGACCCTACTAACTACTTTTTGTTTCAAAGTTAATCTTTCTGTAAGTATAAATTCATTCAGAACATTTGAAAATTCAGGAGTTCTTAAGTATCCGTATGATTTGTGTGGATTGCGTTTCCCTTTTATTTCATAATTGTTAACCACTAAAAGATCAACAGGTGCTACTCTATTTTTGTTTTCAGAGAAATCGTCGGCTAACTTATAATTAAGAGCTACTTTGTCAAGGATATCCGAAAAATTATACCAGTTTTTATACACGGAAGGAGGGGTTACCATGTAATTTTCGTTTAATAGTTTTCGTTTTTGCTCTGCGGCTATTTTGCTAATAACTACCGGCAAACCAAGTGGAGAAGCTGCTGTTACAAAAGTATGAATCGGTATATTGTATGAATGGAAACTGAGCACATCAAATGCAACTATTGAACCCATTGAATGGCTAACAATCATAATCCGATCTGATTTATACTTTTCCAATACACGTATTAATCGTTCCTTGATCAGTTCATTGGCCTTACATAAATGTTCATTTTCGTCAGTGCAATCATCTTTATAATAAATTTCTAAATCTTTAAAAAATTTATTGACAAAGGCATCGGCAATGAATGAATAGTTAAGACTTAAATCTTTATTCAGAAAAATACGATTAAGTTGTTGCCCTAAAAAACCAACAAGCTTTTTTCGCGTATTATGATTTTCCGTTGTAAAATCTCGGGTTGCTTTAACATATTTCTCACGAACAAAACGAGGACTTTTCTCATCTTTTTCCCGTATCCGCAATGCTTTGTCATACATTATATCAGCCCAGTATACTAACTCAAATTTTGGCAGAACAGCATTAAAATTGTTGGCTTTTAAACCTTCAATCATAGCGAGTTTCCACCATTTTGTTAATAATTTTTTTGGTGGTTTATTACCCAGTCCGTGAATGCCAATTATTACGTTTGCCATACTATTAAAAAATTAGAGTCTTCCATAATTTCAAGTGTGTGCGAATAAACCCGTCGATTGTCAGATTAAGCACCAAATATCAAAAAATAAATTACAAATAATAACCAAATATCAATTTTTGCAACTAATCAGTATCAACAAAAGCAAATAGTTTTTTCAATTATATTTTATGATAATATATTATTTTTCTCCTTAGTGACCCTTTGTGCCTCACTTGGTGTTCCTTAGTGGTAAAAAAAATAACCACAAAGGTACTATGTTTGCAAAAGTGCATAAGCTAAAATTTTTAATTTAGTTTTAGATTAATAACTTAAAAATTAAGCTTATGCATACCAAAATTAGTAATAATTCGTTCAATGACCAATCTTTTTTTATAGGGATTGATTATCACAAGAAAAGTTGGAAAGTGACAATTTTATTTGAGCAATATGAACATAAGACGATGAGTCAAAATCCTAGTCAAGGTTTATAGCTTCCTATATGCACCGTAATTTTCCTGGAGGGAAATAAAAAGCCGACAGTCGTAAATTAGCAAGAACACTAAGGGCTAATGAGTTTGAAGCCATTAACATACCTGATCGTGATTTAGAAGCTGACAGGGCGTTAGTTCGTCAGCGGTTCAGGTTAGTAAAAGATATAAGCCGGACTAAAAATAGGGTCAAGTCTTTACTCTTTCAATTTGGAATAGATATTCCTGAACGGTTTTCTGCTTCACAAACACGGCATTGGTCCAGGGTGTTTATCAATTGGATAAGTGAACTTCCTTTGCAAGAGGAATCTTTAAGACAGACTATTGCTAACTATATCCGTATAGGAGAGATTCAAAGGAAAAAATTATTATTGGTCAACAAACAGGTAAGGGTTTGTCCCAGTCAAAACCCTATATAAACAATTATAATCTACTATTAAGCATACCTGGAATAGGTTTAATGACAGCTATGACATTTTTAACCCAAATTGGAGATATTAGGAGGTTTAATAGACTTGATGATCTTTGCAATTATATTGGTTTAGTTCCAAGGATGTATGGTTCTGGAGAAAAAATGGTAACTGGCAAAATGATAAAACGTGGCAGAAAAGAGATTAAAATCATGTTGATTGAAGTCTCATGGCAAGCCATAAGAAAGGATCCAGCACTGATGTTAAAGTTCAATGAACTCAGTAAGAAAATGCATAAGAACAAGGCAATTATTAGAATAGCAAGAAAAATGCTTAGCAGAATGCGATTTGTGCTTATGAATAAACAAGAATATGTATTAAGTGTTGTAAATTAGCGATAAAAAAAGATTCAAAAACCTTGGTAAATTGGATGGGGGAACAAACGGTATTTTGTGATTGCAGCACCCTGCAAAGGGAAGACCGCTACACGAAGGTTACGTCCCCCTCCTCTTTAAAATAAAAAATACATTGCAGCAAAAAAACAGACTGCTGATAGAAGATTGATTAAAGAGGTTATTTGAATAGAGGATACAGATGAAAGGAAGAAGATGTAGTATATTTATTTCATTCTTCCTTTAATATGCAAAGTTAAGTCAATAAAAGAAAAAATGAAAAAAATATAGAAGTTTTAGCTGTTTTGTTTGTTTTGCAACATAGAAGATAACACAAAGGAAAAATTGTTTATAAAAACTATATTGTTACTTCGAGTTATGACAATGTATAGAATATCTTTTTTAATATTAATGCTCTTATTTGCCGTTTTTATTTTCGGACAACCAACAGCAATCATAACTGTTAGCGTTTCGAATATTGAATTAAACGGAAGCAGAATATTTGTTGGATTATATGATAATGAAAGTAGTTTTAAGCTGAAATCAGGTGCTGTTGATTCAGTAATTATTGTCCCCAAAGAAGAAAATTTAGAAGTAAGTTTGAAAAATATCTTTTGGGGTAACTATGCTGTGGCAGTGTTTCAGGATATTAACAATAACGGCGTTTTAGATAGCAAAACACTTAATATTCCTGTTGAACCTGTAGGTATCTCTAATTATCCTGCCAACGGATCAGCAACTCCTCCGTCTTTTAAAAAAGCACAATTCCAATTGCGTGGGGATACGCTGATATCGATTCCGTTGGTATTAATAAAGAAAAATTAACTAATATCATTATCCACGATATTTATATCGTTTTTATTGAAAGAAATTAAAGGAAAAAATATTGCTACCAGTTCAAAATTGCTCTGAAGTCAAAATCCTCAGGATTTTCAACAAATTTCTTGGCCTTTGCATAATCACCTGGTTCAATAAACTGTAAACCCTGATTAAATACCATCTTCGATTTGTCGCTATTCATATCTACGAGCCGCGGCTTAACCTTGCCCGAATCATCAGCAACATCATCAAGAAAAAGCGGTTCAATTTTACCTACAGAGTTGGCGGTAACCATGCAACCGGTTCTTCCCTCATCATAAAGTTTCTTCACACCAAAGCCCAACATTCCGCAATACAACAAGTCGTAGGCAGTAGGTTGAACACATCTGAGTTCGTAGCCAAGTTCAACCGGGCGGCTTTTAACATTTACACCAAGCTCCTTAAGTTTCTTCTGAAGTAATACGTTGAATATATGAGCCTTACTTACATTACCGAGCTCAGGATGACCATGATCATCGTAAGTAAAATTAATATCAGAGTTTTCAATTTCTTCATCGCTCATAAAGTGAAAAACACCCTCGCTGATTATTGCCACACCATAATCGATGCCTTCGATCTTCCGTTTAATAATAGCCGATATTACCAGGTTAATAATGCGGTTGAAAGTAACCTCAACCTTATCAAACATCTCGGGAATAATAATCATGGGGAAATGACATGCAGCTCCTATTCCAAATGCCAAATGGCCGGCTTCACGACCCATGGCCGATAGAACAAACCAATTACCACTTGTTCGGGCATCTTCATAAATTGTTTGTGAAATGCGAACACCCTCTTGCTTAGCAGATTGGTAACCAAAAGTAGGAATACCCTCAGGGAGCGGCAAATCATTGTCAATGGTTTTAGGGACATGAATGTTTTGAATACTTACATCATGATCGCGTAAATATTTTGATATTCTGTTGGCAGTTGATGCAGTATCATCACCGCCTATTGTTACCAGTAGCTGAATATTATTTTCCGTAAAAAACTTTGTCGAAAACTCGGAGTTCTTTGGTTTGTGCCTGCTCATTTGAAGTGCTGAGCCACCCTGTTTGTGAATATCATCAGCAAATTGAAAGTCAATCTCTATAGTTTTCGGATTTTCGGTAAACAGTCCTTTATATCCTTCATGAACACCTATTACCCTGTACCCTGATTTTAAAAAAACAAGTGATACTGAACTAATTACTGAATTAATTCCTGGTGCCGGTCCTCCTCCACATAATATTGCAATCGACTCTTTCATTGTTATCTTTTAATATTTATTTTAAATGCAAAGATAGAAAATGCACTTATGTATTATTAAATTGTCAAAAAATAGTAATTATGTTTAGGATATTAGAACTTATATCTTTCGTCTTCCCTTTTTACCAATAACTGTACAGTAATACGGCTTTTTTGCGTAAGGTATATTTTTCTGTTACCAATAAGCTCATCAACCAACTCATAATTATAATGTCGTACCGTAATAAGCTGTAAACCTGTATTATACTTTAATGCAAAATCCTCTCTCAAATCATTAAGAAAATCTTTAAGTTTAACTGGTTCCTCGTTAAAGCAAACCGAAAAACTTACTGCTGAATTTTGCATCAAGTTAATATGTATTTTGTTTTTGCTAAACGCATCAAATATCTGCTTTAGATTTTCTTCTGCAATAAACGATAAATTAAGCGTGCTGATTGATAGCAACACCTGATTATCTTTAACAATAATGCTTGGATGTGCGCCATCATTACTAACATCGTTGGTAATTGATGTAGGAGGTAACGACGAATCATAATAAGACCTCACAAACAGAGGGATATTTTTTTGTTTTAGAGGCTGAATGGTCTTAGGATGTATAACTGATGCCCCATAATAAGCAAGCTCAATGGCTTCGTGATACGACAAACTGTCGAGTTTAACAGCATTTGGAAATCTGGCAGGATCGGCATTCATCACTCCCGGAACATTTTTCCATATCGTGACTTCATCAGCATCTAATAAGTTACCTAGCACGGCAGTTGTAAAGTCTGATCCTTCTCTGCCCAAAGTGGTTGATTTGCCAAACTTGTCAGCACCAATAAACCCCTGTGTTATAACAACTTTATTATTTTCAAGTGCTGGTATTATTCTTGCATTTATGGTTTTTGAAGTGTACTCCCAGTCGATTGATGCATCAGTAAAATTGCTGTCGGTAACTATAAGATTTTTTGCACTAATTAAATTAGCATTTAACCCAAAAGATACTAAATAATGAAAAATTATACAACTTGAAAGGTTCTCACCAATGGAAACAATATTATCGTAGGCTTCATATCTGTCGGCATATTTGATATTCAAAGCATCCCAAAGCTCATCGAAAAGATTATCAAGACAAGTGCTCAGTTCATTTGTTAATTGAGGCATCAGGTCATGGGTTATATTCAGGTGGAACTGCTTCACTTTTAAAAAATCAATTTCCATATCTTTGCCATCCTGTGAAAGCATAACTAATTGTTCAAGCGCATTGGTTGTTTTACCAAGAGCAGAAACAACTACAACCAATGGTTCGCAACTATATTCTTCAATAAGTTCTCTTACCCTTTCAATCCCCGAAGCATTTCCCATTAATGCTCCACCAAATTTCATTACTCTCCTCAAATTATCCTCTTATTATTTAATATTTGCAAAACTACAAAATCCATAATCAAATAAAACAATGTCAAAAAGAGATCATTTTTTATTTAGTTTTGGCGCATGATAAAAATTGAAAGGGTTGTCTTGTTCTTCACAACATTGATTACAACGATAACAAATTACAATCACTGACAACTTGACAACCTGCCTTGCAGGCAGGCAGGCAATGACAACCACAACATTATAAAACGTGACCCCTGCTCAACTCATAAATTTATTTTCTCAAAGCACCTCAACCGGGGTTCTTCTTAATTATATTGATGATGGCACAACTCATATTCATGCTTTGGGTTTAGTAGGTTCGGCAATCCCACTTGTGGTCGCATCTGTTTTTAATCAAAAGGGTAAACAGCAACACATGGTTGTGTTACCAGATAAAGAACAGGCTGCATATTTTTACAACGATGCTGAAAGTTTGCTGGATGAATCAGGTTCAGATTTAAATCAAAAAAAAGTACTGTACTACCCAACTTCATATAGCAAACCTTACTTACCGGAAACTACCGACCGTGCATATCAGCTTTCGAGAACCGAAGTACTGAAACGAACAATATCGGGAGACAAAAAAACCATTATTGTTACTTATCCCGAAGCAATAGCTGAAAAAGTTATTACAAAGAGTTATCTTTCCAAAAACCTTATGAAATTAAGAAAAGGCGAACAAGTTTCGCTTGATTTCATAAGTGATCTGCTTTTTGAGCTTGATTTTGAGCATGTTGATTTCGTTGCTGAACCTGGCCAGTTTGCTATAAGAGGTGGCATTATAGATGTGTTTTCATTTTCAAACGAACATCCATACCGCATAGAGTTTTTCGGCGATGAAGTTGAGACCATCAGAACATTCGACTCATCTACTCAATTATCAATAAAACAGCTGAGTCAAATTACTTTATTGCCAAATGTTCAAAGTAGGCAAATTGCTGAAAAGCGGATTGACTTCCTTGATTACATACCCTCTTCAACAATACTTTGGTTTGATAATATTGAACTTACTTGCGACAGCATTGAAAAAGAATATGAAAAAGCATTGGTAGGATTTTGCAAACTCGAAAACAGTGAAAATGCTATTGTACCTGAAAAACTTTTCTCAACCGGCAAATCATTTATCGGTTACATTTCTAATTTCTCTACTGTGGAATTCTCAGGAAGAAGCTTTTTTAATGATGTTTCAATAGTAAAGTTTAACCAAAAACCGCAACCATCGTTTAATAAAAACTTTGAGTTGTTGATTAATGACTTAGCTGATTGGTCATCAGTAGGATATAAGTGTTTGATATTTTCAAACAACCAAAAACAAATTGAGCGACTTTATGCAATTTTTGAAGATTTACAAGCTGATCGTCCCGAAAAGGAAAAGGCCAAATTTACACCTGTTTACAAAAGCCTGAGCAGCGGTTTTATTGATAGCGATATTGGACTAACATGTTATACTGATCATCAAATATTTAACAGATATCACAGATTCAGGCTTCGCGAAGGTTATGGTCATAAGGATGTTATATCTATTAAAGAACTTTATGACCTAAATCCCGGTGATTTTATTACTCACATTGACCATGGAGTTGGTCGTTTTGACGGCCTCCAGATAATTGATAACAACGGTAAGAAGCAGGAAGCAATTCGTTTGATCTATAAAAACAACGACATTCTGTATGTTAGCATCCACTCTTTGCACCGAATTTCAAAATATGTTGGGAAAGATGGCACTCCCCCGGCCCTAAATAAGTTAGGATCAAAAACCTGGAGCACATTAAAAAATAAAACGAAGAGCAGGGTTAAAGATATTGCCCGTGATTTAATAAAACTATATGCCCAACGAAAAGATTCTAAAGGTGTACAATATTCACCCGACACATATCTTCAAAATGAGCTTGAAGCGTCATTTATTTATGAAGATACTCCCGATCAGCTAAAAGCGACCAATGATACTAAAAAAGATATGGAGGCTTCATATCCGATGGATCGCCTGATATGCGGAGATGTGGGTTTTGGCAAGACAGAGATTGCCATACGAGCAGCATTTAAGGCAGTTTGTGAAAGCAAACAGGTAGCTGTTTTGGTTCCTACTACAATATTGGCATTGCAACATTTTAACACTTTTAGTCAAAGGCTGAAGGAATTTCCTGTGACTGTTGACTATATCAATCGGTTTAAGAGTGCAAAACGTCAAAAAGAAACCTTACTAAAGCTTAAGGAAGGAAAAGTAGATATTCTTATTGGTACTCACAGGCTGTTAAGCAAAGATATTGAGTTTAAAGATTTGGGCTTGTTTATTGTTGATGAAGAACAAAAATTTGGTGTTGCATCAAAGGAAAAACTAAAGCAAACAAGAGCAGATGTTGACACGCTTACTCTAACAGCCACTCCAATTCCGCGAACGTTACAATTTTCGCTGATGGGTGCCCGCGACCTAAGTATCATAAATACTGCGCCTCCAAACCGGCATCCTATACAAACCGAAATCAGATCGTTCGGGGCGGAAGTAATTACCGATGCAATTAATTACGAAATATCAAGAGGTGGCCAGGTATTTTTTGTGCACAACCGAGTGCAAAATATTATGGATGTATATAATATGCTGGTAAAATTTGTTCCTGGAGCACGCATTGGAATTGGGCACGGCCAAATGGAGGGGCAAAAACTCGAAAAAGTAATGCTCGATTTTATTGATGGTGACTACGATGTATTGCTTGCCACAACAATAATTGAGTCGGGGTTGGATATTCCAAATGCAAATACAATAATAATTAACGAGGCACAAACTCACGGGTTAAGCGATTTGCATCAACTTCGGGGGAGGGTTGGACGGTCGAACAAACAGGCCTTTTGCTATTTATTATCGCCTCCGCTTTCAACTTTAACTTCGGAAGCACGAAAAAGGCTAAAAGCAATTGAAGAACATGGCGATCTGGGCAGTGGTTTCAATATTGCGATGCGAGATTTGGATATTCGCGGAGCAGGAAACATATTAGGGGCTGAACAAAGTGGATTTATTTCGGATATTGGTTACGAAATGTATCAAAAAATACTAGACGAAGCTATCATTGAACTAAAGGAAAGTGAATTTGCTGAGCTATATAATAAGGAGCAATTGGATGACGATTATACCAAAGTCTGTCAGCTTGAAACCGACATGGAAGTTCGTATTCCTGATGATTATATTACGAATATAACAGAACGGTTGAGCCTGTATAAAGAACTTGATAATATTAATGAGGAGCACGAGCTTGTAAAATTCAGTAACAGGCTTATTGATCGTTTTGGACCTCATCCACCTCAAACGGTTTCACTTATTAATGCAGTGCGATTACGTTGGATGGCTAAAAAAACCGGATTTATTAAGCTGTACTTAAAAAACAGTCGAATGACGGGTTACTTTCCAGGAAGCCACGATTCACCTTTTTTTCAATCTGACAAGTTTGGAAGAGTGCTGGAATTTATTCAAAAAAACCCTTCAGCAACCATTATGAAAGAAATTAAAGGAAGTTTAACCCTGAGGTTTGAGAAAGTATCAAGCGTGGAAAAAGCAATTGGTTTACTGCAAAATATTCTTGATAATGAAGATGTTAATTAGAAAACGTATTACAGGTGGATATGTTCGCTCATGCATTTTAAAACTAAGATCCGTTTGTTAATAATTTCATAAGTGGAGGCACAGAAAAGGAGAGTAATTACAATGGATGTGTGTTACTGAAAACGACTAATCCCCGTTTTAGTAACAACCCAAATATTCATTTGCTTATCCTCAAATATTTCGATTATATGATTATCGTTCAGTCCGTTTTCAGATGTGTAATTTTTGGACTCAGCGCCTGATATTATATAAACCCCATTTTTTTCCGTGCCAACCCAAATCTTCCCATTAACACTTTCGAAAATTGAAGTTACTCTCCAGCCCTGCTCAGGTGAATAAGTAATCTGTATCCCTTTATCACTTAAATTGTAAAGACCTTTTTGCGCTGCAAACCACAAAGTTTTGTTTTTTGCAGGAGTTAAACAGATAAAATCATCATCTTCAATATCGAATTTCTTGACGAGATTGATCCAGTTTTTTCCATCATATGCTGACACCCCTTTTTTGGAAAAGGCAATTAGCTGGTCTTCAAAATCACTTAGTTGAATAATGTTGCCTTTGATTTTAATATTGTCTTTAAAATAAGCTTTCCATTTCCCGTTTTCATAAACACATAATGATTTAAACCTGCTGTCTTTTCTCGTAATTGCCCAAAGCCGTTGTTCCTGATCTTCTAACAAGTCATATATTAAGTTCCCTTTCAATCCCTTTAACTTATCATATTTAATCCATTCATCCCTGCTTTGTTTTGCAATTCCATATTGAGTGGCTACCCAAATTTCATTGTTTGAGGTTTCAAGCACCTTATAACATTTGTCGGAAGGCAATTCCTCTTCGTTAAATTCAACCCATACTATACTATCAAATTTATACAGGCCATCAAGACTTGTTATCCAAATATTTCCTTTAGTATCCTGTAAATGAGATGTAAAATATTCCATCGGGTCACCGATTGTTACCGCAGCCGAACCGCCAATTTCTGTGGGATAGTTAAACCACTGCCAGCCATTAAACATTTGAATTTTTCCTTCCCTTAGAGAAAATCCCAGATCACTAATATCTTTAAGACTAGTACTTTTTTCCAGCATTACCCAAATCCAGCCACGCCTGTCTTCAAAAATGTTGGTTATATCAAATCCATCGTTATCACTTTCATGGAAGAATGTCCAATAACCACCATTGAAAATAAATAATCCTTTGTCAGTTACAACCCATATATGGCCGTTTGTTGCCTCAAATATCCTGGATACTCGGCCAAGGTTTTTATTGTAACCTTTATTATCGGAAATACTCTTAACCTGCACCCATTCTTTTCCAGTAAAAGCAGTAATGCCTGAGGTTGTTGCAGCCCAAATAATTCCTTTATTGTCGATTTTAGTAAAAAGTACATTTGAGGAAGGAAGGCCGTTGTCTTTTGTGTATGTAGTAAATTC
>JACKQG010001580.1_pt1 | contig 31148 bp, 18 predicted proteins | sample 8237621 | NCBI WGS metagenome assembly JACKQG01 (sample SAMN15677084, study PRJNA649215) | marine metagenome | biome: marine; feature: Black Sea; material: saline water; isolation source: suspended particulate matter (SPM) from the Black Sea western gyre | collected 2013-06-09/2013-06-10 | depth... | reverse complement strand
TTAGAAGTCTGATTCGAGTATGTCGCGCCAGGGCAGGCTTCAATCCTATTGATGCCGGCTTTGTTGAGTTATTTAACTATTTAAGGGCGGATCTCATGTCCCATGTCAAGGCTGACCCTATTCCTTCATTTTTTAGTGGTTGAATATTTCCAGCTAATTATTCCTTGAAAGCTTTGAGATAGATTGGATAGAGAACCTCGAATTGATCTGCGACTTCCCATACCACGGTGCTTTTCTTTAATAATTGCCATTCCTCTCCGAGCATATATCTTCGTTCAATGTGAAAGTCTAAGAGATGTTCTCGATCTATTGAAAGGATCTCGTCTATCTCATCTGGAGTCACCTCATTTACGGAAAGATTAATTACACCATTATCAGGGTGATTGTAATGCAATTTAAAATTGGTGTTGAGATGAGAAAGGGCTTCGATAAAATATGATTTATTCCTCCTTATCCATTTCATAAAATGATTTCGATCTTCGTTAATTTCATACTCTTCCCCTATGTTGAAATTGGTGAATAAACCTTGTCCATTTTTATCCACAAAAAGCCCTACAGATAATTGGGCAAGAGTCACGTATCTCCTGACATTACGCCCGAGACCTAGCCAAGCGGCACTTGGATAGAAGTTCTTCACCCTTTTACGACTTGCATAATGTGGATATAAGAATTCATCTCTTGGAAGGTAATCCTTTACAGCTATGTAGAACTTATTTAAAAGGGGTTTTGTTTGTTTTTCAATTGTCTCTTTAAGTTTCTCTACAATTTCCTGGTTAGCGGGAATATCTTGAATCGATCCACCGTAATACTTGGGATCTAAGATTTCAAAATCAGATTTATTAAATCCGTTAAATATTTCAATGCCATAGGAAGTGCCTGTTCCTGAAGTATTAACTGGCCTCCATCGAATTTTCTTTCTAAAGGTCGGCTTCTCGTCTTCTTGTGTGTTTCCAGAGGTGTTAGACCAATCTAAACGTTTTTTCAGGTCTTTCAAAGTGAGTGGCTCGGCGGCCTCCCAGGCAATTTCAAATTCCTTCGAAAGCGTGTCAATTAGTCCCTTGTCACTAATCTTAAATCCTATTTCAAGATTTCCTTTCAGGCCGCCATTCGTAAGATTCGCAGAAGTTACAATGGCCATAGAGTTATCTATCAAAAACGCCTTTGCATGAAGGCCGTCTCCGAAGGCGGCAATTTCAACATTGCGTTGCTTGCTAAATTCCAAGAGGGCTTTTGCATCCAGCGTACCAGAACGATAAGCTTTTGGCGAATCGCAAATTAGTAACTTTATGCTAATTTTTTCGATCTTATAGGCTCTATTTTGAATAGAACCCATCAAGAAATTGATTCCCTCTTGAGAAATAAAAGGCATGATGCATCTGAGTTGTTTTCGGCAATTGAATAAAGCTTGCGCGATTACAGCCCGGTGATTCGTTTTGGATAATCTATTGGTTATTAGCTCAATCGGATCCAAGTTTAAAGCATCCCTGTATGGAACATTGGAAATTCAGTTGATGGTTTGATTCATGGCAGCATTTTTTGGTTTTCTTTGTCAAAAAGGTAATCAAAAGGTCCTTCTTCATATATGGGTTCATTATCCCTCAACGGGCTTGTAGAATGGTGAATTCCGTTGACGCGGACATATTTTTGACTCATCACTTCAGCATCTCCAGGGTTAAAGAGAATAACATTGAAACCATTTCCCATGGCGCTTGGATACTCAATTCCGGCATATCCACACTTTTTTACCCAATCGCAAAGATATTGTGTCGAGAAATAAAGATTTTTCTCTTCATGCGGCATAACGGGCATGGACAGCTCATATGCAAGACGGTGGAATAATCTTGCGAGTTGAACTTTCCACTTTATTAAATCATCAAAAAATGGACTTTCCGGGGGTTCGTATTTAAGAAGGCTGACAACTGAAAGGCTCCTTCTCACTTTAATTTCGGCGATAGCTACAGCGGTTCCCTTCCATGCCCGGACTTCGGAAAGAGCAGTTTTATCACCACTCGCAAGATATAAAACCGGTTCACCCTTGCGGTTCGCCCGACCTGCGGTTGCCTTATCTGGAGGTGGAGCGCTCAGTTCAGAAGGCTCAAATTTCTCGATTCGGGAACGATCTTTATGGATTCTTGCTCGATAAAGGACTTTGCCTGACTCGTAATCGATAGAAAGGTCTTCAAATGCTGCTTCAAGCTGATCAGGAAAATCGGCATAATTCGGATCATCAGTTCCCTCTGCGAATTCGTTTAGGCCATTTAGAGTGCGTTCTCTTTCAAAATAGGCTTCGGCTTTATAATGCCAATGGTCTTCCAGCCAGGGTTCCTCATGACGAAAGCCTTCATCGTAATTTGGATAGTCAGTAAAATACTCCTTTTCAGTCAATCCTGCCTTGAGGATTTCAACTGTCATTTCTTGCATTAAATCATCAGGGGCCTCTTCTATTTTATCGCTAAATACTTTCCAGTCTTCTTGAAGTAGAAAAGATATGGAATCGCTATAATTATCATCATGCTCATAGATACATACAGCCTCCCTAAAGATATCTCCCAATCTATAGAGAGGGACAACATAGACATTTCTTCCCCCACACCAATCGCACCAGCCTCGTTGCCCTTCTTGGCGTATATAATCAATAAGATCCTTGTTATGGAAACATCGGTGACACGCTCGGCTATCATCAAACATATACATATTGATCTCACTCGGAGAGGAAAAGAGAGTGGATATGTTGATATTTCATATCAGCATGGATATTATCCCAATGCCGCAATTTTTTGTGCCCAGGGATACCCGCTGGCGTTAAGACATTCCCGTGCAACTGCTGAGAAAGGCTGGTCAGGTTTCAATTTAGAAAGGAGTCGTTTGGTTTTTTCTTTTATTTTTGTCCTGCAACTGGCAGTCGGAGTCTTTTGATTTTTGGCGTGTAATTCTTTCAGCTTCTCAATAATGGTTCGACACTCCTTCCAGATTTTCCTCCGTCCCTCACAGAGCTGAGGAAGGCTGTTAAGGCCATATCGATCAATGGACATGTCGGCACGCTCCTTTTCCCAGCCATCGCAACCAGGGGCAGGAATACAAGTTCCATCATCATCAAATGAAAGCAGCATGGGGTCTGATGGGTCAATAGGGTCCAAGAGAGCATATAGCTCGTCATCGACGAAATGTTGCCTATCACCGGAAGCGCGCCTGGAGTCAGGGTGAAGCGGAAAGAATGCGCCCTTCTTACGATTGGGGGCATTGCCGCAGGCCCTGTAGTTGGTCCATTCGAATGCAAGCCACCAGTATCCCTCGAAAGTATTGTCTTTCCATTTTTTGGGACGGAAGTGTTCCACCTCAAAATAAGATGAATCATTCCGTGCCTCTGTATACCAGCATTTATTGTGTGAGAGGTCAAGAAGCCATTGTTTGAGTTTACCCCAGAGGGCTCGGTTCTTTTTGATAATTTTATGACGCTCTTCAATAGTGGCCGCTTCATTCAGTTGCTGCGTTACGGCTTTAGCTTTTTGCACCCATTCTTCATGTGGGGTTTTGCCATCTACATCAATATGGATCATTCTTTTTCCTCGGCCAGGATTTCTTCTAATATCTCATCTGCGACTTTTTCCTGTTCCTCTAGTTCCTTGGGTGTCAGCACAATTGGTTTTATCTTTCCGCGTCTGCGAGCCAAGGCATCAGCAAATTTCTGTTCAGTCGGATCTCGGAAGTCACGAGAAAAACCCAATTCAGCCAGTTCATCAGATAACTGTATGAGTCTGAGTCGATCATTTTTAGAAAGATCTTTTTTCTTTGCCTGCAATTGTTTTTGTTTAGCGCGAATGGCATCACGCTCTTCGATTTTTTTCAGGGTGGGCAGGTCCAAGGCCGAACGTAAGCCGTAAAGCTCGCTGCGCAAAAGGCCGTTCACCCCCATACCCCTGGGATCTATATCGGGCATTTCAGCACGGATTGGTTTTTCAGGCGTGTCGCGCAACATGACCCGAACCTGCTCACGGGTGAGACCGGATATGACGAGCGGGTCATGGGTGGCCATGATAACGTGTCCGTTTTTGTTCAGTCCTCCGATATCCTTGAGGAATTCGAGATATTGGACGCTCCAGGCCGGATTTAGGTGGGTGTCGGGTTCATCTAAAAGGAAGAGGGATTCATCCTCGCGTGTAAAACGCAACAGGCCCAAAACCATTAGAAGCTGCTGCTCGCCCTCGCTTAGTTCGCGAAAAGTGAGAGGCTCATCAGCGAAACGGGCCTTCACTCGGGTGCGGACTTCTCTGATAAGGTCGGAGATATACGTGCTTTCAAGTGCCTTGAAAAAATCCTGCTCAGTACCATATCCGGATTTCAATTTCTGGAGGGCTTCACCTTTGGGCAGGAAAAGGTACACGTGCTCAAGTACCGTGGTTTTGCGAAAACCGAGCGGCACTCGCCACTTGTGCCGCATCGGCGCCAGGGACTGTTCGTAAAGCCGATCAAGCAGGCCGGAAACCACACCTTTTGCCCGCCAGAATCTCTTATTCCCTTCAGCACTCTTCCATGGCGGCTGCTTCATGACAAATAGCACAGAATCCAGCGCGGTAATCCCCAGGTAATCATTTAGAAATTTGAGAATCTTTTTGTCCTGTTCGAGGAAAAAGGATAATAGAACAAATTGGCTATGGATATTCTGGGCGAAAAAGAGCGGCCGCAGCGGGAGGTTGGTTTCATCCGAGCTATTTTTAAGTTTTTTATAAAATCGCTCCTGGTGTTTTACAAAATGCTCTTGCATGCGGTTGCTGGGGCCGGAGTAATAACCAAAAACGTAATTAGGCAGATAGGTTCGCTTATTTTCTTTGAAGGCTTTCCAGCTCAGCATTTTTCCATCCGCCGAAATTTGAATCTTCTTGGTTTGGCGGTCTGGGTCAGCATCAACGGTTATTTTATGCCCATGACAATGGTATTCCAGGGAGTAGCCGAACTCCGGTTGAGAAACTTCTAAATCCAGATCCCGATAAATTATGGTAAGAGCCTCCAGTATGTTTGATTTGCCGGTCCCGTTGCGACCTACCAATACGGTAGTGGGCGATTCTGAATCGAAATCGGTTTCAAAATCGATCAGGTTCTTAAACCCTGGAGCATTCTGAGATCGTTTAATGTGGAGCCGGTAGATTCTCATTTTCCAGTCGCCTCCAATTGAATCAAATCGCCTTCTCTCATCTCACGGACCTGCTTCGATACGACAGCTCTTCGCAATTGCTCATAAAAAGCATCCACTGAATCCTCTTCAAAGCCGCCTGCAGCGAATACCTCTTCCGGCGTCATGGCACGAGAGGCTTCACGCAGTACGACGAGCACTTCTTTTTGTTTGTCTTTTCTCTTTGTCATTTTTCTACCTCTTCGCTTATCTCTGGGCTTTTGGTTTGCCGCCTCCTGTTCTTTCTCCTCCCGTATACGTTCGAGTAAAACCGATGCTGGTTCATCTTTCGGGTCTTGGGGAGCCAATTGGCCGCGGAAGGCCTTTGTTAAGGCAGAGTAGTCGAGGTCATCCAATGAAGTTTGGATTTCTACTATCTTGTCGGAAAGTCGAGCAAGCAATTTCATATTTTCACACAATTGAAAAACTAATTCCTCCTGTTCTACGAACGGAGGCAGAGGGACTATAATTGCACTAACATCAGTTAAACTTAAATTCGCACGGGCGACATCAACCTTACCGCCATGAATTTGTCTTTGTCCCGTGGGAGATAGGAGCCAATAAACTATCAGCGATGGTAAGAACCCTTCTTGAATCAATCTAATCACTGCGACAGCCTGGTTAACATTCCCTCCAGCGACATCTTCCGTGGCAAGCGCAGCGCGCCCGATTGAGGCACCTACTATGTTTACTAAAACGTCATTAGCAGCTAAAATGGATCTGCGCTCTTTTTTGTTAAAGCTTTTCGGCAAAAATGCAAGCTCAGCCAAATCAAGACTTCCCGATAACACATTTTGGCTCCTGACAAATGGAACACCAGTTGTGGTATATTCAAAGCCCTGCCATCTTGGAGAACTACCTTTAGTAACAAGAAGGGATAACTCTTCGACAATTGCCCAGCACCACCCTTCAGGAAGTTCCGGTAAATCGGAAGTATCGACCGGGACCGGTTCTTTGTATTTTTTTCGTTGTTTGGCGAAGGCCTCGTCAAGATTATCGCCGGTAAGGCCCTTGCATTTGAGTTTATCCAGTTCCGCCGCTTCCCAGCGTTTTCGGCGTTCAAAGCGGATTCTTTTGAGCAGTTCAGAGGCAGGCTCTACATCTTGATGCTGTTTGCGCCATTCTTTAGTAAGATCTCCACGAAAGGCGGCGGCCAGGATGGATTGGCGGAGCTGTTCCAGGAGATCGGGGACGGTCTCCAGGGCCTCCCGAGCCCGGCGGCTATGGGCCTGAAGCTCTTCGATTCTGGCGACGATGCGTTTTTGTTCGTTGAGGGGAGGAATTGGTATTCGATAGCTTCTAACATCGTTGCTTTTGATCGCTGGATATAATGCGCCCTTAACTAACGCCGACATATCCTCAACAAATTCTCCTGATCGGACGTGTAAATACAGCCATTTCGGTTCAACTTCAACAGAGCGCAATATGTCAAAACCGGTTGAAGCAATTGCTCCGTCAAGTGAGTGAGGAACCAATGCGACCGCATTAAGATTTGGACGGGTCATTGAAACCAGCACATCATTGACTGAAATGCCTTGACGTGCTCTGCTTGGTGCTTGCTCACCATGCAACTCTTTCGGGCTGACAATTTCTTTTGAGGTATTATCAATGCTCGAAATATCAACATAAGTAAAAAAGGAATCTTTGTCAGGTACTGTCTGCGGCACTTTATTGAGCGTAACATCTCCGATGGTTGCCTCTGCCCACCCCTCCGGCAACTTCCTTTTCTCCTCCCCCATCACACCCCCTCCTCGCCGCCGCTCAGATCGGCCCTTTTGGGCAGTTCCACCGCTTCCAGCAATCTTTCGATCTGGGCGGGTTCGGGGAGTTTGCCTCTCAGCGCGGCAGGGAGGCGGCGAACGATACGGTAGGAGGCAACGCCGATGGGTTTGTTGCTCTCCCTCAGGGCATATTCCACAACCGCCCGCTTTTTGTCTCGACAAAGAATCATGCCGATGGAGGGGTTTTCATCAGGGAGCCGCACCCGGTCATCCAGGGCCGCGAGGTAAAACTGCATCTTGCCCACGTATTCGGGTTTGAAGTCGCTGATTTTCAACTCTACGGCTACCAGGCACTTGAGGATGCGGTGATAAAGCAGCAGATCGATAAAAAATTCATCACCTTCGATCTCAAGCCGATACTGGCTGCCCATAAAGGCAAACATCCCACCCATCTCGCGCAGGAATTGCTCGATTCGGGCGATGATTGCGCGTTCAAGCTCTCTTTCGCTGTGCTCATCGCCCAGTTCAAGGAAGTCGAAGGTATATTCATCTCGGACCGCCAGCTTGGCCTGATTTTTGAGGGATTCGGGCAGGTTCTTTTCAAAATTGGTCTGGCCCAAGAGGGTTTTTTCGTAGGCCTGATCCTGGATGCGAATTGATAGGACATCCTTGGTCCATCCGAATTTACGGGCCATTCGGATGTAGAATTCCCGCTGCTGGTCGTCTTTACATTTATCCAGGATGATCAGATTGTGGGACCATCCAATTTCTGCAACCAGTGGTTGCAGTTTTGAGCTTTCATGATAGGTCAGATAAAAACGTCGCATATACCATATATTTCTGGCCGAGAAGCCTGCGATTCCCGGGAACTCTTGCTGGAGATCGGCAGCCAGTTGTTCCACTACGGATTTTCCCCAGCTCTGTTCCTGCTGGCGGCGGACGATGATGCTACCGATGTCCCAATAGAGTACAACGAGTTCCCGGTTGACGACCTTGAATGCTTCGTATTGGGCCGCGCGCACCCGGTTTTTAATTTCTTCGAGGGTTTGGGGATAATCCCTGGGTATGGATACTTTTTTTGCCATGGTCAGTTTGTTTCTCCCAATAGTCGCGCCAGTTCCTGCATCTCCTCCGTAGCAACACTGAGCTGTGCCAGGATCTCATCGGCTATGTCGGCCGGCGCGGGGAGGTCTTCGCCCCGGCGGACGCTGTGGTCCTGGAGCCAGGTGATATCCAGGGAGTCGCTCCGTTTGGCGATCTGCTCGCGGGTGAAGCGGCGGAAACGGCCTTTTTCGCCCTGGTCCTTGCGCTTTGCATTGCCGTATGGGTCGTCGCCATAAGCCTCGATAAATTCCTTGAAATGACCGAGGGTCAGGGGGGTTCGTTTGCCGAAGCCTGGCATGTTGGTGCGCATATCATAGACCCAGACTTTTTTGGTATTGCCTTTGTCCTTTTGGCCTCGGGTGAAGAAGAGCACGTTGGTCTTGACGCCCTGGGCGTAAAAGATGCCTGTGGGCAGGCGGAGGATAGTGTGCAGGTCGCACTTGTCCATAAGGTCGGCGCGGATCTTCTGGCCATCGCCGTCTGCAAAGAGCACATTGTCCGGCAGGACCACTGCGGCCCGGGCCTTGCCGTTTGTCTTTAGGGACCGATAAATCGCCTGGAGAAAATTGAGCTGCTTGTTGGAGGTGGGATAGGTGAGATCGTCCCGGGTGGGCCTCTCGCCGCCGCGCTTGGTGCCAAAAGGAGGATTCGTGAGAATAACATCGTAATCTCTGAATGATTTACCTTCACTTGATAGGGCGTCAGCCTGAAATATCCCGCCCTCGATGCCGTGCAGCATGGCGTTCATTAATGCGAGGCGGTGTGCGTCCTGTACCAGTTCAATGCCGGTGAAGGCCTGTCGTCGCTGAAATTCCTGTTGCTCTGTGGTGATCCCTTTGGCAAAGTAGTCATCGGTCTGGTTTTTGAGATACTGATCGGCCGCGATCATAAAACCGAAGGTGCCGCAGGCGGGGTCGCCGCATCGCTCCCCCAATTCCGGCTTTACGAGTTGGACAATGGCATTGATAAGGGGGCGGGGCGTGAAATATTGGCCGGCGCCGGATTTTTTTTCGTCGGCGTTTTTCTGGAGCAGCCCTTCATAAAGATCACCCAGGCCTTCTTCCTTGGCGCTGAACCAGTCCAGGCCGTCGATGGCCTTAACGATCTTTTCCAGGTTTTTGGGGTAGTCTATGTTGGTATAGGCATTGACATAGATCTGTTGGATTCTGTTTTTGCCTTCAGTGCCCAGCTCCAGAAGGAGTTTGCGATAAAATTGGTGCAGTTCAATCCCCTTTTTCGCTGTCAAGTCGGCCCAATGATACCCTTCAGGAATTTTGTCCTCAGCGCCGGTTTCTTCGGCCATCTTGAGGAAGAGTATATAGGTCAGCTCGGTGACGTATTGATGGTAGGTGATGCCGTCGTCGCGCAGGACATTGCACAGGTTCCAGAGTTTTTGAACGATTTCGGTGGTGGTCATGCGGTCTCTCTCTGATCAGGATAAAGGTTTACGGAAATGTCATCCAGGACCTGCTGGAAATTGCCCTGGAAGATCTTGTTCAACCGGTTGAAGCCGCCGTGGGCTTTAAAGGCGCCCCGTTCAAAGTCCTCCCGGTCCAGAATGGTCTGGGCGATGAGCTGTTTTTCGATGCGCTGGAGCCACTGGCGCTGGATGGCTGTCCAGTCTCTCATGGCATAGATGCGGGTCATGCCCTTTCGAATGCGATCCTCATGGCTCACCAGGGGGTCGCCCAGGGCCTGACGCCGGATAAAGGAGATAATGTCGGCGGCGATCTCTTCATTTTTCCAGTCTTTCCACGCGACCTGAAGGTTTTTCTCGGTGAAACCGGCCCCATCAAGGGCTATCTTCAATTCTTTCAAGGCCTGCCGGGTCAGATCTCTCGGCCGCTGACAGACGATAGTCAATGCAGGGATCCTGTTCATGTTGTTGATAATGAATTCTTTGAAGGCATTGAGATAGTCCTCGGGTTTTTCCGCCTCACCGTATCCGCGGGTATGGGAATGGAGTTCGTCTTCGTGGTGCGAAATAAGCTGTTTTTTGGGGCGGTGCCGGTTTTCGTCCAGGAAGGCCAGCAGGGCAGGCCTTTTCATCAGCCTGTCGCGGAAGGCCTCCGGGGCATCTCCCCGCAGGGAATCGACGAACTGCTGAAGGGTCTGACCGCCGGACAGGGTTTTCCATTCGGCCAGCCTTCCTTCGTCCAGCTTCCTCATGATCCGCTGCAACTTGGCAAGAATCTGCTCGACCTGGTTTTTCATGATCGCCGGCCCGGCGTTATCGGCCAACATGTCGTCCAGTTCATCGGCAAGCTGCCCCAGCGTGGTGGCAGGGTCTGCCGCTATTGCCTTCATGCCGGATACCGGATCAAGGGCTTCGTAGAGCGAAACCGCATCAAAGATGTTGAAGTGATCTTTTTTTATGCGGTCGCAGCGTCTGGTTGCACGCCCCATCATTTGTTCAAATAGAATGCGGGAGCGTATGCGACGAATGAAAACCAGGTTGCAGATCTCAGGGACGTCGATTCCGGTGGTGAGCAGATCCACAGTAACGGCGATATTGGGAAGCCGCTCGTTCTTGAACCGGCGGATCATACTCTCCGGCCGATCGATGGAACCCGTGATTTTGATAATCGCCTCGTCTGAAATGGGAACACCGCTTTCCTCGAACTCCTCTTTCAGAATCCGCACGACCATGTCCGCATGATCATCTGTGGCAGCAAAGACGAGTGTTTTCTCTTCACCGTCGGGATTGAGATGTTTCACCAGTTCCCGGGCGACGGTGCGGTTGAAATTCTCAGTGACGACAAGCTTATTGAAGTGGTCGATTTCAAGTTTGATCTCATCAGGAATATCTTCGATGTTGGTAATCTGCCCCGTAGCTGGATCGTAAACGGGGACAGTATCGCCTTTTTCCCATTTGATCCCTTTTTTTGCAAGCCGGGTCACCATTTGATGCGGTGGCTCATGGTCCACCAGCCAGCCGTCAATGACCGCTTCCCGGTAGCTGTAGGTAAAAACGGGTTTACCAAAGATCTCAACGGTATGGGGAGCCGGGGTGGCGGTCAGACCAATTTTAACTGCGTCGAAGTAGTCGATAACACGGCGATATTTGCTCAGATAATCATTCTGATCACGGTAGGGCAGGGCATCGTCGCCGAGTTCGCGGTCAAGCGTGTACCCGCGATGCGCTTCGTCAATAATGATGCAGTCATATTGCCCGACGCTGGGAACATCGCGGGTGTCCGATGGATACATGATGGCTCGCATCAAACCCTGAACGGTAGCGATGTTCACCTTGGTCGTGGGTTCGATACCGGTCTTGTCCACTTCTTTTAGGTCATAGATCTGATCGAAGGTTTTAAGCTCTTCCAGGCGCGTTTCCTTGAATTTATCCCCAGCCTGTTCACCCAGGGATGTACGATCCACGACGAACAGGATTCTCCGGAAGCGTTCTGTTTTGATGAAACGGTAAATGAGTCCGAGGGCGACTCGGGTTTTGCCGCTTCCGGTCGCCATGGCAATGAGGTGCCGATCACGCCCTTTCTCCAGAGCGGATTCGACCTTTCGAACGGCCTTTTCCTGGTAGTCTCGCAGCCCCAGGTAATACATAGACTCGTTGGCAAGTTTTTCTTGTGCAGCCGGGATGTTCTGGTTGAGCAATCCCACGAGTTCCTCTGCCGAATACCACCCATGAAGAGGGCGAGGGTGATTGGTGGGGAAACGCACGTCGAGGAACCAAATGCCGGATTTCTCTTTTAGCTGATTGAGGTATGGGCGGGCATTGGTTGAGAACAGGAAGGGGACCCGGTACTCACTCCAGGGCCCACCGATGAAACGGGCCTGACCATCCAGCATGGCACCCTGGGCGTAGCGCTTGCTCTGCGTGAGATCTGAAATAACATCCTTTCCCATTTTTTTTGCTTCGACAAATCCGATGAAATCAAGGCCCGCAAACAGGGCATAGTCTGCAGGCCCTGTTTCAGTTTGCCATTCGGCTATAGCCTTGCTGACACCCTTTTCAGGTCGAGCGCCTTGTGAATAGCGCAACACCATTGTATCTGCCTGCCAGCCTGCGGCTTGGAGCTGGGAATCAATAAGAACCCGGGTTTCGCCCTCTGAGAGCTTCATCGTGATGGCGCGACGTGCCGCGGCTTTCCGTGCCGAATAGCGGACAGCACTATTTTGTGGGCTTTTGATGATGGCTTTGACAACACCATCCACATCCTCTGCTGTTCTTGCGGCAGGCGGAAGATGTGGACCATAGGACTTGGCAAACCAGGTTGCCAGACGCTCTGCAAGCCTTGCGAACAAAGCTGCCCGAATTTGAACGGTGGTCGAAGGCATATCCGCCGATTGGCCGGTTTTATTTAAAACTTGGAAGAAAGGCAGAAGAATAGAAGGCATTAAATTACGATTGCTCAACGTGTTCAGCCGAGCAATTTGGGTGATTTCGGCGGGTTCCTCAAGCCCCTGAAAAGCCATAATGGAGCGGACGATGCCCTCGCCGAGGAGCTTCAACGCCTCAAGGGCAACCAACGGCTTTTTGTTGACTGCGTCTGTTGCAAGTGCCCCTTGGGCAGCTAAACCCGGACACATGTTGCTCAGGTCTGAAAAGGTGGTCATAACAACTTACCCTTTTTGATGCTATAGGCCTGAAGGCGTGTCACGATCATGTGGTCAAGTAACTGGATGCCGAAGAGGGCTGCGACCTCCTCCAGCTTCTTCGTCATTTGCAAATCGTGTTCAGAAGGAACTGGCTGTCCTTCTGGATGGTTGTGCACAAGAATAATACCTGTTGCATTGTGGACCAAAGCTGGTTTCAGTATTTCCCTCGGATAGAGGGGTGTCCTGTCAACTGTGCCCATCCCAACTTCTGCCTGGTGAACAACATGCCTGGAGTTATTGAGATAGAACGCATACACGCACTCGTGAGCGCGAGGACCCAAATGCAGCCGAACAAAAGCAAAAATATCTTCGGGGCCGGAAATTGATAATTGTTGCTCTACATCTGCCTCCATAGAGCGAGTCAGGCTCGATTGAACAACCTGCATAAAGGTAGCCGTCTTTGGGCCAATCCCTTTTATCTCCATCAAGCGCTCATAAGGTTGTTGAAGAACGTTGACAAAGGTGCCGAATCGATGAAGAAGGGCCTTGGCAATGGGCTTTGTGTTAACGCGGGGAATTGCGTAAGTCAGAAGCAGTTCAAGCAACTCATAATCGGCCAAAGCGCCGCGCCCAGCCTTTAGAAAACGCTTCCGTAAACGCTCTCTGTGTCCGGCTGGATTGGTATATTGTTCAGCGACTGTCATTATCAATCAAGTTTCCCTTGTTTTTCGCTAACTGCCGTTCGTCATGTAGGGGTCTGCCATTGACCATCCTGCGCCGGCATAATAAAAGATGCCGTTATTTTAACAGTTTTCCGGCGTATAGACGATCAGACTCACGTTTGGATTAGGAAGACAGGCCAAAATGCTTTTTGAAAAGCGCTTCGGATAACCTGGCGCCTTCCTCTGTCAAGTGAACCGACTTGGCCTTGCTCTTTGGGTTGCCGATATGTCCCTTTTCATGCAGGCGGTTCATGACCTCCCAGTCCATACCCTTCCATGCCCTTGGTCCATACCCCTTCTCCTTAAAGCTCGTAAGATAAAGGAGGTGGTTGTATTCCATTTTTTGGAGAAACGGGGTTTTGGACGACCGTAGACCATTTCTAATCCTTCTTCGGGTTGAAAGAGGAAGACCTTTCTTGGAAATACTGCCAGAACTATGATATTTTTGGATATGTCAGCAATACTGCCTGTTATCGTCTACACAGACGTTCCATAGCTGTCAACGGAAATATCATCCCGGCGGTCAGGAGGTGGGTAAGCAGAGTTTGACACAACTTCACAATTCTTCTATATTTCTCCATAGAGAAAACAGTAATTTATGGGCAGATGGGCTTAAGGGAAAAGGTGGGCAGAGGCAGCCTTGAGGCGTAACCATGGCGATTGAGCTTTTTTTCAGCAACCGGCTGGAGGTGTTGGCGGACAAATTTGCCGCAATCGTTGATCTCGAACGTCACGTAAAGAGAAATATACTTGAAGGCCCCTTGACCATTGTCCCCAACCAGAACCTGGTGAAATGGCTTCAACTGACCCTTGCGGGGAAACGGTCGGTCTTCATGAATGTGGACTTCCAGTATCTGGAGTCAGGGTTGTGGGATCTGCTGGCAGGGCTCGATCCGGCCGAAGACCGGCCGGAAATGATGGGCAGCTCCCATCTGAGGATGTTTCTTCTTCGTGAACTGATGGGCCTGAGGGAGGATGATACAGACTTTACGCCTTTGAGGAAATACCTCCTTGAGCCTGACGGCAGAAAAGGACCGGGCTATGCGGTGAAGCTCTGGCAGCTTACCGAGAGGATGGTCCGCCTGTTTGAGGCCTATCAGTTCCACCGGTCCGACATGATACGGCAGTGGCTTGACAGCCGATACCGGCCTCAAGGGATGGAGCGGTGTCAGCAGCGGCTTTACCTGAGGATGAGAGATCTGCGCGACCGGTATGTTCAGGGAACTCAAAAACGGCTCCTTTCATTAGGAGAATACGCTGACGAGGTTTTAGCTGAGGGACATAGGGATCCGGAGGGGGGTCGTGCCGGGAAGTTCGTGCATTTGTTCGGCCTTTCCCAGGTGTCTCCCTTTCATTTAGGGCTCATTGGCCGGCTGAAAGACGATTACTCTATCTTTATTTACAGCCTTAACCCCTGCCGCGAGTTCTGGGAAGACATCAAGACGCCTCAGGAAAAAAAGTGGATTCAGAGGAGATCGGTCAAGAGGCTTGAGATTACCCCGGAGGAGCGTGCCCGGGGTGAACTTCTTGAAGCCGAGGACAATGAACTCCTGGCACTGTGGGGCAAACCCGGCCGGGAACATATCCGCCTGTTATGCCAGCTCACCGATTATGACTTGAACGCCTGTTTTACAAAGGAAGCAGGCAGATCGAGTGTGCTTGAAACCGTCCAGCGCCATATCCTTACCCTTTCCACTCAAAAGGATGCCAGAGACAGGCTCCCACAGGACCGGTCCCTCCAGGTAATGGCCTGCCCGGGCATCTACAGGGAAGTGGAAACCGTATACAACAATATCATCCACAACCTTGAAGCGGACGCGCAGCTTCAACTGACCGATATCGCCATTTTCGTGCCCGATATCTCGACCTACAAACCGGCCATTGATTCAGTTTTCAACCGGAGGCCCAGGCGGCTGTTGTATAATCTGGTGGACTCGCGCGCCGATATCGAAAGCGTCTACGGTCAGGCCGTATCAGGGATCCTCGATCTGGCCGCAGGACGGTTTTCGCGAAAAGAGGTCTTTGATCTCATATTGAATCCCTGCTTCATGAACAGGTGGCAGATCGGCTTCGAAGAAGTCAACATATGGGCCAGGTGGGCCGAGGCCATGAATATTTTTCACAGCTTTGACAAATCATCCAAGGAGAAAAGGGGGTATCCGGCCAACAGTTACTACACCTGGAAGCAGGGCCTTCAGAGACTGCGTCTGTCAAGGATCCTGTCGGCCCCCGGTGAGGGATCCGCTGATGAGGGATTCGGCCACAGCTTCGATTGTTTCCAGGAGCAGGTGCCCTTTCATGACGTTCATACAGGAGATGCGGATCTGATGGAGAAGTTCTCCCTGGTGATCGAAAGGCTTTATCGTTCTGTGACAGAGTTGGCGGGTTTGCGTGCATCGGGAGAGGAATGGGCCTCCAGGTTTCTGAAGGCCTGCGATGAACTCCTAAGTGTCCCGCCGGACCTCAGGGGTGAATCTGCTGTTCAGACATCGCTGGTGGAGGCGTTCGGGGATCTGAAGATATATGACCAGCTCCTGAGAGACAGCGCAGAGAAAGAGAGGGCAGGGCTGAAACTGGATATTGAGATGGTCCGTGAATTCGTCAAATCCAGCCTCGGTTCCATTTCCGGCGGTTATGGAGATTATCTGACCGAGGGCGTCACCATCTCGGCCCTCCAACCCATGCGGCCGATCCCCTTCAGGATTGTTTATGTGCTGGGAATGGAAGAGGGGGCATTTCCCGGAAAGGGGGACGTGTCGTCTCTGGACCTGCGCCTCCTGAAAAGGCGGATCGGCGATATCAGCCTGCCCGAGCGCAACCGCTATCTGTTTCTCGAGATGCTCCTGTCTGTGCGCGACAAGCTCTACATCAGTTATGTAGCGAAAGATCTGCAGAAGGATCGCATGATACAACCCTGCTCGGTGGTGAATCAGTTGCGCAGGTATGTGGAGCAGGAGGTCCTCTCCCGGGGGGAGACCTTTAGCGTGACCGAGATCCCGCTCAAGGGGAGCAGCGAAAGGTACCTGGCAGCGGACGCTGTCAACGACATCTCCGATGTCCTGGTCAACTATTCCCTTGCCGACAGGATCGCCTTTTATCGGGAGAATGATCTGTGGGAAACAGCCGCAACGGGCATGCCCGATGCGTTGAGAGGCCATTTGCGGGCCTTTTTCCCTGATTTTGCTGTTGCGGGTGAGCGGGCCCAAAAGGACGATAGAATGGTTGAAAGGATTACCGTGAAACAATTGAAAACCTTTCTGGAAGACCCGGTGACCCAGGGCCTGAAACGGCATCTGGGGATATACGATGAAGAAGAAACCATCCGGGAGACGACGCTGAGAGAGGATGAACCTTTTTACTCTGAGTTTCCGGTTGATTATGAGCTCAAAATGACGCCTCTCAAGCTCTGGCTGGACAGGTATTCCGCGTCCGGCGGCCCGGGGATTGACCCGCAAACCCCGATTGAGATCTACGATGGTGTGTATGAAGGCCTGCGCAGAAAGAGCACGACCCCGGAGGGGGCGTTTGCCGAACTGGACAGGGAGGCCTTGGGAGAGGATGTCTCTATGAGGGCCGGGAGCCTGGCCCAGGTCCTGGCAGAAATGGCGTCAGGGGAAAAAACATACCGGGTGTTTTTCATGGGTGAGCAGACAGGTGAAACCATATCCCCCTTAAACAGGCTCCCTGTGGAGCGTTTTGAGCCGGTAAGGCTCATGATCAGGGCCGCCGATGACGCCGGGAAAACCATCGAAATAGGCGTGGAGGTCCACGGCCAACTGCCCTGGGTCTGGAAAGACCATGGAAAAGAGTGGCATGCCCTGGTCCTGACCGGTTCCGGAAAGACCCCGGGAAAGGAGCCGGACAAATATATCCTGGGGCCGCTCCTGTTCTGGCTCGGTTGCCTGTCGACCGACAGCGGCCGTAAACGGCTGGGAGGCGCAGGCATCACGTTTCATGTGGTCTATAAGGAAAAGGTGAAGACCTGGACCTACCGTTTTGAACAGGATACCGCTGAGGCGTATCTGACCCGGCTGGTTTCAGACTACCTGAACCGGGAAAGGCTGGAGTGGCTCCCCTTCGACGCGGTGACGTCTCAGTCCGTAAAACCCCACCGGCCGAAAGACAATGACGTTGACGAAGGGGACCGGGAGACTTTTTATGCCCAGCTCCGGGAGGCCTACTTAGAGGAAAAATCGTTCCTGGTCAGGCTTGCCGACCCGCACATCCCCGAGGATGCATTTGACAAGGTCAGAGACCGGTTCCGGATCTTTTTTGCGACACAGGGTTCAGATGTTTATCCGGGTTAGACGGTTAACAGTTCAACTTGTGTCAAAAACATAAGAAACCTTTTACAGTGTTTTTCTTTGCGAGCTTTGCGCCTTTGCGCGAGACCTTTTTGATTCGGATTTATCCGCCTCAGGAATAAAGATGACCTACAAACCTGTTTATGACGTCAACCAGATCGATCTCCTGCAACACGGTCTGATCGAGGCTTCTGCAGGGACCGGCAAGACCTACACCATCGAAAACCTGGTGGTGCGGCTCCTGAGGGAACAGGATGATGTGGAACTGGAAAACATCCTCATCGTCACGTTTACAGAAAAGGCCGCCTCTGAGCTGAAGATTCGCATACGTGAAAAGCTTGAACGTGAACTGGATGATCCAGCCCATCACCCGGAGACACTCAAAAAACTGCGGGTTTCATTAGACGAATTCGACAGGGCCTCCATCCATACGATTCACGGCTTCTGCCAGACCATTCTCAGGGACTTTGCCTTTGAAAACAGGACCCCCTTCCAGAGCGAAGTGATTAATGACGCCCCCCTCTATGAGGCCCTCCTGAAAGAGCAGATGCGAAAAAGGTGGCCGGAAATATACGGGGGTGGCCTGAAAGAGATCCTTGAGTTGTCTCAGTTCAGTGAAAAAAAGGGCCTTTTCCTGAACACCATCATCAGCCTGGCGAAATCTCTGCACGAACCGGCCGGAGACAGTCTCCTCCCCGATTTAGGGGGAAGGGATTTCACGGCAATCAAAGAGGAGATTGCCTCCGCCTGCATGAGAGTGAAGGCCGTGATCGGGTCGGGCCGGGTGTTTTCCCGCGGGTTTGGTCAACTGAATTTCAATGCTGCCGCAAGAAGGAATATCCTTGAAAAGGTCGTTGTCCCTGTTGAAGACTACTTTTCAGGAGTCGAAGCAGACACCCTCGATCTTCATGCCCTTTCCGTATTGATGGCGCAGGTGCAAGATGCCCGGTCCAGCGGCAGGAAAGGCCTGGACTGCCTGATCCCTGAGAAATGGAACAAGGGCGGTCCCAATCTGCAGGCATGTCCTAAACTCGAAGCCGTGAAACAGAAAATAGAAGAGGTGAACAGCCGGTTGAAAGACCTTCAATACTGCCTGGTGGTGGAGGCCGTTCATCGACTTCAGGACGATGTGACCCTGACAAAGCAGAACCACGGCTGGATCAGCTATTATGATATGCTCGCCCTCGTTGAAACGTCCCTGTCCGACGACGTCGCTTCCGACCTGCTGAAAAAACTCCGGAGCCGATTCAGGGTGGCATTCATTGACGAATTCCAGGACACGGATCCGGTTCAGTGGCGGATATTCAAAAAGATATTCATAGACACCCCTGACGAAGCCCAAAACCGCCTCTTCGTTATCGGCGATCCCAAACAGGCGATCTACTCCTTTCGTGGCGCTGACGTTTACGCCTACCTGAGTGCAAAAAATGAAATGGAAAGGCTCGAGAGGAGGGGAAAGGCCAGGCGCTATTCTCTGTCCATCAACTGGCGTTCCCAGCCCAGATTGATCCTGGCGTTCAACAAGCTGTTTTGTCGCGACACATGGTTCAAGCCTCAGGCGGCAGCGGGTCGATTTGAAATCGGATATCAGGAGACCGGATTTCCGGACCAGGCAGATGGACCCGCAAAGATGATCACGGATCACTCGGATCGTCCTGTCTTGAATATCGTCGATCTCAGCGAATCGCCATCTCCAAAACCGGCCAAACTCAGATTGGCACGATTTGTGGCCCGGGAGATCAGGCATCTGACAGGGTGTGACATCCGAATCAGGGAAATGGGAAAGGAAGAACGACGCATCGGGTTCGGGGACATCTCCATCCTGGTGCGGGGCAGGTCTGACGTGCCCTTTTTGGAAGATGAGCTGACAAGAGAAAACATTCCTTATGCCTTTTATAAGAAACCCGGCCTGTTTGCTTCAGATGAAGCGGTCTATACCAGCCTTGTCTTTCACGCCATTTTAGACCCGGGAGACAGTTCGGCCGTCAAAAAGGGATTGCTGACTCCTTTTTTCGGACGCCGACTCCAGGACCTGTACGCGTATGAGGAAATGCCCCCCTCTCACCCGGTAAAGCAGATCCTCTTCAAGTGGAATGGGTACGCCCTGTCGCGGAGATGGGGCTATCTGTTCCAGTCCCTGATGGAGGATTCAGGCCTCCTCTCCCGTGAAGCAGGTGAGATCGGCTGGGACAGGAGATACGCCAATTACCGGCAGATATTTGAATACTTAGAAGAGGTTGCATACAGGAAGAACCTGGATTTCAGGGGATTGTCCGCCATGCTCGATCTCCACCGAAACGAGTCCTGGGAGGCAGAAGAGGGGGTTGACATCCACCAGATAGAGACCGAGGCGCGGAAGGTCCAGATCATGACCATGCATGTGAGCAAGGGTCTCCAGTTTCCCGTGGTCTTTGTTGCCGGAGGGTTGACCCAGCCGGGATCCCACCAGGATGCGTATCATACCTATCACCGCATCAGGGAGGGCGAAACATCCCCGGAGATCATGCGGATCATTGACCTGGAGAAATCGGGCGGCGGGGGAAGGCATGAGATCGAAAAAACGGATGAGGACAAGCGTCTCTATTACGTGGCTGCCACCCGGGCACAGTTCAAACTCTACCTGCCGTTCTACATCTACAGAAAGAACGCGTCCTGGCTCGGTCCGGTATGCACGCTCCTTTCTCCGGCCCTGATGGATGCGTTTCCCGGAGACGGGGAAGACAGGGATGTCCTCTGGTTGACGTCCGACCATCATGCCGGTGTTTCAACAGGCCTGGCCCGGCCTGAGACAACCGACCGAAAGGGGATGATCCCCGGGGCTGATGCGTTTGAAGGCCTCTTTATTCCGGAGGCCTATGACCAGAGACGGATCCGGGTGGATTCCTTTTCAAGCCTGCATCAGGAAAAGGTCCTGGCAGATGATGTCCCGGCAGGGGAAATATCTTTCCAGCCTGAGCAAAAGGGAAAAGAGAATGACGAAGCCTTTGCGGCCCTGGAGACGGGGGCTGTATCCGACGAAGGGGACCCGGATGAGATCCCCGGCGGGACCGATGTGGGCCTCATGTTTCACGGGATTCTGGAACATATGGATTATGGTGTGGTTCTGAGATCATACCCCGGGGACAATGGCTCCAGCACGAGTATCATGGAGGATCGGGGTACAAGGGAAATCATTCTGGGGCAGATGGAGGCCTACCGGGTGGATGCGCGATGGAAAGATGCTGTCAGCAGGATCATATGGAACACATTGACAACGCCGGTACCCCCTTTCCACGACGGGTTTACCCTTGCCCGCCTGAAAAGGGAAGACCGTCTCCACGAGGTAGAGTTTTACTATTCCTTTCCTCCTCCTTCTGCCAGACCCGGGCCGGTTCCGGGGAGGGAATGTCCCCATCGATTCATCAGGGGCTTTGTGGACCTGATATTCAGAAAAGGCCGGAAGTACTATGTGGCTGACTGGAAATCCAACTATCTTGAAACCGGTTATGACCCCGAATCCATGACAAAGAGCATGGATGGTTCAGACTATCACCTCCAGTACAAGCTGTATGCGATTGCTGCCTTACGCTGGCTGAGACAGTCCCTTGGCGGCCGGTTTGATCCGGAAAACGACTGGGGGGGCGTATTCTACTTCTATCTGCGGGGAATGGGTGCAGGCAGGGGAGAAGGGATTTATCATGTCCCGCCTGACAGACTCGGGTCTTTAGATCAACTTGAGGAAGAGATCGCCCCGATACTTGAAATGGGACGCAGATAATGCATCCTTTTTGGAACCCTACATGCCTGGTAGTTCTCATAACTTTAGGCACTTTAGGCATTTTAGCTCACTTTAGGCGCTTTCCCTTACTTATCCAGGTGAGAGGATAACATGTCAGAAACAGGCAGAGAAGAAATCCGGTTGTTGGACCAGCTCTCGGCCCTTGGTATACCGGGGGACGACGCGGGGGAAAATATGAAGGATGTCTATGCCCGTTCCTGGAAGCTGGAACTCCCTCTACTCGATTATATGACGATCCGCGATCTGCTTGAGCTGGGAGGCTGCCGGGATGACGTTCCCCTTGTCGCCGTTCTGATGACCCTGTTCGGTGCCCTGCAGGAAGGGAGCCTCTGCCTGGATCTCCAGGAAGGGAGACTGTGCGCCAGGTTGATGAGATTTCTTGAAGGCAAACGGGCAGAGGAAACAGAAAGGTCCTTTCTGTCAGGCCTCTCAGGGGGGAGGTACAAAGGGCTCATCACGAGAGACGGGGATGAATATATGCCGCTGGTTCTCTCTGAAACCACCAGGGGAAGGCTTCTCTATTTCCAGAAATTCTATGTCCATGAGAACCTGCTGAGACGCCGGATGGAGTCCCTGTTGCAGGCGGAGCCGTCGGTCAGGGTAACCGACAGTGCGATAGAGTCCTTTATCGAAGAGATATACTCCCCTGAGCTTTGCATTCGTGTCCGGAAGGCCGGGAGGCCGATCGAGCGGGACGTGTACCAGGTAGAGGCTATCCGGTTTTCACTCCGATCGCAGTTCTCTATCATTTCGGGCGGCCCGGGAACAGGGAAGACCTCCCTTATGGTCAATATGCTCCGCTGTCTCCTGAGGGCGGGAATCAGGGGGGAAGAGATCCTCCTGGGCGCACCCACCGGCCGGGCCGCGCAGAGGATGACAGAAGCAATTCAGTACAATATCAGCACCATCGCATCGCCTGCCGGCTGTGACAGGGGCCTGTTGGATCTGAAAGGAAGCACGCTCCACAAGCTTCTGCGATACCGCAGCTCGCACCATGACTTCTACTACCGCGAGACAAATCCCCTTCCCGCATCTGTCATCATCTTAGATGAGGTGTCAATGGTGGACGTGATCATGATGGAGCGGTTCCTGCGGGCGGTCGATTCGTCGAAGACAAAGCTTATCTTCTTAGGGGACAAAAACCAGCTCCCTTCCGTAGAGGCCGGGGCCGTCTTTGCCGAGATGATTCCTGATGGAACACGGGCCGAGAGATTCAAAGACCGCCTGATACTCCTGGAGACCGTGTACCGTTCCGGGAGGCACCTGCTGGAATTAGCCGGGCAGATCAATCAGGGGAGGTGTCCGGAATATGCGCCCATCTCCTTTGATTCAGCCCTTCAACTCGAACCGGACCAGTGGGCGGTTGTCCAGAATGAGGGCGTGAGGGCGTGGACCCATCACATCCGGCTGTGGATAGACCATCATTACCTGAACCCGGTGAATGGTGATGACAGGAATTTCAGAGACCTGGTATCAGAGGCCGGCCTTATGGATATTGGTAGTCTCCTCCATTCTGATCCGGGACAGGAGATCTTGGATCGGATTTTTGAAAGAGTGGAACGGGCGAGGATACTTTCGTTAGTGCGGAACGGGATTTACGGGTGCAACGGCATAAACAGGGAGATTGCCGGCCGCCTGGGACCTGGAGCCGGGTACCCGGCGTGGATAGAAAAGGGCTATTTTGCAGGCGCGGTGATCATGATTACGCGAAACGAATATGCAAAGGAACTCTTTAACGGGGACGTGGGCGTTGTTGTCAGGGACAGAGGCGGGGCATACAGGGCCTTCTTTCCCCGTTTCGGCGCTTACATTGCCTTTTCCATGGATGTGTTGCCCCCCTGGGAGCTGGCCTTTTCAATGACGGTCCATAAGAGCCAGGGCTCGGAGTTTAATGATGTGCTCCTTGTGCTCCCCCAGGATGACACCCACCGTCTCCTGACCCGGGAGATTGTCTATACAGGGGTCACCAGGGCCAGAAAAAGGATTATCATCTATGGGACGGAATCGGTCCTGAACAGGGCGCTCGAAAGAAAAATCGAGCGGCAGTCTGGGCTTGGATGGTAAACCTGAGACCCTTGAAAAACGCCCCCTTTCCCTCAATCTCTGTGTTGCGTTCGGATTTTAATCCTCGAAATATTCAATATATTCCTGCGGTTAAAATCCTCGCGCGCCGTGATCTTGAGCGAAATTGAACATTTTTGAAAGGTCTCAAGCCTCAAAGGACTTTAATCACCTTCAGCCATCCGGGGCGTTCTCTTGCGGCAGCTTTGATGGCGGTCGGCGATCCGAGCACTTTGACGATGCCCTTTTTTCCCACTTCCCTCATCAACCGGGCCATGGTCTTGAAGTCAGCGGCCGTGGTTCCGAGTATTTCATCCCGCATCTGTTGCCGGTCCGCCTCTGTATCTCCGGTAAGATGACGAACCAGTGAAGCAAAGCCCTTTGCGTCCGGGAGCATATGACTGTCTAAATCCCCGATGGCGCCGATGATGCTTTTTGTGAGCTCCTGGTGGCTGAGCGTTATCTCATCAAGGAACCGGTCAGACCGGTCAAAGGTCTCAATGGTTTCAAGAAGATTGGGGTCCCTGTAGGATACAAAGGCCAGGACACCTGAAAAGCGGTCCAGGAGACAAAAGGCCCCGTAGGCCCCGCCCTGGACACGAACCTGGTCCCATAACCAGGTATTTCGCAGATACCGTATGATGACCCGTGCCGATCCATGAAACCGGTACCCCAGATGATAGAGGTCAGCGCCCTTCCCCACATAGTTGACCTGGGAGGGGATGGTCATACCTTCGAAGATGGGATCAGACCCTGATGGCCAGTTCATTTCTGAAAGCGGGCCTTCCGGCATGGTTCCTACTAAACCGCCTAAGTGTGACTCGATCCGGGGCCATCCCGACGGGTCTATCGTGACGTTCGAAACCATGGTCCTCCTGTTGAGGAGGATTTGGTGCATTTGTCTGAGGACGGCGAGCACCCCTGGCCAGTCCTCATCAACGCCCTTCGCCAGTTTTTTCACGAAAAAGAGATAGCTGACCCCGCTCATCTGCTCTGCAGCCCAGTGGGCTTCACTGAAGTGGGCGCTCAAGCGAAGTTTGACCATCTGATGTCCGGCCGGGATCATCTTCTGCTCAACCCTGGACTTTTCTTCCAGCACCATCTGTTTAAACCGATCCCGGTTGTCCAGTCTGACCTTCAGGAGTACATCGTGCAGGATGTCGATCAGATCCCCGGCCTGTCCCACCATCGCCTTGCCCCGGAGGAACAGATAGGCGGCACTCTTCTTGGAATCCTTTACATCAGAGACAAATGAATGGGGCCTGATCCCTCCTGTCTTGCGGCTGATGCGCCGGGTCAGAGAGACAAAGTCTTCCATTTCTGTTCCCATCTCAACCAGAGCGCGGCCGAAAAGTGGCACATAAGAGAGATATTCTGGGGGTAGATAACGGAGATTGAGGCCCAGATCCAAATAGACAATGCCATTGGTAAACAGGTCGTGGAACAGGGTTTTTATCCCGGTCCCTTCCGGGAAGGCCAAGGGGATGGGTCTGTTCTTTTTGTCCAGGTCCTCTAATTTCAGCACGGGAATGGCAGCCAGGGCCTCTAACGGATCAGGGGTTCCCTGAAGCCGCTTCAGCTCCCTGGTATTATCTATAACCTCCTCCATCTCGCTCTGAATCATAGCCGACCGGGCCTTTGTCAGGCGGTCATTTTCGTCTGCCTCCTCCCGCTCTCTAAGACCTGTATCCGGCTCGAGGATCAGGGTGGTTCGATGCGGGTTTGAGAGGAACATGCGGTCGATCATCTCTTCGAAGAAGGCCGGGGTTGCTCTGACACGGGATTTTATGGTTTCAAGGGGCTCTTCAAAGGCCAACAAAGCCAAAGGATTGCTGTCGTAGAGCCAGGTGGTCAGGGAGCGCAGCATGAGGGAGAGGCCACGGGGGAAACTCCCCGTGTTATTTTCTCTCAGACGGAATTCGATGGTATTCAGGGCGGCTTCCTTTGTCTCAGCATCGATCCCGGACCGGGCCAGTTTTTTCAGGGTCTCCAGGACAAGGGTTTCGAGCTTGTCCGCATTTCCCGTCTCAATCCCCTTGAGGCCGGTGGAGAAATAGATCTGCCTCAGTTCGCTTCCGAGACCCCCGCCGGCAATGTCCTCTCCTAAACCTGAGTCTATCAGTGCCTTTCGCAGGGGTGAGCCAGGCATGCCCAAGAGGATATAGTCCAGGATATGTAGGGCAAAATTGGTTTCAACGTCTGTTGTTTGAGTGAGCATCCAGTTCAGCGTAACCATTCCCTTCGGGGCTTCGCCATTCTCATCTCCGGCCATAAACGGGCGGATGAGACGCCTGGACTCACTGGATGGAATCTGGAGGCGGATCTCAGAATCAATTTCAACGGGATCAAAATCCCTGAGGTACGCATTGACCCGTTTCAGTCGCTCATCCGGGTCATCGTCACCGTAAAAGTAAATCCGGGTGTTGGAGGGATGGTAATATCTCTTGTGGAAGGAATGGAACTGTTCGTACGTGAGGTTCGGTATCTGTCTTGGATCGCCGCCGGCATCAAACCCATAGGCGTTATCAGGAAATAGAGATTGAAGGGAGTACTCAGAAAGGAGGGTGTCGGGGGACGAATAGGCCCCCTTCATCTCATTAAAGACCACCCCTTTATATGAAAAGGGATCACTTGCGTTTTCCAGTTCAAAGTGCCACCCCTCCTGCTGAAATATGGGGCGTGATATGCGGGGATAAAGAACCGCATCCAAATAGACATCAATGAGATTGTAAAAGTCCTGGAGGTTCTGACTGGCCACCGGGTAGCAGGTCTTGTCAGGATAGGTAAAGGCGTTGAGAAAGGTCTGCAAGGATCCTTTCAGAAGCTCCACGAAGGGTTCTTTCACCGGGTATTTTCGTGAACCGCAAAGGACCGAGTGTTCCAATATATGAGCCACTCCCGTCGAATCCGACGGGGGGGTCCGAAAGGTGATTCCAAAGACCTTGTTCTCATCATCCGTGGTAAGGGAGAGGAGTTCAGCCCCGGTTTTCACATGTCGAAAAACCCTGGCCAGGACCTTTAATTCCTTGATCTCCTCCTCCTTCAGGAGTTGGAATCCGTGCTTTGTACTCATTTATCCTCCCTGAGGATTTGGTTGAGTAGTTGAGTGGTTGAATAGTTGAATGGTTAGTCGATCAGGTTCTAAACTAATTTGCTTATTTTCCAACGCAACGGCTTAACGACTCAACTATTTTGCAATCCCGTCTTTACGGAAGCAGTTTGACGTTTCGGGTTGGGTCGACTCTTTCTCACTATGACCTGATGGACCGCGAGGAGAATGAGTACCACGAGACCGACATAGTTCAGCGTCTCGTTCGCCCAGATAAGTGCGGTGGCAGCCACCCCATACAGGATCGACTCCGTCCAGGTAAGGGATGTCAGAAAGTACCGCTCCATACAGATCACAAAGGCGGTGATGGCCAGCGTACAGAATATGACCGTCTGAATGACTTCTCCGGTGGGACCATTCAACAGGAGGGGATGGTAGGCCATAACAACCGGCATAATATAGAGCCCCTTGGCCAACTTCCAGGACGTGAATGCCGTCCGCATGGGGCTTGAGCCTGCGATGCCGGATGCTGCAAAGGACTCTAAGGCAACAGGAGGGGTTATATTGGCATCCTGGCTGTACCAGAAGACGATCATATGGGCGGTAAGGAGCGGAATCCCTAAATCCATGAGACCCGGACCCGCTAATATAACCAGAACAATGTATGAGGCCGTCACCGGCAGCCCCATTCCGAGAAGGAGGGAGGTAAAGGCGACCAGGGCCAGGGCTAAAAGAGGAATCCCCTGAGAAAGGGAAACAACCAGAGAAGAAAACCTGAGTCCTGTTCCGGTCAGGTTGACCACCCCGACGATAATACCGGCCGCTGCGCAGGCAACGGCAACAACAACGGCATTGCGGGCCCCGTGCTCCAGGGTCTTGAGCAGGGTCTTGAATGAAATCCGTGAGTCCTTACGAAGGAGTGCGGTGAAGTAAACCGATAGAACCGCGGTGAAACCTGCCATCATGGGACTGAAGTTCATGAGGAGCACCGCGACGAGGACCCCCACAGGGATGACAAAATGGACCCCTTTTTTGATGGTTTTCCCGAGCTTTGGCAAGACCTCCTTGGGTTGTCCCCAGATCCCCTCCTTTTGGGCCTCGATGTGGACGAAGAGAAGGACAGAGAAGAAGTAAAGGACCGCAGGGATAAATGATATTTTGACAATTTCAAGATAAGGAGTTTGGGTGAATTCGGCCATCAGAAAGGCGCCGGCCCCCATGATCGGGGGCATCAACTGGCCGCCCGTGGAGGCTGCCGCCTCTATGGCAGCGGCCACGTGGGGCTTATACCCAATCTTTTTCATCATGGGGATGGTGAAAGAACCCGTGGCAACAACATTAGCAACCGCACTCCCGGAAACAGAACCCATAAACCCGCTTGCAACAACCGCTGTCTTTGCAGGCCCCCCTGAAAAACGGCCCGTAATGGAATAGGCCAGATCGATGAAAAAGGTGCCTGCGCCGGTCTTTTCCAGGAATGCCCCGAACAATATAAATATAAAGACAAAGGTTGCTGCAACGCCGGTTGGCAACCCGAATATCCCCTCTGTGGTGAGGGAGAGGGTGGTGGCCATCCGTTCGATGGAGTAACCCTTGTGCACAAGGATAGTGGGCATGTAGGGCCCGAAATACCCGAACAGAAGGAACCCGAAGGCAATGCACGTCAGGTTCAAACCGATAACACGGCGTGTGGCCTCGAGAACAAGGAGTACTAAAGTAATGCCAACATTTATGTCCCATTGACTCCAGTCTCCCTGCCGGTCAAAGATGCCGTCCAGATCGATGAAAATGTAGGCGCCAACGGCCACACTCAGGGCCACCAAAATCAAGTCCACACAGAGGGCCCCGTTCAACCGGTCTTTTTTAGCACCCTTGTAAAGGGGTCTGGTCAAGAAGGTTATGACGAGAATGGAGGTCAGGAAAACGGTCCTGTGCCGCATGGCGGTCATGGCAATGACTCCGGCCGTATAAAGCTCGAACAGGCTGAGCCCGATTCCTATCACTGCAACAATTTTTAAGATACCCCATTCAATGGTGGAAGAAGAGGATGTTGCTTCACTGCTCTCTGTCATGATCGCCTCCTGGGTGTTAGCCTCTCGTATAGAGGACAAGAGGTCTTTGCAAAACGCCCTATTTTGCTCAATCTCTGCGCCTGCCTCGTAGCTCCGGAAGATGGTACTGGGGTCAGGCTCTCCCGCCAAGGCGGGATCCTCTTTGTTGAGCTTGACCAAAATTGAGCGCTTTTCAAAGGTCTCTTATGCCTTGGGCAGGGGTGGCGGAATGGGGAAAAAGGGAGCGATACATTTTGTAAAGGAGGCTCACGGGCCGGGCCGAGAAGCGAACCGCTTTATGGGGAGCCACCGCAGAGAGATTTGTCTTCGTGCCGCGCCAGATAATGGTGTGGTCCACGCCGGGGCTTCCTATCCGCATGATGAAATCGCCTGTGGGCATATGCATCTCCTCTATGACTTCATACGGCTCCCTCCTTACCATCCTCCCCACTCCCGGCATTCGGCCCATGCCGGCCCCAAACTTCAGATAACGTTCTTCCTCGATGTAGATACGCCCCTTTTCGTCTAAGCTGTGTTCTTCCCAGACGGGGGCGTTCTCCACTGAGTGATAGTAGTGAACGGTAAAACGCTCTCCCGGATTTAGGGGTAGAACCAACAACGGCCCCCCTTTTGTTAGCGGTGTTATGTGCAACTCCAGGCCGCCTGGCAGAAACCAGGCAGCCAAGAGCAGGCCGAGAATTGCGCCGGTTGCCAACCATATTGCGGGTTTGATCGACTTCTTGGCCGGCTTATTGAGCAATTCCGGTTACCCCGCTAAGGGATCAGCTTTGCGGGCACGTTGATCCCTTTTTCCTTGAGGTATTTAATCGTGCCCGGATGGAGCGGGATCGGTGAATATTTAACCGCATTTTCGGGTGTCGTGTAGGCTGCTGAGGGATGAATCTTGCAGAGCAGGTCATTGTGCTCGTACAGCGCCTTGACTAACTTGTATACCAGTTCCGTGTCCAAGGACTTCTGGCAGATCAGCACGTTCCACACGCCGATGGTGGGTACCGGTTTGTCCACACCCTTGTATACACCGCCGGCCAATTCCACCGCAGAATAGGTCTCGTTGGCTGCGAGGACCTTTTTGGTCTGCTCTGCTGTAAAGGGGATAATCCGGATGTCATGGGTGGTCGCCAGGTCCATGATGGAACTGGTACCGGGCCCCACAGACCAGCTGCCTAATTGGATGGTCCCGTCTCTGAGGGCGTTGGAACTCTCCGTAAAGGAGAGTCGGGAGTCCTTGTAGGCGTCTAAAGGGATGCCAAGGGCCTTAAAAACAACCTCGGTCATAAAATTGGTGCCGCTTCCCGGGCTCCCGGTGCTGATGGTCTTCCCCTTGACCTGGTCCACGTTCGTGATACCACTATCCTTCAACGTTACCAACTGAAGCAGATTGGGGTACATGATGGCCATGGAAAGGATATTTTGCTTCTTCCCCTTGAATTTGGACAGCCCGTTGTAGCCTGCCACTGCCACATCTCCCATGACTTCTCCAATGACGGTTTCCCCCTTGGAAGCCAACTTTACGTTCTCCACGCTTGCACCTGTGACTTCTGCGACTGCCCTGACGCCCGGGACATACCGGGTCCAGATTTCCGATACGCCACCCCCATAGGGATAATAGATTCCGCCGGTCCCTCCGGTACCGATACCGAGGAAGACGTCTTTGGCCGCAACCGGTCCTGCAACCATCAGAGATAGAGCCGCCAAGATGGCGAATACAATGCTCAGCTTTTTCATAATTATTCGACCTCCCTTTATTGATTTAAGATCCCTTACTCGCCCATGCGTGCAATCTTCAGGCTTACCGACCCGGGCTTGTCTGTCATTCCCGTGACCGGATAGACGAAGGTGCCAACCTGGCCTGGATTGACCAGCCCTTTCTTGGTCTTCTCCGGGATCAGCCCCCCCACTGCCTTACCGTTATCCAGGAAAATGTGAACCCTGAAACGTTGAGGTTTGTCGCTAACGTTCTTTACGGCTACTTTGAAATGAAGGACCTGGGCCCCTTCGTATTTCTTGAAAAAGCAGGATAACCCTGCCAGCTCCGCCTCAGGTGAAATCTCCTTGCTGATCTTGCCTTCCTGAGCGCACGCAAACTCACCTTCCGCAGCATTGGCCATTGCCCCCACACCGGCCCCAAGGCCCAGACAGACCGCTGCCGCGATCACGATCAACCCGCTTAAAACTCCTTTACATTGTTTCATGTCCCCTCCTTTCCCTACGTGTTTAACTTAATAAAGAGTCCCTTAAATAAAAAAGGATAACACCATACAAAAAGGGGCTTGTCAACTGCATTTTGACTACTCAGCAATTCTAATTATGGTGAATTATTCACCACGAAGTACACGAAGAGCACGAAGTAGGGCTTGTTTTTTCTGTTTCTTCGTGACCTTTTGTTCTTCGTGGCATTGTTCAGCTATTGATTTGCATAGGTCTTTCTAAAATTTGAATTGCTGTAACTACTTGAATTATTGGATTGCGTGTGTTATAAGAAAACCCTTGAGCGTTGCCTTCCTCTGTCGTTTAGAATCCAGATTCAGGACATGCCCATTGGGCCGTTAAATTTCTCATATATTACCAGAGTACACAGAGAAAACACAAAAAGGCTCTGTGACCTCTGTG
>JACKQG010001579.1_pt1 | contig 31161 bp, 24 predicted proteins | sample 8237621 | NCBI WGS metagenome assembly JACKQG01 (sample SAMN15677084, study PRJNA649215) | marine metagenome | biome: marine; feature: Black Sea; material: saline water; isolation source: suspended particulate matter (SPM) from the Black Sea western gyre | collected 2013-06-09/2013-06-10 | depth... | reverse complement strand
CCATGAGGACATTTTAAGCGAGTTCAAAAGAGGACATTTTCATAGAGTTATGACACAACTATTTTGGGGGTTTCCAGAAGTGCCCTGTTGGTTTTGATGAGGTTTTGGAAATCGGTGAGATCGAATTGAGCCAAGCCGGGTTGTACACGGTAACAGTCAGCAATCGAGCGGGGGAAGTGACAAGCAACGCTGCAAGCCTCTACGTTCGGCCACCCATCGAGGCCCCAGCCATCCGAACACAGCCAAGGGCCAAGGTAGTTCAGAGTGGGGACTCCGTTACTTTTTACGTTGCTGCGGACGGGACGGCTCCCCTGCTGTACCGCTGGAAAAAGGAGGACAACTTCATTACGAACAACAGCGAAGAGCCATCGCTTGTCATTGAGAATGTCGCAAAAAAGGATGCGGGCATTTATTCCGTGAGGATCATGAATGATGCAGGAGTGAAATGGAGCGAGACAGCAACACTCAGCGTTGATCCTGAAACGCCGTACATAGTGTCCCAACCCAGTTCAGAGTCAGTTGCCGAGGGGGATTCGGTTGCATTGAGCGTCGAAGCCATCGGCAGCGGGAAGTTGAGTTACCAATGGAGCAAAGATGGCGACAAGATACCGGCAGCAATCAATCCTGATTATTCGATCAAATCGATCACGTTTGAAAATGAAGGGGAATATCATGTGGTTATCAGCAACGGTTTTGGCACCGAAAAAAGCCGTGCTGCCTACCTTGAAGTACGGGATAAGCGTGCCGCTTATATCACTCAACAACCCTATTCACAGGTCATCACGGAGGGCGATACGATGGAGTTTAGTGTTGTTGCTTCGGGAGACGCCCCACATACGCATCAATGGACGTTGAACGGCGTTATTTTACCCAATGCCAAGTCGAACACGTTAAAAATCGTGTCAGCAGATTTTACCGATCAAGGCACCTACAGGGTCTTGGTTCAGAATGCTTTTGGAAGAGATTCGAGCGGCCCGTTCAAACTGCAAGTTCACCCCAAACCCATCGCACCACAAATCCTCGTTCAGCCTGAACCTCAATCGGTTGAAAAGGGAGAAGCCGTCGTTCTTTCCGTGGAAGTCGCGGGTGAAAAGCCGTTTACGTATCAATGGAAAAAAGACCGTGCACCAATTACCAAAGCGGACCGTTCAACCTACCGTATTGAAAATGCCCAACCGGAGATGGCTGGAATCTATCGCGTGGAAGTGACCAACAAATTTGGATATGCCATCAGCAAGCCTGTTCGGGTGGAGGTGGTTGATCTGGATACTGCGACAATCGATTCCATCACAATCAACGGTGTCCATTCCAACTCGATGGCCGTTTGGCTTGGTGATTCTGTTGAGTTAAAAATCAAAGCAACGGGCAGAAAGCCGTTGACTTACTGGTGGGAACACAATGGAAAAAACAACGGCGACAACGGGGGCACATTCAAAATCAAATCGTTCCAAATGAAACACGTCGGAACCCACACCGGGCGCGTGAGAAATGAATCCGGAGAAAGTTCCAGTTTCATAATTTTAACAGTCAGAAATCCGGGCTTCACCAGCATTACAATGGAACCGGACAACACCTTGGCGCTTGCCATAGATGCCCCGATTGGCAGGCAAATTACATTGGAGCGGTCAATCGACCTGAACTCGTGGGACCAATTGAAAACATTCGTTCACCAAGGGGAATTGATTGAAATATTGACCTCCCAAGAAAAGGAAATCTTCTTCCGATTGAAAATAAAAAACTGAAAAGGTTGATCAGAAAGGATTGAAAGCAATGGCCAGCGCTTGGATCGTTGAACATCTATGCACCCTAATCCCATAAAAACCTCTCATCGTATTCGATCTGATATCGCTGAAGCAATTGCCGCAGTTCATCTTTAAAATCAACTTTCCGATGATGCTCTTCTTGGTTGGCGATGTATTCGATGGTTTGAATGGCTTGCGATTGGCCGATTGAAAAACTCCCATAACCTCCCTGCCATTGGAACGCGGACATCTCCGGGGCATTCGTTTTGATCCATCTTGAAGAGGCACGTTTCAGTTCCTTGACCCATTCGGAAATGGGAATTGTCCGTGACAATTTACCGAGCAAATGAACGTGGTCCGCGACTCCGCCGATTTTCAAAACAGGACAGTCAAGTTTTGTGGAGACGCCGGCGAGATAGCTGTGAAGTTCGATCCGCGTCTGGCCGTTTTTCAAAAACGGTCTGCGATCTTTTGTGGAGAAAACCACGTGGACGAGGACGTTGCTGAGCGATTGGGCCATTTTGTTTTACGAAACCCTTGCAGGGTTTTTCATTTTACCGCAGACCCAAGGTAGAAACCGGTCGGTTTCAACCTTGGGCTGCAGCACGTAATCCCTTCGGGATATTAGTCCGGTTCGCTTGGCTTTCTGCGGCGCGATTTGTGAGCGGCCTGGATCTCGGCGTCGATGTCTTTCATGCTCAACGCATCGCGGCCGGAGGCCTTGGCCTGATTCCGAATCTTGGCCAAGGTGTGCAGGATACGGGCGCGCCGGACGGCTTTGTTCGCCTTGGGCGATTCCCCCCGAATCTGGCATGGCTGTGATCGTAAATTGCGAGTCATCCCCGTTTTCATTCTCGGAAAATGTAACCTGTAGGGTTTCATTGGTCACTTTAAATTTACAACGCAGCGAAAACTGTTGGGTTGAACGCTTGGTCGTTCTGTGGCTTCATCGCGGCTCAAGCCGTTCATGTTAATTTTGAAATGAAATCGTACCGGATCAAACCAGCCCTGACCGCCGTCGCCGCCCTGTCGCTGGCGATTAACCTTTCCGCGCAACGCCACGGCCCGGCCGCCGCCGCCGAGCAGGCCAAACTGCTGCAACCCCACCCGGAACTGCAGGCCACCCTGTTCGCCTCCGAGCCGATGCTGTTGAATCCGGCCAACATGGACATCGACGCCGAGGGCCGCGTCTGGGTGACCGAGGGGGTCAACTATCGCCTCTTCAAGCCGTGGGGCAAAATCCAGCCCAAGGGCGACCGCATCCGGATTCTCGAGGACACCGATGGCGACGGCCGGGCCGACTTGGCCAAGACGTTTTACCAAGGCAACGACGTGAACGCCGCGCTGGGCATCGCCGTGCTCGGCACGAGGGTGATCGTCTCCTGCTCGCCCAAGGTGCTGCTGTTCACCGATGAAAACGGGGACGACAAGGCCGACGGCCCGCCGACGGTGCTGTTCAACGGCATCGGCGGGGTCGACCACGACCACGGCGCGCACGCGTTCGTGTTCGGGCCGGACGGGAAACTTTATTTCAACGTCGGCAACAATGGCGGCCAGTTGAAAACGCCGGACGGCAAATCGTTCATCGTCGACAAGGCCGGCAACGAGGTGAACGGTCGCGGCCGGCCGTATCGACAGGGGCTCGTCTTCCGTTGCAACCTCGACGGCAGCGGGGTCGAGACGCTCGGCTACAATTTCCGCAACAACTACGAGGTCGCTGTCGACTCGTTCGGCACCCTTTGGCAGTCGGACAACGACGACGACGGCAACCGCGGCGTGCGCATCAACTTTGTGATGGAGTTCGGCAACTACGGCTACACCGACGAGTTGACCGGGCGCGGTTGGCGCACAAAGCGCACCAACCAGGAAAAGGACGTGCCGTCGATGCATTGGCACCAGAACGACCCGGGCGTGATCCCGAACCTCCTGCAAACCGGACAGGGTTCGCCGACCGGCATCGCAATCTACGAGGGCGGTCTGCTGCCGGACGTGTTCCGGGGCCAAATGATGCATTGCGACGCCGGACCGCGCGTCGTCCGCGCCTACCCGGTCAAGCGCAGCGGAGCCGGCTACACCGGCAAAACCGTCAACATGCTGCAAAGCAACGATCCGTGGTATCGCCCATCGGACGTCTGCACCGCGCCGGACGGCTCGGTATTTGTTGCCGACTGGCACGACGGCCACGTCGGCGGGCATCACATGACCGACCACAAGCCGGGCCAAATGACCGGCCGCATCTACCGACTCACGCCCAAGGGCGGCGACGGTCGTTACGCCGTGCCGAAAAAACGCACCGCCCTATCGATGCTCACCTCGCCCAACATGGCCTCGCGCTACATCGGCTGGCAGCAGTTGAACAAGGTCGGTGCGAAGGCCGAAGGCACGTTGGCCAAGCTGTGGCAGGGCGACGACCAACGGTTGCGCGCCCGGGCATTGCACCTGCTCGCGCGCATCGACGGGCTTGAGAAAAAATACATCGGCGCGGCACTCAAGGATGACAACCCGGACATCCGCATCACCGGTTTGCGCATCGCCCGCGAACGCGGCATCGATGTCATCCCGATGGTCGAGCAACTGGCCGGCGACCCTTCCGCCGCCGTTCGCCGGGAGTGCGCGATCGCGCTGCGGCACAACGACTCGCCGGCCGCCCCGGCGCTCTGGGCCAAGCTCGCCCGGCAGCACGACGGCGCGGATCGCTGGTACCTCGAGGCGCTTGGCCTCGCGCTGGACCGGCAGCACGACAGGTTTTTCGGCGCTTGGCTCGAAGCCGTTGGCAGTGAGTGGGATACGCCGGCCGGGCGCGACATCGTCTGGCGTTCGCGCTCCAAAAAGACGCCTGGCCTGCTGGTGCGAATCCTCCTCAACAAGAATACCAGTGAGGCCGAAAAACCGCGGTACATCCGCGCGCTCGATTTCCAGTCCGGCCCGGAGAAGGAGGCCGCGCTGCTCAAGCTGCTCGGCGCCGGGGGTTGATCACCCCGACAGCAGTGACTCGATGAACGGCAGATCCGCCGGCGTGGTGGCCTTGGGGTTTGGTTGGTCACACTCGATCAACCGCACCGCTTGGCCAAGCGCCTCGCAGGCGGCGGTGTCGTCGGTGACCGACAGCCCCTCGTCGCGCACCTTGGCCAAGGCGGCGAGAATGATCTCCCGCCGGAACACCTGCGGTGTCTGGACCGCCCACAGGTTTTCGCGATCGAGCGTCCCGACGATTTGCGCCTGGCCATCGCCGCGCTTGAGCGTGTCGGCCAAGCGCTTGGCCAGCACGGCCGCGCCCATCTCCCGGGCGGCGGACACGGCCAGTTGAGTGGCCACCAGCGGCAGGCATGGCCTCGCGCCATCCTGGATCGCGACGATCTCCGACCCCGCAGCGGTGGCGTTGACGCCGTTCCAGACGGAGTCCTGCCGTTCCGCACCGCCGGCGACGAGTTGCCACGGTGTTTGCGCATCGATGCGCCCGGCCAGTTTCTCGAAACGCGCCCGCGTGTCATCGCGGACGACCAGAACGATTTCGGCCGCGTCGGGGAACCGGTCGCATCGACGCCACGTGTGGCCGATCAGCGGCAGACCGGCGATGTCGAGAAACAGCTTGTCGCCCTGCCCCATCCGGTTGCCGCTCCCGGCGGCGACGATGACAATGGAAACACCCGGCATGGTCGCGGGTCAGGCGACGAGGTCGCGGGCGACATGGCCGTGAACGTCGGTGAGCCGCATGTCTCGTCCGTCAAAAAAGTAAGTCATCCTTTCATGATCCATCCCGAGCAGGTGCAGCATCGTCGCGTGCATGTCGTGCATCTCGAGCTTGTTCTCGACGGCACGGTAGCCGAACTCATCCGTCGCCCCGTAGGTGATGCCGGGTCTGGCCCCGCCGCCGGCCATCCAGAGGGTGTAGCCGTACGGGTTGTGGTCGCGGCCGTCACTGCCCTGCGCGAACGGCGTGCGGCCAAACTCGCCGGACCAGACCACCAGCGTCTCCTCCAGCAGGCCGCGAGACTTGAGGTCGCGCAACAGGCCGGCGATCGGCTGGTCGGTGGCGCGGGCGTTGTCGCCGTGGTTTTTCTTCAGGCCGCCGTGGGCGTCCCAGCGGTCGTTGCCGCCGATGCGCGGACAGGTCAGCTCGATGAACCGCACGCCCTTCTCCACGAGGCGCCGGGCCATTAGGCACTGCATCCCAAACGTGCGCGTGGGCTCATACTTGGCCTCGAGCCCGTACAGCCTGCGCGTGGCCCCGGTCTCTCCCTCGATATCGATCAACTCCGGCACGGTGGCCTGCATGCGGTAGGCCATCTCGTAATTGGCGATAGCCGACTCGAGTTCGTCCACGTGGCCCAGCCGGTCGAGCACGCCCCGGTCGAGCTGGTTCAGCAAACCGAGCTTGGCCTGCTGCGCGCCGGGCCGGCCTTCGCGCGGCCGGATGTCGGCCAACGGCGCCTTGCCGGCCTTGAACACGGTGGCCTGATGGCTCGCCGGCAGGAAGCCGTTGCCAAAGTTGTCCCAGCCACCGGACGGCACGAGGCCGCCATTGAGCACCACAAAGCCCGGCAGGTCGTTGGCCTCGGTGCCCAGGCCGTAGCTCATCCACGCGCCCATGCTCGGACGGCCCTGCACGCCAAAGCCAGTGTGCAGGAAAAAATTCGCGCTGTTGTGCTCGGAAAACTTTGAGGTCATGGAGCGCACGACGCACAACTCGTCCGCCATCGCGCCGATATGCGGGAAAATGTCGCTCACCGTTAGGCCGCACTGGCCGTATCGCTTGAACGCCCATGGCGACTTGAACGTGGTCCCGATGTTGTCGAACTGGGTCGGGTTGATCTTTGCGGCAAACGGCTTGCCGTGCTCGCGCTCGAGCAACGGCTTGGGATCGAACGAGTCGACCTGCGACACCCCGCCGTCCATGTAGAGAAAGATGACATTCCTCGCCCGGGGCGCGTGATGCGGTCGGTGCGGGGCGAACGGCGACCTGGCCCTGCCGTAGGCCGGGTCGGCCAACAGGCTGCTCAGCGCCACGGCGCCAAAGCCGGCGGCGCAGCGCCCCAGCATCTCCCGCCGACTGAACGGCCGCGGCAGGTAGTTATGGCAGCCGTTGTTCATGAGGTGGACAGTGAGCAGGGGCGCTTGGTGATTCCTTCTCCCTCTCGGGGGAGAAGGTGGCCGAAGGCCGGATGAGGGGGCGAACCACGTTGAACTGTCGCCCAACGGGTGGACGCGCTTGGCCAAGCGGGTGACTGCTGTAAACCGGTGACTTCATCTCAATTCACGAACACAAATTCCTTCACGTTGAACAGCGTGTGGCAGAGGTCGGCCAGCGGTTGCTTGAGCGAGCCGCCGCCGGTGGCCCCGCGTTGTTGCTCGAGAAACTTCGCCGCCGCGCCGGCCTCCCACGCCTCCGGCTCGCGGCCGAACGCCTGGCGGTAGGCGAGGCGCACCAACTCAGCCGTGTTGGCACTGCTGACGTTTAAAAGCGCGTCCGCCCAGATGGCGGCCTGTTGATGCACGAACTCGTTGTTGAGCATGATGAGCGGCTGGGCCGGGGAGTTGGACACCACGCGCCGCCCCATCGTGGTGAACGGCGTCGGCTTGTCAAACGCGCTCAGCATCGGCTCCGGGTGGTTGCGTCGCACCTCGACGTAAATGCTGCGACGCCCGTCGCCGTCCATCGGGCCGCTGCCGCCCGGGCTGCGGTTATTCCGCATAAACGGCGTGATGTGTACCATCGGCCCCTTGCCGAACTGCCGTTTATCGATCCGGCCGGAGACGGCCAGCAACTGGTCACGGATCACCTCGCCCTGCAGTCGCCGGATTGGCATGCGATGCAGCAAATAGTTGTTCGGGTCGACCTTCGCCCCGGCCGAGTGCGGCCGGCTCGACTGCCGGTAGGTGCTCGAGAGCACCACCTGCCGGATCATGTCCTTGACCGACCAGCCTCGCTCGATGAGTTGCGCCGCAAGATAGTCGAGCAGCGCCGGATGCGTCGGCGGCCGGCTGGTCGCGCCAAAGTTGTCCACCGTGTCCACAATGCCGCGGCCAAACAGGTGATGCCAGACGCGGTTCGCCAGCACGCGCGAGACGAACGGGTTGTCCGGGTCGGTCATCCGTCTGGCCAGATCCATTCGGCCGCTGCCGCGGCTGGGCCGCTTGGTCTCGCCCAGCGCTTGGAGGAAGGCGCGCGGCACCGTCTCCCGCGCCGGCGTGCGGTGGTTGCCTCGCACCAGCACCGGCTCGTCCTCGCCGTTGCCGTCGAGCAGCGTCAACGCCCAAACCGCACCGGGGATCGTCCGCTCGATACCGGTCTTCGCCTCGTGATAGGCGGCGAACTTCCGTGTCGCTTGGCCAAGGTCAGCCTGTTTTTCGAGAAGGTGTTCGTGGCGGATCACCCAGTTGAGCAGTTGCGCCGTCTCGCGATCGGCCCGGCCGGCGGCACTGTCGTTGGCCGCGGCCACCAGCAACTTGGCCAAGCCGTCAGCCAGGCCGCCACCGCCGTCGAGCAGCTTGGCCAAGCGCGAGTTGACCGGCCGCACAATCGGCGGTTCGCCACCGCCGAACTGCACCCGCTCAAGCGCGAACGCGCCGCGCGGCGTGAATTCCACGTGCACGCGATGGCCGATGTAATCGCGCACTCGATGGCTGTGCCATTTCCAGTCGTCGCCCTTGCTGTCGAGTTTTTGGCGAACCACCTTGTGCAGTGGCCCGGCGACCTGCCGGTGCGAATCGACCGCGAGAAAGACATCCGCCTTGCCCTTGTAGCGGTACCAAAGCGTGTCGCCGTTCACGCCGAACGTGCGCGTGCGGATGATCCCGGTGAAGCGCGTACTCAAGCGGTCACTCCGGGCCGCGCCGTTCTCGTTGAACTCGGTGACCGGGCGGCTGGCATCACCGCCGTAGACCGGCGTGCCGACCGCCATCGGGCCGGCGCCAAACTGCATGCCGCCGGTGAACCACTCCTCCGGCCCCTGCGGACGGCGAAAATCAGCGACCCGGTCCGAAGCCGTCCAGTCGCGCTCACTTTTCACGTAGTTGCGCTCGCCCTCCTCAACGGTGACGTTGATCCTGATCGACTCGGCCCGTGCCGCAGTGTCCGCCTCCAGTTGGTTCATGGCCGCCACCGCCTCGGCGCGCGCTTGGCCAAGCGCGACGCCCGCCACTCCGCGCAGCGGGTCGGCTGCATCGGCGCGGGCCTTGTCGAGATACGCCACCCAGGCGGCGAGTTTTTCCGGCTGAAGATTTTTCGTGCCGGCCGCGTCCCGCACCACCGGGTGCGAGGCGATGTAGTCGCCCGGCTCGGGGGCATCGCTGCCGTCGGGAATGTTGCGGAGAATCTCCGCTGCGGCCGGCAGATATCCGGCCAAGCGGCTCACCTTGGTTTCGACGGACGCCGTAAACTCGCGGAGCAGGCCGGCCTCGCTCCCAGCCCGTAGCTTGGCCAGTTCGTTGCGGGCGGCGGCTTGGGCGGCGGGGTCGGAAATGTCCTTCAGGTGATAACCGGAACTCTGCAGATAGCCGGCGAGCGCGTAGTAATCCCGGGTCGAGATCGCGTCGAACTTGTGGTCGTGGCACCGGGCGCACCCCACCGTCATGCCAAGGAAGGCCTTGGAGTAGACGTCGATCTGGTTGTGCACCCGGTTGCACTCGTCGCCGCGGATGTCCACCGGCGAGTGGGTGGCCTCGCCAAGATGCCAAAAGCCGGCACCCAGCGCCGACTCGTTGCAGCGCGTAGCCGGGTCGATGCGGGGCGGCTCCACCCTGTCGCCCGCGATGTGCTCCACGACAAAGTCGGCGTACGGCACGTCGGCGTTGAAAGCGCGGACGACGTAGTTGCGGTATCGGTACGCCTCCGGAATTGGGTAGTCCGCCTCGTGGCCGCGCGTCTCGGCAAAGCGCACGATATCGAGCCAATGCTGCCCCCAGCGCTCGCCAAAATGAGGCGACGCCAACAGCCGCTCGACGGCGGCTTCGTAGGCGGTCGCGGAGGGGTCGGCGACAAACGCCTCGACCTCCCCCGGCGTCGGCGGCAGACCGATGAGGTCGAAGTGCAATCGACGGATGAGTGTGCGGCGGGTGGCCATCTCGCTGGGCGAAAGTCCCGCCGCCTGCAGTTTAGCCAGAATGAAGCGGTCGATGGCGGTGCTGGCCCAAGCCGCGCCGCGAACCGGCTGGACGGACGGCGGCTGGACGTCGCGCCGCACCGGCTGCCATGCCCAATGCTCAGCTTTGCGCCCGGCGATATCGAACGCGTCCTTGTCGGTGATGTCAGCCGCCTTGCCGTCGCGGGGATCGGGCGCGCCCATCGCGATCCATTGGGCCAGCCTGTCGATCGCATCCTGCGGGAGCCTGTTCTTGGGCGGCATTTGCAGATCGTCATTTTCGTACGAGACCGCCCGGATCAGCAGGCTGGCCTTGGGGTCGCCGGGGACGACTGCCGGGCCGGAGTCGCCGCCCCTGCGGAGGCCGTCGCGGGTGTCGAGCAACAGTTCGCCCTTGGCCTTGCCCGCCTCCGCGCTGTGGCATTTGTAGCAGTTTTGCGCGAGCAACGGCCGGATGTGGTTCTCGAAAAACTCGACCCCCTCCGGCTCCGCGGCGGCCAAGCCGCCTGGCCAAGCGGCCCACGCCAAGCCAAGCGCGGCCACTCCACGGCAGATTTCACGAAAACAACGCATCAACGAAGCAGGCGAGACTATAACAACAGCGCGTTTATTCAAGCCAACGCCGGGCCAACCGCGGGAAACCCGTTCGCCGCCCGTGGCCCCACTAAAAGGCATGGCGGCGCTGCTGCGGATCCCAGTTCTCGATGAACTCGGCGGTGTTGTCCCGCTTGGGATTGATCGTCCGGTCCGGGTCGTCGTACGACTGCACGTGGCCGTCTGCGAACACCACCGGCGCCGAGTTGCTGTGCCGCTCGCTGGCCACGCCCTCGTTGGCGCGGTTGATGAACGGCCACCACATCGTCAATGACCAGTGACCGCCATCCTTCTGCTCCGAGTCGGCGAGGTTGATGCACTCGACCGGGCTTCGAACCGAGCTGAGCTTCACCTCGTAACCGCTTGGCAGGTTGCCGCTCTTCTCCCCCTGCCGCCCCGGCATCTGCCCAAGAAAATAGGAGTTCTGACCGTACCCGATGCTGTGCGCGTCGAACCGCCACTTGTCATGCTGCTTGGACTGGTTCTTGAATTTGCCGTGCCGCAGATCGGGGCAGCGGTACGCCTGGTCGGACGGCGCGTAGCCGTAAATGAGGGTGAACCAGGTTTCCTCCCGCGCAAACGACATCCCCTTGTTCAGTTCAACCAAGCGCTGGAAGCCCTTGCTCGGGGTGCGGGAGACGGCACGACGGTGGTACGGGAAAATGTCGTCGTTGTCGTCCATGTACATCGAGTTGGCCAAGCCAAGCTGGCGCAGGTGACTGCTGCACTTCGTCCGGAGAGCGATCGTCTTGCTCTTGGCCAAGGCCGGCAGGAGCATCGCGGCCAGGATGGCGATGATGGCAATCACGACCAGCAACTCGATCAGCGTGAAACCGCGCCGGCCTTCGGTCTTTTTCTTGATGGCGGAGTATTTGTTCATTTTTTCCTTCCATTGCCCCCATAATGGGGTGGTTACCGTGAACGCCTGCCGTTTATCCAAACAAAAAACGGATTATTTGAAAAACACAATCTGCGCTGTCAGACAGAAAAAAACTGCCGAGCATTGCGGGTGTCGAACAAAGCCGAGCGGGGATGCGGTTATCCAATGACACCCGTTCCGCCCATGGTGAAGACGCCCCCAGGCCGTTGGCCAAGCGGTTGGCCAAGCGAGAAAAGGCCCAGAACAAGGCAAAAACGCCCATTAAACGCTTGCAATCGATTAATTGGCCTCTACAGTTCCCGACCTTTTGTTGAGTGCCGAAATGAGCTACTACCCCACAAAATTGATTCTGTTGGCGCAGGAGACTGCACCTGCCCGCAACCCGATGTTCGACACTCTTCCGATGTTGATCCTGATGATCATCATCTTCTACTTCCTGCTGATTCGGCCTCAAACCAAGCGGGAGAAGGATCGCCGGAAAATGGTGGACGCCCTCAAGTCCGGCGACTCGGTCATCACCCGGGGCGGCGTGGTCGGCTCCGTGCAGTCGGTCAAGGACACCACCGTCTCGATTCGGTCGCTCGAGAGCAAGTTTGAGGTGGAGAAACACGCCATCGAGCGTGTGATCGCCGACAAGTCAGATTTGAAGGACAAAAAGTAACCCACAACCGTGAAACGAAACAACATCGCCCGATTCCTATTCCTGGTTCTCATTCTCGCCTGGGCGGGAACTGAGATGTGGCCGCTCAAGGACGAGTCCGGAAAACTGATCGAGCAATTCGGCAAGGCTACCAACAAGGACGCGGCATTCGAACAGGCATATGATGAGGCCAAGGCGGCCCATGACCCGGATGACGAAAACAGCAACGAGTTTGGCATCCTACAAAGCGCGGTGGAGAACGCCGGCCTGGTGCTGAGCAATTACACCTGGTCCCCCAAATTAACGTTCCGCGGCCAACTGCCCGACAACCGGGTTGTCCTGCAAAAACTGCAGAAAAAGGTGGCTGGGAAACTCCAACTCGGGCTGGATCTCAAAGGCGGCTCATCGTTCCTCGTGGCGTTGGACACCAGCAACCTGAACACCAACGACTTGGATAAGGCTTCAGCAACCAAAGTCGCTCTCGATCAGGCCGTGGAAGTGTTGCGCGCCCGCGTGGACACCATCGGCGTGGCTGAGCCGGAGATCCGGACGATGGGGGAAGACAAAATTATGGTTCAGCTGCCCGGCCTGTCCGAGGCCAACCGAGCCAAGGCCAAGAAACTGGTGACCGAGGCGGCGTTCCTGGAGTTCGCTCTGGTGCACAACGACTCCGAACGGCTGATCGCCAACGGCATCATCCCCGACGGCTACAAGCAATACTCCCACGCAACGAAGGATCGCGACGGCCAGGAGCGCCCCGAGGAATTGCTGATCCAGGTCGATAAAGACCAACCGAACAAGGCTTGGAACCAATACGGCCTGAAGGGGGAACACATCAGCAAGGCCTCCCCATCGCGCAATCCACTCACGCAGGAGCCCATGATCCTGTTCACCTTCAACAGCGAGGGGGCCAAGGCCATGGGCCAGTTGAGCGGCGGCAACATCGGCGAACGCATGGCGATCATCCTGGACGGCAACCTGATGTCCGCGCCGGTGCTGCAGGAGCGCATCACCAGCAACGGGCAGATCACGGGGTCCTTCACCTCGGAGGAGGCCGCCACCATCGCCAACGCGCTGCTCAACCCGCTCAAGGCCCCGCTGACCATCGAAGAGGAGATGAGCGTGGAGCCCAGCCTTGGCAAAGACTCGGTGCAAAGCGGTCAGAACGCCGCGCTGTGGGGCGTGATCGCCGTGGCAGTGTTCATGCTCCTCTACTACTGGTTCTCCGGCCTCGTCGCCAACTTCGCGCTGGTGCTGAACCTGTTCATCCTGATCGGCGTGTTGTGCTACCTCGGCGCCGCGCTGACGCTGCCCGGCATCGCCGGCATCGTGCTGACGATCGGCATGGCGATCGACGCCAACGTGCTGATCTTCGAGCGCATCCGGGAGGAACTCGAGGCCGGCAAGGGCGAGCAAGGGGCGGTCGAGACCGGCTATGCGAAGGCGTTCGGCACGATTATCGACGCCAACCTGACCACGCTCATCGTCTCGGTGATCCTCATTACCATGGGCACCGGCCCGGTGAAAGGCTTCGGCGTCACTCTGACCGTCGGCATCTGTGCCAGTATGTTCACTGCCTTGGTGGTCACACGCCTGGTATTTGATCTGTTCAGGAACTTTGGCGCAGGCAAGAGCCTAGGATCGTTGATCTTCGCTAAAAAGCCAAAGCTCAACTTCATGGGCTTTGCCAAGTACGCCTTTGTCGCCTCATGGATTCTGGTGGCGATTGGGATCGGGACCGGCATCAACCGTGGCTCGGATGCCATGGGCGTGGACTTCAAGGGCGGCGACCAGATCACGTTCGAGTTTACGGAGGGCCAAGAAAAGGATGTCGGCCAGTTGCGCGACGCGCTTGGCCAAGCCGGCATCGAGGGTGCCATGATCCAGTATCAGGCGGGCGGTGGCAGCCGGGAGCGGCTGCAGGTCACGGTCGGTTTCGGCAGCGGCGAGACGGCCAAAGTCGCCTTGGAAGAGGCGTTCGCGGGAGACGAAGGCTTCAAGGAAGTCAGCCGGTTGGGCACCGGCCCGAGCATCAGCAACGAGATTTTGCAGGGTGCCACCAAATCGCTACTAATCGCGATGTTTGCCATCCTGGTTTACGTCACGTTCCGGTACGAGTTCTCGTTCGCACTGGGTGCCATCCTGGCCATCTGCCACGACGTGTTGATGACGCTGGGCATCTTCTACATCTGGGGTGGCGAGTTGAGCGCGCCGGTGATGGCCGCCGTGCTGACAATCATCGGCTTCTCGATCAACGACACGATCGTGATCTTCGACCGCATCCGGGAGGACCTGAAGCTGGGCCTGCCCGGCACGTTCACCGAGATCATGAACGGCGCGATCAGCAAGACAATGAGCCGCACGATCATCACCTCCGGCACCACCCTGCTGGCGGCAGGATCGTTGTTCCTGTTCGGCGGCGGCGCGATCCACGCGTTTGCGTTCACGCTGCTGGCCGGCGTGCTCACCGGCACCTTCTCCAGTATCTTCATCGCTGGCTGGTTTGTACTGTGGAAAAACAAGGGGGAGAAGCCGAAGCTTGCTGACGAGACCGTCATCACGCAGCACAGCATCTCGACCTCGGAAGCCTGAGGCCGCGCTGCGAACGGCTTCCCGCTGAAGGCGAACCGCGCTTGGCCAAGCGCCACCGGAATGTAACACAGGCATGACACTCGCCGCAGCCACCGACCCCGCGTTGACCGTCCACCCGATGGGATGGCTCGCGTTCCTGGGCGCGGTGCTGCTGTTTCTCGCGCTCGACCTCGGGGTGTTCCATCGCAAACCACACGCGGTTTCCTTCGGCGAGGCGCTGATGTGGACAAGCCTTTGGATTTCGATGGCCATGGCGTTCGCCTTTTGGTTGGCACCGGCGATGGTCGGCGAAGGATGGCAGGCCGCCCACACCAAGCTGTTCCTCACCGGCTACGTGGTGGAGTTGTCGTTGTCGATGGACAACGTGTTTGTCATCGCGCTGATCTTCACCTACTTCCGCGTGCCGCTGGAATACCAGCACCGCGTCCTGTTCTGGGGCATCCTCGGCGCCCTCGTGATGCGCGGGGTGATGATCTGGTTTGGCGCGGAACTGATCGAGCGTTTCCACGGGATCCTGTACGTGTTCGGTGCCTTCCTGCTGTTCACTGGCATCAAGATGTTGTTCGCGGGCGACGAGGAGGTGGAGCCGGAGAAAAACTTCATTATCCGCCTGGCGCGAAAACTGTATCCCGTTGCAACAGAGTATGATGGACAGCGATTTTTCACCCAACTGGACGGCCGCCGCGCCCTGACACCGCTGGCGCTCTGCCTAATCATGGTCGAGACCACTGACCTCATTTTTGCGGTGGACTCCATCCCGGCCATCTTCGGCATCACCACCAAGACGTTCCTGGTTTTCACGTCGAATGTGTTTGCTATTTTGGGGCTGCGGTCGCTCTATTTCGTCTTGGTGGGGCTGCTGCGGCACTTCCGCTACCTGAAGTACGGGATGGCACTCGTGCTGGTGTTCATCGGGTTTAAGATGCTGGTCGTCCTTTGGGAGGGCCGCCCCACTTGGCTGGACTTCGAGGCCAATCACGACGCCGTACTAGGCATCATCGGGGCGATCCTTGGCCTGTCGATCATCGCCTCGCTGGCGGTGCCGGCAAAGAAACCGGGATCGACTGGCGAGCATTAAGGCCAAGCGCTTGGCCAAGCGCACAAACGAATTTTTTAGTTGTATGAACAATAACCAAGAAAACCTGATCCGGACGTCAAGGAGGGTTCGGACTCCGGCGTGAAATATCGCTGGAGCCTAGCACCCTCTCAACCGCTCTTAACTGGCCAACTCATTCGCGAACTGCCGCTGTCGCCACTCATGGCCCAATGCCTCGTCAACCGGGGCGTCGTCAGCAAGGCCGAAGTCAGCGAGTTCCTGAACCCCAGGCTCAAGTTGTTGGCCGACCCGTTCCTGATTCCAAACATGGATGCCGCCGTTGAGCGGCTCTGGAAGGCGCGAGAGAACAACGAGCGGTTGTTGATCTACGGTGACTACGACGTGGACGGCGTCAGCTCCACGGCGCTGCTCACCGAGATGCTGACCGAGCTTGGCTGGATGGTGCAGCCGTATCTCCCCGGCCGCTTCGACGACGGCTACGGCCTGAGCGAGGTGTCCCTCGAGAAATGCCTTGAGCAATTCGAGGCCGACATCGTACTCGCCGTCGACTGCGGCTCCACCGCCGTCGAGGCCATCGCGTATCTCAACGAGCGGAAGATTGACGTCCTCGTGCTCGACCACCACCAGGTCAGCGAGCCGCCCCCCGAGCCGCTGGTCATGGTCAACCCGCAGCTCAGTGACGACTACCCGAATTTTCAGGAACTGTGCTCCGTCGGCCTCGCCTTCAAGCTCGCCCATGCGCTCGTCAAGCGCGGCCGCCAGGAGGGCCTGCAAAAGGAGCGCGACCTTGACCTCAAGCAATACCTCGATTTCGTCGCGCTGGGCACCGTGGCCGACCTCGTGCCGTTGACCGGCGAAAACCGCAAACTCGTCCGCACCGGCCTCGAGCAACTCGGCGAGACCGCCCGCCCCGGCCTCGTCGCGCTCAAGAAAGTGGCCAACGTCTCCAAGCCGGTCACCGTGTTCAACGTCGGCTTCCACCTCGGCCCACGCCTCAACGCCGCCGGCCGGATGGACAACCCCGACGCCTCACTGAACCTCCTCCTCGCCAAAGACCGGTACGAGGCCGAAAAGGCGGCAGAAACCCTCGACAAACACAACACCGAGCGGCGCGAAATCGAGCGTGACATCTCCTCGCAGGCCGTCGAGAGCGTCCGGAAACGGTTCGACCCGGAGAACGACTTTGTCATCGTCGAAGGCAATATGGAGTGGCATCTCGGCGTCATCGGCATCGTCGCCTCCCGCGTCATGCGCGAGTTTTACCGCCCCACCTTCATCCTCGCGAGCGACGGCGACGGCTGGAAAGGCTCCGCCCGCAGCATTGAGGGCTTCGACCTCGCCGAGGCCATGCGCGGCTGCGACGACCTGCTCAACGACCACGGCGGCCACGCCATGGCCGCCGGCGTCTCGGTCAAGCCCGGCCGGCTCGACGCCTTCCGCGAACGCATCAACGAGATCGCCAAGAAAACCATCACACCGGACATGTTCCAGCCGCCGCTCAAGCTCGATGCCGGAACCGACCTCTCGGAGTTGACGCTGGTACACATCGAGGCGATGAGCCAACTCGAGCCGCTTGGCCAGGGCAACCCGGAGATTCAGCTCCTCGTCGGCGACCTCACCCTGTCGAGCCCCATCTACCGCATGGGGCGTGACAAGCAGCATGCCAAGTTCTGGGTCACAGACGAGCGGGGTGCCTGCGAGGTCATCGCGTGGAATCTAAAACCGGAAGACGAGCCGAAGGACACCTTCGACATCGCCGTCGCGCCGCAAATCAACGACTTCAACGGCCGCCGCTCGGTCCAGTTGAAGCTCATCGACTGGCGTCCTGCCAAGGGCTGACCCCGCTTGGCCAAGCGCTAGATTTCCACGCTGGCCATTTTGCGGATGCCGGCCCGCATCGGCAGCCAGCCGAGCAGGAAGGAGCCGCTGAGGAACAGCGCCCAGCCGAGCCAAAACACCGCCGCCGAGTTGCCGCCGAAGGCCCAGCGGGATGTCACCGCCATCAAGCTCAGCATCCCGACGATATAGAGGAAACTCAGCACGAGGCAGAGTGTGCCACCAAAGCCGCTGACGATCTTGCTTGGGTTGTCCTCGCGAAAGTTCGGGTACACCGCACCGAGCCCCACGGCCAGCGCGTTGAGCGTGAACGCCATCACCCCGATGGTCAGCGTGAAAAACACCACCCTCTCCGCCGGGATCGAGAGCATCGCGCACGACGCCCCCACCAATGCCATCGTCACGGCCATCGACACCGCGGTGCAAAAGAGGAACTTGGCCATGAGCGTGCGGCGCAGCCCGAGCGGCGCCATACCGATGATCCAAATGCGCTTGCCCTCGAGCGAGATCTGCGGAAAGACGAACCGCGTCGTCAGCGTGGCGAGGTTCAGCGCGCACGCACCGAGGTTGAGGTACGAGGTGAGGTCGATCCAAAAGTCGCTCGTCAGCCGGTGCGAGAAATGGCGCAGGTTCACGATGTACGCGATCAGCAGGCCGAGCAGGATCAGCGACTGGCCCCACTGCGTGGCATCCCGCAGGAACGTGCGGATGTCCTTCACCAGCAGTGCCCTCGCGTCGGCGCGGCCCCACCAAAGCAGCTTGGCCAAGCGGTCGAGCAACCGGGGCGCGAACGGCGCTTGGCCCAGCGCCTGGCCCGCCGCGGCGCCGGCGCCGCGGCTGTTCACCGCCGAAAGCGCCCCGTAAAAAAAACCGCCCGAGCGCGTCGAGGCGAGGTAGCCGAAAAACAGCGTGTGGCTCAACAGCACCAAGCCGAAGAACAACGTGCCCATCAAAGCGCCCTCCACCCACTGGGTGACGCCGCTCGACACCCAGTAGCTTGGCAGGAACGGGAACAGGGAAAACCGCGTGCGCGCCAACAGCCGGTCAACGACGTCGAGCACGCGCGTCTCGAGCATCTCGTCGGTCACGGTCTCGGGCTGCAGCCACGAGCTGGCGACGACGATCAGCACGATCACCGACAGCACGGCAGCGACCCGGAACGCCACGCGATCCACCCAGCGCGCCAGCCCCAGCGCCGCCCAGCTGCCGAGAATGCCCGGCAGCACGACGAACAGCGCCACGAATAGCGGCGTCACCACGTAAAAATGCCAAGCCGCATTGTGGGTCGCCCCGTACGCCGCCACGAGCGGCGCGATCAAAAACAAAAACGCCCACGACGCCAGGATACCGGACTCGAAGATTTTCCAGCGATAAATCGACTGGTGCGGCACCGGCAGCGACAGCAGGAACTGGGCTTCCCTGTTTCGGAACAGGTTGGTGAAGTTGATGATGACGTTGCTGAGCAGCAGCAGCAGAAACAGGAACGCAAACAGCAGAAACATCATCCGCTCGATCAGCACCGGCCCCAGTCCGGGGAAGCTGGAGGTGAAATTCAGCGCCTTGTGAAACAGCGCGTACGCCAGCCAGGCGTAGCCGACGACGAACAGGCCCATGAGGAACGCATGCAGCCGCGAACGCGCCACCGCCGAGCGGAGCCGCCGCCAGTTTTGCGTGCGGTTGACCCCGGCCAACAGCCGCCAATGCGGGATGGGCTTCGCGCCGTTCATACGCCGTCTTTGGTGAGCGACAGGAAGATCGACTCGAGCCGGCTGTCCCGGTTCGCCGCCTGCAGTTCCCCGTGCGACCCGACGGCCACGAGGCGGCCCTGGTGCATGATGCCGATGCGGTCGGCCATCTCCTCGGCGACGCTGAGCTGGTGGGTGGAGACGAACACCGTCACGCCGGCGTCGGCCTGCTCGCGCAGGATGTCCTTGAGCACGCGGGCATGCTGCGGGTCGAGCCCGACCATCGGCTCGTCGAGCACGACGACCTCCGGCGCGTGCATCAGCGCGGAGACGATCGCCACGCGCTGCTTGGTGCCGTGCGACAGGCTCTCGATCGGCTTGGCCAGAAATTCGCCGAGGTGAAACCGCTTGGCCAAGCGCCCGGCCTCGGCCTCCATCGCGGCGTCCTCCATGCCGAACAGCTTGCCGGTGAACCGGAAAAACTCGGCCGGCGTCAGCTTGTCGTAAAGGAACGGAAAGTCCGGCACGTAGGCCAGGCGGCGGCGGGCCTCGAGCGGGTCGGTGGCGCCGTCGAACCCGCAAATCCGCACCGAACCGCTCGTCGGCTTCATTAGCCCGGCCATGACCTTGATGGTGGTGGTCTTGCCGGCGGCGTTGGGGCCAAGGATGACGAAAAACTCCCCCGCCGGCACGGTCAGGCTGATCGCATCGACTGCCCGCAAATCGCCGAATTGCTTGGTTAATTGCTCGATTTCGATCATTGGGCGGCGCGTTTTCTCAGGGGGATGTTCTCGTTGGTGAACTGCAGTTGGCCGGGAAACTTGACCTGCATAATCTCCCCCACGCGGCTCACCAAAATCGTGACGACGCGCTCGCCGGGCAGCCTGGCCTCGATGCGATAAATACGGACGCGCGTGCTGCCAAGCCGGATGGAGTCGTTGTAGGCGTCCCATTCGAGGCCCAGCGCGGGCAGTCCACCGGCCGCTTGGCCAAGCGCGGTGTTGGCCGGCAGCAACGGCTTGAGCAGCGGCGCGATGAGCGGCCCGGCGAACGGCTCGGCCAACGCGGCGGGATCGCGCAATTGGCCAAGCGGCGTGGTGCGTTCCCATTGGCCAAGCGCCCCGTCGTGTTTCACGGTCAGCACCTGGTTGGTCGCCACCGCCGTGACCTCCCATGAACTTGGCGGCAGGTTGATCGTGGCTTGGAGGCTCTGCCAGTCGAGCGCGGTGTCGAGTGTCGAGCGGAGGTTGAATCGCAGCTTGCCGCGCAGCGGCTCAACGTCGAGCCGGCCATCCAGCGCGACGGTGTAGCCGCGAATCGACTCGACCCGGCCGGCCGGCTGGTTGGTGCCGTCGAAGTAGACCTCATCGGGGATGATCTCCCAGCGGATAAAGCCAAGCGACCGGCCGTTTTGAAACACCTGCAAGCTGGACGCGTCGGGCGCGTTGAAGATTTTGTCGATCACCACATCGCTGGAGACGCGGCTGCCGCGGCCGGTGTCGCCATACTCGGCGCGCCACAGGAGCGCATTCATCGCCAGCCAAAACAGGAGGATGACTGGGAAGGTCAACCGGCGCACGGCGATGGGTTACCGGGTGCGCTTGGCCGGGATGTAGACCGTGACGCCCGGCTTGAGGTCGCGGGAGTTGCGCATCAGGCGCAGGTTGGCCGCCTTCAGGGCTGAGAACGGGACGTCGTACCGCCGGGACAGGCTGTAGAGGCTCTCGCCCTTCTTCAGCGTGTGGGTCCGGGTCTGGCCGGATCGGGCTTCGTAGCTGGGCCGGGGCGGCACGCCCGGGTTGCCACGGGGATTCACCGAGTTCGGCGGCCCGCCCGTGACCACGGCGACCTCCGGCACGTCGCTGCCGGCCTGCTGCAATCGGCCGCGCATGGCCTCAACCTGGCTCTTGAGATGGCCGTTCTCGCTGTTGGCCTTGGCCAGTTGCGTGCGCAGCGTGTGGATGGCGTTGATCTCCGAGGGCGGGATGGGTGCCATGGCGATGTCCTTGGCGATCTCCTTTTTGCACGCCTTGATGAAGCCCCCAATGTTGCTGGCGTGGCGGGAGTCCTGCTGCAGCGCGAGATGACGCTGGAAATGGTAGCAGGCCGCGACATAGTCGGTGTTTTCGTTGCTCGGCTCGTAAAAGATCAGCCCCAGCTCGAAATGGGCGGCGGCGTTGGCCGGATTGTTGGCGAGCGCCTTGCGGAAGGAGAGTACCGCCCCGTCGACCTCCTTGCGGGCCAGCCGGCTCTTGCCCCGGACAAAATCGGGGTCGTCCTCAATGCGGGAACTGCCCCCGCTGGTTGGTTCGCACCCGGTGGCGACAACAGCCAACACCGTCAAGGCCAAACCTCGCCCCAAAACGGACCAATACCTCATCGGCGGAACGTAAACAGGAAACGCCCGGAAAGGCAACCACCGTTCGCGCCAAAACAAATCCCCATTGCACGCTTTTTCTTCGGCGGCACAGCCACTACACTGCCGCCCGTGCCGAGCAAGGTGAGCAAGGCGGCAACCGGCGTCCAGCCGCGGATGGATTTGGGATGGGTTGGCATCCTGATGTTTGCCGTGTCATTCCTCTACATTCTGTCCCTGCTCAGCTACAATCCGTCGGATCCCCCACTCAACCCCGGCGACCCGACCGACGGCTACCAAAATATGATCGGCCCGGTGGGGGCTTATCTGTCCTACATTTCATTCATGGCCATCGGCTTCGCGGCCTACATGGTGCCGCTGCTGTTAATGCTGTTCGGGGCCGCCTTTATCCATCCATTCTTCATCCACCTGCGCCAGTCGTGGAGGGAGCCGGTCGCCGCCGTGGTTTACCTGCTTGGCCTGATGGGACTGCTGCAGGAGCTGGACACCAACTTCAGTCTCGCGTTCTGGGTGGAAGGATTCCAACTCGGCGGCGTCCTTGGCGAACGAATCATCTACCCGCTCTTTCACACCTTCGGCACCGCGGGCGCCGTCATCATTCACTCCACGCTCATCCTCGCCAGCCTATACTTCCTGACCCACCTTCAGCCGATCGAGCTTTGGCACTGGGCGGTGGACACGTGGGAGTCGTGGCGCGAGCGCCGGGCTCAACCCAGCATGGCTGCCGTTGGCTCAACCCAAAAAACGGTCCAGCGCAAAACCAAGCGGCTCGAGCGCGACCTGGCCAAGCGGAAGAAGGCGGTCGAGCAGGAACTCGAGGAGGTCACCGGTGAACTGAAGGCCGACAAGGGACTCGGCGCCGACCTCAAGCCGGTGCCCAAGCCAACCGTCCGCGACCTGAGCGTCCTCGACGAGGAACAACGAACCAAGGCCAAGGCGGAGCCGGACGAGGTCGAGATGGGCGAGGTGATCTCCGCCGAGGAGGTCAAGGCCTCCGCCGACACACAGGACGACGAAAAGAGCGCCGAAACCCAGGCCGAAAAACCGGCGGAGCCAAGCGAGCCGACCGAGCACAAGGCCGCCAGCACCGGGGACATCCTTGGCCAAGCGGAGGAAGCCAACACCGAAACTGAGGCCAAGCCGGACGAGACAACCGGGGACGAGGCCAAGCCAGACGGCGAAACGGAACTTGATCCACCGCCCAAACCCAAGCTGCCCCGGCGCTTGGCCAAGCCGAAGGGGCCGGCCACCGTCGCCAAGACGCCCAAGGTCAAGGACTACAAACTGCCCAAGTCGATGGTGCTCGACGAGCCGGTGCCGGCCGCCGCCCCCACCGAGACTCGCGAGCAACTCCTCGCCAACGCAAGGCTGCTCAAGGACACGCTGCAGCAGTTCCGCATCGAGGTCACCGAGGGCGACATCACCAAAGGGCCGACTATCACCCGCTACGAGCTGCACCCCGCGCCCGGCGTCAAGCTCGAGCGCATCAGCGCTCTGGCCAACAACATCTCCGCCGCCATCAAGGCGGAGCGCATCAACATCCTCGCCCCCGTCCCCGGCCGCAGTTCCGTCGGCATCGAGGTGCCCAACCGCATCAAGACCAAGGTGCTCTTCCGCGACATCATCGACTCGCCGGAGTGGAAAAAATCCAAGGCCAAGATCCCGCTCGCGCTCGGCAAGGACGTCTACGGCAAGCCGATCGTGGCCGACCTGGCCGATATGCCGCACATGCTCATCGCCGGTGCGACCGGCTCCGGCAAGTCGGTCTGCATCAACTCCATCGTCGCCTCGCTGCTGTTCCGGTTCTCGCCGGAGGAGCTGCGCTTCGTGATGATCGACCCCAAGGTCGTCGAGCTGCAGATTTACAACGGCCTCCCCCACCTCGCCGCGCCGGTGGTGCACGACCCCAAGAAAGTCATCCTCGCGCTCAAATGGGTCGTCAACGAGATGGAAAAACGGTACCAGATTTTTGCCAAGGTCGGTGCCCGTAACATCGACGGGTTCAACTCGCGCACCCGGAAAAAACCGCAGAAAACCGACCAGGCCGAGCTGCCGCTCGACGAGGCCGAAGGCTTCGCCGTCGAGATGGATCAGGAAGTCACCGTCAAGCGGGAGGATGAGATCGAGATTCCCGACAAGCTCAGCTACATCGTCGTCATCATCGACGAGCTGGCCGACCTGATGTTGATGGCCCGCAACGACGTGGAAAACTCGATCGCCCGCATCACGCAGATGGCCCGGGCCGCCGGCATCCACTGCATCGTTGCCACGCAGCGGCCCAGCGTCGACGTCATCACGGGCGTCATCAAGGCCAACATCCCGGCGCGCATCGCGTTTCAGGTCGCCGCCAAGGTGGACTCCCGCACCATCCTCGACGCCATGGGGGCGGACAAGCTGCTCGGCAAGGGCGACATGCTGTTTCTGCCGCCCGGCACCTCCAACCTGAGCCGCGCACAGGGCTGCCTCGTCACCGACGAGGAGATCAACCGCATCGTCGAAATCGTCAACAACCAAGCCAAGCCGTGTTACGACACTGAAATGGAGCGCCAACTTGAGAGCCCTGCCAACGGCAATGGCGGCAACGGCGGCAGTGGTATCGACGAGGACGAGGAGATCGTCCAACAATGCATCGAGGTCATCCGCGTCGAGCAGAAGGCCAGCGTCTCGCTCATGCAACGCCGCCTGCGCCTCGGCTACACCCGCGCCGCACGCATCATGGACGAACTCGAGGATCGCGGCCTCGTCGGCCCCAGCCGCGGTGCCGAGCCGCGCGAGATCCTGTTCGACGTCGACGATTAACCCCTCGCCCGCCGGCGCAGGAAAACAAGCAGCGCGACGCCAACCGGAAGCAACAGCAGGCTGAGCTGCTGCCCCGGCTTGATCCAGCCAAGCCACAGTTCCCCGGCCAAATAGTCGCCCCGGAAAAACTCGACGGCAAAGCGGCAGATCGAGTAGCCGACAAGGTACGCCGCGAACACCTGCCCGTCGAAACGCTTGTGCCGGTACAACCAAGCCAAGCCGCCGTACAGGGCCAGATTCAACAGCGCGGAATAAACCTGCGTCGGGTGAACCTGCACTGAGTGGGCGGCGTCAGCGGGCGCTTGGCCAAGCGCATCGAAGGCGGGGCTGTGCGCCGGGAATTGAACAGCCCAAGGCAGGTTGCACTCAATGCCGAAGCAGCAACCAAACATCAGGCAGCCCAGGCGGCCCAGCGCATGGCCCAGCGGGATGCTCGGGGCGAAGGCGTCGGCTATCTTCCATAGCGGCTGTTTGCCGTGCAGCCGGCTGTAAAGCAGCACCGCCAGCACCGCGCCGATGAAGCCGCCATAAAACACGAGGCCGCCGGCGCGGAAATCCAGCACCTGCCACAACGGCCGTCCTGCGTATTGATCCTCCCAGTAGGAAATGACATGCAGCGCCCGGGCACCGAGCATGGCGGCGATGATGATCCACACGCCGAGGTCGGAGATGGCCTTGCCATCGAGCTTGTCGAGGACGCACCGACGGCTGGCCGTCCACAGCCCGGCGAGAAACCCGCCGGCCACAAGGATGCCATACCAGTAGATTGCGAAGCCGCCGATCTTGAAGGCAATGGGATCCATCCCGCCGTTCAGCGAAGGGTGTTGGTGACCACGGTCTGGGCCGGCGCGGTCTCGTCCAACAGGCCGGGCGGCAGCGGCGGCCGCGCCTCATCCCCGAAACCGGGCGGCAGCGGCGGCATCTGCGTCACGAGCGTGCGCCACTTTTTGCGCTCACCCTCACTCATGCCGTTCCAGCGCTCGGTGTTGCGGAAGAAGGCGGCCCGCTCGTTTTGCGACTTGCTGGCAAGCCGGTCGAACGACCTGATGACCAACTCCCGCTGGGCGCGCGACATCGCCTTGAACTGCGCGAGACTGGCCTCCATCCGCGCCCGCTCCCGGCCCGACAGGCTGCGCAGCGCGCGTTCCTGTTCCGCAACCGGCATATCGAAAAAACGGTGAAACTGACGGGTCATTCGGCGGCGTTCCGGCTTCGGTTTTTCCCGCCAGCCCTTTAGGCGCCCCTCCAGCCCTTCCCGCATGCGGGTCGGCATTTTTTCCATGTGATTCGTCAGCGCAACGCGGGACTCGCGACCCCGTCCGAAGCTGGAGAGGTAGCGAAAAAAAGATTCGTTCTTCAGCAGGTCGGTGCGGGTGCCTTCGTCGAGTTGATCCCAGCCGGTCAACCGCCGCTCGATGTCGGTGCGGAACCGCTCCGGCACGGAAGCCAAGCGCTTGGCCCGGTCGGCCGCCGCCGTTTTCATGAGCGGCATCAGGTGCCAACGAAAATCGAGCGCGTCGAGCTTGCGGTTGCGATCGGCCTCCGGCATGGCGGCATATTCACGAACCTTGGCCTCCACAATTTTGCGGTAACGCTCGGAGGAAAGCTTGAGCTTGCCCACCGCCGCCTCGCGGCTGGCCTCCGGCAGCGAGACAATTTTTTTGAAGGCGGCAAACGGAGACTCGTCGGCCCGCGCGCCGGCACCCGCACCCATTGCCACGATCAACGGCAAGGCCAGGCGGGTGACTGTGACTCGCAAATTCATGAAGTTACTTGAGGGCCGCCCACAGTTCCTCATCGACCGGGTCGGCCTGAGTGATGGCCTCGATGGCCTCGAAGTCGGCCAGGAAACCGGGCGTGAACTCGGCGATGGATGCGACCGCTTCGGCCATCTCGGCGCGTGACTGGTTGAGGTGCAATTGGTAGCCAACACCCCCGAGCACCATGGCGAGCGTTGCGGCGGCCGCGATTTGAATCGGCCGAAACTGCGGCGCGAGGATCTTCCTCCACCCCGCTTGGCCAAGCGCCGGCGCGGGGGCCTCGACGCGGCGAACCTGCTCCAGCACGAGGGAGGTAAAATTGGTCGCGACCGGCGCATCGGGCAGCGCGGCCAGCAGTTGGTTGACCGCCTCCCACTCGGCCCGTTCGGCTGGGTTCGCGGACAGCCAACGCTCCAGCCCGGCCCACTCGGCCTCGGTCAGGTCCCGGGTGCGCGCGGTTTGCAACAAGGTTTCGATATCGGGTTGGTTCATTGTCGCCTTTTCTTTAAAACCGAGGTTACAAAAAAGTTTTGCCGTCCGGTCATTTTTTCTGCCATTCGCCTGATTTCAGGTACGGTTTCAGCCGTTTTTTGAGTTCTGCCCGGCCCCGGAAAATGATCGATTTCACCGCCGTCAGCGACAGGCCGCCCAGCACCCCGGCGATCTCCTCGTAGCTGACGCCGCCCTCGCGGCAAAGCAGCAGCGCGGTGCGCTGTTTTTCCGGCAGATCCATCAGCGCCTCCTCGACCTTTGCCCGCAGCTCGGCGCTGAGTGCGGCGTCGGCCGGAACCGGGCTGGCGGCATCCTCCACCACGCGCAGCGGTTGGGCGTCGTTGTCGGGACGCGGTTCGTCGAGTGAGTCGGCCGGATGCCGGGTGCGCCGCCGAATCTCGTTCAGGCCGAGGTTGCGGGCGATGGTGAACAACCAAGTGGTGAACTTGCTGGCCGGCTCGTAGCGCTCGCGGGTTTTCCAGACCTGGACGAAGACATTCTGCGCAATGTCCTCCGCCTCGTCGAGGTCGTTGATCAGCCGGTAAACCAGGTTCATCACCGGCTGCTTGAACTTCTCCACCAATTCCTCGTAGGCCGACAAGTCTCCCCCTTTCACCCTCAACATCAGGGCCACGTCGGGATCGTTCCGGTCAACCATGCCGCGAAAATCTAGGGCAGGCTTGGCCAAGCGGCAAGATTTCGGGTGGGGAAAACAGCGCTTGGCCAAGCGGAATTGTTTCGGGGAGCCGTCGCGGCTACAATCGCGCCGCGTGCCGGAGAACGCCACAGCCCCCCCCAACGCCGCCAAGTCGCTGGTCATCCCCCCCGACAGCACCCCCACAGCGGAGCTGCCGGGACTGAAGCGGTATCTCAAGGCAGAGTCAGCCCGCCTGCAACAATGGCATCGCGACGGCGGCGGCGGCCTCGAGGTCTGCCTTGGCCGGTCGGAGATGATCGACACGCTGCTCCGCGCGCTGTTCAACTGGTCCCTCGCAGCCTTCCGGCCGACCGGCGGCGCGCGCAGGCTCAAGGTTTCGCTCGTCGCCTTCGGGGGTTACGGGCGCGCGGAACTCAGCCCCCACAGCGACATCGACATCATGCTGCTGCACAACGGATCGGTGCCGACGCTGACGCGGATCTACAGCCATCCACTCCTTCAGCAACTCACCGGCCCCGGCGGCTTGATCTACACGCTTTACGACCTCGGGATGAAGGTCGGCCACTCGGTGCGCAACATTCAGGACGCGATCCACATCGCCAACGACGACATGAAAACCAAGACGTCGCTGATCGAGTCGCGCCTCATCACCGGCGACGCCGCGCTGTTCGGGCAGTTCCAGCAGCGACTCGAGGCCCGGTGCGTCCGCAACCATGTTGACGCCTACCTGCAGATGCGCATCGCCGACCAGGACGCGCGCCGCGTGAAGTTCGGCAACTCCGCCCTGCTGCAGGAGCCCAACATCAAGAACGGCTGCGGCGGCCTGCGCGACTATCAGAACCTGCTGTGGATGACCCACTTCAAGTACGGCACACACACCCTTGAGCAGCTCGAGGCCCAGGGGATGATCCGCCCCGGGAACCGCCGGCAGCTCGAGGCCGGCTACGATTTCCTGCTGCGCACCCGCAACGAGCTGCATTATCAAACCACGCGACTGGTGGATGACCTGCCCAAGGCGCTGCAGCCGAAGGTGGCCTGGCAGCTTGGCTACAAGGACCGCTCGCCGGCGGGGCGGCTGGAGGCGTTCATGCGCGACCTGTACACGCACCTGCGCGCGATCCACCTGATCACCCGCATGGTCGAGCGACGGCTGGCCCTCCGCCCCAAGCCGGTCCGCCGCCTGCCCTCCCTGCGTACGTTTTTTGGCGGGGGCAAAAAAACGGAGACGCTCGACGGCTTCAGCATCGTTGACGGCGAACTGCTGCCGGGCTCGCCGCGCGTGTTCAAGGAACAGCCGCATCGGCTCATGCGTGTCTTCCTGCACGCGCAGCAGCGCGGCCTCAACTTTCATCCCGACCTGACGCAGCTGCTCCGTGACAGCGTGGCGCTGGTGGACGAGCGCTTCGTCCACGACGCGGAAGTGCGCGAGACGTTTCTGGAGATCCTCAACCGGCGCGGCATCGTCGCCCCCGCCCTGCGTGCCATGCACGAGGTCGGCCTGCTCGGCAGCTACATCCCGGAGTTTGGCCGGATGACCTGCCTCGTGCAGCATGAGTTCTTCCACGTTTACGCCGCCGATGAGCACACGCTGGTCTGCCTCGAGAAACTCGACCGGGTCTGGGATGCGCAGAAGCCGCCATTCATCCACTACACCCACATCCTGCAGGACATCGACCTGCCGTACCTGCTCTATCTCGCGCTGTTCCTGCACGACACCGGCAAGGGGATGGAGAGCGGCGACCACGTGAAAGACGGCACCGCCGTCGCCCTGAAGGTCGGCGAACGGCTTGGCCTCACTCCCCGCCGGTTGGCCCGGCTGCAGTTCCTCGTCGAGCACCACCTGCTCATGGCCAAGGTGTCGCAGCGGCGCGACATCGACTCGCCAACGGTCATCCGGCAGTTCGCCGAGACCGTGCAGGACGAGGAGAACCTGGCCATGCTCACCCTGTTGACGTTCGCCGACTCGCTTGGCACGAGCGACGACCTATGGAACGAGTTCAAGAACACCCTGCTGCAGACCCTTTACCGCCGCGCCGGGCGGCGCATGGCCAGCGGCAGGGACTACGCCCGGGCGGAGAAGGAGCGCTTGGTGAAGCTGAAACAGCAGGTGCGCGAAACATTGCCGGAGCATCTCTCGGAAGAGGAACTCGAGGCGCACTTCCGGCACCTCACCCCCCGCTACTTCCGGGCACACTCGCTGCAGCACATCCACATCGACCTCGAGCAGGTCAACCGCTTCCTTAACCGCGTCGTTGAAGGCACTGGCTCGGGAATGCTCGAGCCGGTTATCTCCTGGCACGACCAGTCGGCGCGCGGCTACACCTCGGTCAAGGTCTGCACCTGGGATCGGCCGGGGCTGTTCACCACGATTTCCGGCGCGCTCGCCGCGGCGGGACTCAACATCCTGAGCGCACGCGTCTTCTCGCGCGGGGATGGAATCATCATCGACACCTTCTCAGTCGTGAACGCCCGAACCGGCGCCTTGGCCAAGCGGCCCGAGCGAGACACGTTTAAAAATTGGCTCAACCGGGCGCTGCTGCCCGGCGACTCGCCTGAATTCGAGCCACAGATCGATCGCTTGGCCAAGCCCGGCACATCAGCGGAATGGCAACTGCCAACACGCATCCGCATCGACACCGAGTCGGCCAAGACACGCACCATCATCGAGGTCGAGTCCGGGGATCGGCTTGGCCTGCTGCACCGCATCTCCCGAGTGCTGACCCGGCACGGACTGAGTATCCACGTCGCCCGCATCAGCACCGAGAAAGGCGCCGCGATCGACACCTTTTACGTCCGAACCGCCTCCGGGAAAAAACCAACCGACAAGGCGCTGCTCCAACAAGTCCAGTCCGACCTCGAGGCCGAGTTGGGTGAGCCGTCGGCCGTGAGCCGTGAGCAGAGCAAAGGCACGGAGCCTGTCAAATGACGTAATCGAGCGGGTTCTCGAGCGGACCCTGCAGGTCGCGCACCCGGTCGCAAAGGTGCGCCACGCTCACCCCCTCCAGCACGCCGACGATCGCGTCGCGCACCTCCTGCATCACGCTGCGAATCGCGCACTTGCCCTCGTCCGGGCAGGAGCAGCGCTGGTAATAATTCACACTCACACACCCCACCGGCGCCAGCGGCCCCTCCAAATGCCGGATAATGTCCGCCAGCGAAATCTCCTCCGGTCCGCGCTGCAGCCGGTAGCCCCCCGCCACCCCGCGTTTGCTCACCACAAACCCAGCCGACTTCAAGTCATTGAGGATTTGCTCCAAAAACCGCCGCGGAATGTTCTGTTGCTGCGCAATGTCCCTAATGCGCACCACGCCCGGCCCATGGTTCATCCCCAGAACCAACAGCGCCCGCAAAGCATATTCACCCCGTTGCGACAGTTTCATGCCAACGCGGAACCTATAATCCCGACTAATTTAGTCAAGTATACTTTGAGGAAATCCGTGCCCCAATCTGAAACTTAAAACTAAAAACTTGAAACTCACTCCGCCATCTCGATCAGCTCGATCTCGTAGCCCTCGGGGGCGTCGATGAAGGCGAAGCCGCCGCCGGCCTCTCTCATCGTCGGGCCGTCGGAATATTCGAGGCCCAGCTTGGCCAAGTGCTGGCCGAACGCCTCGAGACTGTCCACCGAGAAGGCCAAGTGCGTGAGGTCTTCCTGCACCACCACCGGGCCGCTGTTGGGGAAATGACAGATTTCGACGGTCTCCTCGCTTTCCGGTGCCTTGAGGAAGGCCAACTCGGAGCCGCGCGGCGACTTGTGCCGCCGCACCTCCTCCAGCCCAAGGACGTTCTTGTAAAACGCGACGGTCTGCTCGAGGTCGTTCACGCGGTAACGGGTGTGCAACAATTTTTTTGCCAAGGCCATAACGCGGCTTACCGTACCAAGCCGGCCGCGCTTGGCCAAGCGTGGGGCAGCTGTCAAAACTCTTTTAAAATGTCCTCTTTAAAACTCAAGTTAAAATGTCCTCATG